>Ga0302266_10004354_pt1 | contig 10943 bp, 10 predicted proteins | sample III_Bog_E1_2_FD_194559 | JGI IMG/M metagenome (GOLD analysis project Ga0302266, IMG submission 194559) | Peat permafrost microbial communities from Stordalen Mire near Abisko, Sweden - III_Bog_E1_2 | ecosystem: Environmental > Terrestrial > Soil > Wetlands > Peat | place: Sweden: Abisko... | reverse complement strand
ACATCATTGTCAGCGGGGGAGAAAATATTTCATCGCTGGAGTTGGAGCGAACCATCAGCACGCATCCGGGCGTCTATGAGGCAGCCGTTATCGCTGTGCCGCACGAGAAGTGGGGTGAGGTTCCCAAGGCGTGCGTGGTATTGAAACCTGGTTCGATGGTGACGGAAACCGAGCTGCTTGAATTGTGCCGCTCTTGCCTGGCGCGGTATAAGTGCCCCCATTCCGTTCAGTTTCTGGAGAGCTTGCCAAAGACCGGCACGGGAAAGATATTGAAACGGGAATTGCGCAAGGGCGGCTAGATTACAGATTGCCGACGCTGAGCATTGTTGTTCCTAGTCGTCCACCGGCTTCGCCGATCCGCGATGAATGAAACCGTAGCGCCGATCTCCAGATCGGCTGTCGTGCGGGCGTCCTCACCCGCGCTCTTCGGGACCGACAACCACGATTGTTTCTTGTTAGGGGTTGTACTTCTTCAGCCAGTCGGTGATTTCGTCGAAGACGTTCAGGCGCTGCTCCCATTGATTGGGGAAATGCGGCGAGCCGGGGTAGGTGACCATGCGAACGGTTTTGCCCCGGGCGGCCAGGATCTGGAAGAACTCGATGCCCTGGAAGGTGGGGACGCGGCGATCGGACTCGCCGTGGAGGATGAGCAGCGGCGTGGTGACCTTGTTGGCGAAAGCTACAGCGGAAAATTGGCGGAAGGGGGCCGGGTCGTCGTCGGTCCAGCGGCCATCGTAGTCGGTCTGCTGGATGTCGCTTGTCCAGAGGAATGGGGACCAATCAGTGATGCCCGCGCCTTCAATGGCGGCCTTGTAGCGGCTGGTCTGGGTGACGGTCCAGGAGGTCATGAAGCCGCCGGCGCTCCATCCGAAGATGGCGAGGCGGTTGGGATCGGCCCATCCCTGGGCGATGGCGAAGTCGGTGGCGCTGTCGACGTCTTCATAGGCGCGGTCGCCGAAATGCTGGTAGATTGCGGCGAGAAAGTCTGCTCCGTAGCCGGTAGAACCGCGGTATTCAGGCTGCAGGACGACGTAACCGAGACCGGCGATGGCTCGCGCAAACGGGTCGAAGGTGAGCTCGTCGTTGGCTTCGGGGCCGCCATGCGGAAGCACGAGGAACTGGTACTTTTTGCCTTCGACGTAGCCGGCGGGGAAGGTGGCAATGCCTTCGAGAGCGATGCCGGCTTTGCTTTTCCACTGGACTGCGCGCACGGCGCCGAGGTCAATCGCGGCCAACTGCGCATCGCCTTCGTGGGTGAGCTTGCGGAGGTGATCGCCTTCAGGCACGGCGACGTTGCCGGCGTGCGTGGGATCGGAAACGTTGAGGGCGATTTGCAGGGCGGCGCCGTCGTATTGGGGATGGATGGGCAGACCGCGGAGGGTGCCATCCAGCCAGCGATAGACCGGCTTGAGCGCGCCCGCGGTAAACTCGTCCACTTCATTGTGGACGCCGTGTTCGACGACTACCCAGACGTGGGTGTGCGTATCTCCGGCCAGTTCCATGGCGGTTCCGTCGAGGGTGGGGGTGCGGTCTTCAGCCTGGCCGCCGGTGGCGGGAACGGTCCATACATGCTCGGTGGTGAGCACGGCAGATTTGGTGGAGAGAAAGGCGAGGGTTTTGCCGGAATCGGTCCAGGCGATGCCGGAGACGGCGTTGGGAATGTCCGTGACGTGGCGGGCGCTGGATGCGGTGCAGACGTCAATGGCCGTGCTGACGTCGTGGTGGCCGATGCGGGGAAGGCCGGACAGGACGGCGAGCGAATTACCGTCGGCGCTCCAGGCGGCTGCGCCGAATCCGCCGCTGTCGAGACCACCGGAAATACTGCTGAGTGTGGGGCACCACCATGCGCCACCAGTGCCGTCCGCATTGACTACGTAGAGGCTGGATTCGTCCGGCTCGGCAACGTGGCGCATGTCGGCCAGCGCGTCTGGCGGGCGGGGGTCGGCAATGATGGCGAAGCGTGTGCCCTGCGGCGACGGCGCTGCGGACTGGATGCCGCGAGGCAGCAGTACCAGGGTGGAAGGGACAGGCGCGGCTTTGCCGTCTTTGATGGGGAAGATGGCGAACTGGTTGAGGTTTTTTACGGGCCAGCCGCCGTAGAGGGCATGTCCGTCGCGGGTGAAGCCAAGGGGCGTGAAGTCGTCTTTCAGGTCGAGCTTGGTGGCGTGTGAGCCGTCGGGGGCGATGGTCCACCACTCGTGGTGGGTGGGGCCTTTTTCCGCGCCGAAGGTGACGGTGTAGAGGATGGTTCCGTCAGGCGAGACGGCGGCGGCGTTGGTGCTGCGGAGGGTGGCCCAGTCTTTGGCGGTGAAGGCATGCTTTGCTGTTGCAGGCGGGGTTGCGGGAGCGGGCTGGGGAAAGGCCGGAGTTGCGATGGAGAGGATGGCGGCCAGGCAGCCGAGGGTTGCTGAATTCCGAAGCATGCTGTCTCCCGTTTGGGTCTTGTAAGTGCTAAGGGCAAGGTTCATTCTACTTTGTCGTGGGGAGCTACTGTTTCAGATCAAAAGAACGGGCTTAGAGGAGAAGAGCTTTGGACTGCAAGAGCTCGATGCATCGCTTCAAGGCCTGGTCGGAAGTCAGAATGGTCCATTGCTTCCTGGCAGCAGCAGCACAGATCAAGATATCTGTTGCCCCGCACTCGATGCCATGGCTCCGGCAGAGGTTGAAGAACCGGGCGGCTTCCTCGTAATGGTGCGTTGTAAGGGGCTCGTCCGGGAAGGTTGCGAGCGCAGCGCTCAGTTTGTCGAATTGCGCCAGGTTCTTAATACCAGAAAGGACTTCCTGGCGGATTGGCCCGATGATCGCTACCTGGCCGTCCCTGATCGCTTCAGTGATCGCTGTGAGCATGAGTTGCTCTTCTTTGCGTAGAACAGCACCACTCTTGCGCCTCAGCAGGAGCGACCAGGCGCAAGAATCCGCAAGGATCTTCACGGCTCGAGTTCGATCCGATCAAGTTGGCGTATTTTCCTGTAATCGTACGAGGGATCGTAGTCGATCGTGCCGGCCAGTTCCAGAATCTCGAGTTGCTTCCGGCGACGGATGTATTCGTCGAGGGCAGCGGTCACGGCTTCCCTTTTGGTTTTGTGATTGCCGACGCGGCGGGCTTCGTCGATGAGGGTGTCGTCAAGGGCGAGGTTGGTTGGCATGGGGACGCCTCCGATATGTGTAGAGTATCACACACTTGGATGTGTGGCGATTTTTGAGCCGTTTACGTGTCAGTCGGAGTTTCATCCCATCGATTGCCGGGCGCATATCCACAGAGCCAGTTGAAGGCTTTGTGACGTTCTTGAGATGTTGAAGTTACGTGTGCGAATTCCTCGACGGTCATTTCGCGAAATGGCTTTCCGAAGGTGGGAAAGTCGTTCCCGATTGTGGTTTCGAAGGCATGGGACTCCGCCGCCTTGGTCGCGGAAAGCTCGATCACTTCATCCATAGACATACCGTTCTCCAGTTCGGATGGGATCTTTCTGGATTCGAGAAGCGTCCGCGTACGGCAGCGCCAGTGCCACAATTCAGCCAGATCTCGCTTGATGTCGATTTCGTTCGCAGGTCGAAGGCTCGCTGTCTTCAAATGCTCTTGAATGCTTTTGTTGGACATGGCTTTAATGGGCTCGTGACTCGTCTCTTCGTCGTAGGCGGGTGTTTCCGGGAAGTGGCCCAAGGCCCATAGCAGGCATCCGATCGACTCGGCCAGCCAGCTTGCGTTAACGATCTGCTCGGTAGTAACTTTCACGACGCCAGTATTCATGAACGCTTGCTCTTCGTTGCTCATTTCCGCCCAAAGGCCTGTCCTTTGGAGCCAACCGACTCGGGGTGCGTTCTGAAGCTCGGCGTTCGCAAAGAACTCCCTCCGCTCATCCTCGGTCCATCTCGTCATCCATTCGGCGAGGGCGTCTGGCGGTGGCGTTGCGGCACCCTTTACAAAAATCTCCCTGAGGATAAGGGCTCTTTTGGTAACTGTTTGCGCATTGGGTCGGTGCGGACGCTTTGAGAAGAAAGAGAGCATGACGGATCAGTGTACAGATATTCATATGCGGAGACTTACGGGGTTGCGGAGTGAGAGACGCTGGCGTGCAAGGGCTATTCTCCTACGCTCCCTCATGCTGGGAAAGAAGGTGAGAGCGAGGGGTGAGCGGATGGGCCCCTGCGGGCCGGCCGACGCTCGTGGGAGGCTCACAAGAGCGTACTGCTTCCCGCCCTCGCGACAGAAAAAAGTCGCAAGAACGGGGCACGGGGCTTCATTCCCCGATCCCACTCATCACGATGAAGCCGTGATGAATGGGGCACAGTATCTCGGTGAACTTTGATTAGCCGGCGATGAATTTGGCACCCCAGATCAGCAATGCTGCGCCGAGGAGGATGCGGTAGAGGGCGAAGAGGGCGAATCCGTGTTTGCGGACCCACTGGAGGAACCATTCGACGACGCCGAGGGCCACGATGAAGGAGACGACGAGGCCGATGAGGAGGACGATCCAGCGTTCGCCGTTCATGACGACGTGGGCGGCGGTTCCTGCGGCGACGGAGGCTTTGCTGGGATGAATCTCCTTGAGCAGGTCCCAGCAGGTGGCGGCGAACATGGTGGGAATTGAGAGCAGAAAGCTGAAGGCCAGGGCGGTGGGGCGGTCGAGCGAGGCGACCTGGCCGGCGGCGATGGTGGACATGGAGCGGGAGGTTCCGGGGAAGACGGCGGAGAGCGTTTGGCAGAGGCCGATCCAGATGGCCTGGAGGAGGGTCATTTGCTCAATGTCGGTTGTGTCGGGATCGCGGCGGTCGGCCCAGGCGTCAATCACCCACATGACGATGCCGCCAACGAGCAAAGCGATGGCCATGGCCGTGATGCTGCCGAGGTTCTTCTCGCTCCATTTATGCAGCAGCAGGGCGGGCGCGGAAGTGAACGCGAAGGCGATGAGGGTGAGCGAGATGGGGTGATTGAGGAGGCTTCGGTCGCCTTTTTCGCCGCCGGGAAAGGTGCGGATGAACTCGACAATGCGCCCGAGGAAAAGCAGGGTCAGGGCGAGGATTGCGCCGAGCTGGATGACAATGGTGTACATCTGCCAGTAGGCAGCTTCCGCCAGGCAATCCGCGCCATTCGCGGGGCAAGAGGCTTCGCCCAGGGGAATGTGCATGAGGGCTTCCGCAATGCGGAGATGCGCGGTGGAACTGACGGGAAGAAACTCGGTCAGGCCCTCCACAATACCAAGAAGAACGGACTGCAAATAAGGATTCAAAGAGCCTCCGAAAACCGTGACGCACAGGCCAAAAAGCGAAATGGGACAAGGCAAAGCCGACTATTCGCGGTCGATGCCATAGACGGGAACACCCTGATCCAATTTGAACACAATCGCGGCGGCCCGTGCGGTGAAGTCGGACTGCGGAAACTTGTCGGTGAGGTGCTTCAAGAGGTCTTTGGCGTGATTGTGGGCTTCGTCGGCTTTCTTGTCGCTGCCGTCGGCGGCAAACATGTCATTTAGGACGGCGAGGCGATAGACGGCCAGGTACAAGGCCTGCGCGGTGCGGGGGCCGTCAGGAAACTCGGTTGCATATTTCTCGTAGAGGGCGGCCTCGCGGATGGGGCACTTGGGCTGCCCCTGCCAGTCGCCGCAGATCTTGTTGTCCAGGAGCTCGAAGGCGGCGAGGTCGGCTTCGCGGGTGTGGGGATAGAACTTGAGGATCTTCTTGAGCTCGTCTTCGTCCAACTGCTGGCGCATGTCCGGGTCGCGCTCTTTGGCGGAGGGACGGGTTGAGACGTCGGCCTTCTCAATTTGCCATTGGATGTCGGCGGCGCGCCACGCGGCGGTGGAAACCAGCGGGGACTTGGGGAACATTTCCGTCAGGCGGCGATAGAGCAGGCGGGCGCTTTGCGCGGCGTTGGCTGGGCCGCGGGGATCAGAGGCCAGCGCCTCCTGGTTTGCAGCTTCGCCGAGCAGAACCTGGTCGCCGCTGGGGGTGGTTTCAATGACGATGCCCTTGGATTCCATCCAGCCCGAGACGGGGGGCGGGATGTCATGGGCGTCGAACATGGGCGCGTCTTTGGTTTGCATCTCTTCCATGTCGGTGTTGGCGTAGACGCGGAGCCAAGGGCCGTTCTTCTCGGCAACAACCATTTCGCGGCCGATCTGGATGCGGTCGACTTTCTGGGAACTGGTGTCGGGGGCGACGTAGAGGACGGTGATGCGGAGGGGGGTGGCGCGCGGGCCGGCCATGGGCTTCTCTTGCTGCTGGGGCTTTTTTTGCGCGAGGGCGGGGAGCATGGCGCAGAGGAGGGCCAGGGCGAGCGACGCGGCGAGGCGGGTTCTTATCACGGGGAGAATCATAATTGAATAGACCACCTGCGGTGGGGCAGACGCTCGCGGGAGGCTCCCACAGGTTGGTTGCGGCGAGGACAGGGAGGATTGAGCTTCTTGCTTTCCACGGTCCCCAAGTGCAAGGGACCGTGGGCACCCGGCGATTAATTGTGAAATGACGTCGCAGCGCCCTGAAACGCTGTGCAGAAGAGCAACCGCAGATCCTTCGACTCCCTGCGCTCCCTCAGGATGACAGACCTCCTTAAATTGATCCAGATGGCGGTCTCAACCTTCGGTGAGGATTTGGGCTAGTTGGGCGGGGTCGACGTTGCCGCCGCTGACTACGGCAACTGCGGTTTTGTAGGCGGGCAGCTTGTCAGCGTGGAAGAGGAGGGCCGCTGTGGCTACGGCTCCGCTGGGCTCGGGGACGAGATGGGTGGCGGCGACGATGGCGCGCATGGCGGCGCGGATTTCAGATTCGGTGACGGTGATGATGCCGTCGACGTAGGCCTGGATGTGGGCGAAGTTGCGGACGCCGACGGACTGGGTGCGGAGGCCGTCGGCGATTGTGCGGGAGGTGAGCTCGGTGCCCCAGGTGACGATGGAACCGGTGCGGAAGCTTTCAGCAGTATCGCCGGCCAGCTCCGGCTCGACGCCGTAGACCATGGTTCGTGGGCTTAGCTGCTTGACGGCTGTGGCGATGCCGCTGAGCAGGCCGCCGCCGGAGACGGGGGCGAGGACGAGGTCGACATTGGGTTGAGTCTCGATGATTTCGAGGCCGCAGGTGGCCTGGCCGGCGATGATCTGGTCGTCGTCGTAGGGTGGGATGACGACGTAGCCATGTTGGCGGACGAGCTCGTCTGATTTGGCGAGGCGGTCACTGGATGCAGGGCCGACAGTGACAATTTCAGCGCCCATGGCTAGGGTGGCGGCGCGCTTGATTTCGGGGGCGTTGGAGGGCATGACGATGACTGCTCTAGCACCCACTTCGCGGGCTGCGTAGGCGACGCCCTGGGCGTGGTTGCCGCTGGAGTAGGTGATGACGCCGCGGGCGATTTCGCCTGGCGTGAGCTGGAGAATCTTGTTGGCCGCGCCGCGGATTTTGAAGGCGCCGATGGGCTGGAGGGATTCGGCTTTGAGATAGATTTCCCTGGGCTGGCCGTGGCCCGAAAGGCCGGGGAATTCGGCGCGGACGAGCGGGGTTTTGACTGCGATGTGGGCGATGCGAGCGGCGGCTGCGCGGATTTCTTCGATGGAAACCAAGGGTTTTTCCATGGTTCAATTATCAACTATGCCACCTGCGGTGGGGCAGACGCTCGGCACCTGAGGTGCGGCAGACGCTCGCGGGAGGCTCGCACTAGCGTACTGCTTACCACCCTAGCGCTAGAAAAAGCGCAAGAATGGGGCACGGTGCTTTGTTGCTTCCCACCCTAGCCACAAAAACAAAGACGTGGCGAGGGTGGGGCACCCATGCTTCGTTGAGTTGTGAGAATTCCGTGCTTATGGGAGGTATTTGGCGGGGACGGGGTCGGCGGGGGTTTCGGCTTGCCAGAGGATTTCCTGGACGTGCCATTGCTTGCCGTCATAGACGGCCTGGATGCTGTTGATGCCGCGGTCCAATACTTTGCCTTCGGGCGGTTTGCCGTCTGGGGTGGTGCGGGTCTCGTAGGTGCTCCAGAGGTGGGCGAGGTGGGCCCAGGATTCCGTGCGGACCTTGATTTGGCGCTCGTAGAAGACCTGGCTGCCGCGCTTGCGGACCGCCTCGATCCAGCCATCGACGGTGAGGACGACGGGTGTGGCAGTGCCGCCGGCGGCGATGCGGATGGGGATGAGTCGGGCGTCGGGGAGGAAGAGTTGGCGGAAGCAGGTACGGTCTTTGTCTGCAGGGCCGCTGACGGCGTCGTCGATGGCATTGATGAGCTGGTCGAGGGTGGCAGTGGAGGGGCAGGCGGCGGGTGCAGCCGGTTGTGGCTGGCTGGATTGGGCTTGAAGGAAGGGAGCTACTGGAGCGGCGGCGAGGGTGAGGAGCAGCAAGAGGCGGCGCATGGGGGGATTCTAAATGCAGGGAATAGGGGCTAGGGACTGGGGACCAGGACTCGCTCGAAATAGACTAGCGGATTGTTCTTGTAGACCACATGGGCGAGTTCGCGGTAGCCGCATTTTGAGTAGAAGGGGCCGGCTCCGGCGGGGGCATCGAAGGCATCCAGGCGGATGGAGTCGGCGGGCGAGGCCCTGGCAATGGTCTCTGCTTCCTGCATGAGGAGACGGCCAACTCCCCGGCACTGGTGGGTGGGATGGACGGCCATGCCGGTGAGATAAAGAGGATGAGCGGCAGGAGTGAAGTACGCGGTGTCGATGGCCCAGGGCTTCTTTGTGTGGAGACGGAGGGTGCCAACGATGCGCTTTCCGGCTCGGACGATGAGGGTGCGGGAGAATTTGGGATTCCGCATGTTGACGAGTATGCCGCGCTCGGTTTGCGACGAAGACCAGAATCCCTGGCCGAAGCGGAGGGTGAGGTCTTCGGCCGCGGCGCGGTGAAGGGCGGCAAGTTCGGGGGCGTCGGAGGGAACTGCGATTGCGAAGGACAGGCTCATTGCGGTTAGGCCGGGCGGCGGTTTATGAGGATGATAGCAGTCAACCAGGGCGCTCAAGAACCCATCTCATAAATCCACGGTGTCGAGTCGCCGATGACGTTCGACCCGCTTTGGTGCGGGTCTCATTCTGCCGGATTCTGCTGAATGGCTATTTATGAGATGGGTTTTAGTGGCGGACGGTGAAGCTGTACATCACGCTGTAGGAAAAGAGCGGGTAGATGCTTACCTTGGCCAGGTCACGATTCCACTTGGTGAGCTGGGTTTGGAGGGCGCTGTTGAACTGAGCGCCTGCGGGGGTTGTGGTGTCGCCAACGTTGTTGCAGCCGTTTGTCGCGTTGCCGGTGCAGACCCAACCGGTAAAATTGGCGTTGGCTTTGGGTGCGCCGGTAAACGCAACGCCAAACTCCGCGGGGAACGACCAGTGGCGGTCGGATCTGGGGATAAATTTGCCGAAGCCGCCGGTGATGGTGAAAGCTGGACTGTGGGTATGAAACGCCAACGCGCCGGCCCCGGCTAGAGGTGTTGCCCCGGTCGCGGCATTCGCTGTGGCCGAAAAGAAGGTTTGGTTGTTCAGGCTGAAACTGGTTCCGGGAGTAATGACAATGCCGCCGGAAGCCTGGTTGCCGTTCAGGAAGAGCATGCCGGGACTGATTCGCCAGATGCTCGCGAAGGGATACCAATCGAGCGCCGCCGCCGCCGATGCCAGATGAAAATCCGCATCTGCTTTGAATCCCTCGACCTCGAATTGCGCGACGTTGTAATTGAAGTAATTTCCCATCAAGCGCGCATCGAAAACGTGATCGAGAATGACAGCGGTCTTGAAGCCGATTCCAAGCGGAGATACGTCGGCGCCGATGCCGACGCGGGAGAAGGGCCGCTGATAGGCAGTAGCGGAGGGGGCGACATCCCATTTGTCGTGGAATTCAGGGGAAGCTGGTTGCGGGGATACAGCGAGGGGTTGGGCCGGGTCCGCAGAAGTTGCATCTGTTTCGCGCCAACCTGAGGCGGACAAGCTGGAGCTTTCGCCACTGAGCGCAGAGGAGATGGTGGGACTGCATGTTCTTGAATCGCCTAGAGATTGTGTTGAGGCCTTCGGGCACGTGAGCAGGGCAATCGTTGCAGCCATGACAACGAAAGGAAGCGATTTGAGCCTGTTCCATTCGTGGATCTTCCAAAGCGCCATGAAACCTCCGTGCTGTTGAACTGTCTCAATCAATTTGAATTCTCTCTCGCAGAGTATGGAGATAGTACAAGAGAAGAACCCGGCCAGAACAGCATAGTTGCTGAATATATGGAAATGCACGGTATCCGATGTCCAAAAGAGAACAGATGGTAATGTTCGCTGATCGGGACTGGAAGGGCAGGTGTGCATTTGTTCCGGATACCAAACATCGCCGTTGTGTCATGTTTCCCGCTGGGCAAGTCAAGGAAGAATCAGGAGAGTTCGGGCTGCCAACCATCGACAGCCTGAATCTTCTTGTATGGGAGCCCGTGCCAGGTCGCCCAGGTTTTAGAGTGGCGGCTAAATCTCCAAAATTACCTGCATGATCATGGGGTGGCGACCGGTGGTTTTCTGGATATACGGGTTGATCCTGTGGCTGTTCTGGAGACTTGTTCGGGGTGAATCGCCTCGATCGATGGGAAGCGTGCGAAGTCGCGGGCATTCAAGGTAAGGATGCGTTTGACGCCGTGGACGCTCATGGCGGCTGCGATGCGGGCATCGTGGACCTGGACGCCGGAGATGGCGTGAGCAACGAGGAGCCTGCGCCAGACGAGAGGCACTGCGGGATCGTCGGGGAGCATTGGGATCTGGCTTTCGATCATCCGCGCTCGCCGATCAGCTTCCGGAGGCGTCAAGCCGAATCCGTTGCGATCCAGTGGCCGAGTGAGCACATTCCAAAACTCGCCGAGATTCTGAGAGGTGTAGCAGGGAACAGCTCCCGACCGAATAAGAGAATCGACAGCCCGATCAACCAGCGGCTGCAAGGGATCTCCGAACTCAAGCCAACGTATAAGGATGTTGCTGTCGAGCAGTATGCGCATGGCCGGCTTATGGGTGATCGCC
>Ga0302266_10004349_pt1 | contig 10956 bp, 9 predicted proteins | sample III_Bog_E1_2_FD_194559 | JGI IMG/M metagenome (GOLD analysis project Ga0302266, IMG submission 194559) | Peat permafrost microbial communities from Stordalen Mire near Abisko, Sweden - III_Bog_E1_2 | ecosystem: Environmental > Terrestrial > Soil > Wetlands > Peat | place: Sweden: Abisko... | reverse complement strand
GATTCACCGCTGAAACGACATAGTAATAAGTTGTGTCGTTAGCCAAGCCAGTGTCGGTGTAGAGAAAGGAGGCGGTGCTGGCAACATTGGTATAAGGCCCGCCGGTGGAGGTGGAGCGCTTCACATTATAGGCGGTGGCGCCGGCGGAGGGCGCCCAAGCCAGGCTGATTGAGGTGTAGTTGGAGGCGGTGACACTCAGGTTGGTCGGGGTGGGGGAATACAGCGGCAGGGCGCTGACCTCCGCCGAGTTCATGCCTTCGCCGGTGGTGTTGATGGCGGAAACTTCATAGTAATAAAGAGTGCCGTCCACCACGTTCGTGTCGGTATAAGTTGTATTCGTGCCGGACATATTGAAGATAGTCGTCTCGCCACCGGGGGCTATGGAGCGCTTCACATTGTAATTGGTTGCGGTAAGCACCGATGTCCAAGTCAGGTTCACCACTCCGTAACCGGCGGTGACATACAAGCTCGGAGCCGCCGGCGGTGGTGGTGGCGGCGGCAGCAGGCCGGTGCCGGTGGCCTCACGCAACAGGTCATAATAGTCTTCAGTGTCATAGACATTTCCGTTGGCGTCAATGGCCAGACCGTAAGGTTCGCGTGACTGGACGGTGTCCAAGAATTCCGCGGGGTTCACAGTGCCGTCATTCCAGCCTTTGGTGGCAAGGTTTTTGGCGTTTTTCCAATAATATGAGTTGACGCCAAAAAGCCGGGAGACGGATCCGTTGGTGGAGTTCACCAACTTGACCTGGTTGTTGCCGTAATCTGCCACCACCAAAATGCCGTTGCCAGCCTGAACAATGCCTTCGGGGTGATTGAAAGCGGAGGGATCCGTCAAGTCGTTACCTCCATGAAAGGTGGTCAATGGAATTGCATTACCATTGGTAGAGTTCATGAGCCAGATACCACTGTTACCGGCATCGCATATGGCCAGATTGCCGTTGGCAAGATAGGCGATGCCGGTCAGCGAGGTCTTGGCATTGGTGATGACACCGACGACCGTCGTAGTGATATGCGGTGGGGGGGTGACGCGGATGACGGTATTGCCATTGACGGTGATATAGGCATTGTTCAAGTAGTCCAGGGTAATGGCGGCGGCATTGGTCAATTTGACGACGTTGGTGGCGATGGAAGTTATATAACCACTACTAAGTAACGAGCCGTTAAAAGACATCAGGCTGCCGTCAGTGCCTTTTTTGCCATAGTTCAAGACATAAACATTGGTGTTGGAGTCCACGGCCACTCCGATGGGATGGTTGATACCGCTGGTATTGTTATAAATATTGAAGGTGAGGCTCGATGATTTGTTGCCCACATCATAAACATACCGGATGGCATTATTGTTGTAGTCGGCCACAATCAGATCAGTGCCGGATGGATCCAGCGCGATGCCTGCCGGAAAGTTAAATTTCGCGCTGGCGGTTGGCACACCTTTTGTAAGGGCGCTCGCTGGCCCCTTTCCGGCTTTGTTGTATGTGTTTGCCAGCGTGGTGACGGTGGCTTGGGCAAAGGTATTCGCGCCGGCCAGCATGAATATCACTGAGAAGGCCGGAGCACTGGAGCAGCAAGCCTTCCAGCATTTTAAAAAACGGGCTGAAATGGGCGCATTCATAGGCTTTTTAGTGGGTAAAAGGCGTTGCGTTTACTTGGTGGTCGAAGTGATCGGGTCGGTCCAGTCGCCGGCGCGCTGCGCGCTGTCCCAGCCCTTGCTGGGATCCATGGTTTCCTTCAGCGCGATCGGCTTGCTGTTCAGGAATTCTCCTGAATTTGAAGGCTGAAAGTCGTTATCCTTGACAATCGTCGGCGTGATGAAAATCAGGAGGTTGTCCTTGTTCAGTTCCTTGTCTTCGCTGCGAAACATGAAGCCCAGCCCGGGAATATCGCCCAGCAGTGGAACCTTGGTGAAGGTGCCTTTGGGATTATCCTGCACCAAGCCGCCCAGCACCAGCGTGTTTGAGTTGGGAATCAAAACCTGGGTCTCCAATGTGCGAATATCAAATATCGGTGCCGTCAGGGTTTGGGTTCCCTGTGGATTGCCGACGGTCGATGTGCCACCGGCCGCAGTTTGCGAAAAATTGCCAAAGAAGCTGGAAACGGTCGGAACGACCTTGAGCCAGATATAATCGTTGGCTGAAATCCGAGGGGTCACATCAATAACGGTGCCGACGTTGGAATAGGTGACGGACGAACCACCGGAGCTATTGGCACTGCCACCTGAGACATTGAAAATTGGATAGCCACGGGTGACCGCGAGATGTGCCATTTCGTTGTCGAGGGTGACAACGCGGGGTGTGGACATGATTTGGGCATCCGCGGAGGAATTCAAAAAGGACAGCACCGCGCTCAGGCCGCTGGCGTTCAAAAAGCCGATGTCCGGCGTCGTGCCGCTCTGGCTGTTCCAAGAAAACCCGCCGTTGCCCACATTATTCACAACCGAGCCAAGTGTGCTGGATCCGCCGGAACCGGTCGTGGCACCGCCAACGCCATTAACACCACCGGTGCCGGGAAAGGTGGTGGTGAAAGTGCCGACCGAATTGCCGTTGCCAAAGGTAATCTGCTGCGCCTGCAAGGTCCCGGTCCAGTCCACCCCTTTTTGAGTCCGGGGATTGCTGGAAATTTCAATCAGGCGGGTTTCAATCAGCACCTGCCGCGTGGGCTTGTCGAGCTGGGCGACGAGGGTATCCACCGCCTGTTGTTCCGGATCGGTGGCCACCACCACCAACTGGCTGCTACGCGAGTCCGTCAGCACCTTGCTGCGCTTGTCTGTCAAAACGGACTGCGCGGCGTCCACCATGTTGGAAACGCCGGCGTATTTCAGTTGGATGACCTTGGTGAAGAGCGGCGGCGGCGCGGTCGGGTCTTTCAGGGTGATGCGGTCAATGCCGGTTTTCTTGTCGTGAATCAACTGCAGGCCGTAGTTATCTAACAGGGCCAGCAGGGCGTTTTCGGCCGTGATCATTTCCCAGTTGATGGAAAGGGTCGGCTCAACCTTGACCTGGCCGTTCGCATCGGGCAGCCCATAGCCGATCTTGGGATCCAGCATATAGTTGATGCCGGCCAGCCGGGCGAGGTTCTCAATCGCCACCGTGATGAGGACGTCGTTGAACCGGATGTGTGGTATGCCCACGACCGCCTCGGCGGAAGTGTTGGTGCCGGCGTCCGCTGCCACGGCGGCGGCAGCGCTGGTGCCGGCATCGGGCATTGCAGCAACCGTCGCAGCGGCGGTCCCGTTGGTGTCAACGGGCTGGGCCGCCGAGGGAGGATTGGTTTGCGCCATGGCCGCGAACACGCAGGTTAGTCCGGCAAGCAGGGTGTAGCAGGTTGTTTTCATAAGTTGATGGGATTGGTTATTTATATGAGTCCGCCTCTTGATTGCGATTATTGTCTTATGATGCTTTTTTTGCAAAGGATTTTTTCATTGGTCTTCCACAGGCAGCCGGTGAATCTGGCCGTTGATTTCCACCGTCACGGCGTCGGGCTGGATGGACAGGCACCGGATGTGCACCGAGCCGTTGGCCGTCTTGAGGTCGCCTTCCTCGCCAACGGCGAAGGTGTGGGTGTTGATGATGGCCAGCAGGTGTCCGGGCGTGCCGGAAATGCCGGGAACCTTCAGCGAGGTAATTTCCACCGTGTGGTTCTGGTTGGCTGCTGCCGCCGCCGCCGTCTCAAAGGCGCGGGTGGATTCCGGATAAAACGGGTCGCGGCCTTCCGCCGGGCTGGCGGGCAGGATGAATACGGACTGGATGTTCCCGATGCCGGTCGAGGCCTGGGTTGCCGCGTTCACCTTGACGGCCAAGGCCAGGAACATGGCCGCCAGAAGCGTAAAAACGGGCTGGAAAATTTTCATGACGTCAGGAGTTTGGTTTTACGAGCGCGGCGATTTGCATGCGGAAGGCCAGTTTCTCGGCCGTCGTGTCGGCGGCGGTGGCGGTGTCAATGGTGAGATTGACTATCCGCAGATGGGGAAACTTGTTCTCCAGGTCGGCGGCAAATTTGCCGATGTCGTGATAGTAGCCGCTGCCGAGGACATCAAACCGGATCTGTTTATAGGGAAAATTGGGAAGCATGTCCACATCCGACGGCGCGGGCTGGCCGATGGTAGTGATCTCAATGCGCCGGCTGGCCTTGAATTGCCGAATGGTGTCATAAGTCCAGGCAAAGGCATCCCCGGTGGCCATGTCCGCTTCGGCATTGTTCAGCAGCGCCGTGATTCCCTGCATGGTGGCGGCCGTGGCGGTCGCCTGTTTGAGGGACTTTTGCATCGTTAGCAAATTTGCCAGTTCGCCATTGGTCTTGGTGGCTAGATTGCGGTTTTGATCGTTCTGCGGGCCAATCAGCAGAAAATACACCAGCCCTATCAGGGTCAGTGTGGCCACGACCACAAGAATCAGTTTGTTACGCTTGTCTGGAGGTAAACGTTTCATCGGGTTTATCGGGTTTTATCGGGAAACTGGCATTCCAGTGTGAATAGGACATAAGGCTTGGCGCCAAAACTTGACTGCGGCGAGGACAGGGAAGTCAGCCTCACGCCGTTGGTCTGGCTCAGACCGGCCTTGAAGTAGTCTTGGGCGACCAGCGCATCCTTGTAGTGGTTCACCTGGTCGCCGGGATTGGCGCAGGAGTCTTTGGCGTCCAACGTCAGCAGCACATGGCTGGTGGTGGTGGACGGACGCCCGAACACCACGCCATAAGTGTTGGTCGTATCCGGCGTCCCATCCTTGGTAATGAAACTCTGGTCCAGTTTGATCCGCAGTAGCTGGACGTTCGGCACATAAATTTTCTGCAGGGCGTTTAGCAGGTTGCCCTGTAGAAAACGGTTCGTGTTGAGCTGGAGCAGGGCGCTGAGCCGGTGCTGGCCGTCCGTGATTTTTCTCAGGTTCGCCTGCACCTGGCTGAATTCGTTGGTGTGCAGCTGCATTTCAATTTGCACCTGACCTTCCTTTTGCTGGATCATTTTATATTCCAGCCAGGTGGAACTGAACCAGACCAGCGACAGCGCCACCAGAAACACCCCGATGTAAATCGAGCGCTTGACCGGGTCGCGCCGGCGCAAATCTTCCTCGGCCAGCGCCTCGTTCAACAAATTTATTCGGATAGGCATAGTTGATGTCTAGTAGGCCGCCAGCGCGGTGCCGATGGCCACCGTCAGTTGCGGGCCGATATGGTCAATCTCCACTGCCTGCATGCCTGGCAGCGCCAGTTGCAGGAACGTGGTCGGGTTCCAGGTTTTGCAGTCCGCCAGCAACTCCGAGTGGAGCATCTGCACAATCATCTCGGAACGCGTCGAGCCGCCGCTCAAATAAACTTCCGTGACCGGCCGGTCCTGCTGGTGCTCGAAGAAATCCAGGGACGCCCGGATTTCCCGACCCAGCGGCAGCACCTGCGACATCAGGGCGGTTTCCACCTCCGGCGCCATGCCCACCTTAATGCCTTCCGCCTCGGCGTAGCTGATGTTCATCGCTTCGGCCAGGCCGGCCGTGAGTTGGTCGCCGCCAATGTTCACCGTGCGGATGGTCGCCAGCTCGCCGCGATCCAGCACGCAGACCGAAGTGTGCTTGAAGCCGATGTCCACCAGCGCCACGGTCTCCCGCGCAAAAACTTCCGGCAGCGATTTTTCAAAGGCGTTGATCGGGCCGACCAGCGAGGGCACCAGGGCGTCGGCCACCAGCCCGGCAGTTCCTGCCGCGTGTATGAAGTCGGTGACGAGCTGTTGCTTGGCCGCCGCCACCAGCACTTTCAATTTGACCGGAGCAATGATGCCACTGCCGATTCCAGCCGGGGGCACCGGGCCGGATTTTTTGGCGTCCGCCGCCGGGTTGCGCGGCGGGATGATGTAGCAGTCAAACGTGTGGTTGGGCAGGTCCTGCTGGAGATAATTCTTGTGGTTCATCTTCAGGATCAGGCGCATCTCGTCCAGCGGAATTTGCGGCAGCTCCACTTGGCGCACCACGGCGTCGCCCAGTCCAACGGCCACGGAAATGAACTTCGTGGTGCCGCCCAGCGCCTCCGCCACGGCGTGCAGATGGTCGGCGAGCTGGTCGGCGGAGATTTTTTTTTCGAAAATGGGCGCGTCCAGCAGCGCGTAGCGCATCAGGGCATAGAGCTCCCCGCGCCGCTCCAGCAGCACCGCCTTGGTGGTCCGGCTGCCCAGATCCACCGAGATAATCTGGGCGCGCTTTTTCCTTGAGGCACCATTTAGGAATGGCAGTGTAAAACCCATGGCTCTTTCTTATAGTTTGGTTGGTTCCGATTGCAAGCTGTAAATTTTAATTCTCTCCCGGAAAGCAATTGCCAGGCCAACGGCGTCCACCCAGATTAAAACGCCCTGCCGCCCAATTCCTGATGCTGCCGGTGCTCAGTGTTGTTTTGTCGGACACAAGGCTGTCCATAAAGCTGTCTATCGTGCCGACCAATTGGAGCGAACGGTGGCGCGCACCTGCGGGGTCATCGGCGGCAGTTTTCCCTGTTGCATGAAATTATTGTCAAAGCCCCAGGCGCGCGTGGGTGGGTTATAGACCGTGCCCGTGCCCGGCCACGGGCTGCTGGCATACTGGCTGGTGAACAGCACCACGATGGAGCCGTTGTAAGACAGCGTGACGCCGCTCCAGTTTTCCAGCAGCCGGAGAAAGTTTTCCACACCGCCGCTGTAATGGGTGCCGTCGGAGGGAACAATGCCTTCCAGGCACGCGGCATTGATGGTGGTGGTGGTGGGGGTGCGGGAATTAATACTGGTGTTGACGGTGTTGGTGTCGCTCCAATTGCCCGACAGCACGGTAATCGCATCGCCCATCAGGCCGGCGGGAACGGTGTTGGTGGTGTCGCCCAGCGCGAGCGAAAATTTGGAGCCGTTGGTGGTTGTGTTGTAATTGCCCTTCACATAAATGGGAAAGGGCGTGGCCACCGTGAGCCCGGCGGACGGCAACTCCTGGCCGTTCACCAAGCGGACGGCGGGGAGCACGCCGGGCGAACCGCTCGCGGGCGGGATGCTGTTATAGACATAGACGCCATTGATGTTATGACCCTTGCTGGTGCTGACGCCGGTGCCGTTGTTTTGGTATTGGTAACTTGCCGCATTGGCGTTGGTGTTCAGCCAGTTGTTCAGCTTGGACACGTCCAACTGGACGGCCTTCACATTGTCCCCTTCGCGGTAGTCGTAGAACTGCACATTGGTCACGAACGAATAATACAGGTTGGTGGTGTGGCTCACGATGTTCGTCAAATCCGGGGGCACCAAGGTCTGGGGATTGGCGTTGTTCAGGTTCTGGTAATAGACGGAGAGTGTGCCGCCGGAAGAATTGCTCACGATGAGATCGGCGTCATTGTAGAGATAGGCCTGCCCGGTGGGCGAGGCGGCGGCCGTGCCGGCGGGCGGGATGCCCAGCAGCCCCATGACGGTGGCCGGGTTGTTATTCGTGCCGATCGGCAGGCTGAAGGAACTGGCATCGCTGTTGGGATTGGGGTAAACCCCGTTGTTAGTGTCGGTGAAGCTGACGTTGCCGCTGCGCCCGGTGTTTTGCGGGTCCAGCGGGTCGGGCGTCAAATTAAACTGTTGCGACGCGTCCACAATGCTGGAAAAAGTCAGCGAATTGCCACCGCCGGCACCGGTCGCATAAATGTTGTTGTTGGAATGAACGCGGCCGTTGATGTTCATGTTGGCGCCGGGGTTGATCTCCAGATCCATGTTGTAAAAAATGGCAAACTGGAAAAGCGGGATGGAACCCACCCAGAAAGTTTGGTCCACAATCGCCGAAAGATTCTCACCCATGTTGAGCGGCGTGGCCTGAGAGGCGACCTCGCAGTTCTGCCCCAGGCCATACAGGTTGGTGTATTGCGAGGGCAGCTGGCTCCAGTTGGTGGGGCCGATATAGACGGTGGTCACGTTGAGATTTCCGTTGGTGTCGCTGTATTGATAAGTTGTCGGCCAACCGGCCTGGGATGGCAGGTTGGTGGCGGAGATATAGGTGGCCGCCGGGTTCAGGCTCTGGCTGTTAAAATCGCGCATCATCGTCGCCATGACCAGTTCGGTGGCGGATTCCGCCGCCCCCTCGGTCTGGTTGAACAGGTTGTTCCGTTTAGTGATGTGGGCGCTGGTGGAAACCCAAAACATCAGGCTGGCATAGGTCATCAGGGCGACGGTCAGGAAGGCGAGCGTGATGATCAGCGCATAACCGCCGTTGGCTGGCCGGGAACTGGGTTGGTTCAATCGCATAACAGGTCAATCCTTCGCCCGCCGGCAAATGCGGGTGTTCAGCGTGTAATAATCGTAGGCGTTTAACGCGTCAGAACCGATGTAGCCAATCGGATATTCCCACTGGTAAAACTGCATGGTCAGATGGATGACCGGGTTGTTCTGGTAATTGGTGAGCGCGTGCCCGGTATAGTCTTCGTTGGTAAAGCAATAATAGTTGGTCATGTAAGGCGCCAGCACCGAGACCGTGCCATTGTAAAGCTCGCTCATGTTGGTTCGGACGGGATCCATGTAGAATACAGTCGCGTTCGCGGCCGACCCGTTCGTTGCCGTGTAAACCTGCAGGGCGTTGCCGGCCTGGATTAGGCCATTGGGGGTTATTGTAAAAACGCTGTTGGAGTAGATGCCGACATACACGGTTTTCCCGCCGCGAATCGCGTCGCGCATGTTGTTGAGCGCCTCCCGGCCGCCGGTGGTGGCCGTGATTTTGGTGGCCGCCAGGGTATAGACCCGCAACCCGTAAATCTGCACGGCCACCATCGCCATGACCACCATCAGAAAAATGGCGGAGGTGACCATGATCTCCACCAGCGTGAAACCGCCGGCGGCGCATTCGCGGCTGGTGCTGGAGTTTCGGGCGGATAGCTTCATTGGTCGGGACCGCGCAGCAAAATCACGGTGTTGGTATAAACGGTTGAGGTCAGCGGAAACATCCAGATGCAATCCGACCGGATCTGGCGGACGGTCGGGTTGGATAAATAGGTGGTGATGGTGATATTGTTGGTGATGAAAAAGGCGAAGTCCGAATTGGTCGGCGAACCCTTGATGGGGACATCCAGAATGCTCGTCTCGGTATAATTGGTCGGCGCCGGCAACTCGTCCATGGTGCCGAAGCCGGTGGCATGGGGCCAGTCGCGCGGACGCCAGTCGGCCGCGCGCGCCTGTTCCGCACCCTGCGAGGCGTAAGACTGCGCCGCCAGCGTCATGGAACTGAATTCCGCCATGCGGTTCGCCTGCACATAGCCGTAAATCAGCCCGGAAAAGACCATCATCAGAACCCCGAAGGCGATCAGGACTTCACCCAGCGAAAAACCGGCCTCGCCGCCGTCGGATAAATGTTTTGTTTTTGTGTGCATACCGCCGGGCCGTGAACCGGCCTGTTTCATCTTAAAGAGCAAGCTACATACCAACCGCCCGTCCAAGTGAGCCGCACCTTCCCATATTATCCGGAAATGTCAACGCCGCTCAATGCTGCCGGCCCTGGCGACTGTCTGAAAATATTGCGGGTCTGTCCTGAAAATGGTTGGGCCGTGAAATGCCGGCAGGATCGGAGGTCACGGCTGGCGCAGCCGGAAAAATGCGCTCGGGGCGGTGAGGCTGTTGGTGTAAAAATTGGTTGTCCCGATTACCGTTATGCCGGTGGTCAGGTTCGTCCAACTGGCGGTGGGATTGAGGGCGCCGATGGTTTGCAATTGAAAGCCGTTGGCGGAGGTGGAAGCCGGCCAGGAAATGACGGCGTGGTTGGCCACGGTTTGGATGTGCATCAGCACCGGCAAGGCGATATAAATAGTAACACCATCATTTGCCCCGGCCACCAGCGACCCGCCGTTGGCGGAGCAATAACTACAATACCAGCTCGCAGAACCAGGAAGATTGGCGCTGGTATTTTGGGGATTCCAACTGGCACCGCCATTCGTGGACAGGTAAAGCGAGTTGTTATAGGCGCCGGCAAACACCGAGCTGCCATTGGCGGACATGGCCAGACATTGCCAGTCCAGGTTCTGATTATAACTCAAGCCCCACGTTGCACCGCTGTTGGTGGAGGCATAAATCGCCCCGCTCGCCACGCTGCGGATGCCGGCAAAAACCTGGCTGCCATCCTGCGAGCAGGCAATCGGCCACCAGTTGTCGGCCACCGGAGCTGAATTCGTCCAGGTCGCGCCCGTGTTGGTGGAAACATAAATGCCATTACCGTCCGTGGCGTAGATTTTACTGCCGTCAGCCGAGACGGTCAGCGAATTCCAAGAGCCGCTGGTCGGCGCGTTGCTGGCCAGATTCCAACTGGTTCCAAAGTTGGTGGAAATATAGATGCCGTCGCCGTAAGCATTCCCGACCAGCACCTGCCCGTTGGTGGAGGACGCCACGGTCTGCCAAGTGTTGGCCGGGACGCTGCTGGTCTGCCAGGTCAGGCCACCATTGGTGGATAGACAGATTGGACCGGGCGAGCCTTGACCGGCATCACCATCCGCAGCGGCAATCAGCCGGACGCCATTAGCCGAGGCGGCCACGGAAAACCAATAGTTGCTCGGGGCGCTGGTCAGGTTCCAGTTCTGTCCGCTGTTGGTGGAGGTGTAAATCAGTCCGGGACTGCTCCTACTCGTATCATAAAGCGAAGCCGCCACCAGGTTCGTGCCGTCCAGCGAACCGGCCAGGCTCTGCCAAACAAGGCCGGGCGCATCCGACAGGTTCCAATTCTGGCCGTGGGTGGAAAAAACCAGCATGAAAAAAAACAATGCAAATTTGAGGCCGCGCTCTGATTTGTTCATGGGATTAATTTGATAGGCTTTGATATGTGTCAATATTTGTCGAGCAAAAGCGATGCCAAAAACGCACATAAAGCCGGAAAAAAGCGCCGTAAAACTTTGTTCCGGCTGCTGCGGGGCTGACTTTGGTCGGCTTACCGGGCCGCCCAGCTTTCCCGGATGGTCGCGCGCACCTGCGGCGTCATCGGCGGCAGCCCGGTTGACTGGTTGAAGTTCTGGTCGAAACCC
>Ga0302266_10004347_pt1 | contig 10957 bp, 14 predicted proteins | sample III_Bog_E1_2_FD_194559 | JGI IMG/M metagenome (GOLD analysis project Ga0302266, IMG submission 194559) | Peat permafrost microbial communities from Stordalen Mire near Abisko, Sweden - III_Bog_E1_2 | ecosystem: Environmental > Terrestrial > Soil > Wetlands > Peat | place: Sweden: Abisko... | reverse complement strand
TGAGAGGCCGACCCGGAAGGCGGCTGGAGGTTCCTGGAAATGGCTGGTTGAGGTTCGCGCTCCCCAGCCCATGCAACGGAAAAGTCGCAAGGATGGGGCACCCGCGCTTTTGGGGCGATCCAATCGGCAGGCGGCCCGCCATGGAGAAGTGCTTCTGACAAAGCGCATTCGACTCGAATGATTTTACTCAGCGCGCAACGCTTCGGTTGGTTCGATGGATGCCGCGCGGCGCGCCGGAATGTAGCTTGCGACAAGAGAAGCGCCGAACAGCACGCAGACAACCACGCACATTGTCTCCTTATCCCAGGGACTCACGGCGAACAGCATTCCGCGCAAAAAAGCCGTCAACCAGAGCGAGCAGAGCAATCCTGCCACTAGCCCGGCGATGACGGGCTTCGCCGACTCCCCGAAAATGAGCCTATAGACGGCTGGTTTTTGCGCGCCAAGGGCCATCCGGATCCCAATCTCGCGCGTCCGCTGGCCCACAGAGTAGGAGACGACGCCATACAATCCCACCGTTCCCAGCAGCAGCGCCAGCGCTGCGAACCCGGCAACCACCCACGCGGACGAACGATGCAAGTAGGCCGACTCCGAGTTGTCGATTCGCGCGGTCATTGTCTCTTCCTCGTTCGCAATCAGCAAGGGGTCGATTTGATGAATAGTACGCTCCATCGATGGCAGAAGGGACTCCGCCGATTGAGCGGTACGAACCGTGACATAGAAATCGTATAACGGTGTTTGATCGAATGGACTATACACGGCTGCGATCGGTTTGAGATCCAAAGCGCCGTCCTTGATGTCGTCAATGACTCCGACCACTTCAAACGGATCCTTTGCATCCGCACCCATGATTTGCTTGCCGATCGCGTCTTCGCCGGGAAACAGCTCCATCGCCATTGTCCGGTTGAGGATCGCCATGGGCGGTTTCGTCGCGTCATCCTCGTTGGTAAACAATCGCCCGCTGACAAGCCGCGCTCCCAGCGTTTCAAAGTAACCAACTCCCACAATCTCATCGAGCGTCTCCTGGCCTTGCCCAACAGTGGGCCGCCCTACCGCACGAAAATGTTGCAGGCGCGTAATTCCTTCTCCGCTCGCTACCGCTGGTTCGGCGGAAGTGCCCACCGAAATGACGCCCGGTAGCGCAGCCATCCGTGCGATCACGCGCCGCTCGAGTTGAAGGCTGACCAGGTCCTTCCACTCGCCTTGTCCGCCAACGTGCATCAGAGCGAGGCGATCCGCGCGCATACCCACGTCGACATGGAGAAGACGATAGAAGCTCTTGGTCAGTAATCCCGCGCCAACCAGGAGCACAACCGTGATGGCAATCTCGGCTGCGACGAGGCTTGCACCCAACCTTCGCCATCCTGTGCTCGCCGCGCCGCGTCCGCCATCCGCCAGCCCTTCGCGCATATCGGAGAAGAGAAAATGCAGGATCGGTCCAGCCGAAAAGAGAAATCCGCCGATCACCGAAACTGCTAAGGCAAAGAGCATCGAACGCACGCTTAGATGGAGGTTTTCGAGATACGGCATATTCTCAATGAGATTGGGCGGAATCTGCTTTGTCAGCGTCCCCATCGACAGCGACGCGAAGGCGAGGCCGAGGCAGCACCCGAGCGCAGCCAGCAAAAACCCCTCTACCGCAAACTGCCGTACCAGTCGAAGGCGCGAAGCTCCCAGCGCCCCTCGAACCGCAATTTCGCGCTTGCCCTTTTCCGCTCGCACCAGCAGCAAGCTGGAAACATTCACGAATCCGATCAGGCACAGAAGCCCAGCTCCACTCAGCAGCGCAACGAGGGTTGGACAGACGTCTCCAAGAATTGCGTCCGTAAGCGGGAGCAGAGTCGCGGTTCGGTCGCGGTTATACTGCGGATGTTCCGCCGCGATCTCGCGCGCGATTGCGCTCACATCCTGGTAGGCAGTCGCCGATGAAACTCCCTCGCGCAATCGTGCCACGCCGTAATAGGGAAAGCAGGTAGGACTTTGTTCGCAACGGCCATGCAGCGTCGTCCAAAACTCGGCACGGCCCACTGGAGCAAAATGAAAGTCGCGCGGCAATACTCCGACGATTGTGAACGACTCGCCGTCTAGCCTGACTATCTGGCCCAGTACTCTTTCGTCCCCGCCAAAGCGCTTCTTCCATGCCGCATAACTCAGGATCGTCGCCTGCGGCGCGCTCGGTCGATCTTCTCCAGGGTAAAAGTCACGGCCCAGCGCGGGTGCAACGCCGAGCGTGCGAAAGAAGCCGTCACTCACCAAAGCTCCCGAAACCTCCTCAGGACCCTCCGGCTGATTCAGCGTGGCGCGATAGGGCCGATAGACATCGAGCGACATGAAGACATGATTGCGCTGCTTCCAGGCCCGGTAGTCGAAATCCGAGAGATGAAAACGGTCGCCCACGGGATTGTGCTCGAACAGCGCCACCAGGCGCGCTGGCTCGCGATAGGGCAGCGGCTTTACCAGCGTCGCGTCTACAAACGCGTAAATCGCAGTCGCGGCTCCAATCCCCAGCGCAGGCACAAGAATCGCGGTCAACGCAAATCCCGGTGCTCTGCGCAGGCGCCGCAAGCAATAGCGCAAATCCTTGAGCAGGCCTTTTAGCCGCTGGGCGCCTTGCGTATTTCGGGGCCGCATTTCCGCTATCGCAGTAGTATTCTCGGCAGTCAAGTTTTCTTCCTTAGTCAACGCAGCTCCGATGCCGTAAACCCTCTCCTGCCGGTTGAAGAACAGGTTGTGCATTCAGGATTCAGGCCACGAATAGAATGACAGATTGCCGAACCAGCGAGCGGCCCAGCTTGGCGGGGCGACCCAAGCTTCGCTTCTGGGGCCTGGGATCGCGAGGATTCAGCATTGGAATTTTCAGGTCTGAAGATTCAGGCTCGGGCCTCACGCCGGCCAAACTTCTCAAAAACTCCCCTGCGATGCAAACGTTTGCCGAATCCGCGCCATTCGCTCCAGAGAATTCTATTGACCAAAAGATGATTGGCAGGTATAAACTTTTACTCTGTAGTCAAAATCCTGTTCTTTGAAGGAGAACTCCATGAAAACTATGCGCCAGAAACTCGCCAATGCTCTGATCGTAGCTGGAGCTTTGGTGGCGATGAACCTGCCGCCGGCGATGCCCACGGCAAATGCGGAAGCGGTCAAGTGCGTCGTGAATATCCAACCTGGACAGGTCTGTACGACAACCGTAAGCTGCTTCCTGGGAGTATGCACCTGCGTTACCGTTTGTTGTTGCGGCTAGGCCGATAAGAATGCCAAGCTGATAGCAAGAGGCGCAGGGCCGAAGCACGGTCCGTCGACCTGCTCGATCAGCGGGTTTCGGTGTGTAGCCACAGGTTTTTCCCTTCATGTCACCCCCTGCATTGCCTTACGCCCGATCTGAGTTGCCGAATCCACTCAATCGAGCCTGCCTTCTCTCAGGGAGGGCAGGCGGTTTAAGCCGTGTGCCAATCCACCCTCCTGGAGGTTGAAGACAAAGTGAGCCGCAGTCGCCTTCTTCTTTCTTTTCTTTCTATGGTTTTTATCGCAGCGGCGGAAATCGCCGCCGCGCAGAATCCCGCGGCTGTAAGAAAACCTGCCACGAAGGTTCCCGCCGCCGTTTATGTGGAGACGCAGATCACGTCATGGACGAGCGGCTTTGGCAAGTGGGTAGCCGCCCGCCCGGCAGTGGTTCAGGCGCATGAGGCAAGCGGCAGCGGCCCCTACATGCTGCGTACGCCGTTCCTGGATTATTTTGCCGCGAATGGAGATTCGCTCTATTCGGGCAGCACGCTCTCAACCAACGTCGACTTTGTGCGGGATCTGCCGAAATCGGCGGAGGCCAAGCCGGGCAACTCAAACAAAGCACCGGAGCCGACTCTTGCGGACTATCTGGATATGCTGCCCGAGCTGCAACCTTATAAGGCGGCGATTCTCGCCAGGAAGCGTCCTGTTGCGCTTGCGATCTGTAGTTACCAGAAACCGGAGTGTGTCCAACAGAACCAGGCCCTTCAGGAATTCAAGCGACGGGCGCCTTCGCTCAAGATCCAGGTGATTGAGGTGAAACTCCTCAATACCTCTTCGCAATGACCGCAATGCGTGCTTGCCGCGTCCATCGCCGGCCTCGCTATGTTGCCGGAGTTCTGCTTTGGGTTTGCACCTTTGGCTCCGGCTGCCACATGGGCGGTCACCGAGGCGCGAGTATATCGCTTACTGTCCCCGTGGTTTCGTACCTTCAGTCGCAGTCCTCATTGGCGGGAAAGGGGAGTCCGATCGCGAACTTTCCTACACTCGAGATCTTCGATCGCACCGGTCAGGCCGTTTACCAGAGCCACGATGCCGGGAAGAATGCCGAGCTTCTTCGGTCGCTTCCTCAGGCAATGGAGGGTTTGAAGACTCTGCCTAACCATGCGACACTTTCTCAAGTTATTGAGACGTTTCCCGGCCTGGCGGAAAAGGATAGAGACGCCCTGCTGGATTATCGGCGGCCCACGCTTCTGTCCCTTTCGCTGGAGGATTGCCACGCTTGCGAGCTTCAGGAACAGGCTACGGGGCCCGAGACGAAAGGGCGCCTGGTTGAGAATGGATTCAACTTGCTCGATATTCAGTTTTCCCAACCGAAATAACGCAGCAAAACACCCGATGGAGCCAGTGGGAGAATACTCTCAATTGCGATAGAGGAATGCAGCCGATGATCGCTCGCGAGACTCGCCGCTTTTTCAGGAGCAGCCCTCTGGTCAGTTTTACCGGAGTGCTGCTTCTTGCCGTTGGAGTCGGCTCCTCGGCAATTGCCGTATCTTTGCTCCAGGCATTCACTTCGCCCCGCTATCCCGGAATGCGGGCGCAGGGATACGCGACGATCGGAGAGGGGGACAGCGACGAATTGGCGATGCCAATCTCCTGGGCCCAGTTTGAGAAACTGAGGCCGGAGCGGGGCGGCGCAATGCGGATGGCGGCCTACAGCCCGGCGGCCGAGGCGGTGGTTGTTTTTGGCGACACGCGCAAGCCTGTGCGCGTGGCGGCCGTTTCGGGTGGATTTTTTTCCGGATTCACCGTGCCACTGGTCACCGGCCGCGACTTCAACCCAGGGGAGGCGGCAACCGCCGGCCAGCACGAGATCATCCTGAGCAGTCCGCTGGCTCGGCTGTTGTTTGGCTCGCCCAACGCCAGCGTGGGCCAGGTGGTGCGTCTTGGAGGTTTGCCGTACCAGGTGACCGGGGTTGCGCCTCGGTCGTTCAGTGGGCTTTTTGGAGACACGGCCGATGCCTGGGTGCCTGCAAACTGCGTCGTTCCCCTGCGGCTGAATCTTCCCACCGGTGTGCCGCCGGATATGTGGAAGTATATGAACTCGTTTTACGTTTTGCTGGCGTCGGATGGGTTGAGCTCCGCAGGCTTGGCCGAATGCGCGCCGCGGGTGCTTCCGCTGCGGGCCGGCGGTGAGAGCGCTTTGGGCGTCGCGCAAGGCATTTCAGTCGATTGGCATCGCGACCAGACACTGCGGCGCTGGCTTCGCCTGGGGCTAGGGTTTTCGCTGGCGCTGGCCTTCGTCAGTTGCCTGAACGTGTGCCTTCTGCTGCTGGCGCGGGTGCCGCTTCTGGTGGAGGAGGTGCGATTAAAAAAAGCTCTGGGAGCTGGATCGCGCCAAATCTCGATGGAGCTTGCCACGGGGCCGGCGGTGATGATGCTGACGGGGCTGCTGGCGGCCTTGCTGCTTTGGGCCGCGGTGTTGCTGGTGCTGGTGCGACGCTCGGAGCCGGAGGCGCAACTGCTTTTTGGGTCGTCTTCCGCCGTTTTCATGGCGCTCGCTTGCCAAATCCTGCTGACGTTCGCGGTAATGCTGGTGGTTGCTTTTTTACCGGCTGCAATGGCATTGCGCTCTGGCGCGGTTCCGCGCATGGGCACGACGGCTACGATGGACCGCCGCATTCTTCTTCTCATGCAGGTTCCTGTGACCGTGCAGATCAGTTGCGGGATCGGCGTTTCCATCCTGGCCGCCATGATCGGCGCATCGCTTCTTGGGATGATGAGGCAGCCACTGGGTTACGACCCCACCCACCGGCTTGTCGTATGCCTTGTTCCGACGAGCGGCACGATCGTGTTCGATGGCGCCAGCGGAGCCTCTGCTCAGTTCCTGGCGATCCAACGCGTGCTTGAGCAGGTGAAAGCGTTGCCTGGAGTTCGCTCGGCGAGCTATGTTGACGAGGCTACGTTCGATAACCAGAAGAACGTGGATGAGGTGCAAGACGAGGACAGGCCTTCAGCCCCGCCGATCTCGGCCAATCACGTCCTGGTCACCTCGGGATATTTTGGCACCATGGGATCGAGGATTCTGCGCGGCCGAGACGTGGCCGAATGGTCCAAGGCACACTCGCCGCGTGAAGTTGTCGTCAGCAGTATGCTTGCCGGCCAGTTGTTTCACGGTACCGATCCGGTGGGGAGGGCGGTCAACGTGATTATTCCGGCCCGCTTCGGACTTCAGGTCTACAAGTACTCAGCGACGGTGGTTGGGATTGTCGAGGATGGCCGCGCAGCGGGCTACGGCAGTTCTCCTCAGCCGACTTTCTACGAGGAAGGTCACGCCTATTCGGATGCGATGCCGCACCTGGTTGTCTACGGCGAGGAGACGGCGCCTTCGCTGGAAGCATGGACGAAAAGCGCACTCGCGCAATGGATGCCGGCCATGGGCGTGATGCAAATCTACAGCCTGTCCGACAAGGTGAATGCGTCGCTGGCCCCCGAACGGAATCGCGCGCTTGGCGCTTTTGCGGGCTCGGGAGTCATGGCCTCGGTAGCGCTCGTCGGGCTTTATGGATCGCTCGCATTTTATTTGCGCGCAAAGCGGCGCGAAATGGCGATACGCATGTCCCTGGGAGCGTCTCCGTGGAAGATCCGCCAAATGGTGCTTGTCCGCGCTCTCAGGTGCGCGCTGGCTGCCGCGCTTCTCTCGCTTCCCTGGTGGTTTGTCCTGGGGAGGCTCTCATCTGGCGATTACGTGGGACAAGTCGCATGGTCGACAGGGCGCGCCGCCATCATTACCGTTCTTTGCGTGGCGGGATCGGTCGTGCTTGCCATGATCCCGGCGAGCGCCGCCGGATCGATCTCCCCGGCTGGCATCCTAAAAGAACTGTGATGAGGCATGTTCTCGTCGAGAAGAACTCTCAAAAAGGCGGCGATGCACCGCGGAATTGTGCAGGGTTTGAAATCTACGCTCTTTCCGATTGCGAGGGTAAAGGAAACTTGTCAGAACCTTTTTCGCCTTACAGACATGATGTATTCTTACAGCACCTTAAAGGGTGCTCTGAAACGGGGTGACAATGCTGGACATTACGAGTGACATTCAATCGCTGACAACGTTTCGCCGGGCCTCCGGTGACTTCATGAAGCGGCTGAAAAAGACCAAACGCCCGGTCGTGCTGACTGTGAATGGGAAGGCAGCCGCCGTCGTACAGGATGCTGAAGGGTATCAGCGGTTGCTCGACATTGCCGCCCGCGCCGATGCAGAGGAAGGGATACTTCAGGGGCTGAGCGATGTCTCTCATGGCCGCACTCTTCCGGCAAAACAGGCATTCGATCGGGTGCGTCGCAAACATGGCATACCACGTTGAGTTTGCCGCACGCGCGGCTCGTGATCTTGAGATTCTCTACGTGGAGAAGAATGCGGCGGAGTCTCACGCCGCCGCACGCTGGTTCAACGATCTGGAAGACGCCGCTCTAAGTCTGGCAACCTATCCCAATCGATGCCCCTTTGCTCCGGAAGGCAAGAAACTCAAGCGTGCCGTGCGGCATTTGTTATACGGGAACAGGCCGCACGTCTATCGCGTCCTCTATGAAGTCGATGAGGCGCTCAAGACGGTGTGGGTACTTCATATTCGTCACGGCGCAAGAAGGAAGCTCAGAGCATCCGATCTGGAGTAAACCGGCGACCGCTGCCGGCTCAATCTCCCCGGCTGGCATTTTGAAAGAACTAGGATGGGGCATGTTCTCGTCGAGACGAACTCTCACGGCTATAGCAGGGGCTTGTGGAAATAGCCGAATGCCCGGACGCGGCGAATTGCGTCGAGAGAGAGGCTTGGGAAACTTTCGAGTGTCTCCTCGGCCGTCGCGCCCAACTCCTCGTCGGTGAGGATGGTGTCGGCAGGGATGCGCGTACCCTTGATGACAGGCCTTCCGCCTACCTTTCCGGCAACGCTTTCAACCAGATCGCATTCGGACCAGTCTACGGTCGTTTTCGCCTCCACTGCTTCTTTCATCCTGGCGCGGTCGCCCGCCGATGCGAGACTTGGGCACCGGGCCACTCATCTGTCGATTCGTCTTGACTGCCGTATAGCGTAACTATACAATTGGATTCGTGATCAGGAGCTTCAAGCACGCTGGACTGGAGAAATTCTTTCATACCGGAAGCAAGGCAGGAATCCAGCCCGCACATGCCAAGAAGCTCCAATTGCAACTAACCTTTTTGGACGGAAGCACGGAGCCACGCGACATGGGCATTGCCGGGTGGCAGTTGCATCCGCCTGAAGGCAACCTGAAGGATCATTGGTCAATCAAGGTCAACGGCAACTGGCGCATCACGTTTCGGTTTGAAGGCGGAGACGCAATTCTTGTCGATTACCAGGACTACCACTAGGGGGCAATGAGATGATGTTCAATCCAGCCCATCCGGGCGAGATCATCCGGGAGCACATGGAAGGCCTTGGGCTTACAGTTTCGGCCCTGGCTGCGCATTTGAAAGTGACGCGCGCGGCGCTGTCCCGCGTTATCAATGGCAAGGCGGCAGTTTCGGCCGAGATGGCTCTCCGCCTTTCCGAGGCGTTTGGCACCTCCGCCGAAGTATGGATTCGGGTCCAGTCGCAGCACGATCTGTGGAAGGCAAGCCGAGCGCGGCGCGTCAGGATTGCGCCTATTGAGACGCGGGCCGCGTAGTTTCAACCCACGCGCCCGCGTGGGGCCGGACGGGCACCCCATTCCTTCGACTTCGCTCAGGGCAGGCTCTTGGCGTGTTCTTTGCGACAGGGCTTGGAAGGCACAAGTCCCGCCGGTATGCAAAGCCAGGACTTTCGGCCTGCTTGCTTCCGGCTCAACGGACGAGAGTGGCGCACGATGGGAATCCGACTGAGTTTAGCGATCTCCTACCCTTCCCGGGTGGAAAAGCCGCAAAGGGGGCACGCGATAACACTTTGTGGAAGATTATTTATTGGAGTGAACCCTTTTACCCGCCTTTACCCGAAGAACGCCAATTAGCTGTGTTGTTTTGGTTCAACTCACTTCAATTCAAATGCGCCGTAAAAGTCCTTTGGCTCTCCGCGGTGGCCATTGCACCTCGCGCAGAGTTGGAGAGCAAGGGCACTTGGTGTCAAATTGGCGACCAGCACCGGTGAGTGTGTCCCGAATCCGCCTTGAGCCTCAAGCAGGCCAAGCGCCCTCAAATGATCCAGCTCACGGTCTAACCGGTTCGCATCCTGCACTCCGGTAATTTCCCTAAGGGTGTCCAATGTACATTCCCAAGGTGCGGCAAAAAGCCACCCAGCCAGCGAGACATAAATCTGAGAATTTGTACTCACAAAGTTGAGCATACGGGCCTCAGCCGATGTCAACTGGTCCAGTAGATTGACGAATATAAGGTTGGACTCGTCAGTTCCATCTGCCGTGCATGCCGTGGCCAGCAGACCAGCCCATAGCCGCTGTACTTTCTCGTCATCGGTCCATGACCCGTTATCAAGAATCTTTCCGACCAAGCGGGGATGCGCGTGCATCCCTAAGGCGTTAGGTTCAGTTTCGAGCAGAATCTCTGCTTCGTTGAGAATCCGGGTGGCGTTCACGCTCCTCCAAGCAGTGACCTTATCGCGAAGCAGCAATCCAAATTCCTCAGCCGCAGGGAGGCAGATCCGACTCAAGAATGCACCAGCGCCATCTACAGCCCCTTTTGTGACAGTGTTGATTGCCTCTCCATATGGAGCAATTCCCAAAATGTCGCCACTCTTCACTTTATCGCCCATGCTTCGTCCTTGGCTTCGGAGATGCAGGCAATTATAGTCCCGCCTTTGGTGGGAGTTCCCTTGAATCGCAAGTTCAATGTTTTTCTTGAACCGGATAGGCGGGTGGCGCAAGCCTTACCATCCCAAGATAACTGGGTGCCCCAGGTCTCGATTTTGAGACCTGGGAGACTAGAATGGTCCCATGCCAAAAGGGCTTGTTCGTTATCAGCAGTCCGGCTGTTTTCACTTCCTCACTTTCAGTTGTTACCACCGTCTCCCGTATTTCGTCGCGGAGACGGCGCGCGGCCTCTTCGAGCGATCGCTTGAAGTTATGCGAACTCGCTATGACTTTGTTGTCTGCGGCTATGTGGTTATGCCGGAGCACGTTCATCTACTGGTGAGCGAGCCGAAGAATGCACTGCTCTGCACGGCGATTCAGGCTTTGAAACTGTCTGTGACTGTTCAAAGCGCGGAACGTCCTTTTTGGCTGGCGCGGTACTACGATTTCAACGTGCATAACGAAGAGAAGCGGGTGGAGAAACTTCGCTATATGCACCGCAATCCGGTTAAGCGCGGACTGGTGGCAAAGCCTGAGGATTGGGCTTGGTCCAGCTTCCGGCACTACTCGACTGGAGAGGTTGGAAAAGTGGAGATTGAATCGTTCTGGACGGGGTGGCGTCGGGAGCATGGCGACGATCCCGGGTCTCAGGATCGAGACCCGGGGCACCCAGACTTTTGAGCTCGATTTAGATGCGGATCGTCGTGCCGTCACCGCACCATGCTCTGAAACAGCGGCGAATGCAGCAGGTCGTTGAATCCCGCATCGCTGGTGGCGAAGTGGACTGAGAGCTTGCCGGAATCCGAGGCAACCTCGGTGCCGGCCAGCGCTTGCTTCTCGGCATCGGAACCGCTCATCTTTCTGAGAGCCACCGCGGCCGTTAGCAGCGAGGACATGGTGGCGGTGGAAAAGGAGTCGCCTGTCGAGATGGTCAAGTCGAACTTCA
>Ga0302266_10004341_pt1 | contig 10973 bp, 16 predicted proteins | sample III_Bog_E1_2_FD_194559 | JGI IMG/M metagenome (GOLD analysis project Ga0302266, IMG submission 194559) | Peat permafrost microbial communities from Stordalen Mire near Abisko, Sweden - III_Bog_E1_2 | ecosystem: Environmental > Terrestrial > Soil > Wetlands > Peat | place: Sweden: Abisko... | reverse complement strand
CGGGTGACGACAGCACAGCCGCATCGTCGGGCAACGGCAGCACAGCCGCATCGTCGGGTGACCACAGCACAGCCGCATCGTCGGGCTACGGCAGCAAAGCCGCATCGTCGGGCTACGGCAGCACAGCCGCATCGTCGGGTGACCACAGCACAGCCGCATCGTCGGGCTACGTCAGCAAAGCCGCATCGTCGGGCTACTACAGCACAGCCGCATCGTCGGGCTACTACAGCACAGCCGCATCGTCGGGCAACTACAGCACAGCCGCATCGTCGGGCTACGGCAGCACAGCCGCATCGTCGGGTGACGACAGCAAAGCCGAATGTGCAGGAGAGAACAGCGGATGCACAAGCATTGGTTATCGCGCCGCCGTTAAAGGCGATCTTGGCAACCTGATAATGGCTTCCGAATATGTTGTGGAAAACAACAAGGCCATTCCAGTCGGCGGCAAAGCAGACATCATTGACGGTAAAAAACTTAAACCGCAGTGCTGGTACATCGTTGAAAAAGACGCATGGGTTGAGGTCGATTTCACGGATGGCGTGTTCTCATACGTCCTGTCCAATAAAAAGGGCGTGAAGAAGGTCAAGACCGAACAAGGAAATGTTCTATATGTCGTAAACGACAAGAAAAGATTGGATTTGAAAAATGTCTGATCAAACAACTACGAAATGCTGGCCTTGGGCGCATCAATGGTCGAAATGGTCAGAAGTCATAACGGGATATGTTGGAAAAAGCCAATGGCGTGTTTGCAGCTGCTGCGGAAAGATAAAATCTCGAAACATAGAGTACGCGAACCAAGCTGATTCATACACAATAAACAATGCCATTAAGGAGATACCGCAATGAAACCACTAACCCCAATTTCTACAAACCAGCCAAAGGGAAACGTATGACTACACAAAAGAGCCAAGCCGAAATTGAAATCGAAGCCCTTCAGGATGTTTTTAACATCGCCACAACCGGCTTTGACGAGTTTTATAAAACTGCCAAGGAGAAGGATAAGGATAAGGGCGACTACAGCACAGCCGCATCGTCGGGCTACTACAGCACAGCCGCATCGTCGGGCTACGGCAGCAAAGCCGCATCGTCGGGCTACGGCAGCAAAGCCGCATCGTCGGGCGACTACAGCAAAGCCGCATCGTCGGGCGACAGCAGCACAGCCGCATCGTCGGGCTACGTCAGCAAAGCCGCATCGTCGGGCAACTACAGCACAGCCGCATCGTCGGGCTACTACAGCACAGCCGCATCGTCGGGCGACTACAGCACAGCCGCATCGTCGGGCTACTACAGCACAGCCGCATCGTCGGGCTACGGCAGCAAAGCCGCATCGTCGGGCGACTACAGCAAAGCCGCATCGTCGGGCAAGTACAGCAAAGCAGAAAGCTCTGGGGAGCATAGCGGATGCACAAGCATTGGCTACCGTGCAGCCGTCAAAGGTGATCTTGGCAACCTGCTAATGGCTTCCGAATATACCAAAGACGGCGTGCCAGTTGGCGGAAACGCCGATTTAGTTGACGGCAAGAACCTTAAAGCCGGAAGCTGGTATATCGTTGAAAAAGGCGCATGGGTTGAGGTTGATTTTACAGATCGGGTATTTTCTTACGTCCTCTCCAACAAGAAGGGCGTGAAGAAGGTCAAAACGGAACAAGGAAAAGTTCTGTACGTCGTAAGCGACGATAAGGGCAATTCCGCGCACGGAGAGACAATTGCCAAAGCGCGTGAGGATTTGATTTACAAGGACATTGCAAAATTCGATGGAGAATTGCCCAAGAAAGCCACAGGCAAAGAATGGGTTGGCATTTATCGTGCTGTTACAGGCACTTGTGCTGCCGGAGTCAAAAACTTTGTCGAACAAACCGGCAAGAGCCTTGACGATACATACACCGCAAAAGAAATTGCCAAGCTGGTGCACGGTAATTTTGGTGCAGAACAATTTGCTAAAAAGTTAAACAAATGATAAGATGGTTATGTAAAAAACATCATTGCGAGCATCATAGAATAGAAAGATTAAAAAAGCTTACGAAGTTGTCCAATAAAGCATAATAGAACAAAGAATTCCTCATGGCTGGGGAATAGCCGGAGAGGGTAAAATCTCTCCGGCTTCTAGCTTAACCTTTAACCCCCACACCCGTATGCCCACCCTCACCGAATTATCATTCCTCGCAATTGGCGCTATCCTAGGTGCTTGGTGGAGGGGAAAACGCATCATCAAGCATGACGCGGAAATTCAAACCGGTATTCACACGCTGGTTAGGTCATTGGCGGATGCGAAGGATCAGACGGTTTTATAGAATGAGTGCGCTCCGATTACCGCGCACGGCGTTAAATTACGGTTCCATGCCGTCACAAGGCCCGTTACACAGTAGGAATCCGCGCCGCCAGTGGGATCAATCAATTTACCGGAAATCGCATCAGCGGCTATTTGTGAGCATCCTTGAAACACTGGATCGGCAACATCCACATTCATGATAATGGCGCGATTTGGATCATTGGCGTTCCATGTGCTAAATTGCTCATACTTTAGACAAACATCACGAGGATTGTCTCCCCACCATCTCGGACTATTGGCCCGGTTCATAATCACGGATGCAACGCCGACTTGGCCGAGGCGGGGTTGGTTGCGACTTTCCCCATACACGGTTCTGGCGACTATCCCAGCATCCGAAAACTGGTCAGTGTCGCTCATCTCGTAAGATCCTGGGCTTGGCCGAATGACTCTATAACGCCCCTCAGATCATTTGAATTAAGGTGAATTATCATTTTAAGAAATAAAACAAATATAACCGCGAGAATGGCCTTGAATGTCCATCGGCCAAATGTTGCAAACTTTTCGTCTAACCATGCTTTGGTTATCATGTCGAAAAGCCGTTTTTGCTCATCAATACGGCGTTGTTCTCTGTCTTGCATATTAGACACCACAAGCCCTAATCTCTGCCCGTAGCTTGGCGTAGTCCTCCATTGCAGGGATTAACAGAGATCCAGGCGGGAGCATGTCGATTTCAGCTGCCATAGTATCTTGCTGGTCGTTTGTCCAAGGGCGCAATGGCGGGCAAGCGTTCGATACACTGCTAGAAGCGCATCCAGTGAGCAGAATTAGGGCAAGAAGAGCTTTCATAATTTCCCCTTGCGTAAGAGTGCTTCCATCGCCGTTTCGTCTGTAGGAGCTGTTTCTGCGGCCTTGGCCTCTGCCATAATCGCGTTAACATTTGCCTGTAGATCGTCGGCGCGTTGGGAGTCTGCCGTTTTGGCAGGAAAAAGCCGCCCCCAGAATGTGCTGAAGGCGGCTTTAATCACTGAGGCGATAAAGCCCCACATGCTTAGGCTGCAGGTGCTGGATCGACAGGAGCAGCTTCGGCGGGTGCAGCAGCAACAGGCGTAGCAGCCACCGGAACGGCAGTCACAGCCTGATTATGCACGGCTGCAACAAACGTGCTGAGCGTAGTAGCCGCAACAGTCTTGCCAGCCGTTACAAAAGCCTGTTCGGCAAGAGAGATGCCTTCGGAGATAATGGCAGAAGTTGGATTGCCAGCAGCAACGCCAGCAAGGATCGAAGTGCCGACATTTTCAACAATACTGAGTAAATCGCCAGGAGCGATTGTCTTTAGTTCAGCCCAAGCCGCTGTAGCAGCCGTATCAATGGCCGAACCTACGGTTGAGCCCTGCCAGCCAGCAGCGATGTCATGAAATACCGCGCTAAAGTTACCTGCTTCTAGATCCTGCAAAACGCCCATTTTACTCTCCCTGTTTGATTAGGTATTGACACTTAACATATTTAGGTAGTTATCGCAACGACAAGAATACCATCCCTAGCACCATTATGACCATTATCGCCGCTATGATGTATTTTTCCATCATTTAGGTTCGATCCCCGCCTGTTTGAGGATCTTCTTCCGCATGTTCCGATCTCGTAACGCATACGGAACGGTTATCTTGAGACCTTCCTTGCAAAACTGGTGATGATCGCCTTTACCTTTGCCCTTAATATGCTCAAAACCGTTTCCCAACAGTTTCAAGCGTACATCGTGGAAAAGCTCGTGGTTGCTCATTTCGGATCCATTCCCAAAATCGCATTCACTGGAATCAATCGCCTGTTACGTTCCGCCTCGTCCATTGGCGGTTCTAAGAAAAACTCCACGCCTACCAGCGTGCGCCTTAGAAAATCCCGCGTGTCGGATAGCCTAACATCACCAAATGCCGCCCGTGATGCCGACTGATAAATCCACCGCAGCGCATCCTCACGATCCGCTATCGAGTTCGTAAACCTATCAGCATCAAAGATTTGGGCGGCGAAGTGGGGCATTAGAGAGAAACGGCCCCCACAATACCTGTCGCGTTAAGAGCGGCAACCCACGCGACCTTTTGAGTACGCGCAATCGGCAATACAGCAACTTTTGCAGTGGTGTCTGTATAAGGAACGGCGGCAACTGCTGGTGTTATTACCGTTACACCGTCAGTGTCGTAAACAGCAGGGGTTCCGACAGGAGCTGGCAAATTGACCACTGTATTGCCCAAAATTCCTGCGCCATTGTCGAAAGTAAAAGCAAACGTATATGAACCGTCTTCATTAGCGGTTACTGAATTGATCGTATCGGCCATGTTTTATACTCCGTCACAGTCATAATCTATTTTACCCGCAAGAGCCGTCCCCGTGACGGTCAAAACGGTAGTTGTGTAGCTATAGGCAAAGGCTGCATTAACAGATTGGCTCGTTACGCGGCAATGGTTCCATGTGCTGTAGCCCGTACCTGCGAAGGTGATTGTGCAGGAGGCGGGAGTTCCGGCTGTAATGCTTACAGTGCCGGATTTGTTATTTGCGCGTGCATCGATTGTGTTTGTTCCGCAAGCCGAAACCACAGGAGCGGCGAGGCTGTTGCTGTTAGCGAATATCATGCCGCCGATGTTGATTTCATTGGATGTGGAAGAGGCTACAGTATCCACCGCAGTACTCGTGCCGATCAGGATATTCGAATTACCCGTCGTAAGCGTCGTATTAGCAACATTATAACCAATAAGTGTGTTGTTCGTTCCATTAGTGACAGTGCCGCCAGTAAAGGCACCAAACGCCGTATTACGGGCGCCAGTAGCAACTACAAGCGCCTGCGAACCGACGGCCGTCTCCCCGCTTGAAGAAGAATTAGTATACAAAGCCTGGAAACCAAATGCTGTATTATCCCCTCCGATATTGTCATTGGTGAGCGCGGAGTTACCGAGCGCGGAATTTCTCCGTCCCGTAGTTATAGAGTTTCCGGCTTGGTATCCCACGGCGGTATCAGCCAACGCCGCAGTGGTCATAGTACCGTTCAAGGCCTGATAACCTATAGCTGTATTTCCGTAAGCTGCGCTGGATGTCTGCCCTGATAGAGCATTAACGCCAATCGCAATCGATCCACCAGTTGTTGAATCCGTGGTTGGGAATCTGATGGCATTGTTGCCATTAAACAGAATGCCGCCGGTCGTCAGATTGAGATTACCTGTACCCTGCGGGGTCAGGTTCAACGTAATATTCGTATCCGTACCCGCTGCAGCGATGATCGGATTTGCTCCAGTTGCAGCACCAGCGAAAGTTGGATAGTTCACAACCGTGCCAGAACCTTGCAAGAATCTTCCGGCCTCTTTACCTCCAGCGGCAACAGATAAGGTCGATGATGTTGCGGATTGAAACAGACCTGATGCCGTATCCGTCGATACTGCCCAGCCCGGTGCGCTGACAGTGCCCTTGTTGAACGTTCCGCCGCCACCAGCAGAACAAGTATTAGTAGATGGTACCCAGACATAACCAGCAGTTGAGCAACCAGTTTGTGTTTGTATAGCTGCCGCAATCGACGCAGCAGTAGTCGGAACGGTTGTAACGGCTTTTAGACCAGCATATGCAGGGCAACTTATAAGCAGCAAGAATATTAGAAGATATTTCATATTACGAGCCAGTTCCCAAATGAAGTATAAGACTACCCGTTCCGCTATCAGCAAGAGATGAATAATAATTATTCCCGTTACGGCCAACAATCATAACAGCCCCCGCAGGGATGTATATTTGCGCCGTTCCAGGAGCAGTAGCCGTGTTAACAGCAACAACAGAAGCCCCACCCAAAGCCAATTGAACACCGACAGACCCGTTATTGACCACCATAACGTCAGGCCAATTCGCATTGCCAGCAGCAGTAGGTGTGAGCAAAGAGGCAGCAGTCGCTGAAGTTCCTATGCTCGTGTTGCTGACTTGATTCCCGACAGTAAAGTTCTGAACGAACATTGCTGGCATAGAATTATCCCTTCAAAGCAGCAGCAAATTCATCCATCTTATTCTTCAACTTAGCACTCGCAGCGGCAGCGTATTGTTCATGGGCAATCGCGCGAGCCTCTGCTTCCAAGGCATTATTCTTTATTTCTTCGATTTCAGCCTTCTTCGCTGCAACGAGCCGGTCAAACATGGATCGATCATCTTGCAGAGACGCAACATTAGATTGGTGGGTGTTTACGGAACTAGATAAATCGGACACACGAGCATTGTGTTCATTCTGCGCGTTTTCCAAAGCAGCCTCTCTTTCAAGAAGCGATTTTTCTTTCGCGTCAAGCTCCTGTTGTTTGGTATCAGCGACATCCTCGGCCCCCTTAGCGTTCTTTTCACGCAACTCAGCCGCCATAATCCGTGCTTCGGCGCTTTCTTTAGCGGACAAATTCTTTTCCAGAGCGTCTTTATGTTCGGCAATCTTGTCCTGCAATGCAACGATGTTCGCTTTCACCTTGTCTGGGTCAGATACAAGCTGTAAGATAGCGGTTAACATATCATTGGTTGTGATGCTCATTCTATCCCCGCTACAAACAAAGAGTTTATTTCACGTTTGAAAACAGACTTCTTGAAGCCACTGTTTTCGTCAATAGTGATAAGCTCCCAACCTTCGGCTCCGAGCTTATTATAACGATCTTCCATTTCCTTCTCATCCAAAGGAGGGAATGCCGTTATGCGATATTCAAATTTTGCCATACTAAACCCCGTTAATCCGGCGATACGCCGAGTGAGAATGAAAAGTCAGTTGTTGATGCTGGCGTGACTCCACCAACACCTACTACTATGCAAACATAAGCCTTGTTAGTTTGTATGGTGTCTGTGTTGTTAAAGCTAAGCCCCAAATTCATTGCCGTTGTGCCAGCAGTAGGTGTTGATCCTTGTGGCGCAGCTAAAGTAACGGATGATGTGTAAACAAGCTTAGCCACATCAGCCGCATTTAGGGCAAAGGCACTCGTGTCCGTGCATGTAGAGGCGGTTGGGTTCGCACTAAAAACATAAATCGTAACCGCAGGCGTAACACCACTAGATGAACGAACGGAAGCCCATTGCAGCCGAGCGCCACTAAGCCCAGAACGGAACACGGGGACGGTGTATAGCCCGCCTAAAGATTTACTGGCAATATAGGCACCTGCCGTGACTGTCATGGGAACAGCAATAGAAGAATCATAGAGTTGGTCGGCCATTGCTGGCGAGGCCAAAAACAAAAGAAGTGAGAGAAGTTTTTTCATGTTAAATTCCTGTTGGTATAGGAGGTTCAGTTGGCAAAACAGTTGATGTCGTATCTGCGCCCGTAACAATGGCGCGTAAGGCATTGCGGTATGTTTGGTTAGCCGAAGGAACGGCAACTCCCGCGCTATAGCAACGGATAACGGTTATGTCTGATTTGGTGAGGGCGGCTTGCGCCTCTGATGGCAGCATATTAGGTGGTGCATATGGCGTTGGTGTATTTCCTGCCGCTACCCATGCCAGGTAGACTTGATAGTCACTATTGCGCACGTCGGCAGGAATATACGCTTGGTCAGCGTCACGAATGATAGTTGTTGTGGCGGTGAGAGTATATGCCATGCTTATAGCTCCGCACTTGCTGTTGAACCTGTACCGATCACCGCTTCAGCAGTGGACGTTATGCCCACAACTGCCGAATCAGTGCTGAGCGCAGATTGACTTCCATTAATACCAGAATATGACATCGTAGGTGTCACACGTTTGGAAGTTTTGAAGGACCATATGACTCGTGAAGAACCCGATGCCGCAAAAGTACCATTGAGATTATTATTCAAAAGTTCAAAATACCTTTGGCATAATACCAGCTCTAACCCATCCGATCTTCGTTCAAATGGCGTCGCCTGTGTCCCGTTTTCGAGTTGCCATTCGCCGATTGTCCATGTGCCGGAAGTTTGCGAGCCCACTGAAAGTTCAATCTCAAGCCCAGCCGTTATGTTTGCACCCAAGGCAATTTGTGCCGAATATATTGCGGCAGTTGACGAAACGGTGAAAGTTCCTGTTGCAATAGACGTTCTCGATGTCCATGTGTCAGACGAACCAGGATAATAAGCCGTCCATGTTACTGTTGTCAGCAAACTGTTTGCCAATTGGACGGAGAATGTCGCTGTCGTTGAAGCTAGGTCATAGACATTCGTCGATTCATATCTTTGTCCGAACGCAATTCCCGTGACCGAGGCCGCGCCCGTAAATTTATAAACGTACTGGTTGGGAGCCGACCCCGCAACGCGCTGCCCCGTGACATTAGCGCCCGTACAAGCGGCATAAAATCGGTCAACAGTATATGCGTTTGATGTCCCAGAAGTTCCAGCGGTAATCGTCTGGCTCGCGCCTGAATTTCTTTGATCGATACGAAAATCACCATTTATCGTACGATTGCGAAGACCGGCGAGTTGACCGCCATTGACGGATGTGGTCTGGACTGTTCCACCCGTCACGTTGCCCGTCACGTTGCCCGTCACGTTGCCCGTCACGTTGCCCGTCACGTTGCCCGTCACGTTGCCCGTCACGTTGCCAGTAATAGTCCCAGATGCGTTAATGGCGGCTGTAGTCGTTGTTCCCGTTACCGCCAAATTCCCGCTAATCGTTCCACCCGCCAATGGCAAATATGTTCCAGAAGCGTTGATAGTTTGAATATTAAGAGCAAGCGACCAATCCCCGGACGCTAAATCCGTTGCCCATGTTCCAGACGTATTTGCAATAGCGCAGACATACAGGTTGTTCGTATATGCGCCGTTCACGCCGTCCTGAACGATGTCGCCAAAATTGTAAATGACGTTGGTAGCCCACACGCCACGGTAGGAGCCACCGCGAGCGGATACTTGCTGGATTTCCATGCAAAGAGTATCAAGGGCTTGTTCTGTAACTTGTGGCGCAAAATCGCCTTGATTCTGGATGCTGATAAGTTGCTGTAAAGGAAGCGTGCGCGTAATCGTACAAGTATAACCAACGCCAGGGGCACTATTTAAAGTTACATATCCCCCCACACCCCAAAGCTGACCAGTCGTGGCTGAATTAAGCGTTACTGTATATTGCGATGCTGTTAGAGTGGTGGATGCGCCAGTGCTTGTATTTGTGGTCTGAACAGTAATGTCAGATGCAGCATCGGCGATAAATGAAAATGGAACGACAGTTTGAGCCGCTATCAAAACAACGGCGGTGGATGAAGCGGTTGTGCTGATTGTCAATATAGTCTCCCTGTCTGCATCACGCAGATAGTCTGAGCAGTATTATAGGTGATATTTGTTTAAAAAGCTATCCATATATTATAACGGACGATTGTTCTGTAGCAATTGTCAAGGGTCACCGGCATAAAACAATTTTGACGGCATAGTATCATTTAACTATGTGTTATTCCACAGTATTATACTGTCGCTGGGTGTGTTTGGGTGTTTAAAGCTTGTTGTTGCCCAGCAATCCGCTAGATGCGCCACCCTTGGCAAGATAAACACCAGGAACCCCCCACGGAACGCCAGCACCAGGACTATATCCAATCATCGTATTATTGCCTTCTTGTCTCAATCTTTGATTTGCTCTTTCGAAGTAACCCGGATCAGCAGCCTCCAACAAGTGATACGCAATCAGATAATCATACGCACCCTTGACGTAAAATAGATTGGCGAAAGGAACGTGATTAACCGCCATGTGCGCCAAATCAGGCCACAGTTTATTCTTCTCGCCCTCAACATCGCCCATCGCTTTACCGTATAGCGAGGCTATGTCGTTCAAGTCTCCGGCAACGGGGCCAGCAGCGGCAATAACACCCTGCTTGCCCATACGCTGAATTTGCCCAAACAACTCGTCACCAGCAATACCGAGGAACCCACTATTGGCAGTTGCCTCTAGTGCCGTCTTTATGTTCATCGGATCAGGCAACGGACGACCTGCTAATTTGGCGTTCACAGCCATTCTCATATATCCAGCGGGAACGCCGAGAGCGACAAGCATCCCCATATTATAAACGACTTCTTTTTTGGATAGGCTTTGAAAGACATTTCGTTCAAGTATCTGGTTATAAGCAGCAAGAGGCCACGCTTTGAACTGCATCAAAGATTTTACCAATTCGCTAGGCAATGTTCCTTTTCTCAAATTGCCGTACATATACGCTTGTTCTTTAACGCCAGATGTCACAACCCCTTCACGGGCAGAATCGGAATAATAGGACAGGATTTTATCGGATATATTTCTCGCATCAGGATGATCGCCCAAACCCTCCATAATCGAAGTTGGCGTCAGGTATTTATTGCCGTTGTACTCACGAAGGTTGCCCTCTGTTTTTTGTATCAACCCCCACGCATCCGCATTAATGCCGTAGCGAGATAGCTGATTTTTAATGTGCGGTTCCAGAGCATCAAAGTTAGTCCTAATCGACTCAGCGAGATTATTTGAAATCATACTCTTGATGCCAGCTTTCCAGCGATCAAATAGAAAATGGATTCCAGTTGCATCCATGAATTTGTTGGCAAATGCGCTAACCGCTCCCGGCACCGTGCTTTCACCAAATACATTCGATTGATGCCGGAACATGCCGTCATCATACGCACCATTTTCAGCAGCAATCCGCGCCCATTCCCCCTGTGGCTTGCCTTCGAATATACTCTTAGCCATCATCCCAAACGCGCTTAACCTATTAATGCCGTTATGAGCAGCCATATTGGGAATCGCATACACACCAGAGAAGAAATGC
>Ga0302266_10004333_pt1 | contig 10987 bp, 9 predicted proteins | sample III_Bog_E1_2_FD_194559 | JGI IMG/M metagenome (GOLD analysis project Ga0302266, IMG submission 194559) | Peat permafrost microbial communities from Stordalen Mire near Abisko, Sweden - III_Bog_E1_2 | ecosystem: Environmental > Terrestrial > Soil > Wetlands > Peat | place: Sweden: Abisko... | reverse complement strand
TGATTCGAGAAGAACTACGAATTCCGGCGGTATAATTATTCCGCCTCTACCGTAAACGGGATTGCTGGCAGCGTGGCGGAAATGGCGCGTTTCGGCTGAATGGCTGTGCTTTTCTTCTGTGGGTTCGTTAATGCAGGATTTTTCGGCACTACGGCGCAGATCAAATTTCCGGACGCCCCCGCTTTCATCTTTTCAGCATCGCAGGCAAAAACCAGTTCCAGACCGCCCGCCATTGACGTGACACTTTCCAGGGAAATTCCGTCTGGTGCTTGATTCAACTCCAGCTTAAACCGGTCGATAAAGGCAGATGACGGTACGCTAACCATCACCCGCGCGGTTCCGCCGGCCAAAATCTTCACCGGGGTGGCGCTGATGATTTTGAAGGAGTCACGCGCGAAGGCCCGCTGCTGGCCATTCACCGTCACCGCTAGTTCCTGTGATGGCACGAGATGACGGTAAAAAAATGCCTGCATCATGTCTTCCGCCGGTGCGGCGGCGTGCTCAATCGTTTGACCGCCGATGACCGCGTGGCCGATAATAGCGATGGCCACCGGTTTTTCCGTCGCTTCCGGCGGCGCTTTCAAGGTGAATTGCGCCTTGTCCTGACCTCCGGATATTTTTGCGCCACTCAACGAAAAACCGAAGGGTGCGTCCTTCAACTCCAATTCAATCGCGTTGGTGAAACCATCGTGGCGCAGTGCAAACACCGTCACCGGCGTGCTCATGCCGGCACGCAGGCTCAGGCTCGACGGCACGATGCGCAGCGCAAAATCCGGTTGCGGTTCGCTGAGGCGCAACCGGTAAGCAAACTCCGGTCCGCCCTGCCCTTGCGTGTCGGTGAGGTGAATGAAATAAGTGCCATCCGTCGGCAGCATGGCGGTGAGATAAGAATCGGCGTGAAACGTATTCAAGCCGGAGCCCTTGTCCTCAAAATCATCATTGAAGGCGAGCTGCTTTCCGCTGGCATCGGTCAGCCGCAAAAATGAATCCAGCGGTGAATCCAGCCGCCGCGCGAATACTTCGGCGACGATTTGCTGGCCGGCATGGCCGGCGAATTTGAAAACTTCCGGTTCACCGGGCTTGCCAACACAACCGTTGATGATGATGGGGAGCGACAACAGTTGTGCGGTTTCAGCCGAATGATTTGGGGTGCGTTCGAAATATTCCGGCAAATCATCCACGGCAAACGGGACGGCGTTGAAAAAATCCCCGGTAATCGAAGCGACACCCAACTCGGTATTGTCATGGGCCAGCGTTTTATCCGTTAGGTTCCAGCCGGTCAGCGTAACGGAAGTTTTTTTGCCGAACCGTCCGCCGAGCGGAAAAATGCCAGTCACGTACGGCAGTTCGCCAATGGCTAGGCGATAAACAAAGTCCTCGCGCCCGCGAAAGATCGAATCGTGAATTTCCACCGTGTATTCGCCGGCGTGCGGCACTTCAAAATGGATCACTGGATCCGGCTTGAAGCGAAACCGCTCATCGCTCGCCAGTTCTTTACCTTTGCCATCGTAAATCGTCAGCACCGCCTCAAACCAGCCCGGCACGGCGTCGGCCAGATATGGAATCAACGTTCGCGCGCTGGCGGCGAACACAAGCTGCTGTCCACGCGTCGCAAAAAACCGGTAGCGATCCACGCCGCCGGGCATGATCTGGCCGTTGAGAACGGCGGGTAGCGAAATCCGCGTTTCGTATTTCGGCGTGCCGGTCGGGGCGGGCCGACCACCGAGTTTCTCGATGTATTTATCAAGGTCGGGATTCGCAGGCTTGGCGGCCAGCTTGGTGATTTCAGGCAGCGTGCCGACGCAGAAACGCATTGGATTGGAAAGCGCGTTTGGCGTCGACAGGCGGATTTCGCGGTCGCCCGGCGCAGCATTCGTGGCGATGGAAATTTTGACGGTCACATTGTCCAGCATGGCCGGATTCGCCGTGCGGTTCGGCGGATTCAACAGGATTTTCTCGCGAATCTGTTCGCGTTCCATCGCGTCCGCCACCGTCCAGACATTTGTGCCGGAATTGAGCCGGCGCGCGGCCTGGAATTTTTCCTGTAAGGTTTTCAGCCGGTCGCGCAGCTCGTTAAAATCTTTCTGGTTCATCGGCCGGTGGTGATCCAACACCGTCGCCGTGATACCCAGCCCGGAAACAAACGCGTTGGAAACTGTCTGTAAAAATTGTCCACCAACGGTGACTTGAAACGTCGCGCCGACTTTTCCACCCGCCGGATAAACGTAGGCCAGATGCAGTTGCTGGGCGAAGGCGGTGCCACCGAACCAAAGGAAAAGCGCGGCGATTCGGAAGACTTTCATGTGGACATGATTTCCTTGAGCAATCCGGCGGACTTGATGCCATCCGCCGCCTGCGGCATGACGAAGGTTGGCAGACCTTCTGGATTCGGCAGCTTCGTCGTCGCCTCGATGCCCATTTGCGCGTAGATGCTGCCGATCAAATCTACTGGATACACCGGTCGATCCTTGACTTCTTCGCCTTTCGCATCGGACGCGCCGATGACCTGGCCACCCTTGAATCCACCGCCTGCCAGCATCGCGGAGAAAACTTTGCCCCAATGATTGCGTCCGCCGTTCCAAGGCGCCTCCCATTGGACTTTTGGCGTGCGGCCAAATTCGCCGCCCCACCAGACAATAGTGCTGTCGAGCAACCCGCGTTCGGTCAAATCCTGCAGCAACGTCGCCACACCCTTGTCCATTTCGGGCAACTGCCGGCGCATAGTTTGGAAATTTTCCTTATGCGTATCCCAGCCGCCGTAATTGATGGTGACGTAGGGAATGCCGCTTTCCACCAACCGCCGCGCGACGAGGCAGGACTGGCCAAACTTGGTGCGCCCATAACGGTCGCGTAACTCCGGCTTTTCCTGCGCGAGGTCAAATACCTTCGCACCGTCGCCGAGGATCATGTCGTAAGCCATGTTTTCCGCCTGCGTAGCCGCGGCGACTTGCGGATCATCCGGCAACGCCTGCGCCAGCGTGTCAAGCTGATGCAGCAGTTCGCGCCGGATTTTCTGCCGTTGATCAGAAAAGCCGGGCAGCACAACGCCTTCCACTGCAAACGGCGTTTGGGCTGGATTGCCACCGGTGGCAAACGGTTTGAAACGCGAACCTAAAAACCCGGCTTCGTCAAAGCGCCCCTGCGGTTCCGTCAGCACGACGTATGGCGGAATCAAACCTTTATAGCCGGCATCGTAACCTTTGGTGAGCGATACCACCGAACCGACACACGGAAACACCGTGCGCCCGCCGGGCTGCCGGCCGGTCTGGACGATGTAGGAAGCGGTTTCATGGCCAAAGTTGCCGTGGGTCATGCTGCGGATGATCGAATACTTATCCGCCTGTTTTGCCAATTGCGGCAGCAATTCGCCGATGCGGATGCCGGCGACGTTGGTCTCAATCGGCGTTTTCAGCGGCCCACAATAGTCGTAGCCCGCCTCCGGTTTGGGATCAAAAATATCCGTGTGCGACGGCCCGCCCCACATCCAGATTTGGATGACGGCCTTGGCGCGGGCGTTGCGCGGCGCGGCATACGCCTTGAACGAAAGATGATTGGCCAGCACCAGCCCGCTCGCGGCGAACATCGCCCGGCGGATGGCCTCGCGCCGGCTGAGGCACGGGCGCTGTTTAGTGATGTCAAAATAGAATTCGCTCATAATTTTGTTTGGTTAATGCCGGTAAAGGAACTCCGTGCTGTTCATCAGCGCCCAGGCCAGGTCCACCGCCGCCTGGCGCCGGCCGATGCCGGATTTGAAATAATCCTGCGCCAACTGGCTTTCGGCCGCCGTCGGAAATCGCGAAAGAATCTGGAGCCACATTCCGGTGGCGATGTTTGCCGGCGGGCGATTGGAGGCGATCTCGAATTCGATCATCCGGCTCGCCTCGATTTTTCGCTGCATCAGACTGGAGTTGAGCAGGGTCAATTTCTGCGCGGCGGTGATGCGGTTGTTGCGTTCCGATTCCAACCCGGTGTCGCGCGGCGGCCGGCCGAACATTTCCAGAAAAGAGCTGGTGATGCTGCCGTCCGGCAGCGCGATGGAACGCAGGTTGTCGGGAATGAAGGTGTAAGGCTCGGGAATCGCGCTGGAATAATTTTCGTTCGTGCCGGTAATTTGGTCCAGCGCGTCAATCAGCACCTCCGCATCCAGCCGGCGCAGCGGATAAAAGGCAAAGTTCGCCGCAGCTTCCGGACTTTGGCTCTGTGGAATCGCGGCAAGCTGGTAGGTCTTGGAATTCAGAATCTGCCGGTAGAGTCGCTTGAAATCGTAGCCGGATGAAACAAAGTCCTTGGCAAGATACGCCAGCAGTTCCGGGTTGCTCGGCGGATTGTCCGCGCGAAAATCATCCGGCTCCTGGACGATGCCGCGGCCCAGCAGCCACGACCACGCCCGGTTGACAAGGTTCCGCGCGAACTGCGGATCTTGCACCAGCCAGTCGGCAAACACGATGCGCGGGTCTTGATCCGGCGAAAGTTTCACCTTCAAACCGCCCGGCAAAATGGCATTACTCGGCAAGCCGTTCAGTGCCCCGGCGTTCGTTGAAGCCGGATTGAAAAAGACTATTTCCTCCTTCCACTCGGCGGTGGTTTTGTAGCCAACATTCGCAAAAAACACCGCTAGGTTGGCGAGATCGTTGGAAGGCCAGTCTTCGGCACGTTCACCAAGGAACGTCAGCGCCACCGTCTGTGCGATGCCGGCAGGCGTCCGGTTTTGCATCGCACGATAAAAATTCACCGGCGGCTTTTCAAAATTACTGCCGCTGGCCGTGAGCAGTTCGCGGGCAAATTCGTCGCAGGGCAGATTATCGCGGATGACATCATGCACCCAACGATGGTAGGACTGCGCGGCGTTCGGCCATAAGTTGATCGGAAACTCAGCTTTGATTCGCAACAGGTCGCCCCACTTCATCGCCTGATAATCCGCGAACTCGTCGCGCGCCAGCAACCGGTCAATCAGTACAGCGCGCTTGTTCGGGCTGCGATCCAGAATAAAACTTTCCGCCTCCCAAGCTGCCGGCAACGTGCCGGTCACGTCCAAATAAACGCGCCGCAAAAACACCGGATCGGAGCATACCTCCGCCGGAGTGATGTTCAATTGCTGCAGCCGCGCGAACACCAGTTCGTCAATTTTATTCTGCGGCGTCAGCGCCGCCGGGCTTTCATAGGGCGAAGCGGCAAATACTCCGGCGACCGTAAATAGAAGCAGCCCCAGCCAGCAAAGCTGGCTCGCAGCGACAAATCTTTTGGCGCGAGCTTTCATACAAAAGTCCAGACGCCAAACTAAACCCAATCGCTTCAAAAAAAATGACACATATTTTGCCATTCAAATAGCAATATATGTTTATAATCTAATTAAGATCGGCTTGTAACCATTTACCGCCATTTCCGTCGAAGCAGGTGATGCCTTTACTTGTATTCAATTCGAGTGTTGTTCCTTCGAGGAAACCACATGACAACACCGGCGTGGCGTTTTCTGTAACCCTCAAACCGCTGCCAGACGAAGAACCGGCGTTCCTGTTTCACCGGCTCGCGCTCCAATTACGCGAACGTAAAGCGACGCCACTGCATCTGCTGGTGTTTGGCGATGCCAGCACTGCTAAAGGGGGAATGGAAGTGCTGGATAAAACAATTGGCCCCATGGACTGGCCGGTGACTTGGGTGGAAGGCGCGGATTGCGAGGGCAAATTGGTTGCTGGTATCCAGCTTTATGCTTTCACCGGCGAAGTCGGGCGGATTGAATGGAATGGTCGTGTCGTCGGATCGGTTTTCACCGAAGGAGGTGCACGACAATGTATCGTTGGCGGACTTTCGCCGGGAAACCAGGACTTGACGCGCGCAGATCAAACCCGTCAAACGCTGAAGGAGTTGCAGTCGATTCTGGCGCTTGCCGGCTTTGAAATGGGAGACATTGTACGCACCTGGTTTTTTCTGGAAAATATCCTGGCGTGGTATGACAACTTTAACCGCGCGCGAACCAAAATATATTCAGGTGTAAAATTTCGCACCGGCTCGCTGCCTGCCAGCACCGGGGTTGGTGCCAAAAACCCGGCTGGTGCTGCGCTGTCGCTGGCGGCGTGGGCGTTTCGTCCGCTTGAAAATAGTTCGCAGGCCGAGGAGGTTGCCTCACCGCTGCAATGTCCTGCGCCGGCTTATGGCAGTTCGTTCAGTCGCGCGATGGAAATTGCCACGGACGCGGGGCGTCGGCTGTTTATTTCCGGCACGGCCAGCATCGCGCCCGGTGGAAAAACTTTATGGCCGGGTGACGTGCGCAATCAGGTGGAATTAACCATGGACGTGGTCGAGGCGATCTTGCGTTCGCGTGGCTTTACCTTTGCCGACCTTACCCGGGCCATAGCCTATTTCCGGGACGCATCGGATGCCGAAATTTTTTTAGATTGGCTCGCGGCAAACCGCCTTACGCAAATGCCAGTCGTACTCTCGCGTTGTGATGTCTGTCGGGATGATTTATTGTTTGAACTGGAGGCTGACGCGGAGCGCTGGGTTTAGTTATGCGTTTGACCATTTTGAAAATATCGAGCATGGTGGCATGGGGGCAGAGGACGACTTGTGTCCGAAGAATCCAGCCAACTTTGGGTGTCATAATATTTCCTTTGGTGAGGTGTTGAAACGACAACTCTCCAGGGCTGAATTGCCCGGGGAACTGACAGAGATGGGGTCTCTACCAAAGGTTTATCAGACCAAAAGCGGGGCTGTTGCAGGCGTTGACGTCGACGAGGCCAAAAGGCCTATGAGACATACAATAAAAAACACAAAAGTTGCCTACATTTGCCTACTAGAAACATGTCAAAATAGTGTCACCATACGTCGTGTGTTTTACAAAAAGCCAATAAAACAGGCTTTTCGAAGTTTTAAATCCGTTCTCATAACCTGAAGGTCGTTGGTTCAAATCCAGCCCCCGCAACCAATTTTAAGCCCGTCGTGCGACGGGCTTTTTTTGTGCATAGGCTAAAATTGTGCGGCGGGACAAATCATTTAACTGCCGGCGGGCCGGCGTTAGCTGCGTCCTGCGCCTCGGCATCCAAAATGTGAGCGAAGTAAAAACTGCCGGCAGCGGCGGCGGCAGCGATGACCCCAATGAGCATGGCCTGTGTGCCGGGCCGTTTCAGCGATTTGGTCAGGTCCTCGATCAATTCGCCTTGCTTGCCGTAGAGAATGCCCAATTGCCGCTCCTCGGATTGGTTGAAACCAATCATCGTCGGGTCATCTGAATCATCCTTCGTCCGCGTTCCGAGCCAAACAACCGCGCCCGCGCCGCCCAATCCGAGGACCAACAGAATGATCCCGGCGATCCGGCAACAGAGCGCCCGCGATCGGCTTGCGGTCGGCAGTTCCGGGGCTGGGACGGACGAATTCATGCGCCACAAACCTACCAGAATCCGGCTGGATGAACAGGTCGGAACCAAAGCCGCCGGTCTTTCCGCTTGAGTTTGCCGGAACGGCTGGTTATGTAGGCCACATGAATAAAGCCGAAATCGCCACACTTTTGCGCATCGAAGTCGGGGAACTGGAAGTGCTCATCAAAAAACTTCAAGCCCGGCTGGAACGGTCCAAACGGCTGGTGCTGGACATCGAGGAGGAGCTTGCCGGCTCGACGGCGACCCAAACCGCGCCGCCCGGCAAGTTCAGGAAAGTGATTGACCAAGTCTTCGGCGAGCAACCCAAGCCGCCGAAGCGTTGAGCCCGCGGCACTTCAATAAATCCCGTAAATATCCCCGTCTATCCGGCGGTATTGCCACTATTAAAAAAAAATAGAAGCGCAGTCAGACGAAACAGTCATTAGTCATCCTCGGTTCACGGAAATGGCCTTGCGCCTAGCCAAAGGTTGGTCCTGATATAGCGGTCATGCATCCGGTCACTTGGTGCCCTTGAGAGCATCCAGGTTTTTTCGGGCCTGCGCAACCAGGCCGTAGAACTGCGATAATTGCATCGAGGAAAGGGAAAGGCGGGGGGCGTCTTCGTATTGCAGCCAGTTCAGCACGCCCCCATCACGCCGGACGCCGGTGGCGATCACGCGCAGGCCGGCCTTGGTGGTGAAGCTGGCCTCAAACCCGGGCAGCGAGGTCACGTCATAGTTGATCTTGATGAGGTAGTTGATGGCGTTAAGGAGCGGGTCAATCTCCTCGTCGTCCACAAGAATGCGGGCGCGCGGAAACAGGCCGCCCTCGATTTCGATGGCCAGGCCGTAGGATTTCTGGCCGGAACCGGCGTTGGTGGTTTCCTTGTAGCGAACGGAGATCTCCGACGGGCCGACGGCAACGGAACCAACGGCGGCGTAGCATTTGACAAGAATGACACCGGTCTGCGCCTCGAACACGCCGAGGCTGGTTTTAAGATTATTGGTGTCCTGCGCCAGGGCGGTGCCGGCTAGCGCGCCGAACGCCGCCAACAATATAACCAAGAGTTTCTTCATGGGTTGCCTCCGGTTTGGAAATGACTGGACATAGTCATCAAACTCCACCCCGGCGGGAAAGTTGCGCGGCAAAAATGGCCGGGAAGTCGCACCAACCACTGTTGCATTTCACGCCGGCGCCGGTTTTAATCTGCGCGTGCAATCCAGCGGCCACGCCAGCTTCACCGACCAGTTTTTCACGCCCGCGCGCTTTGGCCTGCTCCTGGCGCTGCTGGTTTTTGCCTCGTTCCCGCAGGTCATCCTCGGGATGGAAACGTTTGTGGCGCGGGACTATGGTTTTTTCGCGTATCCGCTGGCGCATTTCCAGCAGCAATGTTTCTGGCGCGGAGAACTGCCGTTCTGGAATCCCTACAACAACTGCGGCGTGCCGTTCCTCGCGCAATGGAACACACTGCCGCTTTATCCGCCGGCGCTGATTTATCTCGCGCTGCCGCTGGGCTGGTCCCTGAGTTTTTTCTGCCTGGCGCATTTGTGGTTCGCCGGGCTGGGCATGTATTTTCTGGCGCGCCGCTGGACGGGAAATAATTTCGCCGCCGCATTCGCGGGAACGGCTTTTGCCTTCAACGGCTTCACCTTGAACCTGCTAATGTGGCCTAGCCACATCGCTACGTTTGCGTGGATGCCGTGGGTGGTCCTGGCGGCGGAACTGGCGTGGCGCGAAGGCATGCAGAAAATCATCCTCGCCGCGTTCGTCGGAGCGATGCAGATGCTTGCCGGGGGCCCGGAAACCATTTTGCTGACCTGGCTCATCGTGGCGGCGCTCTGGCTGCAACAGTTCGTTGCGAACGAAACCCCGCGCGGGGCGATGCTCAGGCGGTTTCCGCTGGTCGTCGCACTGGTGGTGGCGCTTTCCGCCGCGCAACTGCTGCCGTTTCTCGACCTCGTGGCGCACGCGCAGCGGGAATCCGGCTTTGCGGATTTACGCTGGTCCCTGCCCGGCCGGGGCTGGACTAATTTCCTCGTGCCGATGGCGTTCGGCACCACGATCACGGAAGGTGTTTTCTTCCAGCACAACCAATACTGGACATCATCCTACTATCTCGGCCTCGGAACGCTGTGGCTGGCACTGCTGGCCTTGTGGACCAGTCAATTCGCCGGGGCGCATAAACAAAAATCGCGGCTGCTCGGCGGCATTGCCGTTGCCGGGCTGGTGCTCGCGTTCGGTGAAAACACGCCTGTGCTGCCCGCGCTGCGCCGGGTGATTCCGCTATTGAGCTTTATCACTTATCCGATCAAATACATCGCAGGGCTGATCTTCGCCACGCCGCTGCTCGCAGCGCTGGCGCTGGCGAAGGTTTCAAATATTCAAAAGCGGCTGCTGCCTTTAGGCGCGGTGTTGTTCGCGTTGATCGTCGGCATTCTGTTTTGGACGCAGCTTGGATCAGCGCCGGGTGACGATACGCACGCGGCCTGGTTGAACGGGCTTTCGCGGGCGGGTTTTCTGGTGCTTACGGGCAGCCTGCTGTTCGCCCTAACGCGCGCGGCCGGAGCGCGGCGGTTCCAGGTCGCGCAGTTGCTGTTGCTGCTGACGGCGTGGGCGGATGTGTTCACGCACGAGCCGGCGCAGAATCCCACGGTGCCGGCGTGGGTTTTTCAGCCGGGGCTGGCGCGCGCAAAACTGGCGCTGCAACCGCAGCCTGAACTTGGCGGTTCGCGCGTCATGGTTTCGCCGCTGGCCGCGCATGAATTCCTCGCCTTCGCCGCGAGTGACCCGAAAAACAATTTCCTCGCGAAACGCCTGGCCTACTGCGCCAACTGCAATCTGCTCGACGACGCGCCGAAGGTGGACGGCTTCTTTTCGCTCACGCCGAGCGAGAATGATGCCGTGCTGTCGCTCTTTTACACGACGACAAACGCCAGTTGTCTGCGCTTGGAGGATTTTCTCGGGGTCTCGCAGATCACCGCGTCGGACGCCATCTTTCACTGGCAAGCGCGTCCGGACTTCCGGCCGCTGGTGAACGCTGGTCCCAAACCCGTTTTCCTCGACGACGCCGGCGTGCTGGCGGCGTTGGCGCAAAATGATTTTGACGGTAACAAAATCGTATTCCTGCCACCGGCGGCAAAATCCGCAATCACAGTTTCCAATCAAACTAGCGCAAGAATTCTTGCTTCCCAATTCGGCAATGACACCGTGGATGCCGAAGTCGAAGCGGACGAGCCCGCGCTGGTCACCGTCGCACAAACCTATTATCACAACTGGCGCGCGGAAGTTGACGGCCAGCCCACGTCGTTGTTGCGGGCGAATGTCGCGTTTCAGGCTTTGCAAGTACCGGCGGGCACACACAAAATCCATTTGTTTTATCAGGACCGCGCCTTTGAAATTGGTGCGGCCATTTCCGGCTGCATGTGGGTGAACTGCCTCGTGAGCTACGTGGCGATGCGTCGCCGGTTGCTGCCGCCGGCACCGGCACCGGCGGATACGATGATTATTTTTGAAGATTTAAGAAAGTTCTGCTCGACAAATCCGCCGGGCAGTTTCAAATAGTTTGCGGCATGGCGAAAACACCCAAACCCCAACGTATCGGCATCCTCACCGCCGGCGGCGACAGCCCCGGTCTC
>Ga0302266_10004328_pt1 | contig 10998 bp, 8 predicted proteins | sample III_Bog_E1_2_FD_194559 | JGI IMG/M metagenome (GOLD analysis project Ga0302266, IMG submission 194559) | Peat permafrost microbial communities from Stordalen Mire near Abisko, Sweden - III_Bog_E1_2 | ecosystem: Environmental > Terrestrial > Soil > Wetlands > Peat | place: Sweden: Abisko... | reverse complement strand
GCAGGTCTTCAAACTTGCCGAGGGCGCGGGGGCGAATGACGTCGCGCTCATAACTTACGAGGTAGTAGGGGGTTGCCTCGTCTTTGTGAAGGTAGACGTTGAAGTGATTGAGCCAGAAGTCGGTCATGACTTCTTCAAGCTGGGCGTTGGAATAGATGTCGCGAACCAATCGCTGGCTGGCGATTTCCTCGTTGACGACGCGCTGGGGGCTTTCGAGGGCGGCGACGAATTCTTTTTGCGCAGGGGTGAAGCCAGCGACGAGGGCGGCCTTCTGCGGGCCTTTGAGCGCTTTGCGAAAGGCGTCTAGCTGCGGCTGGGGCATGAGGGCGAGGCGCGAGATGCGTTGCTGGGTGGGGAGGGCGAGGATTTCGGTGATGGTGGCCGGATCGATGACGGGGTCAGTGGATGGAGCTGCCATGTTCATCTGGCCGTCCTGATGCAGGTCTGGAGAGGTCTTGGCGGATTGCGTGTCAGCCATCATGGAGCCGGACATGGATGGGGAGGATATGGTGGCGGCGGGGATGACTGGTGCTGCGCCGGGTGCTGCCATCGATGCTGCGGGCTGGTTGGAGGCGACGAGCTGTTTTTGCTGCTCTTTTTCCTGCCGCTTGAAGGAGACGCGGGCCATTTCATCTGCATAGATGGCGTGGAGTGCGGCGGGGCGATCGGGGACGGGCGCTTTGCCGTCGATTGCCTGGCGGATGACGGCGTTACTGGGGAGGTAGTAGAGCAGGTCCTGCGGGGTGCGCTGCATGGCGGGGAACTGATTGAGGCGGGCGGTGAGCTCGGTCTGGTCGATGGAGGCGGGGTGCAACTGCTGATTGAACCATGCATCGAGGCCCATTGCCTTTACTACTTCGAGATCGCCGGGGCGCGGGCCAAAGGTGAAGCGATTGAGGGCGTGAAGGATGCGCTCGTCGCCTTGCATCTGCGCGGATTTGTAGGCGGGGCGGGCGGGTGAGGGCAGGCTTGCAGGGTGAGCTGTTTCCGCCATTGCGGGGAGGGAAGGCAGCAAGAGACTTGCGCACATGATTGCGGCTATAGGCCCACTGAAGCGTTCCATCGATGGCTCACCTGTGATCTCAAGACTACGCGGGGAAGGCCGGGCTGGCTTGCGGAGTGCGGCCTGTCCACTGACTGATGATCGAAACCCGAAAACGCGTTGAAAGTTGTTGGTGCCTGCACAAGCGCTGAGATAGTCTGGGGGCGCGGACAGTTTCCCCAGTTTAATAGACGCCATAATGGCTTGTTTTGGTCAAACCAAGATGCGCGTTTGAAGGAGAACCATATCCAATGAAACTTTATCCCGGCAAAATGATGCTTTCAACACTTGCTCTCTGCCTTTTGGCAGGGACTACCGGAGTTGCCGCGCATGGGGCCGATTCGCCCAAGCCATCCGGCGAGGCGCCCGAGATTCGTTATGAAAAATACAAGCTGGCGAATGGTTTGGAGGTCCTTTTACACGAGGATCATAAACTGCCGATTGTTGCCGTGGATATCTGGTATCACGTGGGGCCGGTGAAGGAGCGTGCGGGGCGGACGGGCTTTGCGCACCTGTTTGAGCACATGATGTTTGAAGGGTCAGAGCATGTGGGCGAGAAGGCGCACATCAAGGTTGTGGAAGGCGCCGGGGCGACGGACATTAACGGAACGACTTCGTTCGACAGGACAAATTATTTTGAGACGGTTCCGGCGAACCAACTTGAGACGGCGTTGTGGCTGGAGAGCGACCGGATGGGGTTTCTGCTGGAGACGCTGGACCGGGCGAAGCTGGCCAATCAGCGGGACGTGGTTCGCAATGAAAAGCGGCAGGGTGAGGGTGCTCCGTACGGCATTGTGGAGGAAGAACTCTATCACCAGCTATTTCCCAAAGGGCACCCCTATTACGCGAATGTGATTGGTTCGCATGCGGATGTAGAGGCGGTGCGGCTGGCCGATGTGCACGAGTTCTTTACGCAGTACTACGCGCCGAACAACGCGACAATGGCGATTGCCGGCGACTACGATCCGGCCACTATCAAGGCGCTGATTGAGAAGTATTTTGGTCCGATACCAACGGGGCCTGCAGTAGCGGTTACGCCGGTGGTTACGCCGCCCATTGCGGCGGAGCGACGCACGGTGGTGACCGATACTGTGCAGCTTCCCATGGTCATTCTCGGGTGGCTTTCCGCGCCCGCACTGACTCCTGGAGATGCGGAAGCCGATATTGCATCGGAAGCACTTGGTGGCGGAAAGTCAGGCCGTCTTTATCGGGAGCTGGTTTACAAACAGCAGATCGCGCAATCGGCGGACTGCTTCAACTTCTCGCTTACGCTGGCCTCGCCATTTTCGTGCGAATTGATTGCGAAACCGGGAGTGACACCGGAAAAGCTGGAAGCCGAGGCAGAGAAGATTATTGACGAGCTGGCGGCTTCGGGACCAACGCAGGCTGAAGTGGAACGGGCGCGCAACAAGCAGAAGACGAGCTTGATTTCAGGGTTGCAGCGACTGGGAGGCTTTGGCGGTGTGGCGGACCAGCTTAACTATTACAACCAGTACGCCGGCGACCCCGGGTATCTGGGGAAGGATCTGGCGCGATATGACGCGATTACGCCCGCTGGTGTGCAGAAGTATGTGCAGCAGACGCTAACGAAGGATAAGCGGGTGGTGATCTACGGGATTCCCGGGAAGAAGGTGCTGGACGATGTGCCGCGGAGCCCGGAGGATACGGACGCCAACGTGAAGATTCCGCCCGTACATTCGCCGGAGTTTGAGGCGGCGCAGGCATGGCGGGCGACAGCACCCAAGGCAGGACCGGAGCGGGCGCTGGTGCTGCCAAAGCCTACGGTGTTTACGCTTGCGAATGGGCTGACTGTATATCTTGTGGAGCGGCACGAACTGCCGGTTGTTTCAGCACAGTTGCTGACGTTGGCTGGCAACGAGGGGAATCCGGCAGATCGGCCGGGGCTTGCGGGGATTACGGCGGCGATGCTGACGGAGGGGACGACGCGGCGAACTGCGGACGAGATTGCCAACGAGGCGGCACTGCTGGGCGGGAGTCTTGAATCGACCAGCGATCCGAATGGCGTGCGGCTGACGATATCGTTGCTGTCGTCGCATATTGGCAAGGGGTTGGACCTGGTGGCGGATTCTGCCGAGCATGCATCGTTTCCTGCGGCCGATCTGGAACGGATACGAACCAGCCGGCTGACCGGCCTGCTGCAGCAGCAAGATAATCCGATGCAGTTGGCGATGCGTGCGGGTGCGCTGAACTTGTACGGACCGGCGAATCCCTATGGATATGACGCGCTGGGCACGGCCGCATCGCTGCATGCGATTACACGGGATGAGGTGAGCTCGTTTTATGCACATCACTATGGGCCCAAGACGAGCTTGTTAGAGCTGACGGGCGACGTAACTCCGGCGGAAGCGCGGAAGCTGGCGGAGGAAACGTTTGGCACTTGGGGATCGGGGGCTGTGCCGGCAGCGCTGCCTGCGACGCCTGCCGCTCCGGAGCGCAAGATTCTAATTGTGGACAAGCCCGGGGCTCCGCAGACGGCGCTGGTTGCGTTTGGCGTGGGACTGCCGAGGAGTTCGCCGGATTACCCCGCGGCGAGCGTAATGAATGCGATGCTGGGAGGGCTGTTCTCTTCGCGCATCAACATGAATCTTCGCGAAGCACATGGCTACACGTATGGCGCGTTTTCACAATTTCGGTACTATCGCGCGACGGGGCCCTACATTACGGGTGCGCAGGTTCGGAGTGATGTGACGGCGCCCGCGACGGAACAGCTATTCAAAGAGCTGAATGGGATTCACACCAAGCCGTTGACGGATGCGGAACTAAGGCAGGCGAAGGACTCGATTATTCGCAAGCTGCCGGGGTCGTTTGAAAGCGATGACAGCGTGAATGGACAGTTGGCGAATCTGTGGCTGTTTGGGCTGCCGATCGATTACTACACGGGGCTTCCTAAACAGATTGAGGGCGTGACGTCGGCGGATGCACAAGCGGCGGCGGCGAAGTACATTCATCCGGAGAATCTGCTGGTGATTGCGGTGGGGGATAAAGCGAAGATCGAGGCAGGGCTTAAGGATTTGAAATTGGGGCCGGTGGAGACGTGGAGTGATACGTCTGGTGGTGGGACGAAGTAGCTGGTTTGGTTAGAAGCCGGCCCAGTGGAGGTAGGTGGCGATTAGGGGTTGGCCCCATAGAGCGCTGATGATGCCGCCGATGCAGAGGAAGGTGCCGAGGGGGAGTTTGGTCGCGGACCATTCTTTATGTGGGTCTGACGTGGCGGATGGTTTGATGAGTAGGACTACGCCGACTATCGCTCCGAGAAGGATGCCGATGAAGAAGGCTAGTAGAGCGCCGGGGAGGCCTAGCCATGCGGCTAAAAGGGCCATTAGCTTGGCGTCGCCGAGGCCTATGCCTTCACGGTGGCGGATTAGTTTGTAGAGCCAGCGGATTAGGAGGATTAGTAGGGCGGCGGCTAGGATGGCATAGAAACAACGGAGTGCACTTGCCGCGAGTTCATGTGCAAGTGTTGGCGGAGGTGGGAGCCACGATGTCATGTTGTAATTGAGCCGGGTTTGCAACACTGTGCAAATGAAACCTAGCAAAATGCCCGGTAGCGTGAGCCGGTCTGGAAGCCAAAGATGCTCCGCGTCGAGAAACGCCAAGGCAAGCAAGGACCAAAGGAAGATAGCCCATCCAAGAGCGCAGACGATTGCATTCGGGCTGCTGAATATGTAGAGATCCTGGTCCAGTGAGCCCCAATCCCAGATGGTCCGACTCTGCCACGCTTGCAATGCCCACAGAGCGGCTATCGAGGCCTCGACTAACGGATATCTCCAGCTGATTCTCGTGTGGCAATTGCGGCAACGGCCTCTTAGGGCTAGCCAGCTTATGAGTGGGATGTTTTCCCACCATGAGAGGGTGTGGTCGCAGTTGCGGCAGTGGGAGCGCGGCTGGACTATGCTCTCGCCCTGGGGCCAGCGGCTCAGGCATACGTTGAGGAAGCTGCCGAAGGCGAGGCCCAGCAGGCCGGCGAAGATTGTGCCTAGAATGCGAATCATGTGCGTGTTGAGTATACTTCGAGCCGCAATGAGAAGGGGACTCAAGTGCGAGGGGGAATTCGTCGCCGCCATCCGGGACGCGGACATTTATAGGTGGCCTTCCCAGGGCTATTTTCGTTCGCTCCCTAAGGGAGGATAAAGCGAAGCGCACGTCACTCTGATTTGGGTTTGGCGGCGTTTCCGGCTTGGATTGTTTCGGTGGCCAGCTTGATTGCGGTGTCGAGGGCGTCGGCGGCTTTGACTTGCACGTCGGGGGTGATGCCGGTGCCTTCCCAATCGGTGTGGGTGATGGGGTTGATGGCGCGGGCGAAGGGAACGCCGATCATGAAGTGATCGTCGATGCGATGGGGGGCGACGGGATGGGCGCCTCCGCCGGTGACTTCACCGATGATAGTAGCGCGCTTCTGCGTCTTGAGATCGTTGGTAAATTCCTCTGCGCCGGAGAAGGTGCGGTGTGCAGTGAGGATAAATGCGGGCTTGCCGGCAAGCGAGGCGCCGGGCACGTAGGGAAGGGTCCAATACTGGGTGGTCGTGTTTTCCTTGCGGTCGTAGAGATCGTTTAGATGAGTAGCCTTGTCAAAGAGATAGGTGCAGGCCATGGCCACCATTGCCGGATCGCCGCCGCCGTTTTCGCGCATGTCGTAGATGATTGCATCGACGTGGGCGAGGAATCCCATGGCGGCGACCAACGATGGACCGCATGTATCCGGGTCGCCGAACATATCGAATTTCAGGTAGCCGATGTTGCCGGGGAGGATTTCGACTTTGCGGAAACCGCAGTTGTCATGCTCGGTCTCCTTTCGGTAGTCAGCCTTCTGCTCCGGGGTGGGTTCGTCGGCCATGTCAGGCGGATTTTTGACAGGGCTGAAGTTGACGTGGAGATGCTTGTCGTGGCTCACATCGCGGAGATCAGCGGTGAGTTTGAAGGCGAAGGCGTCCCCATCGATGATGCGATCGTAGTCGCCGGCCTTCTGATGGGCGCGGACGGCGTCGATCATTTTTTGGCCGACTTCAGGGTAGACGTAGTACTCGGTGAGATTGGAGGCGATGCCGTCGATGACATGTCGGCGCTCATCGGCGTCGATCTTGATGTTCTCGACTACGGCGCCCGGTGGGATGGCACGCAGGCCGAGGTTGTCTACCATGTGAGGCTCCGCGGTGTTGAGCAGAATGCTGCCGATGGCGACGGTTGTGCTGGCTTTCTCTTTGACACGGAAACTGATTTGCAGAGGCTCGCTGCTCTCGATGGAGAGAAGATCGAAGCCGCCGGTTTGTGCGCGGAAGTTATGGAAGAAATCGACAGTCGTCTTCGGGGAGTGGTCTTTGATGTATGCAGCAATCTTGGTTTCATCGCCGCTGTTGAAGGCGTCGAGGAAGGCTGAGAGGGTGTGGCCGGCGGGCGTGTCGGGGATGGTGACGGGCACTTGTGCGAAGGCGGGTAGAGGGCAAATCAGCATCAACACGATCAGGGCGCGAAGGAGCGCCGATGGGAGCGATGGTTTTGAGGATTTAGAACCACGGGAAGGCGTCAATGGGTCCTCCTGGGAAACCGGGCCTGGGAAGGTTGCAGTAGGACAGGCCGGCAGATGGATTGTCTCTGTAGTCATAGACAGGATTATCATCAGAAGAGCCTGTTTGAGAGAGGATATTGCAACCAAATGGCAAAGTTTGTGCGTTTATCTCGTTCTGAAATGCCAAGTGCAGAGGAATCTGAGAAAAATACCGTGATGGACGAGCGGGACATGCGAATCCTCAGTGCATTGGGGAAGAATGGAAGAATCAGCTATCAGGAACTTGGAAAGATGGTGAATCTGAGTGCCAATGCTGCTGCCCAACGGGTGCGCCGCCTGGAGACCGTTGGCGTGATTCGCGGTTTTTCGGTTGAGGTTGCGCCGGCATGCCTGGGGCTCAAACTGCAAGCCTTTGTTGACGTGAAGCTGCGTCAGGGAACGACCATGGAGGCATTCGAGAAAGCGCTGGGGAATATTCCTGGAATTCGCGAGGCGGCTTCGATTACGGGGACCTTTGATGCGCGGCTGCAGGTGGACTGTACGGATCCAGCCGAGCTTGGAAGACTGGTTGAGCAGCTTCGCGTGGAGGCAGGAGTTCAGTCAACCAGCAGTACAGTGATTTGCCGGGAACTGAAAATCAAGCGCAGGTGACCGACGTGCATGTTGGATAGGGTGGGCCGCGGAATTTCGGCGATGTAGACTGGGGGTGCATGAGCCTTCCGAACGAAAGCTCCAATGAAAAAACACTACCTCTGTTGACTGCGACCAACCCGGCGCGGGCGGCGGCGTTGTTTGCGGAGTCAGCGAGTATTATGGCGCGGCTTCGTGGGCCAGGCGGGTGTCCCTGGGACCAGGAACAGTCGTTTGATTCGATTCGCAAATACACGCTTGAAGAGACGTATGAGGTTTTTGACGCCATTGAGCGTCGAGATTTTCCGCATCTGGCGGAAGAGCTGGGCGATCTGTTGCTGCAGGTTCTGTTTTATGCGGAGATGGCTGCGAATGAAGGGCACTTCACGATTACGGATGTGTTGGAGCACCTGAACAACAAATTGATAAGGCGCCATCCGCATGTGTTTGGGGATGAGGCTGCGATTGCCGCTGGGAATCGCGCGGTGGTGGACTCGGCCGTTGAGGGTTCGTCGGCGGCGGTGCTGCGGAATTGGGAAGAGATCAAGAAAGCTGAGAAGGCGCAGGTGGAAGGCGCGCCTGCGTCGCGGCTGGATGGGGTGCAGAGGGCGATGCCGGCGCTTGCTGAGGCTTCGAAGCTGGGGGCGAAAGCGCAAAAGGCCGGGTTCGACTGGCCTGGGTGGCGGGATCTGTTACCGAAGATTGCGGAGGAGACGGCGGAGTTGGAGGCTGAGGCCGCTTCAGACGATCCGGCGCGGAAGCCGGCGGTGGAGGCCGAGCTGGGGGATTTGTTGTTTACGGTGGTGAACCTGGGGCGGCATTTGGGCGTGGATGCTGAGATGGCGCTGCGCGGGTGCAATCAGCGGTTTCGGGAGCGGTTTCGGGCTATGGAGGAGGCGTCGGTGAGGCCGTTGGAGGAGCTTGCGCCGGAGGAGTTGGAGGCTTTGTGGGCGGGGGCTAAGCGGAAGCTGGAGGGGTTGGAGGGATGAGACCTGAAGAGCATTTCGCAGGGGCTAAAGCCCAATTTCCTATTTGTGGCATTTATGGCACGACTGAAGTCGTGCCCCTTCACACATCGCCAGAAGGACATTCCTCAAGGGCTAAAGCCCAGGTTCGTTATGCGAGCTTTTCGGCACGACTGAAGTCGTGCCCTGACACCTACTGCGGCGCAGAGTTGATTCTTCAGCAAGCGGAAGAAACGCGCCTTTTCAATGCGCAATCTGTAGAAACCTGTCCTCTCAGAATTCAAGCTGTAGGATCGCGCCCTTTGAGAGCGCAAGCTTCAGCGAGGGAGGGGCGGGGATGATTGTTTTCCGCACTTGCTCCGGGTTTGATGAGTTGGAAGCATGCGTTCAGTTGCAGATTGAGACCTGGGGGTACAACGAGGGGGATGTAATTCCGCGGCGAGCGTTTCTTGTGGCGCAGAAGATTGGCGGGCAGGTGATTGGGGCGTTCGATACGGAGATTCCAGGCGCGCCGGCGGAAGGAGGGGCGGAATCGATGGTTGGATTCGCCTTCTCTTTGCCGGGTGTGAAGACCGGTGGGGGAAATCCGCAGGCTTATCTGCACTCGCACATGCTGGCGGTGAAGGAGGGGTACCGGAACCGCGGGCTGGGTGCGAAGCTGAAGCTGGAACAGCGTAAAGAGGCTCTTTCACGAGGGATACGGCACATGGAGTGGACGTTCGATCCGCTGGAAATCAAGAATGCATTTTTGAATATTCACAAGCTGGGAGCGATCGTCTGTGGATATCGCGTGAATTTCTATGGTGTATCCTCATCTCGACTGCAAGGTGGATTGCCGACGGACCGTTTACTGGCGGAATGGGAGCTTGATTCTCCCCGGGTGCTGGCAATCCTTGAAGGTAACGGCGCATCGAAACAGGTAGCAACGGAAAGAATTCTGGTTCGTATTGAGGTGCCGGCCTCCATCTACCAATGGAAGGCTTCGGAAGCGAGCAGGGAACGGGCCTTTGCCGTTCAGCAAGAGAATCGCCGCAAGTTTCAAGAAGCATTTTCTCAGGGATTAGCTGTACTTGGGTTCGTCCGCGATGCGGAAGGAAATGGAGTCTTCGAATTGGGCATCCCCACCCGGACGGAGATCGTTACAGATTCCAAGGAACGCAATTAGTAAGGAACTGAAAAACTTATGCGAATTGATGCGATTATCCTGCGGGAACTGCACCTGCCGTTGGTACGTCCTTTTGAAACCAGCTTTGGCGTGACGCGTAATCGGAGAATTCTTCTGGCTGAGGTTCAGTCGGAGGGATTGACGGGTTGGGGCGAGTGCACGGCGGGGGAACATCCGAATTTTTCGGCCGAATCGACCGATACCTGCTGGAGTGTGATTACACAGGAATTGGGCCCGATGCTGGCTGCTGCCTCCCCGGAGCATGGCGGGGATTGTCCGAAGCTCTTCAAGCTGGTGCGCGGGAACCCCATGGCCAAGGCAACGCTCGAAAATGCGATTTGGGATCTTGAGGCGCAGCGCGAAGGCGTGTCGCTATCGCGGCTACTGGGCGGTGTGCAGGAGACGATTCCATGCGGGGTGTCACTAGGCATTCAGGCGTCGATTCCTGAGTTGTTGGAGATTGTTGAGAGGGAAGTCGGTGCCGGGTACCAGCGGATCAAGCTGAAATGCAAGCCGGGTTGGGATACGGAAGTGTTTGAGCGAGTGCGCAACCGCTGGCCGGGGATCATGCTGAGCTGCGATGCGAACTCGGCATACAGGCTGGGGGATGCCGACCACCTGGTGGAGTTTGAGGCGTTCGACCTGCTGATGATTGAGCAGCCGCTGTGGCATGACGATTTCTACTACCACTCGATGCTGCAGAAGCGGCTGGAGACGCCGATTTGCCTGGACGAATCGATTCGCAACAGGCGGGATGCTCTGGCGGCGATCGAGATGGAATCGTGCCGGATTATCAATATCAAGCTGGGGCGCGTGGGCGGGTTCTCTGAGGCGATTGCGGTGCATAATGCGGCGCAGGAGCGCGGGATTCCGGTGTGGTGCGGCGGGATGCTGGAGGCGGGGATTGGGCGGTCGCACAACATTGCGTTGTCGACGTTAGAGAACTTTACGCTGCCGGGGGATGTTTCGGCTTCTGCGCGGTACTTTGCTGAGGATATTGTTGAGCCGGAGATTACGGTATCGAAGGCGGGCGAGATTACGATTCCGGATACGCCGGGGCGCGGGTACGAGGTGAAGACGGACCTGGTGGAGCGGCTGACGGTAAGGAAAGAAACGATTCGGGCGCTGGAACTGGTAGGCTGAGCACCTGCGGTGCGGCAGACGCCCGCGGGAGGCTCGCACTGGCTTTGTTGACCTACCATTCTTGCGCTGTAAAGAGTACACAAGCTGAGGCCCGGTTGGTCGGGTTTGGTTGGAACCAGGTCTGGTTGGATTGCGTATTGGAAGTCGGCGGTGCAACTTTGACGGCGGGATTGCGTCTCAATCGTGAGAGGCAGACTGGGCTGACAGGTCGCAGGCTGCCGGAGGTTTTACCAAAGTGACTCCTCAGGAAGAACAGCTTTTGAACTCGCTCGCTGAGCGGGTAAACCAGACACAATTGCAGGAAAAAGACCCCGACGCGGAAGCGCTGCTGAACCGTGAGTTGGGCGCGAATCAGGACGCGCTGTACATTTTGGCGCAATCCGTTCTGGTGCAGAACATTGCGCTGGAACAGGCCAAGGCGCAGGTGACGCAGTTGCAGCAGCAGGTGCAACAGGCGCAGCAGCATCCGCCGCGCGCTACCAGCTTTCTGGGCAATCTGCTTGGGCATCGTGATCCGGCGCCTCCGCCT
>Ga0302266_10004323_pt1 | contig 11005 bp, 8 predicted proteins | sample III_Bog_E1_2_FD_194559 | JGI IMG/M metagenome (GOLD analysis project Ga0302266, IMG submission 194559) | Peat permafrost microbial communities from Stordalen Mire near Abisko, Sweden - III_Bog_E1_2 | ecosystem: Environmental > Terrestrial > Soil > Wetlands > Peat | place: Sweden: Abisko... | reverse complement strand
CAATGTGACCAATCGTTCCCACATTTACGTGCGGCTTGCTGCGATCAAACTTTTCCTTCGCCATAAAAGTCCCAATTCCCTTTCGTAGCTTTTACTGCCCGTTTCAACCGGGGGCGCCGGCCATCCGGCTCCAGCCCCAAAACCTGTCTTACTTGCCCTGCGCCCTGCCGATAATCTCCTCGGCAATCATGCGCGGAGCCTCTTCATAGCGCGCGAACTGCATTGAATACGATGCGCGGCCCTGCGTCGACGAGCGAATGTCGTTCACATAACCGAACATCTCCTTGAGCGGCACAATCGCCTTGATGACCTGCGACCCGGCCAGATGATCCATGCCTTCGATGCGTCCGCGGCGCGAATTGATGTCGCCAATGATCGTGCCCATGTGCTCTTCCGGAACGGTCACTTCAACCGCCATCACCGGCTCAAGCAACACCGGCGAAGCCTTGCGCGCGGCTTCCTTGAAGGCGATGGAGCCGGCAAATTTGAAGGCCATTTCGTTGGAATCGACCTCGTGGTAGCTACCGTCGTAGAGCGTTACCTTCACATCCACGATCGGATAGCCGGCCAGAATGCCCAACTCAATTGCACCCTGCACGCCCTGATCGATGGGCTTGATGTATTCCTTAGGGATCGAACCGCTCTTGATTTCGTTGATGAACTCGTAGCCCGCGCCCGGCGTGTTCGGCTCGACGCGCAGCTTGCAATGCCCGTAGTTGCCGGAGCCACCGGTCTGGCGGATGTACTTGCCCTCAGCCTCGGCCTTCTTGCGAAGAGTCTCGCGATAGGCGACCTTCGGTTCGCCGACATTCGCTTCGACCTTGTGCTCGCGCTTCATGCGGTCCACGAGAATTTCCAGATGCAGCTCGCCCATGCCTTCAATGATCGTCTGGCCCGACTCTTCGTCGGTATGAACCTTGAAGGTTGGATCCTCGTCCGCCAGGCGGGCAAGTGCAATGCCCATCTTTTCCTGATCGGCCTTGGTCTTGGGCTCGATGGCCACCGAGATAACCGTCTCCGGGAAGGTAATGGCGCCCAGAGCGATGGGATGATTCGGCGCTGAGAGCGTATCGCCGGTCTTCAATTCTTTGAGTCCGACAACGGCGCAGATGTCGCCGGCCAGAACCTCTGTCACATCCTCGCGCTTGTTGGCGTGCATCTTCACCAGGCGGCCGATGCGATCCGTCTTGTCAGTCCGTGGATTGAGGATCGTATCGCCAGTCTTAAGCGAACCGGAGTAGACGCGAACAAAGGCCAGCTTGCCAAAAGGGTCGTTGATGATCTTGAAGGCGAGAGCCGAAAGAGGCTCGCTATCCTCCGCCTTGCGTACCTCAACCTGACCGGGATGGTCGGGGTTCAGACCTTCGACCGGAGGCTTGTCCAGCGGACTGGGCAGGTAATCGATGACCGCATCCAGAAGCGTTTGCACGCCCTTGTTCTTGAATGCGCTTCCGCAAAGCACCGGGAAGACCTTCAGATCGATGGTGGCCTGGCGGATACCGGCCTTCAGTTCGGCAATCGAAGGCGTCTCGCCTTCGAGAAACTTTTCGAGCAGCACATCGTCGGTCTCGGCGATAATCTCGATTAACTGCAGGCGGAAGGCCTCGGCCTTCTTCAGCAATGCGGCGGGAATCGGCTCGATCGAAAACTCGGCGCCCATCGTCTCATCATGCCAGAGGATGGCCTGCATCTCGATCAGGTCGATAACACCCTTGAAATTAGCCTCTGCACCGACGGGAAGCTGCAACGCGACGGGACGAGCGCCCAGCCGCTTGCGGATCGTGTCCAGAACGTGCTCGAAGTCGGCGCCGTTCTTGTCCATCTTATTGACGAAGCAGATGCGCGGCACCTTGTACTTGTCGGCCTGACGCCACACGGTCTCAGACTGCGGCTGCACTCCAGAGACGGAATCAAACAGCGCCACCGCGCTATCCAGAACACGCAGACTGCGCTCGACCTCGGCCGTGAAGTCCACGTGACCGGGGGTGTCAATAATATTGATGCGATAGTCTTTCCAGGTGCAGGTGGTGGCGGCGGAGGTGATCGTAATGCCGCGCTCCTGCTCCTGCTCCATGTAATCCATGGTCGCCGTGCCTTCATGCACTTCGCCGATGCGGTGCGTGATGCCCGTATAAAACAGGATGCGCTCTGTCGCTGTCGTCTTTCCGGCGTCGATGTGCGCCATGATTCCGATGTTCCGGCAACGATTCAGAGGTATAGTGCGAGCCACGGCAGTTTCTTCCTTGCGGGCGATTCAGCCCGCGGATTTCCTAAATTCAACGAGTCCGCAACTTGGGACCCTCTGGAAGCCGGCGCGCATGAGCGCTTCCGGCCACAAATCTCTCGCGATTCCCGCCCGCTTACCAGCGGTAATGAGCAAAGGCCTTGTTGGCCTCGGCCATGCGGTGCACGTCTTCCTTCTTCTTCATCGCCGCGCCGCGCCCGTTCGCCGCATCCAGCAGCTCGTTTCCCAGCTTGTCGGTCATGCCCTTCTCGCCGCGGCTGCGGCCGTAATTGATCAGCCAGCGAATGGCCAGCGAGGTGCGGCGGTCGGCATTGACCTCGATCGGCACCTGATAGTTGGCGCCGCCCACGCGCCGGGTCTTCACCTCGAGCAGCGGCTTGCAGTTCTCCACCGCCTTTTTGAAGAGCTTGAGGGCATCGTCACCGCCGCCCTTCTCTTCAAGGTTCTTCATCGCGTCGTAAAAGATGCCCTGAGCAGTCGACTTCTTGCCGCCCCACATCATCGAGTTGACGAACTTGGTGACCAGCGTGGACCCATAGACTGGGTCCGGCGCCACTTCCCGCTTCGCAATGTGCCCTTTTCTCGGCATAATCCTCAAAATCCTCAGTCGGTGGACAGCAGACAGTGAACAGCGGTCAGTTTCTTCCGTTCACAATCCGGAGTTCACCGGACATTGTCGTTACTACCTTCATCAGGGGTTGCGTGGTCAGGTTCTTCTGCTCACTGCCCACCGCCCGCTGCGTTTACTTCTTGGCTGCCGCGCCGCCCTTGGCGCGCTTGGCCCCATACTTTGACCGGCTCTGCTTGCGCTCGGACACGCCCACTGAATCCAGAGTTCCACGGACCACGTGATAGCGGACTCCGGGAAGATCCTTCACGCGGCCGCCGCGAATGAGCACAATCGAGTGCTCCTGCAGGTTGTGGCCGATGCCGGGGATATAGGTGGTGACCTCAATACCGTTGGTCAGTCGCACGCGAGCCACCTTGCGCAGGGCCGAGTTCGGCTTCTTGGGGGTCTGCGTATACACGCGAGTGCAAACGCCGCGCCGCTGCGGCGAAGCCTGCAGGGCCGGTGACGCCGTCTTGTAACGGGGGGCTGTGCGCCCCTTGCGAACCAACTGATTGAATGTAGGCAAACCAAAACTCCTTACGCTTCAAGAAACCTTGCCACCCTATTCGATGGCCAATCCATGTTCGACCGCCGCGCGCAGACTCATAGGGCCTCCCGCTGCGAAAGCGCACGATCTGAGTACCATCGCGCACGCGCACGGAAGCCCAACTGTACTGCTTCGCGTCTGCCTTCGTTCCAATCTCAGACGAGAACCGGGACGGTGGCCGGGCGTTTCCCCGCGTTTTGCGGGTAAAGCCAACTCCGTTTCGCCGATTCCGGCCCGCATAGCCCTCCAAGGTGGAGAACGCGCGAGCGCCGATGCGATTTGCCCCTGCCCTTCGCAAGAAAAGAGCGACTTCGGGGACCTGTCTGGCCGGCTAAAAGCGCCTGACCCTGGGATCAACCCCGTCAACTTCAGCCTGACCGGGCTTTCCCTACTTCTCCGCCGTTAGGACACACGAGCAGAGGCGTTCTTGCGGAACCTTCTAACAATAACAAGAAATCGGGGTGGGGTCAATGCATTCTGCCCCACCCCGCTGTTTTTTCGCAAATCTAGTTAATGCTCTGAAGCTTCCAGGCGTCCCCTTCGACCACAAAAGTGGCGATGTGCCTACTGCTCAGCTTGTTGCCGGGCTCACTAGAAATCAGTTGGAGCGGGTTCGGCACGCCCTCCAGGCTCGGGCTTTCGACAAATGAAACACTCTTCGCTCCGCCCACTTCATCCTGCGGATCCGCCAGATCGTGCACTTTCAGCGGGTGGGCCGCCACGGTCACCACCACTACTGAAAAATTCTTATCGCCGGCGTTTTCCGGGCGCCACTGGATCACATCGCCGCCATTGGCCAGTTTGACCAGCTTCTTGCCTTCGGGGGTCAGTGTGAAGTCGGCCCAGAATCTGTTGGGGAAAAGCTTGGTCCTCGCCCAATAACTGGCGCCCACGCCCTGTGACAGTCCCTTCTCGTCCACCGCGATGTTGATGCCCACCGCTGGACTCTGGTCATACTTGGCCTGGATCAAGGCTTGCGCGTTGGCTTTCGTCAACTCCGGCGCTGACTTGCAGCCGCTCAAAACCAACCCCGCACCCAAGAAACCCAGCACTCCAAAAACAAATATCTTTCCTGCGTTTTTCACTTTCCCTCCGTAGGCCGCATAAAACTATTCAATTTGCCTTGCCTCGCTATTTTTCTCCTACTTCTCCCCGCTGTCAATGGGGTTAAAAGTGACATGGAACACAATACGCGGATTTGCGCTCTGGAAAGCCCAAATCCCTATGCAAACGAGCAGATTGGCGCCTGAAGAAATGACGGAATTGGATCTGCCGCGCCCCGTTCCCTGATAGGCAAGGGGCTTCCCCTGGTCATCCGGCCAACGTAAACTACCGAAAAGCCTCCTCGCCGGACCGGCGGCCGGCTTCGACACAAACTTTTGGCCATAAAGCGCACTGGTCTGCGATAGCATCAATCCACGTTTCGTTCACTCCCCTGAGGAAACGTTGCCATGCTCCCTGGTTCTGTTCTTCGCCGCCTCGCGGCGCTCGCCTTGGTTGCGTACGCCGTTTGGCTGCCCGCCCAATCCTTTGACCTGGATCGCGGCCGCGAGCCGGTAGCCTCGCTCGATGGGCTTTGGCGCTTCCATCCCGGCGACTCGCCGACGGGGCCCGGGGCCAACACGCCGCTATGGGCCGCTCCGGGCCTCGACGACTCCGCTTGGCCGCTGCTGCGCGGCGACAGGTCTTGGTCCACGCAGGGTTACAGAGGGATGAGCGGCTACGGCTGGTACCGGTTTACGGTCAAGGTGCCTCCGGGCGACAAGCCCACTTCGTTGCTGCTGGCGCCCATCATGACCTCCTTCGAGATCTACGTGGATGGCGAGCGCGTCGGGGGATCGGGCCAGATGCCACCCACGCTGATCCCTTCTACGGTGATCCGCTTTCACCTCTTCCCTCTTACCGAGAGCGGTAGCGGCTCCGCGCGCACTGTACAGGTAGCCATCCGCGTGTGGCACTCGCCGATTTGGTCAAGTTACGTGGGCGGGGGGCCCTTCCTTTTCAACCACCTCGGGAGCCAACTCGCCGGCGATCCCGAACTGCTAGCCACCGAACAGCAGCACCGTCAGATAGCCCGCAATATCCGCTATGTCGATGCATATTCCTACAGCATCACTGCCGCTCTGGTCGGATTCGCCATATTCTGCCTGTTTCTCATCCGGCACGCGGAGCGCGAATATCTCTGGTTCGCACTGATTTTGCTGGCACAGGCGGCAGACAATGCACTGACCGTCGGCCAGGAAATCTATGCCCTGCTGCCGGTTCCTGTCTTCGACCTTTTGGATGGGTTCTTCGCGGCCGTCACCATCATCGCGGCGCTCTGCTTTTTTTCGCGCATTCTGAAAGCTCGCGCCGGGTGGATCAGCAGCGCCTGCCTTGCGCTGGCAACCATCAGCCCGTTAACGGCCATCTCTTACTGGCCGGGCTGGTTTTCGGCGCCGGCGGCGGGCGCTATCCAACTGGTCTGCCTTCTACCGGCGGTGGTGTGGATCTTGAGTGTGCTGGTGGATCGGGCCATACGAGGAAATCTCGACGCCCGCCTTCTGCTGCTGCCCACAATGCTCGATTTCGGCTACTACCTGGCCGACAACCTGGCCATCGTACTCAACCAGGCGGGATGGACCAGCGTGCCTCGCGTGCTTGAGGTTCCGCTGTCGCTGCCGCCCTTCACCATGCACACCGGCATTCTGCTTCATCTGATTTTTCTTTTGGCGATGGTCGTCTTCCTCGTCCTTCGGTTCACGCGGGCGCGGCGTCACGAGGCGTGGCTCAACGGCGAGTTCGAGGCTGCCCGCCAGATCCAGCAGGTGCTGCTGCCCGACAAACTGGACCAATGCGCCGGCTTCACGGTCGAGTGCATCTATCAGCCCGCCGACCAGGTGGGCGGCGACTTCTTCCAGCAGATCGCCGACGGTGAGGGCGGCATGTTGCTCGTGGTGGGCGACGTCAGCGGCAAAGGTTTGCCGGCCGCCATGCTGGTTTCTGTGCTGGTGGGCGTCATACGCGCCGAGGCCGCGCATGGCGCGGACCCGGCCGCTCTGCTGCGCTCGCTCAACGACCACCTAATGGGACGGTCGCACAGCGGATTTACCACCTGCCTTGCCGCTCACATCTCCGCGGACGGCCAACTGACCCTGGCCAATGCCGGTCATCTGCCGCCTTACCTCAATGGAGAAGAAATCGGCATCCCCGGCTCTTTGCCGCTGGGCATCCTTGCCGGACAGCGGTACGAAACCACTTCTCTCAAGATGTCGCCCGGCGATCGGCTGACCTTTGTCTCCGACGGAGTGGTCGAGGCACAGACTCAGTCCAAATCCACCCCCGGAGAGCTCTTCGGCTTCGACCGCACCCGCGACCTCAGCCGCCAGCCTGCCGCGCGCATCGCAGAGGCAGCGCACGCCTTCGGCCAGTTGGACGACATCACTGTGGTCACAGTAGAGTTTTCCGGCGCAGTCGCGTGATGGCGGCTGGCCCAGGTGCCGTGGAAGTAAGCAGACCCACTAAAAATGGGTGCCCCAGGTGCCTCGCCTTTGGGCACCTGGGAAACCTCCAACCTCAGCCGGTCTTTTCCCGGTAACGCAGATATTCCGGCAACTGGTTGCCCCGCCGCATCGCCCTCCACTGCGATTCAATCTCGACTCTTCCTTCCGCCCCCGTCGCGTAATGCCGGAAGCTCGACCACGCCCAGTCTTCGGGCCTCTCGACCAACCCGCGCACAACAGGATTCCGGTGCATGTAGCGAAGTTTCTCGACGCGCTTTTCTTCGTTGTGCACGAGAAAGTCGTAGTAGCGAGCTTGCCAAAAAGGCCGCTCCGCGCGCCGCATCGCCACTGAGAGTTTGAGCGCATAGATCACGCCGGAAACCACGCCTTTAACCGGCTCGCCGATGAGAAGGTGAACGTGCTCCGGCATGACGACATAACCGGCCACCACGAAGCGGTAACGCTCGCGCACCCGCTCCAGCGCATCCTCGAAAAGATCGTACACCACCGCCGCGCCCAAATGCTGGAACCGGTGATAGCAACTGAAGGTGAGGAAGTGAAAGCTCCCGGTGTGTTCGTATCGGATGAGTCCGCGCGCCATCGACAAAAAGCTTACAACGAATCACAATAGATGTCGAGAAACAGCAAATCCGGGCAAACAAGATCTGTGCTATCCCAGGTGCCCAGAGGCGAGGCACCTGGGGCACCCATCTTCAGTGGTTGCGCTCACTTCTCCCGGCACATGGGCCACCCGCCGACGATACGGGAGCAACCCGGTATTGTGCTGGCTTGGGTTGATCGATTGCCGTTCTTAGATCCGACTGATCTAGCCGGGCGCCTCCGGCAAGACCCACGGAATTGCAGCGAGAAAATCGACCGCGCATATTTTCAACCCGTCGGGGAGCGTTCCATTTGGGAAGGCTGTCGTGAAACTGAATGAGAAGGGTTCACCTTCAGCTTGCGTCTCGGCCCCTTCGACGAGCTCGCCACAAAAAAGAAACCATCCGCCGTATAGGCGATGATCAGGTTTCGTAGTGGATGGGCCAAGTTCGTACGCCTCCCACTCTTTGGAGGGGTCAGCACCTAAGCGATCCAGCAGTGCCTTAAACTCATCCGGGTAGACGGTCTGCCGCTGCTTGGCAAAGTTTCTACAGTAGAGGCAATCGCATGAATCAGCTCCGGGCGCGGTTACTGTCCTGCGATAGAGTTCAATTGTTGCCTCGCGGTCGAATCGGATCTTCTGCCTGCCCACGGAGATGCTTGCGTCCATATACCTCATAGTACTTCCAGATTGACTTGATCGCGTATTTCGGGAAGGTTGTTCCTGTATTACCGCCTATCCGGGAATAATCCTCGATACGCCTGTAAAGTAGCCTTTCAGTAAACTCGGCACTTCCGGATAGATTCTCCATCGGTATCCGCACGGACACGGCGAGCCGGTTCCGGCTTACTCCGACGCAGCAACGGAATCGACAGCATAAAAGCTCAACGCCGCATCGCCCTGTTCGAGCAGCCGTTTGCGGGCGAGCGAGTCGTAGCGGTCCTCGAGATGTTCCTTGCGGCGATGCTCGGCGATGACCAACGCGCCATCAGCAAGCAGCCCAGCCGCTGAGCTGCCAAGCAGGCGCAACGTGGCCGCGTACTCCGGGGCCGCATCCCAGGGCGGATCGAGAAAGACCACTTCGTAGCGTTCTGGCTTTGGAGCCGCTTGCATCTTTCGCAAAACAGCCCCCACAGCGGCAGCGTGAATGCGAAATCCCACCGTCAGCCCCAGCCGTTCCAGGTTGCCGCGCAAAACCTTCAGCGCTGCCGGAGCCTTCTCGACGAAGTCCACACTCGCAGCGCCGCGGCTCAGCGCCTCCATCCCCACCGCGCCCGAGCCCGCATACAAATCCAGAAAGGCCGCGCCCTCAATCCGAGGCGTGAGCACATTGAAGAGAGTTTCGCGCAGCCGGTCGCTGGTGGGGCGCGTGGCAAGGCCCGGCGGAGCCACCAACGAGCGAGAGCGTAACGATCCGGCAATGATGCGCATCGGCAACCAGCATACCGGAAGCGCCGCGAGATTCGAAACGCCGAGGCTCGACCCTCTACAATCAATTTGTATGCGTGGCTGGTCAATTCCGTTTGGGCGTTGGATGGGCGTCGAGATTCGCGTCCATCTTTTCTTTCCGCTTTTGGCGCTGGTTTGCCTGGCGCTGAGCGGTTCCGACGGCATTGGGCGCGGCCTGGGACTGTTTTTTGTGCTGGTGGCCGCAGTAGTAGTGCGCGAGACGGCGCGGCTGATGGTAGCGGCATGGCTGGGTTTGCGGTTGCGCGCCATTCTGCTGCTGCCCATCGGCGGAATGTTTGCCTACGCGGACCCGGAAAGTCAGGAAGGCTCCAGCCAAGGCAGCGGACAGTTTGCCATGGCGCTGGCCGGTCCCGTGGCAAACGTGGCCACGGCGCTGCTGCTGGCTGCGGCGTTTCTTGGCGCCAGCGGAGATATAAAACTCTTTGCCCAGCCGTGGATCTCCGCCGGGGTGCTGGTGCGCAGCATGGTGTGGATGCAGGCGGGTCTGGGTTTTTTGCATCTGCTGCCGGCGTACCCACTGGACGCCGGGCGGTTGCTTCGCGCCGGCTATGCCCGCAAGCTCGGTTTCGCTCCATCTGCCCGGGCGGCCAGCGGCATAAGCCAGGTGCTGGCGCTGACGGCCATGGTGGCCGGCATGTTGCTGCACAGCCCCTGGCTGATCATCGCCGGCTTCTTCATCATGATCGGCGCGCAGATCGAGGACCAGGGCGTCTTCTTTCAAACGGTGGTGGACACCGTGCACATGCGCGAGGTGATGCTCACAGACTTCGCCACTCTCTCGCCCTCTGACACTTTGGCCGACGCGCTGGTGCGCTGCGTCCATTCCTTACAAGAAGATTTCCCCGTGGTGCGAGGCCCGCAACTGGTTGGCATCATCAGCCGCCAGCGCATTGTGGACGCGCTGCGCAACGACGGCAACGGGTACGTGCAAGCGGCCATGTCCAAAGCCTTTCAGGTGGCGCGCCCCGAGGACACGCTGGGAACCACCATTCGCCGCATCCAGACCGGTCGCGGGCTCTCGCTGATTCCCATCACCGACAGCGGGCGCGTGGTGGGCATTGTCAGCGTTCAGAACCTGATGAGCGCGATGTCGCTGCTGGCCGAGCAGCGCCGCCTGGAGCGCGAAGAAGCCCGCGAGCGAGAAAGCTAGAGACTGACCGTGCCCATGCCCGCCGATCCGGAAGAACCGCAATCTACTTCTGAAAATGCTCTCGCGCCCGGCCTGTATCTGGTGGCCACGCCCATCGGCAACCTGGGCGACATTACCCTGCGCGCTCTGGACGTGCTACGGCGCGTGGACCGCATCGCCTGCGAAGACACCCGCCAGACGCAAAAGCTGCTCAACCACTTCGAGATCACCACCCCAACGGTGAGCTGTCACCAGCACAACGAGCACCAGCGCGCGGCTGAATTGATTGCAGCTCTCAAAGCAGGTGGACGCATAGCCGTGGTCTCCGACGCCGGAATGCCGGGCATCAGCGACCCCGGAAGCTGGCTGACGGCCGAGGCCATAGCAGCGGGCGTTGCTGTGATTCCCATTCCCGGAGCCAATGCGGCGCTCAGCGCTCTGGTCGCTTCAGGACTCTCCACGGACGAGTTTCACTTCATCGGCTTTTTGCCGGAAAAGGCCGGAGCACGTCGAACCAGGCTCGAAGCTCTGGCCGCCGAGGTACAAAAAAACGAGGCCGCGCGGACCCTGGTTTTTTATGAAGCGCCGCACCGGATTCTGGAGACGCTCACCGACCTGGAATCCGTATTTGGTCCCGCCCTGCGCGTAGTAGTGGCCCGCGAGCTGACGAAGATTCACGAGGAATTTTTGCGTGGAACCGTTGCGGAAGCTCGGCAGGAACTGGCTGGCCGCGATCGCATTCGCGGCGAGATTACGCTGCTAGTGGACGCGCAGCCTCGTGCGCAAGGCCAGGTTGCAGGCAGCGTGACAGAAAAGATTGCCGACCGCGTCGCGCGTCTTCAAAATGAGAGCGGAGTGGACGAAAAGGAAGCCCTCAAGCGCATTGCACGCGAACTGGGCCAATCCAAGAGCGACGTTTAT
>Ga0302266_10004319_pt1 | contig 11023 bp, 6 predicted proteins | sample III_Bog_E1_2_FD_194559 | JGI IMG/M metagenome (GOLD analysis project Ga0302266, IMG submission 194559) | Peat permafrost microbial communities from Stordalen Mire near Abisko, Sweden - III_Bog_E1_2 | ecosystem: Environmental > Terrestrial > Soil > Wetlands > Peat | place: Sweden: Abisko... | reverse complement strand
TCACCGCCTGCACTGGATCAATTGCGCAGTATCGTCACACATCGCGACTTAACTTTCCTTCTCAAATAATCTTGGTAGACCCTCCACCGAGCGATCAAGTAGAAGCGCGTGCCGCGGCGGAGGCGGACGAACTTGCTTGTGTCGTGCGTTATTATCAAAATCTCTATTCAATAACCCACCGCCGCCCGCAGGGCAGAAAACAAGTTGGGCTTGACGAATGGTTGATGACAGTCGCCCGTGGCCTAGAAAGCGGGGAAGCTGCTCCCCGCTCAGCTCCTGAAAACCTCATAAGCCGTGGGCGACTTATCGAGCCGGGGAGTTCTGATTCGTTATACCGTGGAACCTTGTTCGATGCCAGGATTGCACGACGCAGCGTTAAGACATATGACTCGTTTGAATCCGCGACAGAATCTATTCCAAACCCAGTAACTTTTCTCGGTGTATCCGAAGAAATCACTGAACTCATTCGAAATTGTCGCTGGACAGATCTTCTTGGCTATAAAAATCGAGTGCTGGATGCCGTTGGAGAATCAGATGGTATTGATATTTCCGAAAGCGGCGTTTTGACGAAACGCCTCGATACTGCTGAATTCAATGACAGCAGCAAACGCGAATTCCTCTTGCTAAAAAAGCGCTTAATATAGGCCCACCTCAGTGCTTATTCCCCTAATGTAGCCTCTCGGCGGATCGCTGAACAGGTCATTTCAGATGAGCCAGGGGCGATTACTAAGGGACATTCGGGCTTGCCAGCCTTCAACCATGTTCGCAGGATTACCTGACTACGACCCAGGGGAGTGCATACTCTAGCTATCCAGAGCTAGGATGGAGGGGTGCCTAAGCTCATTCCTATTCTAGTATTCCTGCTTAGTACCGCTCACGCCCAAAGCCCTGCAGGGGCCCTGTCCGATGCATTGCATGGAACAGGCGCTACGGGTGCTGTGTTGGATGTTTCCTCCGGGACAACACTAGCGGAGTATGGGACGCTAAATACCACAGCAATACCCGGTTCGACGATGAAGCCTTTTGTGCTGAAGACAGCACTGGATGCGAGCGTGATCAACGAGCGGGAGAGTGTGCACTGCAGCGGTAGGCTAACCATCAAGGGACATGATCTGGCGTGTACACATCCGCGTGATATTACGGTGCTGGATGCCAGGATGGCTCTGGCTGATTCCTGCAATACGTACTTTGCGACACTGGCGCGCCGGATGCCGACAGAGATGCTGGTCAATGGGCTGCGAGGATACGACCTAAGTGTCACGAGAACGCCTCAGTCACCAGACGACCGCGCACTGATGGCTCTTGGCCTGGTAGGAGTGCGTGTATCGCCAATGCAGATGGCTATGGCATATCGCAGACTGGCCCAGCAAATGAATACGCAGACAGGCGGTTCAACGGGCGTGGTGCGCGACGGAATGGTGCAGTCGGTCGAGACGGGGATGGCGCACGGCGCGCATGTGGACGGCATGATGATCGGCGGCAAGACAGGCACCGCTCAGGATGCGGCTGCGTCGTGGAGTCACGGATGGTTTGCGGGAATCCTGTTCGATCCACAAGGAAAAGCGCAGCGAGTAATTGTCATCTATATCCCTAACGGTAATGGGAATGATGCAGCACTGCTGGCGAAGAGGTTTATCGAGCGCGAGGCGGGACGATGAAGATAGCTCGCGGAGCTTTGCTTGGTCTACTAGCAGCCTCCACGGCGCTGGCGCAGCCCACACAGCGCGAGGCAACAGATATTACTGTGCGCCTCTATTCCACGCTCTCTGTAAATACGGTGACGATTACCCCGATAGACGCTGTAATGCGCTTTTGTACAGGTTGTACTGCGAATTTAATTCCGGCGCAGCTTCAGGTGAGTGCGGTGCGCGGACAGCTTATGGTCGCAGGTAAAGCCACGCACGAACTGGATATGAGTGGCCGGCTTCGGGTAACGACGGACAGCGGTCCGGCGGAGACGGGCGCTGGGCAGTGGAAGATCACGGCAGCAACCGATGGGCTGCACCTGCTACTGACGATACCGAGCGAGCGGTATGTTATGGCAGTCCTGCAGAGCGAGGCGGGAGCGAATGGCACCCCTGAATCACTGAAGGCACTGGCAGTGACGGCACGCAGCTTTGCGCTGATGAATCTGCACCGGCATGGAGCGGAAGGGCTATGCGACAGCACGCATTGCCAAGCGCTGCGGATGGGGGACGTGCCGGCGATGATCGAAAGCGCTGTACAGACCACTGCAGGCGAGACGCTGTGGTGGCATGGCACGCGCGTGCAGGGATACTTTACCCAGAACTGCGGCGGCATGACGGAAGATGCGGCAACGATGTGGGGAGGCGCACAAAAGCCATGGCTGACGTCCCATCCCGATCGCTATTGCGTGAATACACCTTCGCAGTGGCACGCGGAGATGAGCGCTACCGAATTGAGCGATGCCTTGCGTGTGGAGGGATGGAAGCTGGGACATGCAATCGACGGCGTGCATGTGATCCAGCGCGACGCGAGTGGCCGCGCCCACACGGTACAGATCACGGCGGCTGGCGAGAGAATCACTATTCCGGCGGCGAGTCTTCGCTTTGCGGTGAATCGTTCACTGGGGTGGAACCGTCTGCGGAGCGACTGGTATGACGCGAGCTCAGGAAACGGGCACATTGTGTTTGATGGGAAGGGTTATGGGCACGGCGTGGGCCTATGCCAGGCGGGCGCAGCGGAGATGGCGAAAGAGGGCAAGAGCTATCGGGAGATTCTAGCATTCTACTTCCCTTCTACGAATGTGAGAGTAGAAGCGGATGACGCCGGTTGGATGCAGAGCAACGGAAACGGATGGACACTGCGAGCAACAAACGACGTAGACATACTCATCACAACAGGCAACAAGGCTCTACTGCGAGCTCATGCTCTGTTCCCGAGCGATGTAAGGCCCATCGTGACGATGTATCCGACGACGGAACTCTTCCGGCAAGCCACAAATGAACCGGGATGGATGCTGGGAGTAACGCGCGGGGCCGTGATTGCGCTGCAACCATTGAGCATCATGAATCGGCATGGCGGTGTAGAGGCACTCCTTTTGCATGAGTTTCTGCATAGCATGGTGGAAAGCGAAGCGAGTGACGCTGCGCCGCTGTGGCTGCGCGAAGGATTGGTGGAGGCGCTTGCAGGGGAACGTGGTGAAATATCCGGCAAGACGGCGGCACAGATCGATACAGTGCTAGAGCGATCTGGAAGCCAGCAGCAGTCGGACCAGGCACATCGGGCGGCATGCGGTCTGGTGCGCAGGCTTATTGCGGAACATGGGCTGCCGGCAGTACGAAGCTGGCTACGGAGCAGGGTACCGGACAGCGTGATCGCGGGAGAGTAGCTCTGCGATGAAGGCAATCAGAAATGTGAGCGCAAGCATTTCCGCGCAATACAAGAACGCGAAACGCAGTACGACGCTGACGAGTTCTCCACGGACGGTGTGCAATGGATGCCAGTCGAGAAGTTTTGGCTGAATCCAGTAGACAAACCACAGGATGACGATGACCGCGACCCAGTGGTACCAGAGGCGCAGAATGCGCAGGCCGGAGCGCCAGGAAGCTGCGCTGACGCCACTGGCAATCGTCTCGATAACGCACGGCAGAAGCAGGCTGGGGACGAGAATCCAGTATGCGAAGCTGATAGCGTCATCCTGCCATGCACTGAGGCGGGGATAGGTAAAGATGGTGCGCAAATATGGACCGAGTTGCGAGTTCCAGTAGCTTGCACGAACGTCGCTGTTAATTCCAAGCCGCGCAATGGAGCCGCACAGCAGCATCAGGATAATAATCCAGGCGACGGCAAGTACCGCACTGAGCCAGATTGGCGGGGGTTGTAAAGCCTGGCGTAGGCGGCGCACGATGATGACTTGCAATAACAGTAGGCCGACGACAACCACCAGACCAACAAGCACCGTAAAGGCGAGTTGCCAAAGATGAGAATCAGGGATCTCAAGCCAGAGGCAGCCAAGCAGCAAAAATCCGGCGGTGCCGAATATCTGCAGCAGAAGCGTACCGCGATGGATGCGATGGAGCGTGGCAGAGAGAAGCGATTTCATTTGCCAACCTCCTGAACATCAAGATGAAGTTCATCCGTAGTGGCCTGCACGCCCGGCTGGTACATGGGCGCAACACTGGCAGGACTAATGGCGAAGCTTCCTGGGTTGACTACCTTTAATAGATAGAAGGAGTCGTGGCGGCCCTCCAGAACGTCGGAGAAGATCGCTGCATGGTCATCGTGGAACTCCTGGCGCGTGTACCACCAGTCCCAGCCGCCAGGGCGATTAACGATGTTGTAGTTGTCCACGTCCTGCAGGAACTCGGTACCTGCGGGGATAGGGTCTTCAATTAGAAGGTATTTCTGCGGCGAGCCGCCGACGCCGATATGGACGGCGAGAACATCTCCCTGCTGGACGGGGCCGGTGATGGGCTTCAGGGTGTAGACGATATGGCCATCTTTCTGCATAGGCACAAGGATGGAGTAATCGCGCGCGATGCTGAGGTTGAAGGAGCCTTGCTGATAGTTGTTCTTTGCAGTGGAGAAGTAGCCAGCCTGCGCGGACCAGTAGGCACGGCCTGTACCGGTGGAGACGATACGGACGGTGTTCTGCTGCGGCTGGAGATGCGAGCCATCAAGCGTAAGAGCAAATGCTGCGCCCTGCACCGCATCCGCCTGCGAGAAGTGCCGCTTCCCTGCCGAGACGCCATTGAGGAAGACCTCGACGTCAGTATCGCCAGCGAGTTCGTGCGACACAAGTAGATAATCGGTGAGTCCGTAGATCACAAAGGCGGTCTGCTGTGTCGAGCCCCACCAGTAGCCCTCGGAGCGATTGGCTACCAGCCACTGCGCAGCCTTGATCAGCAGCGGGCTTTGCGGATCGGCGTGCGAGAGGAACTTAAGTGCGAAGGCGGTGGATTCGGCACTGCCGTCATAGTCAATGTCGAGAAGGTTGTTTCGGCTCTCAGGCCAGCTGGCGAGATCGCCCTGGACCTGCGCCTTCTTTTCGAGCAGCTTTGCGATGTCGGAGGCGCGGGAGTCGTTGGCATCGAGCATAGCTAGGCCTGTGTATGCGAGGGCCTGCGGGCTGAGATCGTCCCGTCTCGAGTAGAGAGTATCCAGTTGATTTTGCTGAAAGCGATTGAATCCATTGCCTTCGGATTCGGCAACATTGTCCTCAGAGAGGGCATAGACAGCATAAGCGCGAAGCTCCGGAAGCATGCGAGGATGCGCAGTGATTAATTTCCCCAGAAATGCAGAACCAGCGCCGAGCATGGATCGTCCATCATTACCGTTGTTTATCGTGGCTGGCTTAATGGGATAGCCGGCCATTTTTGCCTGCGCGAGACCACTCACGACGTATGCGGTCATAAAGACCTGGCTCTGATCCTCTTTCCACCAGCCCCAGCCTCCGTCGTCATGCTGGTAGTCCTGCAGACGATCCATACCGGCGGAATTTTTTGCATTGAGCGTCGCTTTGTCGACCTTCGATGAGAGATTCAGCTTCTGAATGGCCTGCTGCACGATGATGTTTGGCAGAAGGCTGGACATGGTCTGCTCGGTGCAGCCGTAGGGGAAGGTTGTGAGATAGTCCAGCGCGGAGAAGAGCGAGCCCGCGATAGAGGGGCTGACCTGCACGGTGAGTGAGTGCGCCGCGGGATCTGTGCCGCCGGGGAAGTTAACCAGCGCACTCTGGTCGCCGCTATTCGTGATGACACCAGAAGAAGCGATGGTCTCCGCAACGCCTGCGGGATGGACGGGAAGCGTGATCTGCATGGCATCGCTCTCAGGCGAGGAAAGCGCCTTCGCGGTGAGCGTTGCATTGCCGACGGCAGAGGCGCGAAGACGATAGAGGATGGTGGCGTCCGCTCTGGGCGCGACCGTGACCTGCTGCGGCAAGCCGGAGAGAATATCGACGCCGGTTGCATCGAGTGAGAGCTGGATCTGCTTCGTCTGCTGCAGGTAATTGTGGACGATGACGGGCACAGTGACAACATCGCCTTTGCGCAGGAAGCGTGGCTGGCCCATGCGAACAATAATGTTCTTGCGCACGATGACGCGATTAACGGAGGCGCCAGCCTTGGAGTCCGCAGTAATGGCCCGGACGGTGGCGCGCCACGTGGTCAGAGAGTCGGGGAAGGTCAGCGTGACGCGAGCGTGTCCGGTGGCATCGGTGTGGACGTCGGGCTGCCAGAAGGCGGTGTCAGGAAAGTCCTTGCGGATGCGCGGTGCAGCATCAATGCTGGGTTTGACCTGCGCAAGTTGCGGACGGAAGCGGCGCTGCGCGAGAAGCGGCGAACGCGTACCGGCCTCACCGGTGAAGTAGTAGGTGAGCGACTCTTCAATATCAGGATTGATCTCGCGCTGAGGATAGAGAGCGTTGAGTATGCTGCCGCTGGAGTCCGGCTCGACGGAGTACACGGCTTCATCCACCACGCCGAAGCTGAAGTCTGCAGAGACAGGGGCGCCGGTGGAGTCGTGCGCCGTGACGTCGTACGCAGCGGACTGCTGCGGCTGGAACGTGTCTGCTGCCGGCGTGATGGTTAGCTGGAGCTTCTGCTGCGAGGTCGGGACGGCGAGATTGCGCTGCCTCTGGTAGATCTTTTCATCCTTGAGGAAGACCACGTCCACGGTGAGGTTGGGTTGCGAGTCCTTGGTGATGGGGAGGTCGAAGGTCAACACCTTGCCCTGGCTGTCGAGAACCTTGCGGAACTCGACGGTATAACCACTGGCAGTGATGAGCGCATGGAAGCCGTCGACCTGCGTGATGAGCGTGAGATGCGCGGTATCACCGGGGGCGTAGGTTTTCTTGTCGGAGATAATGCGTATCGGCTGCGTGTCATCTGCGTCAGACGCTTCCTGCTGCATGCCGTTCACCCAGAGCCAGCCAGTATCCTGCACGGTGCGCTTTTCGGGCGTCACAGCAGTGGCGTCGACGTTGAGCGAGCCAGCGAGATTGATGGGCATCTGTACAACAGCGGTACCGTCAGCGCCAGTGGTGGCATCGGCATCGCCCGCAGGCGTGTCGGTGGTGGTGCGAGGCCAGCCAGAGCTGTATTGACGGTGGTAGAGATGCAGGTGCACGGGAGTCTGCACGGGCTTGCCGTCGTAGTTGACTGCAGTGACCTGGAAGCTGGCATTCTGTCCCTGCTGCACGGAGTAGCTGAGCGGCTCGACCTCAAGACGGAAGCCGCCGTAGGTGGCAAGGATGCGATAGCGGCCGGATATCTCACGACCTGCCTCGTCGGTCACACCGGCTTCGATGACATAGTCTTTGTCGAAGTGGCGGTCAGCGTCGAAGGTTGTAGGAATGGAGACGGTAAGCTTACCGTCTCCATTCAGGCGGCCTTCGCCGGAGGTCTGCTGATCTCCGGCATAGCCGACAGCCTGCTCGGAGTCTTCGCTCTGCGAGCCGTCAGGATTCTGACCAGCGGCATCGTTGTTGTTGTCGCTGCCTTCACCATCCCACCAAAAGTGCATGCTCTCGGAGACGGTGTACTTCACTTTGGCGTTGGCGACGGGTTCTCCGAAGAAGTAGCGGGCATCGATAGTGACTGAGTCGCTCTCCCCTTGCAGAATGCGCTGGCGTGCAGCGGTGACGTGGACCTGATATTCAGGCTTACGGTAGTCCTCGACCTGGAAGCTGCCAAGACCTGTGAGATTAGTGTGTGTATCGCTCCTGATGCTGTAGTAGCCGAGCGAGGCCGCGAGTGGGAGGTCCAAATCGCCCTGCACCGTACCCATGGCGGAAACGGGGAGTTGCTTATCGTAGACAGTCTTTTGCTGATTGTCGGCGATGGTGATATGAATCTGCTGGAGTTTAGGCAGGATCAAAGCGTCGCCATCGTGCTGGCGAATGATCACCTTGAAGTGGACTGTATGGCCGGGGCGATAGACAGGGCGATCGGTGTAACCGTAGGCAGAGTAGAGAAGATCCTGCGACTGCGTGAACGATGAGTACCAGGGAGCGACGAGCGCGACGTCGTCTCCGGCACGCGCCATGACCCAGAGCTTGTTGGCGGATGTATCGGTCTCGCCGTCTTCACCGTCCTCGCCATTGTTAGCAACTTTCTTTGTTGAAGCAGGTGCATCGAAGGTTGCAAGGCCATCTTCATGCGTGGTGAGGCGCTGCGGCGACAGTTTGCCAAGTGCAAGTGTCACCTTTGCATCTGCAATCGGCGCGCCCGTTTTACGATCTACAACAAAGGCCTCGAGCTGGCCGGAGACGGCACGGGTGACGAGCGCCGTCTCGCTGACCATAAGTAGCGTATAGGCCTTAAGATGCCCGTCCGTAGCTTCGATCAGGTACATACCTGCAGGTAATGGATCGATGGGAAGAACCTGATTGTCCGAAACATAGGTGGGTGGCACCTCCTGACGCCAGCGGGCTACGAGCTGCTTGTCGTTCAGTAGGGGTATCTGCGCAAACTGGGCGACACCGACGATGCGGCTTCTCTGCGCCAAAGAAGATTGCTTCTCCTTGATTGCGTCGCGTGTGGCAGACGAGAGTTGACCACGAAAGAAGACCTTAAGGTCATAGAGGCGATCATGCTTCCAGTCATGAAAGCGTTCAAGCCATGTCTTCTCGTCGATCTGCTCGACAGGACTATTCGTGGTGTCGCCGAAGCTGTGCATCTCGGAGAGGCCACCTATGAACTTTTCAGGATTGTCGACGTGATAGACACGAAACTCTAGTTCAGGTTCATTGCGCGAATAGAGATGGATCTTCGGCTTCTCGCCGGGCGCAAATGTTTTATAGGTGCTGAGGGTGAAGTAAGGGTCCGCTGCAAAGGCACGCGGCACGCAGAGCAGGAACAGAAGAGCGAGGATTACTCTTCGCGCAGAATGTTCCAGCGATAGACGCCGAGGAAGTTTGGATTGGATGGTGTCGGCCGCCAGCGCGGGTCGGGATGGCGCAATAGGTCCGCGAGCAGCACGCGGCGCATCTCGCCAGAGTGCTTGTCGATTGGTCCCGTGTGATAAACAACCCATTCGCTATGTGTGCCGGAGATGACCATTGAATGATACTGCGAATCTGTTTCAAGCAGTCGAAAAAATATGAGGTCGCCGGGGCGGGCGGCACTGAGATCCCGGCTGACCCAGAAAGTGTTGGAGGAAATGAGGGTTTTGGCGTCGGCAAACTGGGCAAAAGTGTCGTCCGAGGCGTCCGAAGGCAGGTATGGGCCGGGGCGGGTGCGGAACAGGCCGAGACCGAGGGGGGTATTGGGGTAGCTCCATTGTTCGATGGAGGGAAGGTTGGGCATATCTGCCGCAGCGAACTGGGCGTACCAGCGGTCGTCGTGCTGGCGGAGGGCCTCCCGGTAGGCATAGCGCAGGAGCGAGGCGCAATCGACGATCTCGGGTGGGAGCTGCCCCGGAGCGGCATCGGCGGCATGATCGGCAAGGGCTGTAAACCAGCGACGGAAGGCGTCTCTATCCGTGGCGGAGTGCAGGCGGAGGAAATCCGGCGTGCCATCGCCGAAACTGTCAGTATCGTTAGGCGTGAGGGTGATGGGGACAGAGATAGAACTGCTGTGGTCTGTAATGGCGACATGGGTATGGCCCGGAATGACGGGAGTACGGAAATAGAGTGCAACGGCCCCCTGAGGTCGATCTTCCAGGCGCAAGCTGGACGAGGGTACCCCGGCAATATGGATGCCTGCGGAGTCGAGCGGAAGATGATAGCGGGCGCGGAGGATCGTAACAAGGTGGTCTGCACCGTCTGCGGAAACCGAGACATGTGACGGGGTGGCCCGGAGACCGGGATGCGTATGGAGCCGCGAGTATGCAATCCCAGTCAGAAGTGCTGCAGCAACACTGGTGGCCACAATAGGGCGTAGATTACGAGCCATAGTTGCTCTGTAGCGCGAGATTGTCAGCGGTCAGAATCATCCGAATGTCAGTCTATTCGACCCGCCGAGAATTCGACGAAACAGGACCAGCCGCACTCCCTGATCCGTCCCACAAATTCCCTGATACGTCCCTGATAAGCCCCTATTAATTCCCTGTTCCGAAAATGACCCTTCTCGCTAAAATACCCATGAACACTGGGTTTTGAGCAGAAATAGGCCGCTGGGAATGAAAATTCCCTGTAAATTTCCCTGTTAACGGGAAATGCTGCCGGAGCAGGGTTCGCCCTGGACTGCGCCCACCGCCAGACATTTTGAGTATGGGATGATGCCCTGCTCTGGAGTAAAGAAAAGCCCCGCTGATGCGGGGCTTTTATGCGTCTGGAGAATCGGCAGAGAATCTCTCCAATAGAATTTAAGCCCTAAAAATACGCTAACTGCGGTCGGCTTTCTCGATCCAGAGAATCGAGCAGTAGCTTCAGCTATTCCCCTTTCAAAGCCGTGCGAGCGTGGGTTGAATTAAGGATGCGCTACACTGGCTATTCGCGGGCACAAGAGATTAGGCAGATCATTCCAGGTAGACGGTATCTCCCTGCTGAAAAGGCGCGAGGGTCTGGGACGCATCTCCAATCCATACCTCGTGTCCCAGCCGTTCAAGTAGTTGAACAAACCACTTGCTGTTGCCGACCGCCGCCATGCCAACCAATGTCGGCAACGGAAGCTTGCGATAAAACGGCTCGGCCTCTCCTGTCGCATGCATCAGCTTGTGCTCCAGCAGTTCGCCGCTCTCGGTATAGAGAACGGCCACCTGCTGGAAACTTGGATGAAAATCACAACCTACTATCATCATCTCGGGCTCTTTTCTCCCGCTAGACCTCGGTCTCCAAACCAACCAAAGTCTATGCGAGAGGCGTTGGAGCCTCCTCCCTTATCCAATCAGTTACAATGAGAATGCCCTTCTTCAGTGCTATTCCCCCTAAACTCCAACACATAGCAGATGCTTAGTCCGCGACGAAGCCTACAGCATTCATGGCGGTCAATATCTCGGGATTTTGCATGAAGGTGTTCCAGACCAAGCCAGTACGATTGTTCTCTGCCATCAGAACCTGAATGCCCTGGTCGATGCCAAGAATATCCGGGCCGACAAAGCCTGTGAGTGGATTGAAGAC
>Ga0302266_10004310_pt1 | contig 11035 bp, 7 predicted proteins | sample III_Bog_E1_2_FD_194559 | JGI IMG/M metagenome (GOLD analysis project Ga0302266, IMG submission 194559) | Peat permafrost microbial communities from Stordalen Mire near Abisko, Sweden - III_Bog_E1_2 | ecosystem: Environmental > Terrestrial > Soil > Wetlands > Peat | place: Sweden: Abisko... | reverse complement strand
TCCTTTCGCAACTAGCCGGGGTGACTGATCCAGAGACTAAGCGGAAGAGGATTGGCGCGGAGTTTATTGCGGTGTTTGACGATGAGGCTGCGCGGATTGCGAAGGAAAGCGGTGGGGTGGACTGGCTGGTGCAGGGGACACTCTATCCCGATGTGATTGAATCGAGTAGCGTTAAGGGGCCGAGCCAGACGATCAAGAGCCACCACAACGTGGGTGGGTTGCCGCTGGGGATGAAGTTGAAGCTGATTGAGCCGCTGCGGGACCTGTTCAAGGATGAGGTCCGGCGGATCGGGCGCGATCTTGGCATGCCGGAGGATGTTCTTGGACGGCAGCCGTTTCCGGGGCCGGGGCTTGCTGTTCGCATTCTGGGCGAGGTAACTCCGGAGCGGGTGGCGCTGCTGCAAGAGGCTGATGAGATTGTAGTTGCGGAGATCAAGGCGGCCGGGCTTTACAACAAGATTTGGCAGAGCTTTGCCGTGCTGCTGCCGGTGATGAGCGTGGGCGTGATGGGCGATCAGAGGACTTATGCGTACACCTGCGCTGTGCGGGCTGTGCATTCGGAAGACGGGATGACGGCGGACTGGACGCCGCTGCCTTATGAGGTGCTTAAGCGCATTTCGAGCCGGATTGTGAACGAGGTAAGAGGAATCAATCGTGTGGTTTACGACATTACTTCGAAGCCACCGGGGACGATTGAGTGGGAGTGAGACGACAGTTGTCAGTTCTTAGTTCTTAGTTCCCAAAGGGTCAATCGGAGGGTTGTGCTACCTAGCTGAAATGGTCGCAGAAATGGTTGCAAAACATGCGAAAGGGTTGAACCTGTGGTTGCGAGTCGCGGAGACCTGTACCTTGCGGGCAGCCTTTTCGATATGTTTCGGTTGCGGAGAGTTTCACTGAACGAAGTAGGGGGTTGCGGAGAGTTAGCCGTTTCTTTGGAAAGTGCGCTGATTTCGCAACAGATAGCATCTTAAGTTACTGATAATGCATTGTTTATTTCGATTTTGTTTGCTGTGCGATTACGCGCGGAATTGTGGTCTCCGGGTCCGGGAGTTTCGGCACATGCCGTAAGCTTTAGGGCATATGAAGGATTCGGCAGTTCTGCTGATTGATTGCCCGGACCAAAAGGGTCTGGTGGCTCGTGTGTCCTCATTGCTTTACGAATGGGGCGCAAATATTCTGCACGCGGACCAGCACCAGGATCATGAGCTGGGACTGTTTTTCATGCGCGTGGAGTGGGCGCTGGATGGGCCGGCTGAGGCTCCATTGGGCTCGGCGAGCAGTGTTTCCGAACCATCACAGAGTTTTGATTTTGCGGGATTCACTTCCAGGTTCACACCATTGGCCGCGGAACTGGGTATGCGCTGGAAGCTGTGGGGGAAGGCGCACCGGCCGAGGGTGGCGTTGTTTTGCTCGCAATATCTGCACTGCATGGCGGATTTGCTGCACCGCTGGCGTGCGGGCGAATTGCGATGTGAGATCCCGGTGATCGTATCGAACCACCGAGACGTAGAGAAGCTGGCGGAGTTTTACGGTGTCCCGTTCGAATTTGTGGCCAGCGGGCGGCGTGAAGAAGCCGAGGCGCGTCAACTGGAATTGCTGGAATCCAAAGGCATTGAGCTGGTGGTGTTGGCGCGATACATGCAGATTCTTTCGCCGAAGTTTGTGTCGCGGTACCCGGAGTCGATTATCAACGTGCACCACTCATTTCTGCCGGCATTTACGGGAGCCAAGCCGTACCATGCGGCGCATACGCGGGGGGTGAAATTGATTGGGGCGACGAGCCACTATGTAACGGATCTGCTGGATGACGGGCCGATTATTGAGCAGGATGTGGCGCGGATTTCGCACCGGGACCAAGTGGAGGACCTGGTGGCGCGAGGACGGGATCTGGAGCGGATTGTGCTGGCTCGGGCGGTGCGTTGGCACCTTGACCGGCGGATCCTGTGCTATGGGAACAAGACGGTTGTGTTTGATTGACCAACTGCGGTGGGGGGCCCGGGTCTCACGCCCCACAACGAATGGGTGGCGCGAGGACGGGATCTGGAGCGGATTGTTCTGGCGCGGGCGGTGCGTTGGCAGGCTGTTACAAAACCCTCTGTTGGCGCGGAAATCGTCCTCTTTCGCCCGCTGACGCGGGCTGAAGGCGATTCGATGCCTTTCAAACTCAGGTTTGCCGAACAGTTTCGTAACAGACTGCTACGGGACGCCGACGCGGATTGCGCCCGGGCCTCCTTCGAAAATGCGGGGCATTGCCGGAGGTGCTAGTGCGGGCGGGACGCCCACACGACAGCCGGCCTCCACCCCATCGAGCAAAAATCGCTCGCCGGGGACCCCGGTCTGGAGACCGGCGCTACCCGGTTGCCGCGATTTTCATGCCTGATTGTGAGCCGAAGGATCATGGATGACCACTTTCATGCTGGCCGTGCGGGACGCCTTCGTTGGCTTGGAGTTGACGGGAGACGCTGGAGTGTTGAGTGCATGCGCCGGATTCCCACTCATCCCGCGATAGGGCTGCGTGATGAATGGGGCACAGAGCTTCATGCTTTCCACTCGGTGGAGCTACTGCTCGGTGTAGACGTAGTCGTTGTAGAGCCAGTTGCCGTCGATCTTTGAGTAGAGCCTGGCGTAGACCTTGACTCCGTTTGCGGGAAGACTTGGAGCGGTGGCGGAAAGCGCTGTGCCTTTGTATGAGTAGAGTTCGCTGTCGCCGGGTGCGACCGTGCTGAGGTTCAATTGGTAGTCGGAGGCCGATGTTCCTGCGCTCCATTGAAAGAGGACATCGGTTGTGCCGAGGATGGTGCCGAGTCCCGGCGTGGGAGAGGTGAGCGCGGCCGGAGTGGGTGAGCCGCTTTCGGTATAGACGTAGCTGTTGGACTGCCACGTTCCCTGGATTTTTGAGTAGAGCGTTGCGTAGACGGTTACGCCGTGAGCGGGCAGCATGGGCACGGTAGCGGAACTGGCTGTGCCCTTGTACACGAACAGGTCGCTTGCGCCCGGTGTAATGGCGCTGAGGTTGAGCTGGAATTCAGAAGCTCCGCCACCCGCAGTCCACTGGAAGAGCACACTACTGGTGCCGAGAATCGTGGTCAAACCTGGCGTTGGCGATGTGAGGATTGCAGGAGTGGGTGTGCCGCTCTCGGTGTATTGGTAGGCGATTGACTGCCAAGTGCCGTTGATTTTTGAATAGAGTGTTGCGTACACAGTTGCGCCGTTTGTGGGCAGGTTGGGAACGATGGCTGATGTAGCAGTGCCCTTGTATGAGAACAGTTCGCTCTGACCCGTCCCAATCGCGCTGAGGTTGAGTTGATAGTCGGCAACCTCTGCGCCTGTAGTCCACTGGAAGGTTACATTGCTGGCGCCGAGTATGGTGCCGAGGCCCGGCGTGGGTGAAGTGAGTTGCGCCAGGCGCGGACCACTTTCGTAGTACACATAGCTGTTGGACGCCCAGACTCCGCTGATCTTGGTGTAGAGCGTGGCGTAGACCTCTGTGCCGTATGCGGGAAGGGTTGTCGCGGTTGCGGTAGTGGCTGTGCCTTTGTATAGGAATAGATCGCTTGCACCTGGAGAAACGGCGCTGAGGTTGAGTTGGTAGTCGCTTGCGCCCATGACAGTGTTCCATTGGAAGGTGGCGTTGGGGGAGCCGAGCGTGGTGCCGAGTCCCGGGGTGGGCGAGGTGAGAACAGCGGGCGGTGCAGCATTGACTACGATGCTTTGCGTGACTTGGGAGGCGGCGGAGTAGTTGGTGTTGCCGGCCTGGTTAGCGGCCACGACCACTGTTCCTAAGCCGGTGATGGTGAGGGTTGTGCCATTGACGCCGCTTGCCGTTCCGGGACCGGAAAGGATGCTGAAGGTGACGGGATTGCCGGATGCGCCGCCGGTGGCAACGAGCGTGATGGGCGAGACACCGTAGATGACCGGCGAGGCGGGCGGCGTGAAGGCAATGGATTGGGTTGCCGGGTTCACGGTAATGGTGACGGTGGCTGTGGCGGGGCCGAAGACGGAGGAATCGCTCGGAGTGAACGTGACTGAGAGGGTGTGCTGTCCAGCAGGCAGTACCGTTCCGGAGGGCGGGGTGTAGGTAAATGTTCCGTCCGTAGTGCTGGTGGCGTCGAGCTGAGTTGCACTTAGCGGAGTGCCGTAGGTGATGGGAGCGGGCGCGGTCCAGGAGATTCTGGGAGTTCTCAGAAAAGCGATAGTTACCGTGTCTGAAAAGGAAAAATTCTCGTTGTCCACGATGTCAGCAGCGTCAAGCCCGCTGTCTGTGTCGGTAAGAGTAAACGCCTCGTTGTCGAGAATCTGGATGGAGTCTAACCCCGTCTCTGTATCGGTGAGCTTAAAGCTCTCGTTATCGACTATCTGGGCCGGAAAAAAGACGCTCGTGACATCGGAAAGGGTGACCGTCTCTGCGTCTGATGCGCGAGGCGATGAGGCCATGGCTTTGGCGCCCAGCACACGCGGGTACACCTGAATCGAAAAGTCGCGTTTGAAACTGGTTCCGTTCGCGTCGTGGATCATGACCTGAAACTGATAGGTCCCGGTGGTGGTGGGGACTCCTCCAAAGGAAATGGTCCTGCCTCCCGTCTCCATCGAAAGCCCCGGGGGCAAGTCGCCGGCCGCGCTCAATTCGTAAAGTCCCGATCCGCCAATGGCCTGCACGGAGGATTCATAGGGCACGTCAATCATGGCATCCGGGAACGATTCCTGGGCAAAGGCAAGGGGGATAGTTATATTCTCGTCAGTCTTTGAGTCTGCTGTAGGAAGAGTGCGATCGGCGGACGCGACCTGGCCGGAGACATGCGCCAAGGCGTGTCCCAGAAGATACAGCACAAGCACGAAACGGCCAGAGCATCGACCTGTTTTCCGCGGAAATCTCATCGCATTCCCCTTCCCTTCACTGGAACTCCTGACTGCGCCATGCCCCGGCTCGCATGCGGAGCGAGGGGACTGTTACCCGGACAATCTGACCGGTTCCAGGAGAACGACAGCGCCTGATTGCAACTGCGAAATTTGTTATGCAAACGCAAGACTGGCGCTGAGGCTGGCCTGTTCGGCATAGCCGGGAATGCGCACTATGAGAAGGAGAAGACCACCGTCACCTGGACGATCTGGTTGGCCACGACTGAGACCGGGGTGATGCCGGTCCCGCTGAAGGGACCCTCCCCGACGTACCCCCCGCCACCATTGCCGCCGTTGCCCCCGTTGCAACTCGATGGGCTGGCGGGAGTGTAAGCGCCAAAGTTACCGCAGATCCCGACAACCGTGTAAACGGTGTTGATGTTGCCAGCGGCTGTTGCCGTCATCACGCCCGAGAGAGTCATCGTATAAGGGGCTGTATTCCCTGCCAGGTTGTTGCTGTAAGTCAACCCGGTTGTGCAATATGCTTGCTGGCACAGGCTGTCAGCCGGTTCGGTATTCATATTGTGAACGATGTCGCAGTAGGTGTTGCCGCATACCGAACTGGATCCGGAGAGCTGGATCAGGTAGTCCGATATGACAGCCTGCCCGGTCAACAAATTTATCAAATTCGCGGAACCTGCGGTTTGCAACGAGTTGTCGAACTCGCGGTGTTGCGCCAGCGATCCGTCCGGGTTCTTGACGTCGATAATCCAGTGGCCGTGCATCTTCAGGCTCTGGTTCAATCCGGATGCAGGTTTTTGCCCGCCTTCCTCATTGCCCTCGGCGGTCGCGGTAAGTGCTCCCGGCGCATGGCTCGGTGCGGCGCCGTTGCCGGCGGCAACAGCTACGACGGCTGGCGCACCAGGGACTGGGCCCGCAGGAGCGGGTGCCTGACCGGCGGCGGTGAGGCAGACACCGATGCAGAGTGCTGCAACGAGAACTGCAGAGGAGGTGCGGTAGCTGCGTGGGAAAAATGCCTGGGTCATGTCTGACTCCTGTGGTTGGATTCTGTTGCGCTGATTCTTTAAGACTGCGAGCCGGGTCGAGCGGCAGCCGCGTGCAATTGAAAGGGACGCGGCGCTGCTTGAGTGCATGGGGAAAATCACGACTCAAACTGTTCGCGAGTCTGTGGCGCTTCCGCAGCAATTGTGACGGGGGCCATCAGGATGTTTTTGAATGGGATCGAGCGGCAAATCGTGCGGGACCGGAATTGCAGGAGCCGGCTTGAGCAGTGGATGGCGGTTAGACGGGGCGGAGCGATGCTCAGGGGCGCTTTTCTAGTTTCAGAACCACGTCGACGTGTGGGTGTCGTCGTTCAGAGCCGGGTTGAATTTGCAGTTGACAGAAAGAAGATTCGCTTGAGGCCTGGGCAAATGGGCCGGGACACCCGGCCCGGGGTGCTGATTACAACAATTCAGGATGCATGCTTTGAAACGCCCGGACGTCTTTAGGCCGCCCGGGAATTGGTGGAACCAGCTCCTTGACGCGCTGCATTGCGCAGCTCCGATGCATAGTGGTCCCCATCCCGTCCAACCTTGAACGATCCCACCAAGCCTGTGAGCTCGTTGGCGAGCAAAGCCAATTGCTCGCAGGCCTCAACCGATTGGTGTGAACTGGCCGCGGTCTTTTCGATTATCGAGGCAATTTCGTTCACGCTCGTGGTGACAGACTCCGTGGAATACGATTGCTCGGTGGCTGCTGCTGCAATCTGCGTAACCATTTTCTGCACCGACTCGGATTCGCGAATGATACTGGCTAGAGCCTCACCAGCGGAATTGGCGGATGCGACGCCGCTCTGCACCTGGGTCATGCTGGAACGCATGGCTTCGACGGCCTCCGCTGTGCCCTGCTGGATAGCACGCACCGTCTGGTCCACTTCCTTAGTTGCGGCACTGGTTCGCTCAGCTAACCGGCGGACCTCACCTGCGACCACGGCAAAGCCTCTTCCCTGCTCACCGGCGCGAGCTGCTTCAATGGCGGCGTTGAGCGCCAGCAAATTGGTTTGGCCGGCGATCTCGTCGATTACGCTGATGATCTTGCCGATGGCGTCACTTGACCGGCCCAGCTGTTCGATCTTCGCCGACGTTTCCTGATTTGCCTTCAGCAACTGCCCGATGGTGGCGACAGTAGCCTGGACGGTGTGGCCTCCAGCCTGGGCACTCTCCTCGGCCTTGCGAGCGTCTACGGCAGCGGTCTGGGTGGTATGGCTGATTTCCTGTACGGCCGAAGACATCTCGCCCATGGTGGTGGTGATCCGACCCGCCTGCTCCTGCTCCTGCACGCCTTGTGCAGCGGTCTCGCGCGCGGTAGCGGCGAGTTCAGTGGCGGCCTGGCCGAGAGTCGTCGCATGTTCGGTTACCCGGCGCACGATATCCTCCACCCGGGCGATGAATACGTTGAACTCAACTCCCACCTCGTCGATCTCTGTGTGCCCCTCCACATCCATGCGAGTGGTCAGGTCACCTTCGGCGATGGCTTTCATATGCGTCACCAGCAAGCGCAGGGGAAGCGCTATCTTGAACTGAATTATCCACCACGAGGCAACGCAAACGAGCACGACGAAGATCAGCATGATCAATCCTGCCGCCTGGCTGCGCAGCGACCAGGCGTCAACGCCGTCCAGTTGATTCTGAAAGTTTGCCGAGATGACTTTGTTGAATTGCTCCATGGCGTCGGTCAGCGCCTGGTTGTCCTTGCCCAATGCCCCCGCCTGGCCCATGAGTTCGTCGCTCGGGCCGCCGGGGACTGCCAGAATCGCCGCGTAGGTGTCGTGAGCTCGCGAGCGGATCGAGGTGAACTGAGCAAGCAGAGCGTCAGCCTGGTTGCCCAATTCCGGCGTAGAGCCCAGGACTGTCTTCACTGCATTCAGCGCATCGTCGGTAGCCTGGGCATCTTTCTCCGCCGCTTTCAAGGAAGCCGCATCCTGCAGCACCACAGCATCTCCGTAGTGCTTCTTCATGCGCTCGAAGGATGCCTCCGCTTCCTGCATTTTGAGAGCGGCGGGAAACAGCGAGGAGGAGATTTGTGACATTCTACTGTGCGTAGCGGTAGACGAGAGTTGCACCATCGCCAACAACAGCAGGTATCCGCCCGCCAGCACCGCCAGGCTTCCCAGTATGCTTGCTTTTATCTTCATGTTGCGAAACATAGTGTCACCTGACTCCCAGAACTTTTACGCCCTCGTGCGGAGTTGCTTTGCTCAAGTAGCCGATGGCACCCGCGGTATGCGCAACGTAATCGACGACAGCGGTTTCTGAGTCAAGCGACTTTGGCATGGATGCCTGTCCGGAAAAGACCAGGCTGCGCCAGCCGGCCCGAAGCGTGGTGTCGTTCTTGCCCACATAGGTACGCAGAAACTCATCGTGCGTGGCGCCCGACTTGAGCAGGACGGGAGTTACATGGGAGCCGTCTTTCAGGCTCGTTGCAACTCCGGTGAAGACATCGCGAAGGTCGCTTTTACTCACATCCGCGGACTTTACGCCTGGGTTGGCGATCACGATTACCTGCGCCTGAGCGCGTTGCCCGAAGATTGCGATGGTCGCCACGATCAGAAATGCATAGATAAGCTTTTTCATTCAGTTCTCTCCTTTCGTCCGCGTTAGAAGCTGACGCCGACCTTGAGTACCGTGAGGCGCGAAGTTGGCAGGAGCACCGTGTTGTTGGCATCCTCGAAGCTAAGAGCCGTTCCCTGGATAAAATGCTGTTCGGCCTTCAGATAGATGTACTGGCTAAGGTCATAGCGACCGGAGATGGTCCAGTCCTTGGAATAGCGATCCGGACCGAACGACACCTGATGATCTATCACCTGGCTATCGTATGTTCCGGCAGTCAGCTTATCTGTGACCTTGTAGGTAGCCATCGCATACCAGGCCCGTGGATCGGAGCTGACGGAACTCGATTGTCCATTCAGGACTAGAGTTCCGGGGCTGACCTGCCGGTTCCACTCCGCAGCAACCATCAACTTGTTTTTTTCGTATTTTCCAAAGTAGGACAAGTTGTTCCAGGGCGCGAAGGACTCGGATGCAGATCCAGTGAGCGCCACGCTGGCCTTATTGGCCTTGGAGTCCGACGCTCCAATCATGAGACCGGTGATCGGAGTTATCCAGTGAAGAGCGCCCCCGTAGATCACGTACGTCATCGGGTTCAGCGGACCATTGCCGGCGGCGATGAGATCTGCAAACTGGCCGTCGTTGGTAGGAATGACTGCTTCCCCACCCCATCCCCGATACTCCACCTTGCCGATTGCCGGGCTGAGTTTCACGGTTCCATAAGCTACTCCGCCGAAGTGAGCCAGATCGGCATTGCGCGTTGTAATGTCATAGATGCTTTGCGGCAACAGCGCCCACATGTAGGAAGGGTCAATGTCCTGAGTCTCATTGAAGAGTCCCCAGGGAGTTTTGACCTTGCCGAAACGGACTCCAAAGCGGTCGTTAACTTTGTAGTCTGCTGCGGCCCAGTCTAGAACAATTGCATTTCCGGTGTTGCCAAGCAAAGAATAGCGAGCTTGAACGCCGACGCGCAGCTTCGGAGCGGGTTGCGCAGTGAGGTTCAAAACCGCCTCGGTCCATTCTGGGCTGCCGTCCGTTGAGTTTGCGTAAAAGATATTGTTCTGTGTGGTGTACAGGAAGCCCTGTATGGCATAGCCATGGATCTGGATATTCAGATCGTCAAGACTCTGCGCGGTTCCGGGGAGTGTTCCCAGCGCAAGTGCCATCGCGCCAACCAAAAGTCGTTTCATCCTTATCTCCTTCGTTTGCCGAGGCCAACTCGTTTGCGGCGTGCAGGTACCAACCAATCCTCGACCGGGTAAGCAAACGCATCGCTCTTCAAACAGCCATGACAACGCGGTCGGAGGAGCCTTCGGTATGAGTTCTTGTGACTTTATCGGCGGCATTGCATCCCCACATGAATTTCCGTGGGGAAGGACGCGGCAAGGATGCTTGAAGACGGGCGAAGATTCGGCTGCGCGTCGGCCGTTTGGGATAAGAGGTATTTCCAAGGTTATTTAGAAAACAGGTTGTTCAACTCCGCTGCGCGTTGCTCCTGATGAACTCGTCCGATTGGCTGTGATGAACGGCGGAGAATCGACGGGCGGAATGCGGTGGTGCACGGCTGGATTCAGGGGCGCTTTTCTAGTTTCAGAACTACGTCGACGGTGTGGGTGTCGTCGTTGAGAGCCAGGTTGAATTTGCAGTTGACCGCGGCGAAGATGCGCTTGAGGCCTGGGTTGGCGTCGCCTATGGCGTAGAAGTTGAGCACGGCGCCTTCATTGAAGACTACGCCGGCGGGCATCTTCCACGCGGCCATCATTTGGGTGCGGAGATCGTCGCTGACGTTGTCGATTCTAAGTGTGCCCATGGTGTATTGCGGGCCGGGATCGACGGTGACCGCAAAACTTACCGTGCCCTTGTCGCGATCGAATGTGGGGACGGGATGGACGGCGGCTTTCATGTATCCCTTGTTGTGATATTGGCGGTTGACGTATTGCCAATTGGTGGTGAGGTGCTGGCCGTCGGCAATGTCTCCAGTATGGAGGTGCGACTGGTGGTCGAAATCGGCCTGAGTGACAAGCACCTCTGGGGCAAGCTGGATGCCGGCTAACTTGTACATGGGGCCGGGAGCCACGGAGAGCAGAAACGGAATGCGCACGGCGTCTGGCGCGATGGCGGGCGCACCTTGCGGAGTGGCGCTGATGGCGGCTTCAAGGTAGCCCTGGTCGTGATAGGAGTTGCCAAGGTAGGTGGTGATCTGGTTTGAGCTTCCCTCTGTGTTGTAAGGCGAGCCGACTTGGTGAGTAAGAATGTCGTTGGCCTTGGGATCGAGCGGAGGCGAGGTTGGGTCGAGGTGGATTTCGCCGACGAGGACGGGCGGTGAGGTGATGGAGAAGCTGATGGCGCCAACTTTAGACGCGCCCGCGCCTCCGACCTGCGTGGTGGAGATTGTGGCCTTGATGCCCTGCGCGGCAAGCATGTCTTCAAGGGTGTGGCGCACGTTGTCGAGCAGGCCGCCTTCGGTGGGAACTTTGCCGTGATAGAGCGGAGAGCGGTCGTGCAGTTTCGCGTCGAGATCTTTGCCGGGGGTGAGGGGCAGGTTCTCAAAGCGAACGGGGTAGAGCGCCTCTGAAACCGTCAGCGTGTAG
>Ga0302266_10004309_pt1 | contig 11037 bp, 15 predicted proteins | sample III_Bog_E1_2_FD_194559 | JGI IMG/M metagenome (GOLD analysis project Ga0302266, IMG submission 194559) | Peat permafrost microbial communities from Stordalen Mire near Abisko, Sweden - III_Bog_E1_2 | ecosystem: Environmental > Terrestrial > Soil > Wetlands > Peat | place: Sweden: Abisko... | reverse complement strand
GTTCCGTCCGCTGTGTTGATGCACGTCGCGGTGTTGCTGACTTATACCGCAGTTGGTTTTTATGTGTCGCTGGTATTGTTCCGGCGGCGCCTTTCGCAATAAGGATTTTTTATGTTGTGGATTAAGTCGTTTCATATCATTTTCGTGGTGAGCTGGTTTGCCGGCTTGTTCTATCTGCCACGCATTTTTGTGAATCACGCGATGGCGACGGAGCCTGCCGAAATTGCGCGGTTGAAGCTGATGGAAGGCAAGCTGTATCGCTTCATTACGCCCATTGCCCTGCTGGCGTTGGGTTTCGGTTTATGGTTGTGGCTGGGCTATGGCTTCGCCGGTGCCTGGTTGCACGCCAAACTTACGTTGGTGTTGTTGTTGATTGGCTACCATCATTATTGCGGCAGGCTGGTCAAAAAATTCGCTGCCGACCAGAATACCCACAGCCATATTTTCTACCGCTGGTTTAATGAAATTCCCGTACTCATCTTGATCGCTGTGGTCATTCTTGTTACCGTAAAACCATTCTGATTTTTATAGCCACCATATGCCTGATTTTTTTGCACCCTGTCCGCGTGGCCTCGAAGCGGTACTGAATAATGAATTGACCACGCTGGGCGCGCAAGATGTGCGCAGCACCGACGGCGGCGTGCATTTTTCCGGCGAATGGTTGCTGAGTTACCGCGTCAATCTGCACAGTCGCATCGCCAGCCGCGTGTTGTGGCGCGTGGCGAGGACCGATTACCATAGCGAGCAGGACATCTACGACACTGCATTTGCACTGCCGTGGGGCGACTGGTTCGACGTGTCGCGCACTATCCGCGTCAATATGGCGGCGATAAAATGTCCGTTGAGAAGTCTGGATTTCGCCACGCTGAAAATAAAGGATGCAGTGTGCGACAAGTTCCGCAAACTCTGTGGCGAACGCCCCAGCGTGGACACCCACGAACCGGATATTCGCATCCACGCTTTTCTCGAATATAACCACATGATGTTGTATGTGGACACTTCCGGCGATGCGCTGTTCAAACGCGGTGTGCGCCAGTACACCAACATTGCGCCGTTACGCGAAAATCTCGCTGCGGGGATATTGCTGTTGGCCGGCTGGCAGCCTGGCACGCCGCTGCTTGACCCGATGTGCGGCAGCGGCACGTTTTTGATCGAAGCCGCACAGATGTCGCTCAACATCGCGCCCGGCATCGGTCGCCATTTCGCCTTCGAGAAACTGCTGAATTTCGATGCCGACGCATGGCAAAATATCCGCGCTGCGGCGCAAGCCGCACAACTCCCGGTGACGGAACTGCCGATTTTCGGCAGTGACCTTTACGGCGACGAACTCAAGGCCGCACACTTCAATCTGGACAATGCCGGCATTCGCGAAACGGTGGAGCTGAAACAGGCCAACGTGCTGGAAATCTCCGCACCTGCCGACCATGGCGTACTGGTGGCAAATCTACCTTACGGTGAACGTATGGGTGAACTGGCAGACCTGGAAGTGCTGTATCCCCAGCTGGGCGATGTGCTGAAGAAAAAATTCGGCGGCTGGAATGCCTACCTGTTCACTGCCGACCTGCGCATGCCAAAATTCATCCGTCTTTCCGTCTCACGCCGCACCCCGCTGTTCAACGGAGCGATTGAGTGCAGGCTGTTCGAATACAAAATGGTGGCGGGCAGTAACCGGACAAAGTTAATCTGAATTTTCGACAGCTTTTAACTTTCCGGTGGTACAGTTATAGGATGCTGACTAGATAAAGGGAATTTCTACTTATGCAGCAGGATATTTTTATCGCGCGTCAGCCCATCGTAGATCGCAACGAAAGTCTGGTCGCTTTCGAGCTATTATTTCGCTCTGCCCATAGTGCAACTGCCGGTGTAATAGACGACGTTCACGCCACCGCACAGGTGATAGTGAATGCGTTTGGGGAGATGGGTATTGCAGATGTGCTTGGCGCGCATAAAGGATTCATTAATTTGGATGCCGAATTCCTGCATAGTGACCTGATCGAATTGTTACCCAAGCAGCAAGTGATGCTCGAACTGCTGGAAACCATCACCATCGATGCCGCAATCATCGCACGCTGCCATGAATTAAAAGCTAAAGGATTTAGCCTGGCGCTGGACGACGTGGTGGAATTGAACGATGAGATCAAGCCTCTGCTCGACGTGGTAGAGGTGGTGAAGCTGGATTTGACGCTGATCGACCCTGCCCGTTTGCCCGCATTGGTGAAAGAACTCAAGCGCTATCCGGTAAAGCTGCTGGCGGAAAAGGTGGAAGATCGTGAGCAAGCTCGGCGCTGCATGGAAATGGGCTTTGACCTATTTCAGGGTTATCACTTCGCACGTCCCGAGATGCTCTCTGGAAAACGCACGGATCCATCGAAGATGGCGCTGATACGCCTGCTCTCAATGATGCTGGACGAAACTGAAAACGATCAAATCGAGGAGACATTCAAAGAAAATGCAGACCTGACTTACAACTTGATGCGCATGGTGAATTCGGTTGGCGTTGGCCTGACAACTAAAGTCAGTTCGCTTAAACATGGTTTGATAGTGTTTGGGCGCCAGCCATTAAGGCGCTGGGTGCAATTGATGTTGTATGCCTCCGGCAAAGGGGATGCCACGCTCAGTCCGTTGTTGCAACTTGCCGCGACACGGGGTAAGTTATTAGAGTTGGTCGCGCAACGGGAGCGTCCGGGCGCCCCGGATTACGCTGATCGCGCTTTCATGGTGGGTATGCTGTCATTGCTCGATGCCCTGTTGGGCGAGCCGCTGCCGGAAATTTTGGCGCGCATGAGCTTGCAGGAAGAGGTTGAAGTTGCGCTGCTAAAGCATGAAGGAAGCTTGGGTGAGTTACTGACCCTGTGCGAGCAGGTTGAAACTGGCGACATCGCCGCCATCCAAGAAAAATTGCCCGCCCGCCCCGGATTGACTGTTGAAGCAATCAACAAGGCGCAACTGGAAGCGCTGGGTTGGGCAAATAATATCCTCATGTAAAGGTAAATTGCACCAGCTTTTTTCGTTGCTAGGGTAGAATACCGCTATCTTTTAGTCTCGATAATCCATGTCCTCCGCCCGCATTGCCGTATCGCCTGAACGCTTGCTCCGCCAAGAAGTGCTTGCCCTGCATGCTTATCATGTGCCGCCCAGCAGCGGCATGATCAAGCTGGATGCGATGGAAAACCCCTATGCGTTGCCACCGCAGTTGCGTGATGAGATTGCCCGGCTGGTGGCGGATGCCGCCATCAACCGCTATCCCGATGCCAGCGCCCAGCACCTGAAAGAAAAAATCCACGCCGTGACCGACCTGCCGCAGGGTATGGAAGTTCTGCTCGGCAACGGCTCCGACGAAATTATCCAGTTGCTCGCATTGGCAGTGGCGAAGCCGGGCGCTACCTTGTTGGGCGTGGAACCATCGTTCGTTATGTACAAGATGATCGCGGCCTTCGTCGGCATGAATTATATCGGTGTGCCGCTCACGGAAAATTTTGAGCTGGACTTGCCCTCCATGTTGCATGCCATACAACGCCATCAGCCCGCGTTGGTATTCCTGGCCTATCCAAACAATCCTACGGGCAATCTGTTTGATGCCGAGGCCATCGCACAAATTATCTCAGCCGCTCCCGGCTTGGTGGTGATTGATGAAGCCTATTACGCTTTTGCCGGCGGCAGCTTTATTCCCATGCTGGCGCGCTATTCTAATCTGCTGGTGATGCGCACCTTTTCCAAGCTCGGCATGGCTGGTTTGCGCTTGGGGTTTTTGGCGGGTGGCAAGGCATGGCTGGAGCAGTTGGAAAAGCTGCGCTTGCCGTATAATGTCGGCGTACTGACGCAACTGGTGGCAGGAAAACTATTGCAGCACCACGATGTACTGTTGCAACAGGCAGAACAAATCAAACAGGATCGGACATGGTTGTATGGGCGTCTGGTCGGAACGGTGGATGTGCGTGCGTATCCGAGTGAGGCTAATTTTATTTTGTTTCATGTGGCGCACTCCAATAAAGTTTGCGAGGGTCTGAAGCAACGCGGTGTGTTAATCAAGAACTTGAATAACGCACACACGGCCTTGACCGACTGCCTGCGTGTCACGGTGGGTACGCCGGAGGAGAACGAGTTGTTCATCCGCGCGTTGCAGGAAAGTATTCACCAGTCTAAAAATGGTATTTAGTCACGGAATCAATTTGTTTAGGACGAATCATGCGTAGCGCGCAAGTAACCCGTAACACACTGGAAACTAAAATCAGCGTCCATCTGAATCTGGATGGTAGCGGCAAGGCCACATTCGATACCGGCTTGCCTTTTCTCGATCATATGCTCGACCAGGTTGCTCGTCACGGCATGGTTGACCTGGATATAATCGCCAAGGGCGACCTGCACATAGACGCGCACCACACCGTCGAGGACATCGGCATCACCTTGGGGCAGGCATTCAATCAGGCGGTGGGCGACAAGAAGGGTTTGCGTCGCTACGGTCATGCCTATGTACCTCTCGACGAAGCATTGTCGCGTGTGGTGCTGGATATTTCAGGACGTCCCGGCCTGGTGTTCAATGTGGATTTCGTGCGAGCCAACGTGGGCGAGTTCGATGTGGATCTGGTGCACGAGTTTTTTCAGGGCTTCGTCAACCATGCGCTGGTGACGCTGCACATCGACAATCTGTCGGGCGACAATGCGCACCATCAAGCGGAAACTGTGTTCAAGGCGTTCGGGCGCGCCTTGCGCATGGCGCTGGAAGCTGATCCGCGCATGGCTGGTATGATGCCTTCCACCAAGGGCTCACTGTAACGACCTTTTTCTTACCATGGCAGATATTGCAATTGTAGACTACGGCATGGGTAACCTGCGCTCGGTGCAGCAGGCTCTGCGCACGGTTGCCCCAAACGCATCCATCGTAGTGACCGACGACCCGCGTGAAATCGGGCGGGCAGCGCGCATAGTATTTCCCGGGCAGGGAGCGATGCCGGATTGCATGCGTGAACTGGATGCGCGCGGACTGCGTGCGGCGGTGGTGGAGGCGGCACGCAGCAAGCCTTTTCTGGGCATCTGCATCGGCCTGCAAATGCTGTTTGAACACAGTGCGGAAGGTGATATTCCTGGGCTGGGCATTCTGCAAGGATCGGTGGTACGCTTCGCCAGCAATCTGTGTGATGAACACGGCAATAAGTTGAAAGTGCCGCACATGGGGTGGAATCAGGTACATCATGCGGAACACGTGTTATGGCAAGATATTCCACAGGACGCGCGTTTTTATTTCGTGCATAGTTACTATGTGCAGCCGCAGGATGACACGCTGGTGCAAGCCACCAGTTGTTACCCACAGCCTTTTGTCTGTGCCGTGGCGCGCAATAATTTGTTCGCTGTCCAGTTTCACCCGGAAAAGAGTCAGAGCGCCGGGCTGACCTTGCTGCGAAATTTTGTGGACTGGACCCCTGTCTGATTTTTGGGTTTAATTTTTTACTTTATTAATTAACATCGAAGTGCTGCCATGCTAATTATTCCTGCAATTGATTTGAAAGATGGAAATTGTGTACGCCTGCGCCAGGGTGTAATGGAAGGCGCCACGGTATTTTCCGAAGACCCAGCTGCAATGGCATTGCGCTGGCTGGAGCAGGGCGCACGTCGTCTGCATCTGGTTGACCTGAATGGTGCGTTTGCCGGGAAACCCAAAAACGAAGCCGCTGTGCGCAGTATCGTCGAAGCGGTAGGTCTGGATGTGCCGATACAGCTCGGCGGCGGTATCCGCGACATGGAAACCATAGAGCGCTATCTCGACCTCGGCGTGACCTACATTATTATCGGAACCGCTGCGGTCAAAGTGCCGGGTTTCTTGCACGAAGCTTGCGATGCCTTTCCCGGACATATCATGGTGGGATTGGATGCCAAGGCAGGCAAAGTGGCGGTGGATGGCTGGTCCAAGCTGACCGGGCATGACGTGCTCGATCTGGCCAAGCGTTTTGAGGGCTATGGCGTGGAAGCCATCATTTATACTGATATTGGGCGCGATGGCATGATGTCCGGCGTAAATATTGCCGCCACGGTGGAGCTGGCGCGCGAACTGACGGTGCCAGTCATCGCCAGCGGCGGCATCACCAACCTCGACGATGTGCGCGCACTGTGCGAAGTGCAAGGCGAAGGTATCACCGGCGCGATTACCGGGCGCGCGATCTATGAAGGCACGCTGGAGTTTTCTCCGGCACAGGCCTTGGCCGACCAACTCACCGAGGAAATGGGCGTAAAGATTTAAGCGGGTGTTTTACCCTTAACCTTGCTCTGTTTATAGTATGTTAGCCAAACGCATCATTCCTTGCCTGGACGTAACCGCCGGACGTGTGGTCAAGGGCGTCAGTTTTGTCGAATTGCGCGATGCGGGCGACCCTGTGGAAATCGCGCGCCGCTACGACGAGCAGGGCGCGGATGAACTGACTTTTCTCGACATTACCGCCAGCTCCGATGATAGAGGCATTCTGTTCCGCATCATCGAACAGGTGGCCGAGCAAGTGTTTATTCCGCTCACGGTTGGCGGTGGTGTGCGCGAAGTGCAGGACGTGCGCAATTTGCTCAATGCGGGAGCCGACAAGGTGAGCATCAACACTTCTGCCGTACTCAATCCGCAATTGGTGGCGGATGCGGCGGCGCGCTATGGTTCACAGTGCATCGTGGTGGCGATAGACGCCAAACAAGTGGAACCGGGACGTTGGGAAGTATTCACTCACGGCGGACGCAAGGCTACTGGTTTGGACGCAGTGCAGTGGGCGAAAAAAATGCAAGGCTTGGGTGCGGGAGAAATCCTGCTGACCAGCATGGATCGCGACGGACAAAAGACAGGCTTTGATTTGGCGTTGACGCGCGCGGTGACCGATGTGTTGGAAATCCCGCTCATCGCCAGCGGCGGCGTGGGCAATCTGCAACACTTGGTGGATGGCGTAAAACTCGGCGGCGCAGATGCAGTGCTGGCGGCGAGTATTTTTCATTACGGCGAATACACCGTGTTGCAGGCCAAACAGTTCATGGTGCAGCGGGGAATTGAGGTGAGATTGTGAGCGAAAGCTGGTTGAACAAAGTCAACTGGGCGGCAGACGGGCTGGTGCCCGCCATCGCGCAGGATGCGAGCAGCGGACGTGTGCTGATGGTGGCGTGGATGGACCGTGAAGCGCTCAGGCGTACTGTTGAATCCGGCGAGGCGGTATACTGGTCGCGCTCGCGCAAGAAGCTGTGGCATAAAGGCGAAGAATCCGGCAACTTCCAGAAGGTTAAGGAAATTCGCCTCGATTGCGACAACGATGTGTTGCTGTTGCAAGTGGAGCAGTGTGGCGGCATTGCCTGCCATACTGGACGGGCAAGTTGCTTTTTCAGCAAGCTGGAAAACGGCCAGTGGCTGGAAACAGATACAGTGATCAAGAATCCGGAAGAGATGTACAAAAATGAGTAATGACATCTTAGAGCGGTTGACGGAAACGCTACAGGCGCGTAAACATGCATCGCCTGAGACTTCCTATGTCGCCAAATTGTTCAGCAAGGGCGAAGACGCCATCCTGAAAAAAATCGGCGAGGAAGCGACCGAGGTTATTCTGGCAAGCAAGGGCGGTGACAAGACCGAGCTGGTATATGAAACCGCCGACCTGTGGTTTCATTGCATGGTATTGCTGGCGCAGCACGGCCTGAGCGCAGACGATGTGCTGAACGAACTGGCACGGCGCGAGGGTTTGTCGGGTATCGCCGAAAAAAATAGTCGGACACAAGACTGAAGGGCGCCTGAATTATGAGCGACTGTATCTTCTGCAAGATCGCGCACGGCGAAATTCCGAGCAAAAAAGTGTATGAGGACGACGAACTATTCGCCTTCCACGATATCCATCCCGTTGCGCCAGTGCATTTCATGCTGATCCCGAAATTGCATGTGGCATCGCTGATGGAAGCAGATGGCAGCCACGCTGCATTGCTGGGCAAGATGTTGTTGCTGGCGCCCAAGCTGGCCAAGGAGCAGGGGCTGGACAACGGTTTCCGCACAGTCATCAACAGCGGCAAGGGCGGCGGACAGGAAGTGTTTCATTTGCATATCCACATCATCGGTGGTGGCCACATTCCACCTATGGTGCGGCGCGATTAATTTTTAGGAGAAATAAAATGGGTGGACTAAGCATCTGGCATTGGTTGATTGTGTTGTTGGTCGTCGCAATGATTTTCGGCACCAAGAAACTGCGCAATATCGGCAGCGATTTGGGCGGTGCGGTCAAAGGCTTCAAAGAAGGCATGAAGAGCGAGGAAGACGCACCTAAACAAGTGCAGCAGGGCGGACACACCATCGAAGGCGAAGTGAAAGACAAGACTCACACCAACATATAACCGGTTCGTATTTCCATGTTTGGGATTGATTTCTCAGAGTTGATCGTTATCATGTTGGTAGCCCTCATCGTTATCGGCCCGGAGCGACTGCCCAAGGTAGCGCACACCCTCGGCCTCCTGTGGGGACGTGCGCAGCGCTATATCAACGGCGTCAAAGCCGACATCGCGCGCGATATGGCAATAGAAGAATTCCGCCAGTTGACGCAAAAAGTGCAGCAGGAGGCCAGCAGCGCAGAGCAAGCAGTGAGGCAAGCCTCGCAGGTCATCGATCAGCAAGTGCGGCAACTTAACGACACCGTAGAACGGCCCGCACAGACCATAGCTCAGGCCATTAAGCCCATCTCACAACCTGCTCCTGCTATTCCACAGTCCACCCCTGCCGTTTCACCACAAGCTCAGTTGGAATTGCAGCCGCCTGCGGAACAGCATAAATTTCCCGTCGATTGATGAACACCAGCGAAAGCTTTATCGCCCACCTGATCGAACTGCGTACCCGCCTGCTACACGCTATCGCGGCATTGCTTTTGGTATTCATTTGCCTGTTCCCGTGGGCGGCCAAGCTGTATTCATTACTCGCACAACCGCTGCTCGCCAAGTTGCCCAAGGGCGGGCAGATGATCGCCACCGAAGTCACCACGCCATTTTTCGTGCCGCTCAAGGTAGCGTTGATGGCCTCATTTCTGATTGCGCTGCCTTACATTCTGTATCAAATTTGGCGCTTCGTCGCCCCCGGCCTGTACGCACATGAGAAGCGCATGGTGGTGCCGCTGATTGCCGCCAGCACCATATTGTTCTACTGCGGCATGGCGTTTGCCTATTTCGCTGTGTTCCCAATCGTGTTTGGCTTCATCACTGCCAGTGCACCGCAGGGTGTGGCAGTGATGACCGACATCGACAAATACCTGAGTTTCGTGCTGACCATGTTCGTTGCCTTCGGCGTGACTTTCCAGGTGCCGGTAGCTGTAGTTATACTGGTCAGAATGCAAATGGTGACCACCGCCAAACTCCGGGAAATTCGTCCTTACGTGATAGTCGGCGCGTTCATTGTAGGCGCCATCTTTACCCCGCCGGATGTGGTGTCGCAGTTCATGCTCGCCATGCCGTTGTGGCTGCTGTATGAAGCGGGGATTGTGGTGGCGGGGTGGACGGTGGAAGAGGCGTAATACAATTCGCATCAGCCAAAAATCGCACGGCCTCGGCAAGTTTTTGTAGGATGGGTGGAGCAAAGCGATACCCATCGCAAATTTCCGGCAACATCCGGTGCAATGCACTTCGTTTATTGCACCCTACGCGAGCTACGCCCGCAGTTTCACGTCTCCAGCGGAACAATTTGTTCGCGCTCGCCGCAGTAAAAATTACAACCAATCATTTACTTTAAAACAGGAACGTTTCGGGTGGGAAAAACTGCGCTCGAAAATCGACGAAAATGGGTTTTTCTACAGCGTCAACGTGGAGCTAAGGGGCTGCGCTGGGCTTTATCAGCGCAGTCCCTCTTGAGCGCCGGGTTAGGAATCATTTGCGATGAAATCCATTAACGGCTTATTTCCACGCTCTGAATTACAGTGCAGACATGCCGTGACCAAGTTGTCGTAGGTGTTATTTCCACCTTTTGAGACTGGCTGAATATGATCAAGTGTCGCGCTAAACCTAGTAAGCTGCTTAGCGCAGTAATGGCACTTATAGCCGTCGCGCTCAAACACCTTAAGCCTATTTTCTTGAACATTGTAAAAATCCAGTTCTTTCTTGGTTTCAATTATTGAAACTTCTTCTGAGGCTCGCTGCACCATTAATTCTTTGCAGAGTGGTATTTCATCTGGGATAGCCACCTTGTATAAGGTGCCTTCACGATTTGTGTCGCCGACCACGAGAACGACTTCTTTTTCCTTCAATGCGTCAATTGTTCTCTTGAGGACACCATAGCTCAATTCATCCGACTGGCCGCTAGCTGACTTTGCTATGGCAGTCATTCCGCGAGTGCTCGCGCGAGCATATTGCTCGCCAGTTTGAACAATTGACCGATTGAATAAATACCAGTACACCGCTATTTCATATGGGGTAAGTAGTGGGTGCAAATACTCAACCACCGACGAAACAATGCTGGGCAGCTCAAGAGCATTATAGTTTTTAGTAAATTGCTGGCTCACTTCATCGCCAGCTTCATTTTCAATCTCCACAAGAAGATTCTTGATTTGCTCAATTTTGTTTTTCATGCAACCTCGCAATGCTCGATGATTCCTAACGTTGTTCGAGTTGAGCGACACCCCCGCCAGACGGCTTGCGTTTATGGCAGGCGAGCAGCGATTGCGTCAACGAAGTAAAGCTCGGTTTCGAGTCTGTCATGCAAGCTGGCCAGTGGGGCGTAGCCGGGAGCGCAGCGAGCGGTGTTCGCTCTAACGAGGCGTTAGGCGCAGATAGGCGTGCTCCGCAACCCCGGTCTTTTGCTACGTGATTCGCTCTCATCTTATTGTTATTTCCCCGCCGCGTTTCGCCTGAAATAGATGCCCCAAAAATTGGTCATATGGCGCGAAGCGTAGCTAAGTTCTGTCGCATCAACGCCTTCAGTTATGCTGAGCAAACTTCACTACGCTTCGCTCAATATCATGTTTTTAACAGCCTGTAAATACAGCATATTTCACGCCACCGCTTCAGCAAGTCTGAATAAATATCCGGCGGTTTTATGTTTCGCTATTTCCTCGGGTCGTGAAG
>Ga0302266_10004308_pt1 | contig 11037 bp, 10 predicted proteins | sample III_Bog_E1_2_FD_194559 | JGI IMG/M metagenome (GOLD analysis project Ga0302266, IMG submission 194559) | Peat permafrost microbial communities from Stordalen Mire near Abisko, Sweden - III_Bog_E1_2 | ecosystem: Environmental > Terrestrial > Soil > Wetlands > Peat | place: Sweden: Abisko... | reverse complement strand
CGCGTGGCGCGCGACTTCGACGCACGCCTGAACGTCGGCGACTCGCCACGCTCAGCCGAAGACGTGGTGCGATTCGCCGAGGGCGCGGACGCCGTACTCTGCTGCCCGGCGGACCGGCTGGACGCCGCCACTGTCGCCGCCCTGCCGCCCAGCGTGAAGGTGATTGCGACCTTCAGCGTGGGCTTCGACCACATCGACATCGCGGCGGCCAAGGCACGCGGTATCGCCGTGTGCAACACCCCCGATGTGCTCAGCGTCGCGACCGCGGAGTGCGCCATGCTGCTGATGCTCGCCTGCGCCCGCCGCGCCGGCGAAGGCGAGCGGCTGGTGCGCTCGGGGCGCTGGACCGGCTGGACGCCGACGCAATTGCTCGGCACCCAGGTCTGCGGCCGGCGGCTCGGCATATTCGGCATGGGGCGCATCGGGCGCGAACTGGCACGCATGGCAAACGGCTTCGGAATGCAGGTGCATTATCGCGATACGGCCCGCCTGCCGGCCGGGCTTGAGCGGGGCGCGAAGTACCACGACAGCGACGATGGGTTCCTGCCCGTCTGCGATGTCCTGTCGCTCAATGCGCCGGGCGCGGATGGCACGCGCAAATGGCTCAATGCCGAGCGGATTGCGAGACTGCCCCGGGGCGCCGTGGTGGTGAACGCGGCACGCGGATCGCTGGTGGACGACGCGGCGCTGATCGCCGCATTGGGCAGCGGGCACGTCGCATTCGCGGGTCTGGACGTCTATGACGGCGAGCCACGCTTGCATCCGGGGTATCTTGCATTGGAGAATGTCGTTCTGCTGCCGCATCTCGGTAGCGCGACAGTCGAAACGCGGGACGCCATGGGGTTTCTCGCGCTGGACGGGATCGTCGCGGTGCTGGCTGGGCAGACGCCGAAGAACCTGGTGGCATGACGCGATCGGTACGGGCATGTTTTGCGGCACTATGCCGACTGTCGGGAGGCGTGGCGGGCTTGCGGGTGCCGAATCGGCGGAGAGCGGTGTGAAGCCACTCCTGGCGGCCTTCGGTCCAGGTCGTTTCCGTTGGCTCGCAAAAAAGTGATCCATCGCTGCAACCATCGCCAATCCATTCCAACCCATAACAATAATTCCAAGGTAAGGTCGGCCGGCCCCGACCTGCGGCATAAGGGGGAGACTTGAAAAGCCTTTTGGCACGGCTGCTGCTGATCGTATCGGCTGCCCTGGTGCCTGCCATCGCGTTCCAGGCCTACACCGAGAACGAGGCGCGCCGCACCCGGCAGCAACTGGTGGAAGATGAGGCGCTGCGCCTTGTGCGTATGGTCGCGTCGGAGCAGCAGCGCATCGTCGAAGGCGCGGAGCAGGTGCTGAACGTGCTCAGCGGCGACCCCGGGGTGCAGGACAGCCAGCCTCAGGACTGCCAACGCCTGCTCGCCAACGTGCTGCAACTGTCGCCGCGCTATAACTTCGCCGCCGTTATCGGACTGAATGGACATCTCGTTTGCGCGTCCGGCCCGTTCGACCCCAGCGTCGACGTGTCCGACCGAGCCTTCTTCCGCCTCGCCCTGCAGACCGGAGGCTTCGTCATCGGCGAGTACACGGTGGGCCGGTTCTCGAATCAGCCAACCATCCACATGGCGAAGCCATTCCGTAACGGGAAGGGGATCATCGCGGGTGTGGTCGAGGTTGCCCTCAGCATCGACTGGCTGGGAAAACAACTGGAGCGTCTTGCCTTGCCGCCGGATGCCGTTGCGTCGATCAAGGACCGCAATGGCACGGTCCTGGCCCGACACCCCGATGGCGCGCGGTTTGTCGGCCACCCCATGGTCGCGGAAAACCGCTTCAGCCTGGAAGGCAGCGAAGTCAAGGTCGTCGAGCTGAAGGGGCTGGACGGCCGGCAACGTATCACGGCGTATTCGCCGGTCGGGGCCGAACCGAAGGGATTGCGCATCGGGGTCGGACTGGACCGGGATGTCACATTCGCCGCGGCGACGCAGGCAAACCTGAAGGGCCTTATCCTTATAATCGCCGGGGCGGTGTTGGCGCTGCTCACGACGGCCCTGGCGGGCACGCACCTGATCCGCCGTCCGCTCGATCGGCTTCTGCTGGTCGCTGACCGATGGCGCAGCGGCGACCTGGCGGCCCGAACCGGCCTTCCGGCGGACAGCAGCGAGTTTGGCCGCCTCGCCGCTGCGTTCGATAGCATGGCAGAGGCGCAGGGAAACCGGGAGCATGCCCTGCGTCTCTTGAGCAACGAGCTGGCGGCGCGCGTTCAGCAGGAGGTCGTGGCGCGCGAGGAGATGCGCTTCATCGCGCACCATGACAGCGTGACAAGCCTGCCGAACCGGTTCCAGCTCAAGGAACGCCTGGAACAGGTGATTGGGCGCAAGAGCTTCGATGGCCGGATGACGGCAGTCATCATGATCGACCTCGACGGGTTCAAGGGCATCAACGACACCATGGGCCATGAGGCCGGTGACCGCCTGCTGAAGGAGGTGGCCAGCCGGTTGCAGAACCTCGTCCGGCGGGACGACATCGTGGCTCGTTTCGGCGGGGACGAGTTCGTGATCCTGCAATCCGACCTGCCGCAGGCGCACATCGCCGAGATGCTCACGCATCGCCTGATCGCCCGTCTGGCGGAGCCGGCGATGATCGCCGGCCAGCAGGTGCGCATCGGCGCCAGCGCCGGAGTCGCGCTGTATCCCCTGGATGGCGCCGACAGTGACACGCTGCTCAAGCACGCCGACATCGCATTGTACTGCGCCAAGACAGAGGGACGCGGGACGTTCCGGCGCTTCGACCGCGGGATGATCCGAGCCCTGCAGGAGCGCCGCGCGCTGGAGAACGACCTGCGCCGCGCCTTTGCGGCGGACGAGCTGGACCTGCATTTCCAGCCACAGTTCTCCAGCGCCACCCTCGCCGTCACCGGCTTCGAGGCGCTGCTCCGCTGGGAGCATCCGGAGCACGGCTTTATCCCGCCGGCGCGCTTCGTCGGCATCGCCGAGTCATGCGGCCTGATCGGACGCATCGGAGGCTGGGTGCTGGAGCGAGCCTGCAGCGAGGCGATGGGCTGGGACAGGCCTTGCCGGGTCGCGGTCAACGTCTCGCCGTCGCAAATCAAGGATTCGGGATTCGGCCAGTTCGTGGCGGATGTACTGGCGCGCACCGGATTGCCGCCTGCCTTGCTGGAGATCGAGGTCACTGAGGGCGTCCTGATCGACGACGACAAGCATGTGCTCGGTGTCCTGCGCCAGCTCAAATCCTCCGGCGTCCGGCTCGCCCTCGACGATTTCGGGACCGGCTATTCCAGCCTGAGCTATTTGTTGCGTCTGCCGTTCGACAAGATCAAGATCGACAAATCGTTCGTGCAGGGACAATCGACGGATGCCGGCGCCAGGGCGATCCTGGACGCGATCCTGCTCATGAGCAGCCGGCTGGGTCTGGAAGTCGTCGCCGAGGGCGTCGAGACAGAGCAGCAGCTCGCGATGGTCCGTCAGTTGCATTGCACGGAGATCCAGGGATTCCTGCTCGCCAGGCCGATGCCGGCCAACGAGGTACGTGCGTATCTGCGCAAGCACGCGGAGGCACGGCCCGGGCTTCAGTCCCTGGCGTGGGCCTCGGCCTCGAACCGGACCGAGCCGCTCACCAGCGAGGCTTAACGGCATGCCCGTACGCTTCGAACCGGACGCGACGCCAATCCGTTCCAGTCAGAAGCTCCGCGGATGACAGACGTGGGTCGCCGTTAGACCAGCCGCACCTGTCCGGTCTCCAGCTCGTAGGTCGCACCCGCCACTTTCACCTCGCCCGCGGCGACCAGCGCCGAGAGCACCGGCTTAGCCGTGGCAATGTGCTCGACAGTCTGCCGCACGTTCCCGGCGATTGCCGCGGACAGCAGATCCGCAGGCGAGGCTGCTTCCGCAGCCAGAACCGCGGGTTTGATCTGATCGATCAACTGCGGCAGATGACCTGGCAACGTCGCGTGGTCTTTGATCACCTTGATCGCTGCCTCCACCGCGCCGCACTTGCTGTGGCCCAGCACCAGAATCAGGGGGATGCCGAGGACCTTGCTCCCGTATTCGAGGCTCGCCAGGCCTTCCTCGCTCAGCACGTTGCCGGCGACGCGGATCACGAACAGGTCGCCCGATCCCTGGTCGAAGACGAATTCGGGCGGGACCCGGGAATCCGCACAGCTCAGGATCGCGGCGATCGGACGCTGCCCGAGCACCCGCGCCGCCCGGCCCTCCCCGAAGTCACGGCACTGAACCTTGCTGGTCGCATAGCGAGCATTGCCGTCCAGCAGTCGCTGCAGGGCTGCCTCGCCGCCGATGCCAGCCGGCGGCGGTTCGTCCCCGGCGGCCAGCCCCGGGGCAGCGAGTCCGCTCGCGATGACGCTTACCGACATGGCGCCGAGCAGGCCGCGTCGCGACAGTCCCGGACGGGCGGGCAGACAGCATCGTTCACACATGCGGTTCGCTCCGTTGCCGCGGCGATGTTAGGCGCGCCAAGGCGCGTGCTCCGGTGACGCTCGCGTGATGTGTCCCGCCTGAGCGATCAGCCAGGCCCCGCATCGCGCCGGGGCGCCGGCGAAGCAGCCCAAACCGGGAACGGCTGGTCGTTGCCGATCACCCCGTCCGCCCAGCGCTCCAGTATGCGTGCCTGGTCACCAGCCGCGCTGATATCTCGCCCGACTGCCGCCAGCGTTTCGTCGTAACGCCGCAGGCCGTCCCCGAGCCCGCCGACCGTTATCCGCAAGTTGGCAAGTGCATGACGCCAGTCGGCCACGGCCATGCGTTGCGCTGCCAGCGCGGCGTCCAGCCGGGCGAGCGCGTCATGCAGCCGCCGGTCGGTCGCCTGCGGCCGAAGCGGGAAGGGAATGATCGCGGCAGTCGGATGCGAGTCAGGCGGCGGAACGGCTTCGGGCATCGGCGGGGCACTCCTCGATCGGGGGAGTGCTTAACAAAGCATTAAGCGGGATAAAAATCGACGTTTTGTTTCAGAATACTATGGTACGTCCCAGCCAGCGCAACACCAGGACAGTGGACATCACCAAGACCGCGCCGACGGTGGCGATCCAGCGGACGCGCATGTACCCGCGGGACAGCAGGCGTCGGCGCGTCGCGTAGCGCTCGGTCAGCAACACGCCGATGAAGGCGGGAATCAGCAGCAGCAACGGCGACCAGTCCGGCCCGCCCATCAGCGGCAGCAGCAATGCGACCCAGGCGACCAGCATCGGGACCACGCCGAGCACGAATCTGGTCCGATGCGCCCGCGTCGCGGCCGGCGGGATGGCCTCCAGGGCCAGCCCCCAATGCACCGCTCCCAGGAAGCTCAGAATCAGGGCGGCGTAGAAATTAAGGGCGTTCAGCATCCGCCCGGACAGCGCCGGATCAAGGCCGACCGCCCCCAGTCCGCAGACCAGGAATGGCACCAGGCCCAGCAAGCCCAGCCAAAACGCGATCAACTGCATTCTCTATCTCCTGCGATTCGCGGCACCGACCGCGCGCGTAGCGTAACAGCAGTCGCATTATGTCGTGAGAGCGCTTGTATGTGGCGTCAGGCGAACATCGTGTCCGATCGGTCGCCCTCGGCGGCGGCAGGTGAACCAACGGAAGGGCTTGCTGGGAGCAGCATTGCGATTCAACGACTTGTGCGGTTTCCGCACGAGGCCGGGAGGAGGGAGCGCCATGTTGCCAGCAGGGCACTGCGGCGTGGGTTGCGGTGGTTGCGGGGAACTCGGCACGCTCAGCTCATCCTTGAGCGATGTCAGAAGTATTACACGAGTATAACGCAGCGAACTCGTTGGCAACGAAGAACAGATTACATATATTCTTGATTTGGGGCGCGAGCGGGTCTATGCATCACGTCGATGTGATGGCTGAGCTGCCCGCGGGAATAGCGAGCCCCCCTTGAACCAGAGGTGTCGCGCGGTGTCGTCGGTTTGCCACACGAGGCCGCCAACCAGTTCCTGCGTTTAACGAAGGGAGATTATATGCCCACCAGGAAATCATCGCTTCGCACGTTGAAGGGACTCTCCTTCGATCTGCCAGACCTGATCATGCTTCGCGCATGGGCCGATTATCATGACGTGAACATGGTGATCGAACTCGACCACTGCATTGAAACCGAGGAGTACGAGGAGGTGCTGGCCTTTTATGCGCGCTGCGGTTCTATGCGCCGCTGGATCATGTGGCGGGGGCGCCGCGACGTTATCGTCCAGCCGCTGATCGGCAAGCCGCGGCGCTTCGCCTCCGTCAGCGAGGCCATGGAAGAACTTATTCCTGCCCGGTCATAGCCTTGATCTTAGCCTGTTCCTTGCGCCGGCAGGTACTTTGGGATTTTTAAGCGGCCTGGCCGATATTGAAACCGATTGGGGTTGAAAACCGGCTGGCCAACATCGCCACGTGTACTGCTCAACACCGATTGGACGGAGTTGCTGGCGGTGGCGAGGTCGCCCGACGCAAGCGCGTGCCGAGCTGCCGTGATCTGGGCCACCGCGCTGTCGTCATCGGGGGAATTGACCTGGCCCTGTGCCACCGAGCGGTCCAACAGCCGGGACTCGGCGCGCTCCAACGCCTCTTGCGCCATCCCGGTCTGGTGCGCGGCAATGGCGCGTTCGGCCGCCATCAGGTACTGCCGCGGGTTCGGGTTCGGGCCCACCGGCGGCTCCGGCAGCGACGGGGCGATAACCGAGCGAGTGTTCTCGGGCCAGCAATATCGATCAGGCGGACGACACTGGTTCATGGCGCTGGGGCTCATGGGGCTCATTTCCCTGGGGCTCATACTCTTGGGCCATAGACCCTGGTGGCGCATACCCTGAAGGCGCGGAATACCCCCGGGTCGCATACCCCGGCGCATACCCCCGGGCCTAGGAACCCTCGCTGGCACCGTAGGAGGACTGGGCCCCCGCGGGGCCGGCGGAAAAGCCCAGCAGCATTGTGGCGCCGAGCAGTACGCGATGAAGAACAATACGATCCTCCCGCGCTCCTCGCCATCGAACTCCTGACGAGGCAGAGCGCCTGACGGGGCAGAGCGATAGCCCGTCCGTTCGGTCAATTCGCCGTAAGCCTGTCACGGCTGCGTGCCGTTCAGCGCGGCACGACGTGGACGGCGGCTTCGTTGCGGCGCAGGAAGGGGAGCGTCCAGGGCGGGTCATAAAACCAGGCAACCGGCTCCCCCTGGGGCGACCAGGCGCTGGACGCTAGCGCCCCCAGCAAAACCTGCTCGTGGTCCGCAACAGCGTCGGGGCCGTGGGAGCCGGTGTAGCGCAGCACCGCAATGGTCTCCGCCGGGACGGTGACCAGGTGCACGTCAGGGTTGTTGGGTTCGGGCAGCTTTTCCAGCGTCGAGCCGGCCGGCATGAAGAACCGGATCGTCCAGCCGCCGCCCGGCGCGGGGGCCTGCGCCACCGGCGCGGTCATGGCGATGGTCTGCTTCTCAACCGCCACCGGCGCGGTCATGGCGATTTTCGTCCTGCCGTGGTTGTCGCCGAAAATGTAGCCGGCCAGCCGCCGGAAGCCGGTGTAGCGCGCGGCTTCCTGGCCGGCCGCGATGGTGGTCTCGGCGGCGATGCGCTCGGCGTAGCGGCGGATCTCGACCTTGGTCCCGTCGGCCGGGAGCGTTGCCACCACGCTGTAGGCGGGTTCTGCGGTGCCGGAGCGGATGCCGACCACGCTGCAGGCGCCAAGCGCCAGGCTGGACAATGCCGCAGCCACGCGGGTTACCATACAGAGTCTCCAAGATTGCCGACGTCTATGTTTCACGCCAGGGCGAAACCGCAACCGCATCATCGTTGAAAGACCGATAGAAAGCCGGTAGCCTGCCGTTGACAACTGCGTGGGGTGACGATCTTTGGTCCGATTGCTCATCTTGCTAGGCCTGCTGGGCGCTACCGCGTTCGGCTATCCGCTGGTGACCGAGAAGGCCGGCACCGCCTGTGCCGCGCTGGAGACCCGGATGCTTGATCTCGCTCCGGACGGTGCTGCGGCCGGGGCAACCGTGTGGCTCGGAGCGTTGGGGGTGTCTGACGGCGCCGTCGCCGAGGACATGGTCAAGCGGCAGTACAAGGCGCTTCCACCGGCGCTGGGTTGCACGGTCGCTTACTGGCTCACGCAGGTGCCCTCAACGAGCGGAAAGGGCGTGCGCGGCGGGTAAGTTGGCGGTCGTTGTCCGGCGGACCGGCCCTGTCGCGCGCGCACATCGCCCAGCGATGAGCCAGCCAGTCAAGCGGGACTCTGTCCAACCAGGAAGGTCGCATCTGCAAAGGGTGTTGCGCCATCATATCCGCGCGACTAACGTGATGCCCAGATGACGGTGCCCGACAGGGCTGAAACGGGAACGCGTGATTGGGTCATGAACTGGCCCAATTGGCGGCTGCCCTCGCAACTGTAAGCGGCGAGTCAACCCCCACTTTGCCATTGCCCTTGGACGGGCGAGAAGGCGGGGGTTGGCGAGGACCCGCCAGCCAGGAGACCGGCCGGCATCGAGACTGCGCGCGCGCGATCGGGCGGGGTGTACCGAACGCAGCGGGAGAGAGACCCGCAGGCGGCATTCGCCCTATCGTTCCGGTGCTCGCGGCCAGTCGGCGGCGGGCGCCAGGCCCGTGAGGAGCCGCGCCATGCGTAGAACCCCGCCCGCTGGCTTGCCGGCAATGCGTCCCCGGCAATGCGTCCCCGGCACTGCGTCCCCGGCACTGCGTCCGCTCGCTCACGCTGCCGGCCGCAGGTGCCGGGCGGTTGGCCAACCTATTTGCCCGGCCTGCGGCACGTGCCGCACCCTGATGCCGGGGGCGGACCCGCGGAAAATTTCGCGGACATCACCGGTCCGGACCCCGCAGCGTCTGCCGAATCCCGATGCAGTTGCGGGGCCGGAACGCCCTGCCGCCTTCCTGATCGCTCCAGTTCCGTGGCCCAAGCCTGCGCAAGCGCGTCCGCGGTCCAGGATGCCGCCAGCGGGCATCATGCCGTCCGTTCATCACTCCGCCAACCTATCCGGGCACCAGGTCCATGAATGAACCACGGCACGCGGCGACCGCCATTTCTCCGGCAATCCTTCTGTGTGGTCATGGCACGCGCGACCCCGACGGCGTTGCACAGTTCGAGGCCTTTGCCGCCGCACTGCGCGCGCGTCATCCTGGCCGCACCATCGCGCACGGCTACCTGGAACTGTCGCGGCCCAGCTTCGCCGAAGCCGTGGGGGCGCTCTACCGAGACGGCGTGCGCGAGATTCACGCCGCGCCGGTGCTGCTGCTTACCGCCGGCCACGCGAAACGCGACATTCCAGATGCCCTCAATGCCCTGCAGGAGCGCCACGCGGGGCTGTCTATTCGCATGGGCCGCCCGCTCGGCGTCTCGCCTGGCGTGATCGAGACGGCTTGCCACCTGGCAGAACACGCCGCCGCGCCGGTCGCTCCCGCGGAGACATGCCTGGTCGTGGTCGGCCGCGGCACGTCCGATCCGGATGCAAACGGCGATGCCGCCAAGCTGGCCCGCATCGTGTCGGAGCGGCTGGGTTATGGCTTCGCCACAGTGGGCTACATCGCAGTGACCCGCCCAACGCTGGGTGATGCGCTGGCATTGGTCGAGCGCCTGCCGTTCCCGCACGTCGTCGTGCTGCCGCTGGTGATGTTCGACGGTCTGCTGCACAAGGGAATCTCACGAGAGGTGCACACGTTCCGCAGCCAGTCCAACAAGCAGTGGCATGTTGCCGCGCCATTCTTCACGGACGATTCCTGGCTCGCGACCCTGGACGAGCGCATTGCCGAGACCGAAACCGGCGCCGCGCCGATGAACTGTCAGCTCTGCGAATACCGGCACCCGTCGCTTGCCACCGGCACGGGCGCCGGACATTCACACCACGACCATCACCACGACCATGACCATCACCACGACCATGACCATGAGAACGTCCCGTTGCAGGCCGGGGAGAGTCTCTCGTGACGCCTGGAACGCTTTACGGCGTGTCGCTGGGCCCAGGCGATCCAGGGCTGATCACGGTCAAGGGTCTGGACCTGCTGCGGCAGGCGGACCGCATCTATTATGCAGGCTCGGCCTCCGCCCGGCGTGAAAGCAGTTACGCGTTGCGCATCCTGCGCCATTACGGCCTCGACGAGCGGCGCCTGCGCGGCATGTTCCTGCGCATGGCGGACGATCGTGCCGACGCCGAGACGAAATACCGTGCGACATTCTCCGAGATTCAGGCGGATTGCGCAGCGGGGCTGCGTGTGGCGTTCGCGTGCGAGGGCGACATTTCGTTCTTCAGCACTTTCGCGCGCCTGTTGGAACAGGCACAAGCGGCCTCTTTGCCCGTCACAATGGTTGCCGGCGTGCCGGCGTTCCTGCTCGGCGCCGCGGTGCAACCCTGCGCGCTGGCCAGCGGCCAGGAGCGCGTGGCGATCCTGCCGCGGCTCGACGATGCGCGCGAGCTGGTTCGCTACCTGGAAGAGTTCGACGTCGTCGTGCTGATCAAGATCCGCGGTGTTGCGGCGCAGGTCGCCGATCTGGCGGACATACACGGCTGGTCGCTGGTGCTGTGCGAGCATCTCGGCGCACCCGAGCAGTTTGTTTCCACGCGGCCGGAGGACTTGCGCACGCGCGCTCTGCCGTACTTGTCGCTGTTGATCGTCCGGAGAAAACGCCCATGAAACTCAGCGTCGTGGGCATTGGTCCGGGCGGACCCGACCATATTCTGCCGCTGGCAGCGCGGGTCATTGCCGAGGCTGACACCGTCATCGGCTACCAGTATTATCTGCAGTTTGTGCAGCACCTGGTGCCACAAGGCTGCACCGTCATCGGCAACGCGATGATGGAGGAGGAGGAGCGCGCGAAGATTGCCGTGGAGGCCTGTGCGCCGGGTCGCCACGTCGTGGTCATCAGCTCGGGCGACGCCGGAATCTACGCCATGGCGGCTCTGGTTTACGAGTATGTCAGCACGCTCGGCCGGCGCGGGGACGAGATCGAGCTGCAAACCATTCCCGGCATCAGCGCCTTCGTCGCCGCGGGCGCAAAGCTCGGCGCGGTGCTTGGCCATGATTTCTGCTGCATCTCGCTGTCCGACCTGATGACGCCA
>Ga0302266_10004301_pt1 | contig 11051 bp, 8 predicted proteins | sample III_Bog_E1_2_FD_194559 | JGI IMG/M metagenome (GOLD analysis project Ga0302266, IMG submission 194559) | Peat permafrost microbial communities from Stordalen Mire near Abisko, Sweden - III_Bog_E1_2 | ecosystem: Environmental > Terrestrial > Soil > Wetlands > Peat | place: Sweden: Abisko... | reverse complement strand
TGGCCTTGCTGTCGGCTGCTCAGATCACTTCCGGTTCGCGGCTTAATCCCAGCAGCTCCGCCAGTGTGTTGGCTTCGGAGTTGCTCACGCCCAAGTCCTTGCAGACGAGATTCAATCGGACATCGCGCGTCTTGCCGGCAGGCAGCGCGAGTACCAAAAAATCGCCGCAATCGAGTTCTGACTGTATTCGGTATCTTGGCAGCCAGCCGAAGCAAAGTCCGCTTCGAACCGCTGAAATGGCCGATTCGATCGTACTGACCGGAAGAACCCGCTGAGTTGGGAGTCTTGGCTGTTGTTTCAGGCTTCCGGAAGCTGCACTCTCGATCGTCACAAGAATGTGCTGCATGAGATCGGTACGCGAGAGCCTGCGTGGTATCGTCACCAGCGGGTGATCGCGCCGCGCGACTGCAATCATGCCAATCACGAGAATGGGCTTGACGAGAAGTTCTCGCGAAACCAGTCCGGTCACACAGATCTGTGAGTTATGAAGTGAAAACTCCGAGTCGGCGGAGAGAAACGTACCCTGGCGTAACTTCAACCTGACGCGCGGAAAGCTGTGCGAAAACGCCGCCAGCACTTCAAAAAGACGGTCGTCGGGAAAGATGCTGTCGACAGAAATCCGGATCTCGGAAGCACCTCCGGACGCCATAACCCGAGCGCGCTGCTCGAGTTCGTGAAATCCCGCCAAATGAGGCTCCACATCCGCCAGGAGAACCCTGCCTGCCTCGGTGAGTTGCGCTTTCCGCCCATGGATTTCGAACAGCCGAACGCCCAGCTGCTCTTGTAGTCGACCGATCGCATAGCTGATGGTTGACTGAGACCGATTCAGCTTCTTTGCCGCTGGTCCAAAGCCCCCCAATTGTACGACCGCTTGCAGAATTACCCAGGCATCCAGCGTTGTATCCATGGTTCAAGAATACATCGAATAAATCGATGTACTTCAGTGAAAAATGCGACTATCCTTCGAGAATCTCAACCAGCTAATATTCCGCTGTTCTGAAAACCCCGGATCTGAGGTATCAAGTGACCCGGCTGGAATCACTTCGGTAAGCATTTTCCTGCCCGGTGTGAGGCGGGGTCATGGCGCCAGGGCGGAAATTCCTGGGACGGATTCAATAATGGAGAGGATTCGATGAGGAGAATCGCAGTCGCACTACTGCTGCTTGTGAGCTACTGCCACGCACAAGGCGCCGACGGTTTTCAGCCCGCATCGACAAATGTCTGGGGCGCGGAATACCCTCGCGTCGACGCCAGCGGTCGAGCCGAGTTCCGTATCAAGGCTCCGAATGCCACTGCTGTAAAGCTCAATTTCTGGAGCAATCCGAAACTTGACATGGTGAAGGGCTCCGACGGATTTTGGACGGCCACTACTCCGCCCCTCGTGCCCGGTTTCCACTATTACAACTTCGTCATCGACGGAGTAGACGTGAATGATGCCGGAAGCCATGCCTTCTACGGAGGTGGAAGAGACGCAAGTGGCATTGAGATTCCCGAACCTGGCGCAAAGTACTATCTGCCGCAAGATGTTCCGCAAGGCGCGGTTCGCGAGATCTGGTATTTCTCCAAGGTGACCGGGAGTTGGAGGCACGCCGTCCTCTATCTGCCGCCGGGCTACGACTTGCAAACTAAGATGCGCTATCCCGTGCTTTATCTTCAGCACGGCGGCGGCGAAGATGAGACTGGCTGGATAAAGCAGGGCCATGCGAACTTCATCCTCGACAACCTCATCGCGAACGGAACTTCGAAACCGATGATCGTCGTGATGGCGTACGGATATGCACGACGCGCCGGTCATGTCGATCCCGACCTGACGGGAAAGCCCTTCGGATCGCCCGAGATGATGAAGGCCATGCAGGAGATGGCGCAAACATTTGAAGACGATCTAACCCAGGCCCTGATTCCATACATCGACTCGAACTTCAGGACCGTCGCCGACCGCGATCATCGCGCCATGGCCGGGCTTTCGATGGGCGGTATGCAGACGTTCCAGGTCACATTCGATCACCTCGACCTCTTCTCCTATATCGGCGGATTCAGCGGCGCTGGCGGAATGATGATGCTTCGCAGCGAAGAAAAACCCGATATGAAGACTGCGTTCAATGGTGCCCTGGCCGATCCCGTGGCCTTTGCCAAGAAGGTTCACCTGCTTTGGATCGGCGTAGGAACTGAAGAACCCGCACAGATGCACGCCGGAATCGTCAAGCTGCACGATGCTCTCACAGAGGCCAACGTCAAGCACGTGTTTTACGAGTCGCCGGGTACTTCGCACGAGTGGCAGACGTGGCGGCGCGACTTGAAGGACTTTGCACCGCGGCTTTTCCAGTAGGCGATCCCACAGGCCATTGCGGCGCGGTAAAGCCGCCGAGATGAACGCGAGTTTTAAACTGTGTCGGTCTGCGTATTCCGATCGCCACGCTAATTTTTGTGTACGAATAGCGCGGCCAAAAGAGGGTTGCCTGCGTCCCCAAATTGAGGTTCAAAAATGAAGAAATGCATGACCCGGATGTTGCAGGGATTTGTCCTGGGAGCTGTATCGTTTTCCCTCGTCCTGGCCGTACAGCCCGCGGCCGCTCAAAGTGCGGCCACTCCGCCGTATTTGGACACCGGTTTGACGGCTGAACAAAGGGCTGCCGACCTCGTACACCGGATGACTCTCGCCGAGAAGGCTACGCAAATGCAAAACAGTTCCGCAGCAATACTGCGGCTCAATATTCCCGCGTACCAATGGTGGAGCGAGGCGCTTCACGGAGTCATCAACGATGGCGTAACCGAGTATCCGGAGCCGATCGGTCTTGCCGCCACGTTCGACGCGCCCGCCATTCACACCATGGCGGCCCAGATCGGCATTGAGGGACGCATCAAACACGTCCAAAACCTGCGCGAAGGACACACCGGCATCTTTGGAGGGCTCGACTTCTGGTCCCCGAACCTGAATATCTTTCGCGATCCGCGCTGGGGCCGCGGTCAGGAGACATACGGCGAAGACCCGTTCCTCACCGGGCGGATGGGCGTTGCTTACGTGACCGGATTGCAGGGGGACGATCCAAAGTACTACCTGGGCATTGCGACACCGAAGCACTATGCCGTCCACAGCGGGCCGGAGCCGACGCGCCACTTTGCCGATGTGGATGTGAGCAAGCATGATGAGGTCGATACCTACACGCCAGCCTTCCGTGCGGCCGTTGTGGAAGGCAAGGCCGGTTCAATCATGTGCGCGTACAACGCCATCAATGGCGAGCCGGCATGCGCCAGCCAATATCTTCTGCAGGACCAGTTACGCGGTAAATGGGGCTTCAAGGGCTATGTTGTATCGGACTGCGACGCGGTCCTCGACATTGCCGCCAATCATCGCTATCGTCCGACCCAGGCTCAAGGCGCCGCCATCTCCGTCATCCGCGGCATGGACAACGAGTGCGTCAACTCCTTGAGGTTCGGCGAGCCGGCCGAAAAAGCCTATGTCGATGCGGTACAGCAAGGCTACCTGCCGGAAAACACACTGGACACGGCGCTGATTCGTCTGTTTACCGCGCGCATCAAGCTCGGCATGTTCGACCCGCCGGATATGGTTCCTTACTCAAAGATCGATGAGAAGGAACTGGACAGCGCCGAACATCGCGCGCATGCACGTCAACTCGCCAATGAATCCATGGTCCTGCTGAAGAACGGCGGCCTGCTTCCGCTCAAACCAGGAATCAAAAAGATCGCCGTCGTCGGTCCGCTTGCGGACCAGACCAGGCCGCTGCTCGGCAACTATGCCGGCCAACCTACGCACATCGTCTCCATCCTCGACGGCCTTCATGCTGAGTTCCCAAACGCCGCCATCACGTTTGTCTCTGGAAGCCAGTTCCTGCGTACCGATGGAACGCCCGTGCCCGACAGTCTTCTCACCACTCCCGACGGCAAGCCCGGCCTCATGGCTGACTACAACGAAGGGATGCGGAGAGGGCCACCGGTCCCTGGAACCAGCACCACGCCGATCACCAGCCGCACCGAACCCAACGTCAATCTAACCGACAAAAACCTGCCGCTGGCGATTGCCGGCAGAAAAACCTTCGGCGTGCAATGGTCAGGATTCCTCACGCCGACCGATTCGGGCGACTTCATCCTCGGTATTCGCTCCGCGGGTTTCGCAAGGCTTACCGTCGACGGCAAGCAGGTGACAATGGCGTTCGGTGGGGGCGGCGGCGAAATCTCATCAAGCGTCGGTCGCGTACATCTTGAGAGTGGCCGCAAGGTCGCGCTCGATATCTCCTACGGCAGCCGAGACGGCAAGGCCCATGCGGAATTGATCTGGACGAAGTACAGCGGCGCGCCGTCGCCCGAAGCCATCGCAGCAGCGAAAGACGCCGATGCCGTCATCGCAGTTGTCGGCATCACAAGCCAGCTTGAGGGTGAAGAAATGCCGGTCACCGAGCCGGGATTCCTCGGTGGCGATCGCACCACCATCGATCTTCCCCAACCGGAAGAAGACTTGGTGGAAGCAGTGGCAGCCACTGGAAAGCCGCTGGCCGTTGTTCTCATGAATGGCAGTGCCCTGGCTGTCAACTGGATCAACGGGCACGCCAACGCCGTTCTTGAAGCATGGTACCCCGGTGAAGAGGGCGGAGCAGCAGTAGCTGAAACACTGAGCGGCAAAAACAATCCCGCGGGAAGGCTGCCCGTTACGTTCTACACCGGCATCGACCAGTTGCCCAACTTTGAAGATTACGGGATGGCCCACCGGACCTACCGCTACTACAACGGCAAGCCGCTTTATCCGTTCGGATACGGACTCAGCTACACGACCTTCAGCTACAGCGGTCTCAATATCCCAACCCGGGCTGTTTCTGCCGGCCAGCCAGTCGGCGCAGATGTAACAGTCACCAACAGTGGCAAGGTTCCGGGTGATGAAGTCGTGCAGGTCTATCTCAAATTCCCTGACGTCAAGGGCGCGCCTCAAATTGCACTACGCGGATTTCAGCGTATTCATCTTGAGCCTGGCACGAGCCAGAAAATCCATTTCGATTTGAAGCCTCGCGACTTGGGAATCGTGACTGAGGATGGGCATCCAATCATCGCTCAAGGGGATTACACCATCAGCATCGGCGGAGGGCAGCCTGGCACGGGAGCGCCGACCGTCAATGGCAAATTCCATATTGAGGGTCAGGTGGACTTACCCGAATAGCTTTAGCAAGCAACAGACTGGGAAATCATGACTCAACAATCCAAAAGGAGAGTGCAGTGAACAAACTTCGCAACGCAGTGGTTTTAACAATATTAGCGGCGGGACTTGCCCTGACTGCATGGGCTGCCGACTTGACCGGACAATGGAACGCAACCTTCAACACGCAGATAGGCGAGCAGCATTACACTTACACCTTTAAGGTAGACGGCGAAAAGCTCACCGGCACGGCGAAGAACGACCGCGGGGCAACCGATATTACCAACGGCACGATCAAGGCCGATCGGATTTCTTTTGATGAAAGCCTGGACTTCAATGGACAGACCATTCCGATCAAGTACACGGGCACAGTCTCCGGCGATACGATCAAGCTACACCGCAAGGTGGGCGACTTTGCTGAAGAAGACCTCGTCGCGAATCGAGTCAAGTAACTGGGGCAAGCCCAAAGGGGGATTCGTACACCGACGAGACTTCTGCAAACTGCTTGCAATCGCAGCGGCATCGGAAACTGTTCCATCCTATGGACAGACCGCACCAGAAATGTCGCGAAGCTCGAACTTCTCGGGACCGACCAGCTAGTGAGTTGGAAGCAGCAGACGGATGCCTTGAGGGTAGAGCTTCCAAAGCTCTACAAACCAGCGGCAGATTATGCAGCTGTGCTGAAAGTGACATTGGCCTGAGCAGAAATAGAGCAGGCCGAAGGAGAGCAGATGAGCGAGAGGATGCGCCGAAGGCAGAACAACAATAGCAACCTGCACTTCTTCACCCTGCTGCTGGCTATCACCTTTCTTGTTCTCTCATGCACCGCGTTAGCCGCGGTTGACGGGTCCGCGCATCCAGCCTGGCCTGGACCGGGACAGCTTTTTGTGGGCGCATGTTATCAGCCCATCGACCGCTCACCTGAGCAGATCGATCAGGACATTGCCATCATGAAGCGCGCCGGCTTCAATGTGGTACGCATGGGAGACCTGTCGTGGGATTCCTTTGAGCCATCGCAGGGCAAGTTCACCTTTGAATGGTTCGACAGGATCATGGACAAGATGCAGGCCAATGGCATCCGGGTCATTCTTGACATTCCCGGTCTGCCCGCGCCCATCTGGCTGCATCGGGCACACCCGGGCGTCGATATCGTCGCGCAGAACGGCACCCGGCTCCCGCCTGCCGAGCGTTACATGGATAACATCAGCGACCCCGACTACGTCCGCGAGGTTGGGATTATGGCCGACGCGCTGATGAAGCGCTATGCGAATCATCCCGCCGTTATTGCCGTCGGCTATGACAACGAGATCGGGAATGGCTTCATGTCGTATTCGGAAGCCGACCGGCAGCGGTTCATTTCATGGCTGACGAAGAAGTACGGCAACATTGACGAACTGAACAGTGCATGGGCAACGCAGAGATGGTCACGCCGCTTGAACAGCTTTGACGATGTGGACCTGCCGCTCGCGGATGGCCCTGGACCGTCGGAGCGCTACCTTGACTTACATCGCTACTGGTCGGATGTGACCGTGGCTCGTCTGAAGGAACTGGACGCGATTCGTCAGCGGAACATGCCGAACGTTCCATCGATCTCAAACCTCTGGGATACGGCTTCGCGGCGCGGCTTTGACTACCTTTCTACCTACAAGGCTTACGTCTCCTACGGAGCTGAAGGCTTTTATCCCGGAGACCCCATCAGCGGTTCATTTGGCGCGCTGACGACGAAAGGGGCGCTAATAACGCCGATTTGGTTCAACGAATTTACCGCCGGTGGTGGCGGTTTTTACGGTACTCCGGGCCGAAGTCACATGTACGCAAACCTTGCACTCATGCTTGGAGCGCAAGGGATTCTCGCCTGGACCTTCAACAGTCACCAGGGCGGAGAGGAACAGGCGCTCTTCGGGCTGGTGGATCACGACGGAACCCCTTCGTGGAAAGTGGATGAGTTTGCTCGGATAGCAACGGAATTCAAACGCCTCGCCAAATATGGATTCCCCCGGTATACACATCCCGAAATAGCCATCGCCTATTCATTCGATTCCTTCATCGACTCTCATCCCAACGGTCCTTCCAGTACAACGCTGCAATACTTCAAGCCTCCCTACACCGAGCAGGTGCAAGGAGCCTTTGAGCCATTCTTCCGCGCCAATCTCGATACCGCCATCATCAACATCGGGCATGAGGATCTTTCCCCCTACAAACTGGTCGTCGTGCCGGCTGACTACGTGATGGACCTCGCGAGCGCAAAGGCAATACGGCAATACGTAATCGACGGCGGCACCGTATTGATGACCGCATTCTCTGCCAAAGTGGATGAGCATGGGCAATGGTTCGACACTTCGCTGCCTGGCAGGTTGAGCGATGTCTTTGGGCTGAAGACAAATGCATTCTATGATTCGACGGTGTTGAGATTCAATCTGGATGGCAAGTCGATCACTGCCAACTCACGCCGATACGAGGTGCTTGAGCCGTCAACAGCCACCGTGCTCGCCCACTTCGCAAATACCCCGGATCATAGCCCGGCAATCACGATCAATAGATTTGGTAAAGGCGATGCCCTCTATCTCGCGACCGAATCCAACCCTTCCACTATCGGTGCCGTCCTCGAACGCGTCCTCCGGCTTGCAGGCATTCAACCTGGACCTTCCACTCCAGAAGGTGTTTACGCCCGATCAGTAGATGGCCGCACTCTGTATGTAAACACGACCGAAGAAAAGAAGACTGTGCCCCTGGAGGGCAGCAAACGGGGAATGCTGACCAATCGGATTTATGATGGCGCCATGGTTTTGGATCCGCTGGCATCGGAGCTCGTCCAATGAAGAAGAGATTGCGATGTTGGCGGATTTTAACTTAGACAGTCTCCGAACCTGAGGGCGCCCCATTCAGTTGTAGATGCGTGCATCACCGCCGAGCAGGTTTTTCAGAGACCGATAGTCGAAGGCAGCTTGAGTTCAGGTCTGATGATCGCTGATGTGTATAGGAAGGGGCGCGAGACACACCCAGTTAGCGGACCAATTATCCGCTACGCATTCCGTAATCTAGCGCAACTACGAGGAGGGAGACGAAGAGAACCTATCAGCAAAAAACGTTGAACCCTGTCTATCTCTGCTCTCGCGTCGACTTCAGCGAATCGAGAGCCCGACTTCCGAACGATCTGTCCTATTCCGTTACCAAGTTCTTGCGCCAAGGAATCGGTGATTCAAGTTGCTGTATGGCCGGCTTCTCGGACAAATGACGCAGAAGCTGGAAGCAGGAATGAGAGGGCTCCGTCAGTTCGCGCAGCTCAAATGCCCGCCTGGCGTAAACACCTGGTTGGCGTTCACGGCAGGCGCTGGGCCACCTCGGCGACACTCGCACCAAGTTCGAGTACCAGTCTTCCCAATGACAACCCTCGCTCCTAATTCTACTGTGTTATAACCTCTTGACGCCGCAGAACGGACACCGGCAGAGCTGGAGCAGCAGGGAGCGGGCCAGGATGATGCGTAAGGTGGCGATGGAATGCGGGTTATGCCGTTCCGGACGGATGCGAACCTCGGGGCTGGTAGTTGGGCGGGAGTTCGGGGACTGATAGTCCAAGATCCCCGCTGCGGGCCGAGGGGGAAAAGCGACTCCGTTCAGCCACCAGGAAACCATAGGCGGCTATACAGAGTGTGGCGTGATGATGAAAGCCGCGCCAGCCGCGTCCTTCGAAGTGGTCCAGGCCAAGTTCCTGTTTCAGTTCTTCATAGTCGCGTTCGATGATCCAGCGGTGTTTCGCCAGAGCGACCAGATCAGGCAATCGGATGTTTTCCGCCCGGTTCGACATCCAGTACTTGTGTGGTTCGGCTTCTCCGCAATGCCGCTCGATCAGCAGCCACTCCTGCTCTCGCGGTTGTTGGAGCCTGTGATCCCGATGCGCAGGGCGGATGCGTACGGCGGCGAAGCGGGAGCGCAGGGGATGACGTGTGCCTTCCCGCCAGGTGACGGTTTTCCAGGCTTTTGGCCCCAACGCCAGCGCCAGTTGCTTAACGGATGTGGGAGCATGCTCTGGATCGCGGCGTACGCGGTTGGCTGGCCGGCCGCGCCCAGAGTATCCAGGTGCGGGCAGTGGCTGTGTTCCCGGTGGCCAGACGGTAGTCGTGCTTTGGATGCCCAGCACATACTGCAGCCCGAGTTCCACAAGCGCTTGCCGAAAGCCGGTGTCGTTGCCGTATGCCGGGTCTGCCAGCACGGTTCCCTGGGCAATTCCGTCGGCCATGGCCTGGCGGATCTGGCCCAGCGCGATCTCCAGCTTGGTCTGAAAAACAATATCGTTCGGAATCCTGGCCTGTTGCCGGCGCTGACTGTCGTTGGCCCAGGCTTCGGGCAGATATAAACGGTAGGCGATGGGCAGACTGGCTGTCCATGAGGCCACAGACAGGCTGACCGCCACCTGGCAGTTATCCTGCTTCCCTGTCTGCCCGCAATACTGCCGCGCAACTCCCACGGAATGGGTGCCCTTTTTCGGCAGGCCGGTATCGCCGACGATCCAGGCCGCAACAGGGCTGGTCCTGGTCATCGCCGCCAGCGCATAATCGCGCGCGCAGCCCAACAGGGCCTCATCGCTCCAGGCAGCCTCGGCCACCACATGGTGCAACGACTGGTGCATGCGCCGGACGTTGTCCGGGGCCAGCAGCGCCGCCATCGGTTCGACTGACTTGCGCTCACCGGGAAGCAGCAACCCGGTGCAATAAAGCCTTAGCGGAACCGCACGATCCGCATGCCCTGCGACTTCGGTCAGACGATCAAGATAGCTCGTCAGCCGTTGCTGCCGGGCGCCTGAGATTTCCGACTTGGCGCTCATGCAAAAAAGCTACAACCGTATCGGTGCAAAGTACCAAATTATCGAGCAGGGTATTCACTTTATAACACAGTAGTAGTAGTATCCCGGATAGTATTCCACTCGTGTCCGTGGAGAAATGTTGTTTCTGGCGCCAGCGGATATTGCCGCCCAGTAGAATTCATCAACCTTGCTGCCGTTTTCTGCCATGAATCCCCAGTGAATCGAAGCTGGATCAAGCTTCCCTTGCTTGATCCAGAAAAACGCTGTCTTGCCATCACCGAATCCCCAAAGATCAGGATGATCGCCTTTGCCCTTGTTGGGCAGGAAGAACTTGATATTGAGTGGCTTCAGGGCCGCCTCGTAAAATGCCAACGAACGTTCGACATTGCTGACGGCCAGAATGATGTGGTCGACCATTGCTCTCTCCTTCAAATCGCACGGGCCTCAACAGTTTTCTTGCCCGTTGCGCAAACCGTGTGTCAATCGCCAGTGATGAGAGCTGAAACCGGACTCATCCATTCGCGTCTCCCGTTTGAAGTCAGCATAATGAAGTTTCCTAACGGATTGTCCGTTATTCAGGCGCAGCTTTCATTTTCTTCGCGGAAGATCACAATACCTTCCAAGGTCATGGTTCAATCTGTCCGGGATACCCCTCGATATTTGCTCGATTGGCAAAAACGAGTTTCCGATAATTGGGCCCCTTTTGCGGAATGTAACACATTTGGGAAGCGGTTAGGGATCGGTAATTGGGTTGCTGCGGCCGAACCATTCCGAACCATACCTAACCATCAACATACTGATTATAAGATACTTATTCACCTTTATTGGACCAAGCCGAACCACCCAGAACTCCATCGTGGGTCCTGGGTTCGACTCGCAGCGAGCTCACCACACGTTGCGGCCGCTGTTTCGCTTTCCCTTGAATTCCCTGCTTTGAATTCCAGTCGAATGAGCCTCAGGTTCTGGGCCAGAAATGTTCTTCCGAGCAGGCACGCAGACGCCTTGCGGCGTCTTCCGGGGTAATATCGCGCTGCGGCATTCCCAGCATTTCAAAGCCCACCATGAATTTCCGCACCGTGGCCGAGCGCAGCAGCGGCGGATAGAAATGCG
>Ga0302266_10004265_pt1 | contig 11115 bp, 9 predicted proteins | sample III_Bog_E1_2_FD_194559 | JGI IMG/M metagenome (GOLD analysis project Ga0302266, IMG submission 194559) | Peat permafrost microbial communities from Stordalen Mire near Abisko, Sweden - III_Bog_E1_2 | ecosystem: Environmental > Terrestrial > Soil > Wetlands > Peat | place: Sweden: Abisko... | reverse complement strand
TGCGATTGCGACGCAGGCACCGGCGAGTGTGACTCCGCCGGCGAGCAGCAGTAGCAGCAGCACCATCAGCTACACGTTCCCGGGCCAGTCGATTACGCTGCTGGTGATACCGCAGTAGCGCGTGACATGGGCATAAACAGCGCGACCCGGGCAATCGCCCGGGTCGCTTATTTTACGGCTTGATTTATTGGGCGCTAGATGCCGACGCCGAACTCGCTGGCCTGCTGCTCGCCGGCGTTGGTGTAGAAGTCATAGGGCGTGCGCCGCTTGAACTTCGACCGGCTTCTCAGCTCAGCGCCAACAAAGATACTCAGCGCAGCCACAGCCATGCCCACTGAAAACCACGTGATCACTCGCAGCGTTTTCGATTCGCGCTTTTCTATTTCGAGCGCTTCTTCACAGGGTATGACTGGCTCAACTTCGATCGACATGGCACTGCCTCCGGATGCACTCATGATAGCGCACAACTTTCATCGCTGGCTCGCAGGATGGGACTAGTGGATTACAACTTTCGTTACTCAATGGATTCAATTCGGGCAAGCCATCCCGATTTTTCCAATTCGGGAAGAAAACTTGCTCTGATCGAATTGGATGCAAGTTTTTTCAATTCGTCACGGCTGAATCCATGAATTTCGTGCGCGAGCCTGTATTCGTTGGCTATGTTCGATCCGAAAAAGGCCGGGTCGTCGGAGTTGATGGTAACCAGCAGCCCTTGATCGAAGTAGCGCCGCAGCGGATGATCGGCAAACGACGCGCAAACGCCGGTCTTCACATTCGAGGTCGGGTTCAGCTCCACTCCAATCTGCCGCGCTTTCAACTCATCCATTAGTGCCTGGTCGCGGATGGCCGAGAGCGCGTGCCCGATTCGCTCGGATCCGACCGACAGCGCCTCCCATATTGCTTCAGGGCCGGTGGTTTCGCCCGCGTGATTGGTGAGCCGCAGGCCCGCTTTGCGCGCTTCGGCATACATGGCGCGGAAGGGTTCCGATCCGGCGGTTCGCTCATCGCCGCCGAGGCCGATGCCGATGATGGAGGGATACTTTCCGCGCATCTCCGCGGCCTTCAAAAAAACTCGTTCCGCTTCAGGCACGGTAAAGTGCCGCACCGCATCGAATATCCAGTAGAGCGAAAGGCCAAGCTCGCGCGCTGCTCGCTCTCGCGCCCTTTCGAGGCCCTCAAAGATGGGCTCGAAGCAGGCGGGATCGTGATTGCGCCACATATAGATGACGCCTACCGAGATATACACCTCAGCATGAACCACGCCCTGCGCGGCGAGTTGCTGCATCATGCGCCACGCAACCAGTTCGTAATCCTCGGCGGCCTTCATCCTGCGCGTGACCGCCTTGAAGGCCTCGATGAAGCCGGTGAAATCAGTGAACTGGTAAATTGCGTCGGCCTCGGCCTGGGTCAGCGGAGTCTCGTCGTGCCGCCTGCTCAACTCGACGAAAGTCGAGGGCAGAATGGTGCCTTCCAAATGCAAATGCAACTCAGCCTTCGGCAATCGGCGGATGTAGTCGTCTGTCTCCGTCACTACTCCAGTGTAATGGCACCTGAGAGGCGCGGGCGAGGACGCCCACGTGACAACCGGGCAGGCGCCCGGCGCTACTTCCTTAATGCTGCCCCGCCAGCCACGCTTTTGACTGTTGCGCGAAAATCTCAATCAGGTTGCCCTGGGCTAGGTTCATGTCCACGATGTGCAGGCCCCATTCGCGGCGCACCTGTCCGCCCACTACCACTTCGCCGTGGATGTCTCCTGTGCGCTCATCGGCATCACTTTTGTTCACCGTCACCGCAAGGTAGTTGAGTCCATTGCTGGTGGCGCATTGCGATGTCAACATGCCCGGCAGGCTTACAAACGGAGTCGTCACGGGTTTATCCGCTTTGAGCCACGCGCCCGGTTGCGCCGCATTCACCCACTCCCGCACATGCGTAGAGAGATAGGCGTGCAGCACTCCGCTGCCCCCGCCGAGCGCCGCTGGATTGGTGCACGCGGCTACCATGTTGTCGCCACTGGCTTCTCCAAAAAGGCCTCCCGGGGCCGGCGGATAATCTGCGGGAAATGATTCATAGGTGATAATGCAGCCCGTTTGCAACGCAGACCGGCACAGCGGCATGTGCGTAAAGCTGCCGCCCACGTCCGCATTCCGGGGAACGGCCACCGTAGCTCCCACCAGCGCGGCCACAACAATGCGCGACTCAATCGGCTTGCCGTCAATCTCTTTCTGCACCAACTGCCGCAGCAGGTTGCCGCCCTGCGAGTGCCCGATGAGGATCACGCCGCGTCCGTGATTGTCGTGCTGAAGATAGTAATGCCATGCGTCGGCGACGTCGCTGTAAGCCAACGCCTGCGCCTGGGGAATCGGTCTACCTCCCATACGCGCCAGCAGGCCGAGCATTGTTACCTGGCGGTACATGGGCGCAAACTGCCGGCATACCTGGCCGAAGCGCGCAAACTGCGTTCGCACCACGGCCTTCTCGGCCGGACCCTGCGTCATGTCGCTGCTGATGGTGGGCTCGAGCGACACGGTTGGGTAAACGTAGAAGCAGTCGACCTTGGGATCGGTTGAAGCTGTCCACGCCTCTGGGGTCATTGAGCCATCTGCGGCAATGACCGTGGTGGCGAGGTCCACCGCGCACGCATCTTGCCGGCCGGGCAGGCATAGCCAGTACTCAGGGTTCGAGTAATCATTGGGTGCGGGAGCGGGTGGGGCTGCGGCGCTGGCGCCTACCGTGGCCTGCGCAGGAGTGACCTGCGTTGGGGCGGCCTGCGCGGGCGATGCGGCTGGAGACGCAATTGTAGGAATCAGCAATAGAAGAGGAAGAAACCTGTGCATGATTGACTGCCTTCCCGGGGGACGTCGTTCCGGAAAATCCAACTTATCGGGGTAGCACGCTGGGAGTCAAATCAATCCTGGAGCTAGAGCTGTGAATCTGACGTTTGTTAAAGACAACTGCAGATCCTTCACTCCGTTCAGGATGACGACTCATTTTGTAAGCGAAACTCTTGAGAAAAGACGCCATGCGGAGCCTTCCGTCCGGCTTCACTGATTCTTGATCGTGGTGGCGTGGTTGTTCACGTAAGTGACGGTCCACTTCTTGCCCGCCTGGTCGAAGGTCACGGTCCGGTCACCAACGGTGCCACCATTGTTGTCGATCTTTTGGCCGATTGCCATGCGAGTCTCGAGCTCGCTCATGCCCGGCTTCACCTGGTGCGCGTCGATGGCCGTCCACACATCTTTTGGCCAGTTCGAGTAGATGGTGTGCGGATCGTCGTAGTAAAACAGCAGGTCGCAGAAGTACTGCTCCTGGCTGCCCTGGATCACGCCAATCGGCGTGGCATCCATATCTGTGCTGCCCGGCAGGGTAAACACCGCAAAAACCTGCCGGCTGCCATGATCGATACTGTCGTCTACATTTGCCGGCGTGACGGCCTTGATTACTTTCTTGATGTCGAGTTTCTGCGCCGAAGGAATCAAGCCGATCTTCTTGGCAAACACTACGCGCCCGCCTTCATACGGGTAGTAGGGCATGGTGTAGCCGTTCTTCATCCACACACTGGTGCCCTCAAGCTTGACCGCATCGTCAAACGAGGTCATAAACATCTGGCGCACAATGGCCACATCGTCCGAAGTCAAATTCTGTTCGGGAGCAGTCTGGGTCACGACGCCGGGGTTCTGACGGTGCTTGAACACCACCAGCAGATAGATGCCGCCGATGGCGAGCGTGACAAGCGAAGTTACAAGTATGAATTTCCAGGGTTTCATTGGGAAGTCCTCCGCACCGAGTGCGCGCTCTACTTAGTAGATGCGAATTCTGACCGGTGACGGCTATAGAGGAAGTAAATTACGAGGCCGATAACCAGCCATGCGAAGAATCGAATCCACGTGATGATTTCGAGGCCCATCATGAGAACCACGCAGAAGATGATGCTGAGCACGGGAAAGAGCGGACCGAGGGGCGTGCGGAAACCGCGGTAACGGTTGGGCTCGCGGTAGCGCAGGATGAGCACGCCGATTGAGACCAGCACAAAAGCGAAGAGCGTGCCGATGTTTGACAGGTTTGAGACGGTGCCGATGTCGAGCATACCGGCGGGGATGCCGACTACGAATCCGGCCACCCAGGTGGAAACAGCAGGAGTGCGGAACTGGGCGTGAATGCGGCTGAAGATGGAGGGCAGCAGGCCATCGCGGGACATGGCGAACCAGACTCGCGCCTGGCCAAGCTGAAAAACCAGGATCGACGAGATCATGCCCAGCAGAGCGCCAACCAGAACGAATAGCCGCACCCAGTGGAGGTTCGCTCCGCCAGGCTCGAGCGAAAGCTTTTTGAGCGCATTCACAACCGGCGCCGCATCGCCCATTACCGACTGCCAGGGCACGATTCCACTGAGCACGATAGCAACACCGCCGTACAGCACAGTGCAGGCAAGCAGCGTAGCCAGAATGCCGATGGGCATGTCGCGCTGGGGATTGTTGCATTCCTCGGCCGCCGTCGATACCGAGTCAAATCCGATGTAGGTGAAGAAGATGATGGAGCCGCCGGTGAGTACGCCGGTCCAGCCATTGGGCATGAAAGGGTGCCAGTAATGGGGCTTGATGAAACTGGCGCTGGCGAAGACGAAGACCAGGATTGCTGCGATCTTGACCAGCACCATGATGTTGTTGGCCCGGGCCGATTCACGGATGCCGCGGACGAGAATGACCGTGAGGATCATGACCACGAGAAAGGCGGGGATGTTGAATCCGAAGTGCCAGCCAGGTTTGTACAGGTCATTGCCGGCCAGGTCCTGCAATCCCGTAGGCAGGTAGGCCGGCGAAATCCACATGAGCGCCGGATGAATTCCAAACCAATCAAGCAAGTCGACGATATGCGCGGCGAATCCCACGCTGACGCTCATATTGCTGAAGGCATATTCAAGAATCAGATCCCAGCCGATGATCCAGGCAATTAACTCGCCCATTGTTGCGTAGGTGTAGGTGTACGCCGAGCCGGCAATCGGAATCATCGAAGCGAGTTCCGCGTAACACAGCCCTGTAAAGGCGCAAACGATGGCCACCAGCACGAGCGACAAGGCCAGTGCCGGACCCGCGCCCGGACGGCCAGCCATCGCGGTGTGATGGATCAGGTAGTGAATGAGGGGAGTGTCGTTGAAATCTGCCGCGGGGAGGGTTTGCCCGGCCATTGCCGTGCCGATGACCGTGAAGATTCCCGACCCGATGACGGCGCCAATTCCCAGCGCAGTCAGCGACCACGGCCCAAGAGACTTCTGGAGCGCGTGCTCCGGCTCCTCCGAGTCGCGGATAAGCTTGTCAATTGACTTGCGGGCAAGCAGTTGGCTGAGCAGTGCGGTTCTCCTCATCCCGCAGACGAGGAAGGCTGGCCGCTGCGGGCGCTTTTTCACAAGAATACAGGAGAGATTTGGGAAGGTGCTTTCAGCTTTCAGCCATCAGCTTTCAGCCCTCCCGGTCCAATTGCGAGAAGCTGCTTTCCCGCACGACCGATCTGAAAGCTGAGAGCTAATAGCTGAAAGCTGTTTTTTTCTACCGCTTCGACTGGCCGCGTACCATCTTCTTCACTTTTTTCTTGGCCTCGCCGCGCGGTGTAGTCCGCTTGCCCTTGGGTGCCGCTTTCTTGCGCGCCGTACGCTTCAGCTTCTTGCGTTCCAGTTTGTCTTCAATCTTGGTGGTATCTGCCACGTATAACCTCTTTCAATTCTGTGTTTTCTGTCGGTGCCGCCTGACGCGGTTCGCATCTTCAAGAATAACAGGGAATTCGGGTACTCGGAAAGCGGCAGATCTTCTCGGAATCGAGCCCTGCTGAATCTTTGGTCCGGATCTCGGTCCGGGACTCGCCTTGACTGATGCAGATCACTCGCGGCACGGCTTTGCGCGTGTAAACTCATCTCCGCTCGCTGCCCTGATGCGGGCGCCATGAGAGGTGGAGCTTGAGCAGCATTCCGAACCCAGGACCAGGCCGCGTGCTGGTCATCAACCCCGGAACCACATCGACGAAAATTGGCGTCTTTACGCGCGACGGCGAGGAGTTTTCGCAGACCATTCGCCACGGAGACGAAGAGATAGAACGATTCCGCGGGCAGCCTATGCTGGCGCGGCTGGAATATCGCGCCGCTCTGATTGAACGCGCGCTTGAGTTTGCAGGATATCAACCGAAGAGTAAGGGAGCGGAGCTCGAGGCGGTGGTGGGACGGGGTGGATTGTTGCCGCCCATGGAGTGCGGCACCTACCTGGTGGATGACGTTATGGTGGAGGCGCTTCGCAAAGCACCACTCGGCGATCACGCTTCAAACCTCGGCGCAGTATTGGCGCTTCGTTTTGCCCAGGCAGCCGGCGTTGATGCTTACATTGTCGATCCGGTGACGGTGGATGAGTGGCAGCCCTGTGCGCGGTTCACCGGCTCGCCGCTTGTGCAGCGCACCAGCATTGGCCACGCGCTTAACACCAAGGCCGTGGCCCGGCGCTTTGCCCGAGAACGGGGCCACGCCTATGCCGACCTGCGCCTGATTGTTGTGCATATGGGCAGCGGCATTACCGTTTCTGCACATCGCGGAGGCCGCACCATCGACAGCAACTCCATTGAGGAGGGGCCGTTCGGCCCGGACCGTACCGGCTCGCTTCCTGTTCGCGCGCTCATCAAGCTTTGTTTTTCAGGCCGATTCACGCAAGCCGAACTCGATCGGCAGATCTTCGGCGACGGAGGCCTGTTTGCCTACCTCGGCACGCGCGACCTGGTTGAAGTGGAACAGCGCATTGACGCGGGCGATGTGCCGGCAGCGCAAGTGCTCGATGCCTTGGTCTACCAGATCGCGAAAGAAACCGGCGCCATGGCTTCCGTGCTGGCAGGCGACGTCGATGCCATCATTTTGACTGGTGGGATGGCGCACTCGGAGCGTGTGGTCAACCGGCTCAACGAGCAAATCGGATGGATTGCGCCCATCACCATCTATCCCGGTGAAGACGAGCTGCGGGCGCTGGCCGAGGGCGTGTTTCGCGTGCTGGACGGTGAGGAAGAGGTCCGACGGATGAAGGCAACGCCTACGGCAATATCGTGAACGAGTGGCGACGGTTTGGCCCAAACCGAAATATCGCGAAATGCTCGTCAAGCGATGCTGCCGTATCGATTCCCAATCGGTTCATTACAGCAAAGCTCGTGCGATCGACAATCGAGAAATCCTGATCGGCCCAGGAGGCGCCAATCTGCCACGCAGCTTCAAGGTCGGCCGGGCAAACAGGTTCAATAAGCACGGCTCCCCTTCTCAGGCCACTCCAAAAACGCTCTGCCGCGGTCCGGCCGATTCTATGCCGCATCAGCATCCAGGTCTCTACCAACACATGATCGCTTGTGACCAGTTGTTCGCCAGAGCCAAGGATTTGCTTCGCTCGCGCGTTGCTCTTATCTGACGAATCTGCTGCGGCAAACCAGACCGACGTGTCTATATAGAGACTCATCGCTGCGCTGAGCTCTGATCGTCAACTCCGATCGGATTTGCTGCGCCGAAGGCTGCGGCGAGCATCGCGTCCTTATCTTTGGAAATATCGGAGCCACCGGAATTGCCCAAGTCGAAGACGCACTCGATCGATGCCTTTCGCCCTGCGCGCGAAAGGTCACGCGCCACTAACCGTCGAACATACTCAGCAAAGGAGATACCCATCTCCCCGGCGTGCTGTTGAGCCCGCTTTTGGAGTTCGGCATCCAAAGTGATTTGGGTACGTGACATCATGATGTCACCATCATAACATTAAGAGGGGCAGAACATATAACTATCATATTTTCCGCAAGTTAGCGAACTTCTCCATCAGCTTTTTGAGCCCGTGACGGTCAAATACTACCGAAAGCTTGGCATCTTCACCATCGCCTTCGCGCATCATGACTGTTCCTTCGCCATACTTGGAATGACGTACGCGATCGTTTCTTTTCAGCCCCGTTGCGCCGTGCGGTGCAGCAATCTCCATGGCCGGCCGCGCCAACGCTCCCGGCCTTGTGACTCCGGCTTTTCCGCCAAAAAACTTCGCGATATTGTCGATCGATCGCGCGTCTGGAACTTGCGCTTCTGCACTTTCACTTTTCTTTGCAGTTTCCTGCCCCGGCTGGCTTTTCTTTGCGCCCGTCATCCACGAAGCCACGAACGGTTTTGAGGGATCTCTCTTCATAGCGCTCCGCGATATCGCCGCCGGGTTCACTTCCTGGCTCTCATCCTCATAGTTGTAGTGCCGGCTTTCGCCTTCGCGTGCCGCGTCTCTCGAGTCGCCGCGCCCAAACGGCCGCCGCCCCCCGTATCCATACGCCGGATTTGACCACGCGGGACTCCGTCCACCCAGGTTCTCAATCAAGGGCGGTGGCACCTCTTCAAGAAACCGCGATGGAATGCTCATCTCTGGCGCGTCGTTGCCATAGCGACGCCGGTAATGCGCGCGCGTAAGGATCAGCGTGTTCATGGCGCGCGTCATTCCCACGTAGCAAAGCCGCCGCTCCTCTTCAAGCTCTTCAGGGTTGTTCAGCGTTCTCGAGTGGGGAAATAATCCTTCCTCCAGCCCGGCAAGAAACACGAGAGGAAACTCCAACCCCTTGGCTGCGTGCAACGTCATCAGCGTTACACGCGCATCGGGATCGAACTGGTCGGTGTCAGATGCCAACGCAGCGTGATCGAGAAAATCCCCAAGCGTCTCGCCGCGCACCTCGGCATCATGCGCCGCATTCGCCAGTTCCTTCAGGTTTTCAATCCGGCTGAACGCCTCAGGGGTGCCCTCTGTCTCAAGCGCCTTGATATACCCCGTGCGATCGATAATGAACCGGATCAGCTCGGGCAACGTGGCAGCATCGCCCGGCCGGCGGAATCCTTCTGTCGTTGCAGTCTCGTCTCCGTTTGCGCTCTTCTGTGAGTCGGAGCCCGCAGGCGGCTTGGCCGCATTTGTTTGCTCAGGCATTTTGAGGAACGGCTTTACCGGCTTCTGCTCGAATGGCGAAAAATGTGCGGCGTCCAACAGCGCCATCTGACCGTTGGCGTTCGATCCAAATTCGAAGTCCGCGCCTTCAACGAACTGCTCAATCGCCTCTTCAGCGCGAGGCGCCGACTGCTCCTCGCCGAAAGAAAAGTCCGTGTCGCCTTCAGCGGCCTCGGCGGCAGCCACATCTGCCGAGAGCTTGCCTGCAAAGTCAGGGTCCATCATCGCCTGGGCGTCCACAATAATCTGCCGGAATGTGTCGAGCGCTGAAAGCGTTCGTGCCGGAACGAGCCGGTTCTGGATGGCGGCCGCAATCGCATCCCAACTCGACTTGTCGGTCTCAAGAGCAAGCCGCTCCACCGTTTCAAGAGCCGTCTTGCCGATGCCGCGCGTGGGCACGTTTATCACCCGTGCGAGCGCCATCGAGTCGTGCGGATTGCGCACCAGCCGCAGGTACGCAAGCATGTCTTTGATTTCGGCACGCTCGTAAAAGCTGAACCCGCCCACCATGGTGTAGCTGATGTTGTAGCGGCGCAGCGCCTCTTCAACCAGGCGCGACTGCGAGTTGGTGCGGTACAGCACAGCGCAGTGTTGGCCCCCGCCGGAACCCTCGCTTGCGTCGTGATTTTCGCGCTGAAACGCCTGAATCTTGTCGGCGATAAACAACGCCTCGTTTTCTCCGTCCGGCGCCTCGTAGTAGCCAATCAGCGAGCCGCCCTGACGCTCGGTCCACAGTTTCTTGCCCTTGCGCCTGATATTGTTGGCCACCACCGCGCCCGCGGCCTCGAGGATGATCTGCGTGGAGCGGTAATTCTGCTCCAGCCGAACGATGCGCGCGTTGGGAAATTCCTGCTCGAAGTCGAGAATGTTGCGAATGTCTGCGCCGCGCCACGAGTAGATGCTCTGGTCTTCGTCGCCCACGGCGCACACATTCATCTTCTCGCCAGCCAGCAGCTTCATCAGCTCATACTGCGGACGATTTGTGTCCTGGTACTCATCCACCAGCAGGTAGCGGTAGCGTCGCTGATAGCGCTCGCGCACCTCGCGCGAAACCTTTAGCAGTCGTACCGCCTCAAGCAGCAGATCGTCGAAATCCATCGCGTTGTTCTTGCCGAGTTCGGTCTGGTACTGCTTGTAGATTTGCGCAATGCGCTCGCTGTTTGGGTCCTTCGAGCCGAGAAAATAATCCTGCGGATCGACCATGTGGTTTTTGGCCCATGAGATTCTGCCGAGCACAGTGCGCGGGGTCAGCTGCTTGGTATCCAGCCCCATCCGCTTCATGATTTGCTTCACAATGCCCTGCTGGTCGTTCTCGTCAAAGATTGCAAAGCTGCGCGTGAGGCCCTTGCCGCCAACCTTCAGCGCTTCAATATCGCGCCGCAAAATCCGCACGCAGAGCGAGTGAAAAGTCGCGATGAGCGGCTTGGCGAGGGAGCCGTGGCCGAGCAGGCGGTCGACTCGCTCGCCCATCTCGCTGGCCGCCTTGTTGGTAAAGGTCATGGCCAGAATCGCATCCGGAGCGACGCCCTTCTCTTCAATGAGCCACGCAATCCGGCTGGTGATCACGCGCGTCTTGCCCGAGCCGGCGCCGGCAAGTATCAACAGCGGGCCTTCAGTGGCCTCAACCGCGGCGCGCTGTTCAGGATTCAGATTGGAGAGGATTGTCGGCAATATAAGGGTCCGGACGGGAAGCTTCCTTTTATAAGTTTACCTGTCTCGCTACGGGCGTGCAGAGGCCTCGAAGTCGGCCGCTAACCGTTTCTATTTCCTCACGCTCAGCGCCGCATGAATCAGGTCGGCAACGAATTCAGCTTCAGCGCTCAGCGAAAGCTCGGTTTGCCCCAGCAACCTGCGCTGAATAATTCCGCGCACCATATCGGCAACGGCCCACGCTGCTTTCTCAGAGGCAATTGCGCGCACTTCGCCTGCCTGTTTCGCCTTGTCGATAGCGCGTGCCAGCAGCATGACCGGCTCGCGCACCCATTCGCGATACTGCGCACGCGTGAACCCGAACGTGCCGGGCTCGGTATCCATCATGCGGAAGATTTCGCGATTGAGCTCCGCATTTTCAAGCCGCGCCAGGGCAAAAGCCGCGATCTTTGCTTTCAGCGTTGTCTGGGCCGTCACACGAGCGACCGCGCTTGCCTTCACCGCT
>Ga0302266_10004262_pt1 | contig 11120 bp, 9 predicted proteins | sample III_Bog_E1_2_FD_194559 | JGI IMG/M metagenome (GOLD analysis project Ga0302266, IMG submission 194559) | Peat permafrost microbial communities from Stordalen Mire near Abisko, Sweden - III_Bog_E1_2 | ecosystem: Environmental > Terrestrial > Soil > Wetlands > Peat | place: Sweden: Abisko... | reverse complement strand
TTCAGGGGTGGAATTCATGAACCCAACCTCACAGGGCAGAGAGTCGACTTACAATCCGCCATACAATCCCGACCGCTGCGACGACTGGGATAAATTCAATCCTCGCACACCGGTCAGTTGAGAGTAACGCATTCTGAGTGCGAGGTCATCTCTGCTCAGTCACCACTTTTCGAGTCGCTTAATAATTTCCGGTTGGTCCCTTTCCGTTGCCGCAATACACAGGAAGAGACCCTGCGGCTCCATGGCGGCGATGAATGGCTCCAACTCACTCAACTGGAGATCGATCACCACGCCTTTGCCGGCGGCCTGAATCTTCCTGATCACCGGTAACCATTGTCCGATAGCGAGGTCGTCTCCGACTCCCTGCACCCATTGGATCGCGTGAATTTCAGGGATGCCCAAAATCCGATCGAGGTGGCGCAGCATTCCCTTGCCGTCAAGGTGAAAAATGTTATGCGTCGTATGGCGAACTTCTTCCAGGAGAGATGGCAGATAGAATTCGCAAAATGCTCTGTGCGAAATCATTGACGTGAAGTCGCAGCTCGGAATGTGCATCTTTCCGCGCGACGGAATGGCCATCCAAGTGACAGACAGTTGCCCGTGATTTTTCAGAACACTGTCGAAATGATCGAACACGGGCAGGAAGCTTTGTTTGGCCAGCGCGAGCATCTCGTGAACCTTCTCCGGGCTATCCATCAGGTCCAGGCAAAGCTGTTGAGGGCCGCGCCAGTCAGCGACACAGTCGAGGCTACCATGCAGGTCAGTGTATCCGACCATATAATTATCGACAGATTTCTCCAGGGCGACGCTGGTCAGGTGTTCGATTCCGCGGAAGTATTCGTTATCGCGGCTGAACTTCAGGCGTTTCAGGTCATCCCAGTCGTGAATACAATGCCGCATCCAGGAAGTCACTTCGGCGTAATCCAAATCGCCGCCGTGGAAGGCGGCGTACACACTGGGACCGAGGTTTGGCCAGAACACTGGAAAGGTCTCCCCATAGAAGCGGCGACCCTTGATTGATTCAAGGAAATAGTCCACCTGAAACTCGGCATCGAACCATCTCGCCTTGAGATTTGGCCAGGAGCGGCCTTCGAAGGCGGGTAAGTCGGCGTAGTCGGAGTTATGCTGTGAAAAACGTACGGGAGGGCGATCGAGGGGTTCGTGGTTGAACCATGCCTCGATGCGTCGCATGGACTCTTCAAAGTCCGGTTTCCCCTTAATCTCCATCCATCCCCCTCGGGTTACGTAGTGAAGGCCACTCGTTGGGCACTACGCAATCTGCGGGTTAGCGCCGTCGTTCATTCACCGTGCTTATATCTTTGGGTATTCGGTGCAGAGTAAGCGAAACGGCGGTTCGTCTTCCTCAACCTGCGGATACCTGGGCAGCGGCTCTTTGAAATGGTTGTCGGTGTCGTCATTGTTAACGGACGAAACCTCGCCAATCAGTCCATGGCCGTCCACCGCATAGAACGTGTGGTAGAGATAGGGCGTTAACGTGATGGATTCGCCGGCGCCCAGGATGATTGTGCCTCCGGCTTCGACTTGGCGTCGCACCCCGTCGCACGTCACAGAAACCGAGGTCGGCGCGAATTCTCCATCTTTGGCTGAATTATAGAGTTGCACCGCAAGGCGGCCAGTTCCCTTGCCGCCTCTGTTGATGATGTCTTCGGTCTTGCAGGCATGATAGTGAAAAGGTGTGACCTGATCTCGCCGAACAAACATGATTTTTTCCGCGTAGATTTTGCACCCCGTGCCACCGGCTAAAGACCCATTTCGCAGCGTAAACAGTGTCAACCCCAGGGAGTCAAAACGCCCCGAATTGAAATCGGTGACGTCCCATCCCAATCGACTCGCGCGAATCTCTTCGGCTTCACTTCCGCGCTGCCGCCATTCCTCCGCGGTCCAATCAGCGTAGGGCGGCAAGATAAAGCGGTTCTCTGCAAAAAACGTGCTGGCTTCAAGAATGGACTGATTAATGGCGGATCTCTTCACTTGGTTTCCTTCCACATGAATTGTAGAGGGCTCGGCGAGGATTCTCGATGTCAATCTAAGCATGGCTTTGCCGTTTTGCGGCATGAAACGACGGGCAGCCGTTATTAGACAGAAAACGAGGGGCAGAGGCGCGGGAAGGACAAGACGATCTTCTACTCGTCCTCGCCTCCTGACCATTCTCAATCTGTATTCGCTCGTCCTGATTGTCCGATGTGACTCTCAGTTATTGGCCGCCGAAAGCATCCACGCATCATTCGGATAAACTTTATTGACATTTGCCGGTGTCACAAGTTCATGTTGCGTGAAGACTGCCGGGGGCACGCACTTTTTCTCCAGGATTTCCAGGGCGAGCCTGATAAGTTGAGAACCATAGTTTTCTGGAAAATAGGCAACAGTGCCAATCAGCCTGGTGAACGGTCTTCTCAACTCCTGCCTGGCTTCAATACTGGCGGCTTGACCAACAATTGCACATTCTTTTTCGAGGCCGGTTTCGCGAAATGCCTGGAGAACGGCGAGTGCGGTGGAATCGTTCACAGCGCCAACCAGAACCTTTCTTGTCCTGCGCCGCCGAAGGTGCTTTCGTACGATATCGAGGGTCGCGTCAAACTGCCCCCCTTTGGTGTCGTAATGACAAGAAGGGATCTTTCTGCTCTCCGGCATACACTCGTTCAACCCGTCGCATATTCCCGTCAATCGGCTGTTCAAGAGCGGCCCCGCGGCGTCTACTCCTAAATACATCACGAGCTCAGCCTTGCCGCTCCAGGTCTTAAGAGCCCATCGGGCCAGATGGCGTCCAGCGATGCGCCCAGCCTTGTAGTTATCCGCGCCAAAGTAAAACGAGCCAGGGTGGGGGATATCGACCGCAATAAAGGGGATGCCCGCGTCAAGGAACTTGGCGGCAATCTGGGATGCTACGTTTACGTTGATCTGTGAATCGATGACAAGATCGACTTTCTCCGCGACGAATCGTTCTGCATTCTCTAAAGCGACACGCGGGCTGAACTGATTATTCAGAACCACAAGGTCTATTTCCGCGGCGCTCGCGGCGCTCATCAGGCTATCGGTGACAATTCCGGTAAATGGAAGCAAGTTACTCTGGGAGGCATATCCAAGCCGGAATCTTCGTGTGAGAACGGGCTGCAAACGGGACTGATACCCTTGCTTGCCGGCGCGGTCGACGAGCCCGGCCTCCACAAGAGTTTCAAGCAGGCGAAAGACGGTTCCCTTGTCGAGTTTTGTGTTTTCAGCAACGGCTCGCAGAGTCAGCACCTCATGCGAGGATGAAAATGCCTTCAAAATGGCTGCCGCCCGTATCACCGACCTGACCGTATACGACCGCTTGCGTGGCCGGCCTGCTCCTGCAATCCCCTTGCTGGACTTCATGGTGCAAAATTCTACAGGAGCGACGCCCATGCCGGCAATCGCCCGAAACCCAAGCTTTTCCTCGAATAGCGCCATTCCAAGGATCATGCGAGGATTTTGAACGCATTTTATCGTATAAAATGAACTCGTTCTCCATTATTTGACCCGAAGTGCACCCGCTTCTTCGGTTATCATGCTCTTTCAAAGCGCCGAATACTGAATATGCTGAGCAAAAAGCCGCGCCTCTGCGCAGAGGCTGGCATGCCTGCGTTTTGCAGGTTTAGTGTTGCTCTATGCGGAGACATGTGCAAAAAACTCTTGACGTAAAGCTCGCTGAATTAAAGAAGGACCCCGCTTCCAGAGCCTTCATCCTGGCGGATGCCAAGGATGCCGACATGGCTTTTGGTATCTCCTCGCCAGGGCGGAACCCCGATGGACGCCTGCGATCGCTGAGCGAGTATCGCGATGAAATGCGGCAAATTGTCTCCCAGGGGCTCGTCGACATCATGCTGATGTCCAGCAGCACCTCAGAGATACTGACGATACAAGAGCGCATCTTTGATTCTTCAGCCGTGACTCCGGCGGTGCGTGCCAACGATACGACGGATATACATATTGTTCGTGGGGCAAGATATCCGGAAGCTCCGTCGCAACCGTTTGCAACAGCTACGCTCGACCACATTCAAGCCGGAAAGAGCCCATGCACCGACGCGGAGCGCAACCTGGGTGCAAATCTGGGGCTCTATTCCGTCACCTTCAACAACGACCCCAACCGCGATCTAAAGACTCTTGAAACTTACAAGGCATTCCGCCTGGAAGCTGAGGCAAAGCATTTCAGTCATTTTCTTGAGGTGTTTCATCCCAACGTCCCAGCCAATGTCCACGGCATTGCGCCCGAGAACATCCCACATTTCGTCAACGATCATATTGTGCGGTTGCTGGCAGGAGTACCCTCCGCCGGAAGGCCCCGCTTCCTGAAAATCCCTTATGCTGGCCCTGAATCTCTGGAAGATCTCTGTGCATACGATCCTTCATTGGTTGTAGGTGTGTTGGGCGGTTCGGCAGGAACCGCGCACGATGCATTCAATCTTATCTACGAGGCCAAGAACCATGGAGCTCGCGTAGCGCTGTTCGGCAGAAAGATCAACGCGGCCGAACATCAACTGTCGTTTGTTCAATATCTGCGCCTGGTTGCGGACGATCAACTCCTGCCTGTAGAGGCGGTGAAGGCTTATCATGGGGCGCTTCAGACATTAGGAATATCTCCACGTCTCAGTCTCGATCGAGACTTGGAACTAACTCCCGCAGTTGCAAGTTATGGGAACAGGTAGATCAGCATCAGCCAGGAGATATCTTGTGTTCTGGAAACTGAGGCGGCATTGCGATGCATCGATAACCGCCCTGAAACGATCGATGGTGGATAGCACATGGACAAACTGTACGACGTGTTTGGAGCAGGAATTGCGGCAGTGGACGATCTGATCTATGTTTCAGATTTTCCCGCAGTCGATTGCAAGATACCGGTTCACGCCAGCACGCGCCAAGGTGGCGGGCCTGCCTGCACGGCAATGGCCGCAATTGGATCGCTCGGGGGGCGTGCCGCCTACACGGCGCGCTTCGGAGACAACGATCTATCGAAATTCATCGCCGCTGCATTGAAGCATCATGGAGTGGACACCTCTCCGATCCGATACGACCAAGCCGGCGGTCCGTATCACAGCATCATTGTGGTTGATGGCGCGGGGCATCGCAACGTGTTCTATGACCCGGCACTTTATCGAGTAGTTCCCGCGAGCGATCTCCCAGAAGCGCTGATTCAGTCATCAAGGCTGGTTCTTCTCGACCATCTCACCGAGCCCTCTCTTGTCCCAGTCGCAGAGATGGTTCGCCGCGTGGGAGTGCCGATATTGAGCGACATTGAAGGCCAGTCTGAGTCTGCAATGAGTCTCGCCGCGCTGACGGACTATTTGATTGTTCCGAAAGCCTTCGCTCTTTGGGCGAGCAATGCTCCGGACCCGCGCGATGCCTGCGCGTTTCTCGCCCGCACACCGCGGCAGGCAACAGTTATCACAGATGGCTCCAACGGCTGTTTTTTCAGCACAGAGGCGAACCCGGAGGTGCGGCATTTCCCTGCCTTCGCGGTTGCCGCTGTTGATACCAATGGATGCGGCGACACATTCCACGGAGCGTTCGCGCTCGCAGTTGCGCGCGATCTCGCAATCGAGGAGGCTATTACATTTGCTTCCGCGGCTGCCGCACTCAAGGCGATGGCGGCCGGGGGGCAGCGTAGAGGATGGGACGTACTTCCCACGCTCGATGAGGTGTTTCAATTCCTTCAGGCCGCTGTCACGGGGCCAGACAAATCGTCATTGTTGGCGAAGTTCGACATTCTGAGAAGCCCGTTCAAATAGATAGGATGCGAGATATGCTTGCCCCAGCCCTATACTCACATCGAGAGCGACCGACGGCGCATCGCCCCGGCCAATTGCATCGAGACCATTGAATCGGCGAACACCAACGATAGAGTAAAGAGCCTTTCGGAGAGATCGAAGTTATGAAGCTGCGGATGCTATTGGAACGGGGTAACGCAAAGTTAGTCATAGTGCTGCTATTGATTCTCGCTGGCAACCAGGGGATCTTGTTCGGCCAACAAACTTCTGACCTGCTGACGCCTCCGCCCGCTGACACTCCGCATCTTAATGGTCCAAAGATCTACGGAGTGCGACCCGGCCATCCATTCCTCTACCGCATTCCCTGCACCGGGGTGAGGCCCATGCGGTTTTCCGCCGATCATCTCCCTGGCACACTCAAACTCGATCGCCGATCTGGCATCATCACCGGCAGCGCTCCGCAACAGGCAGGTGCGTTTGCCGTAACACTGAGAGCATCGAATCGGCTCGGCAAAGACAGCCGTCCATTTCTGATTGAAGTGGGAGACTCGATTGGCCTGACCCCACAAATGGGATGGAACGACTGGTACACATTCTATGACCACATTACGGACCGCGATGTGCGAACAGCCGCGGCCGCATTGATCTCATCAGGCATGGCCGATTTTGGCTACCAGTATGTGGATATCGATGACGACTGGATGAGAAGGCCCGGTTCCAAGGATCCGGATTTGCAGGCGCCTGTGCGCGACGCGCAAGGGAGAATCCTCCCCAACGGCCGCTTCCCGGATATGCGCTCACTGACCGGATACATACACTCACTTGGACTCAAAGCCGGCATTTACACTTCTCCCGGTCCTTTGACCTGCGGACGGTCTGAAGGCTCCTATCGGCACGAGGAGAGCGACGCGCATAGCTTCGCCGATTGGGGCTTTGATCTGCTCAAGTATGATTGGTGCTCCTACAGCCGTGTCGCCACCGGCAAGACGCTGGACGACTTCGAAAAACCGTACAGACAAATGGGCACTCTGCTTCGTGGTCTCGATCGCGACGTCATCTTCAATACCTGCCAGTATGGATTAGGCGATGTCTGGAAGTGGGGGCGCGAAGTTGGTGGGCAATCCTGGCGAACCACTGGCGACGTGGGTTTGGCACAGAATACGACTCTGCCGGGATTCTATGAAGTTGGTTTTGCCAATGCAGCTCTCAGCCAATACGCTGGACCCGGCGGGTGGAACGATCCGGATTACATCCTCATCGGGACCGTCGGTGATCCCACGAACTCAAGAGTCCCTGCCCGCCTTACTTCCCTGACCCACGACGAGCAATACAGCTATATGTCGATGTGGTCTTTAATGGCTTCGCCTCTCATCTTCTCCGGCGACATGAGCAAGCTGGATAACTTCACGCTCAATGTCTTGTGTAACTCTGAAGTAATCGATGTCAATCAGGATTCGTTGGGCAAGCAAGCATTCATAGTACGGAAGACCGCGGACGAATTCATTTTGGAAAAACCGCTTGAAGACGGCTCCGTTGCCGTCGGTCTGTTCAACCTGACCAGCTTGCCTCGGTCCATTTCAGTGGACTGGAAGGAACTTGGATTGAAGGGCCAAACAACGGTGAGGGACCTCTGGCGCCAGCGTGACCTCGGATCGTTTTCCGATTCCTTTTCATCGCAAGTGCCGGGCCATGGGGTCACAATGGTCCGGCTGGCAACCGCACGTGACCATTGAGACTTCTGGCAATAAGAAGAGTTGTAATCGCATATAACCAGATCAGACCAGGACACGAAGGATGCATCGATGAGACGGACACGGCGGGATTTTGTAAGACTTGCAGCAGGAGCGGTCGCGGCGGTCGAAACCCTGCCTCGGCTTGGAGCCCAAACCGGAGATACCGCTGAGGCCTCTGCACCCACATTCGAATACCGTTCTCGATTCCTCCATGTAAAGATGCCCACCGATCAGCCGAACATTGCCGAACTCTCGGTCGATTCTCTCGGGCAAAGCCATCTGAACGGCAATGTCATGCTGCCCCGGCCGCCTGGGAGCCAAACTTACCGAGCCTCTTGCACCGCCTCAACAATTGAATACCATTTCCCGGGGGAAATGAGCGATCCGGCATGGAGCTTTAACTTCAGCGAGTCAGGCATCGTCATCCGCTCAACATATTCTCCAGGCGACCGGTACGAACCTCTGGTTCTCAACTTTGACCCCTTCATCAGCCATGCCACCTTACTTGGCCTTGTTGATGACGAAGGGGCGATTTCCCTCCCCGCGCTTCTGCATTTTCCCGTGCGCGGCACGTTTCGCATCACCACGAGTGCGCCGAATGTCGGCCTCGGTTACGATGCGTCCCGCCGCACGGAAGATTTCGTCCGCGTCAGCTTTCCACCCGCAACCTGGCGACAGCCGAAGATTGAATATCGACTCGACGTAACTTGCGTCTACCCTCACCTCGCAAACATTGACGACAATCCGAGATACGATGGCTACCGGCGCGACTTTCTGAGTATGTTCCAGCTCAATCCGCGACGCCGCGCGCTGGCGAATAACTCCGCCAGCGACGCTTGTGCCATGACGGTTTTCGAATACGCAATGATGGCGGTTCCTCTGCCGCCGATTGCCGAAGGTCTGAGCGCGCTTGATCTCATCCGGCAGACTCTGGACCGATATATCGGCGGCATGTCAGCCTATGGGCTTAAGGAATACAAGAACACGCCGCCCTTAACCTGCGACTTCCTCGACAGCTACCCATCACTTGTCCTGGCCACAATTATCTACGCGCAAGCAAGTCACGATGAGGCGTGGATTAAGCGAAATTATTCTGTGATCAAGAGCTGGGCCGACAAGATGATTGAGGCCGACGTGGATGGCGACGGGTTGTTGGAATACTCCTTGAGCGGAAACTCCGGTTCATGGCCAGACAAGTATTTGGTGCGACCCTCCAACTGGTGGGATACGATCGGCTTTGGGCACAAGGACGCGTACGCGAACGCGCTTGCCTGCAAAGCATTCGAGGGCATGGCAGTACTCGCCGCAGGGTTGGGTAATTCCGGCGATGCGGCCCGTTATAAAACCCGCGCGGACAAGCTGCGGGCAATTTACTACAGCACCTTTTTCAATCCAGCGACCGGTGTCCTGGCGGGATGGAAAAGCGCGGACGGCAAGCTGCACGACTACTATTTCCTGTTTGTCAGCGGCGTCGCCGTGACTTATGGACTTATAACTCGCGAGCAGGCGAACCCGATATGGGACCAGCTACTGGCGAAGATAAAGGAAGTTGGGTATAACCGCTTCGACCTGGGACTTCCAGGCAACCTGATCCCGATTCGACGCGAAGATTATGTGATCGCGGAAAAGAGATGGGGTGGACCGCAGAAAGCGGATGGCTCCGACGCTTTTCAGATTTACGAGAATGGCGGCGCGTCGGCATGTTTTGCTTACTTCACAATTCGCGCACTGCAGATTTTAGGGCGCGACGAAGAGGCCAATGCAATTCTTCAACCTATCCTGAAGGGCTTCACAGATGGTCACTTTCAAGGAATTGGTCCGAATGAAACCACCTACGATTGGACCGACTGGAATGGCGCCCCTCATGGCTATGAAGGACTGCTGGTGGACAACTATCTTGCACTGCTCGCAGCTATCCCACCTCGCGGACAAAACCAATGATCCTGGCACATTCCTACGAGGGAGCATGAGGAGACGTGGCGTGGATTCAACCTCGTCGTTCTTCGGCCCGATTTAGTAGCAATCGGAGGAACGGCGCGTTGTTTTTAAGTACTCTTGAAAGGAACGGCCTATGACCTGGAATCGAAGAGACTTTATGCAGGCTGCCGCAATGACGGCGATAGCTGGCCGCACGGCCGCGATGCACGCTTTGGCGGACGGAGCCGACCGGATGCGCTGGTTTCGCGAAGCAAAGTTCGGCATGTTCATACACTGGGGCCCGTACTCAGTCGCAGGGGTTGAAGCTTCCTGGCCTATTCTTCGCCCCAAGGGCGAGATCACAGAAGCCGAATACCGGGCCTTGCCGCAGCGTTTCAATCCCGTCAACTTCGATCCTCATGCTTGGGTCGCACTTGCAAAGTCCGCCGGCCAGCGCTACATGGTCTTCACCACCAAACACCATGACGGCTTCTGCATGTTCGACTCCCTCTACACTAGTTACAAGATCACACGCACGCCGTATGGCAAGGACATTACGCGGCAGTTAGCCGACGCCTGCCACACGGATGGTATGCCGATCGGCTTTTACTATTCGCCGCCAGACATGAATCACCCGGCGTTTCGCGACACCTCCAAACTTGCCGCCGTCAACTATCACGGAGAGCCGGAGCGCCCGGAATGGCCGCTTTATCTGGACTACATGGGCCTGCAACTGGATGAGTTGCTCACTCGTTACGGTTCGGTGGCAGAGATGTGGTTCGACTCGGTCGAAGTGAAAGTGCAGGACCAATACGACGGCCAGCGCTTCATCGATCAGGTCCACCACCTGCAACCTGCCACGCTGGTCAACAACCGACTCAACATCTTCGCCGACTTCAGCACTCCCGAACAGTTCATACCCAAGTCGATTCCGGTGAAGGGCGTGCGCATGGACAGTCAGGACCGGACCTCGGCAGACAAAATGAGCGGCGCTGTTCCCAAGCCGGAAGACTTCGAACCTTGGGAGGCGTGCATGACCATCAACAATTCGTGGGCGTACAAACCCAAGGACCGCAACTTCAAGTCGACCGATACGCTGATTCGCTCGCTGATTGAAATCATCAGTCGCGGCGGCAACTTGCTGCTGGACGTGGGCCCGCAGCCGGACGGCCAAATCCAACCTGAGTTCGTCGAACGCCTGAACGCGATCGGCGAATGGACGACACTGAATTCGTCTGCGATCTACGGCAGCACATATGGGCCCATCCAAAACCAGGATCCTTACCGCACCACCGCACGCGGCGCAAGCGTGTTTGTGTTTGTGATGGACCCGAGCGCAACCGAAGTAACAGTTAGTTCGATCAATCGCCCGGTACATCAGGTGAGACTGGTTGCTACTGGCAAACCTATCAACTTTCATTCAAACGGCAATGGAATAAGGGTTCCAGTGGACAAGACGTTTTGGGCGCAAGGAATCCCCGTGATGGAGCTGCGTTAGCGCGCGCGAATAGGCCTTATGACAATGGCGACATGCGATGACAAAGAATCCCGGCGGAATCGGAGATCGGCAATGGCAATCGCGAGACAGACTCTAGTTAGCAGAAGAGAATTGATTCGGACTGGAGCGCTGTTGGCGTCGGGCTGTGCTTTCCTGCCTTGCGGGTTCGCAGGAGCTTCAGAAGAGCAGGACACGTCCAGCGCCGCCAATGCTGGCCAGTCCTGGACG
>Ga0302266_10004258_pt1 | contig 11134 bp, 10 predicted proteins | sample III_Bog_E1_2_FD_194559 | JGI IMG/M metagenome (GOLD analysis project Ga0302266, IMG submission 194559) | Peat permafrost microbial communities from Stordalen Mire near Abisko, Sweden - III_Bog_E1_2 | ecosystem: Environmental > Terrestrial > Soil > Wetlands > Peat | place: Sweden: Abisko... | reverse complement strand
TCGTAGTAAACATAAAAGAATGAGCGATATACTAAAATACATAGTTAACTATTAAGTAACAGGAAAACCCCTGCTTTCGCCTTTTTTTGGCCATTTTTGGCCTGATAATGCCCCAAAATGCCCCAAATCGAGGCCAATATTCCCCCCTTTTTCTGCCGCTCCGCTACTTTGCCCTGAGTTGGTTCCTCGCCTTCGGAGTCGGCCACACAACCCTCGCTCACGGAAGCAGAATGCTCACCAGCGAACCGGGCTCGAGGCCGTGCGCGTCTTCGGGAACCACCAGAAAGCAGTTGGAGTGGGCCAGGGCGCTCAGGTCGCCGGAACCATGCCAGGGCACGAAGGAAACCTGCGGCGGCTGATCCGACGCTTCGCCGAAGTCGCAGAAGGCGGGCAGAAAGCGCGTGAGTCCGGACCTGGAGTGCCGCTCCACAGGCGGAGCCAGCCGTGCCAGCGCGAAGCGTGGAAAGCTCTCCCAACTGCCGGCCAGCGCAGCCAGCACCGGAGCCGCGAAAAGCAGAAAAGTTACGGCCGACGATACCGGATTGCCGGGCAACCCGAAGAACGGCAAACTCTGCGCGCCGGCCCCGCGAGACAGCTCGCCAAAGACCGTTGGCTTGCCCGGCTGCATGTGGACTCCGGTGAAATGAAAATGGGCTCCAAGACGGGCCAGCGCAGGTTCCACCAGGTCGAATTTGCCCGCTGAGACGCCGCCGGAAATCAACAGCAGATCGGCCTCCGCGGCCTGGGCAAGCGCTGCGTCAAGAGACGCGGCGCTGTCGGCTGCGGTGGGCAGAACCCAGGGCTCTCCTCCAGCCGCAGCCACCATGGCCGCGAGCATCGGCGCATTCGAGTTGCGAATCTGGCCGGGAGTGGGCAGGCTGGCAACCGAGACCAGCTCGTCTCCGGTCGACAGAATCGCCACGCGGGGCCGCACAAAGATCTCGACGTCGGCATAGCCGCAGGCCGCGGCCAGGGCGATCTGCCCGAACCGCATCGGCGTTCCGGCAGCAAGCAGCTCGTCCCCCTCGCGGCCCTGCGCGCCCTCGGCAACAATGTTTTCGCCCGCCTTGACCGTGCGCGGCGGAAGCAGGCGAATGTGCCCGCCTTCGGCTTCAACGTGCTCCAGCATCAGTACGGCGTCGGCGCCAGTAGGAACCGGAGCGCCGGTCATGATCTCCCATGCAGTTCCAGCCGCCAGCGGCCCGGAAGGGACGGCGCCGGCGCGCGTCGCGCCCACCACGGCCAGCGGCGTATGCGCGGAAGCCTCCCCGGCGCGGCAGGCAAATCCGTCCCGGGTGGAACGCGAGAAAGGCGGCTGGTCGCGGTCCGCCACCAGGGGCCGGGCCAGGATGCGCCCCGCGGCAAGGCCAAGCTCCACCCGCTCCACCGGGGGACGTATCGATCCCGATTTGACGGCGTAAGCGGCAACCAGTTCCGCGGCTTCTTCGTAGCTGAGCAGGTCGGTGTGCATGGAAGGGATTGTAGCGTCTCGACAGCACCGCTGGGGAAGAGAGCAGAAGACGAAAAAAGGGCGTTCCCGGCAGCCGGGAACGCCCTTGATGAATCGAACCGGAAAACCGGCTTACTTCTTCTTCTTGTCAGCTTTGAAGCCGCTATCGACCTTTTGCGTGGACTGGGCCAGAATGCCCTTGGCGTCCGCAGCAAAAAGCCCATTGGGCGCGAGTTCCAGGTACTTCTGGTAGGCCGCGGCGCAGCCTTCAGGCAGAACGTACTTGCCGGAAGCGTCGACGGTGGCCTTTACAATCAGCCCCTGGCCCTTCAGGTAGTAGAGAATCGCCTGGGTCGGATCCACCTTGATCGCTTCATCGGCGGCAGCCACTTGGGCGTCCGCATTGCCGATCTTGGAGAAGATCACGGCTTCGTTCTTCAGGTAGAAGCCAGCCTGCGTCGGGTTGACCTTGGCGGCTGCGTCATAAGCGGCATTGGCCTCGGGAACCTTCCCGGCGCGAGCGTAGATTTCGCCCAGACCGGCATTGGCCGCGCCCTGAATTCCGGGGTTCGGCTTCTTGGCAACGGCCTCCAGTTCAAGAACCTTCTTGAAGGACGTCTCTGCATCGTCGTACTTCGCCAGGCCGAGCTGTCCCAACCCAAGCTGCGCCCAAAGAACCGAAGCATCCGGCTTGGCCGCCGAGTCCTTCAGCATCAGGGTCTCGATATCGCCGTATTTTGCCTTCTTGATTTCGGCTTCCTTGGCATCGATGTCCGCCTTTGAGGCTGTGGCGCCCAGCGACTGGATCGCCGTCTGGCGTGCGCTGTCGGCATCCTTGATGTCCTGGCCCACCGTGCGCAGATCGGCGTTCAGATTCTTGATGACCTCGTTGGCGGCCAGAGCTACGGCGTTGTGCTTCCTTAGCTCTTCCAGTTGCTTCTTCTGGTCCTCAGGCATCTTGTCGACGAATTCCTTGCGGGACATATCGTCATCCGCAACCACGTCCTGGCCAACCACAACCTTGATTCCCTCGATGAGGTCGACCATCTTGTCAGGCGGCGTATCGGCCTGGCGGAAGATCAGGGCATAGGTGCCGGGGGCCGCTTCGCCCTGAAAGTCGCCAGTCGACGTGACCTGGTAGGTGTACTTCGAGGTATGACCGCCGTCGGTCGAAAGGCTGACAGTGCCGTTGGTCTGGGCTGACCCAACTGGATTGGTCACGTGGCCGTGGATCTTGCCCGTGGTCGAGGTCGTGGGCGCGGGCGTGGTCGCCTGCGTGGTCGAGGGCGCGGGCGTCTGCGCAAGCATGGGCATGAGTGCGAATGCCAGCAGGCCCAGCCAAAGTGAAATGGTGCGTTTCATGTTCTTCTCCTTGGGAGCGGCGCGAACGAGGCAGCCCGCGAGCTCAAAAAATCGTAATGATCAGCCTGCGCGCCGGTCAGCGCCAAACCTATTTGCCAACGCGCATGCCCTTGCAGCCGAAAGCCGGGTATCGCGGAATCACCGTGATCAAAACACACAGCCCCGGCACGGAAGCCAAAAGACGGATCGCTTCTCTGCGCAGGACCCAAGTTAAATCCAATCGACTGTCGATTACAAGGGCGCAGAGCCGGATATGCACTGTGCGCCTCGGCACGAACGGCGTTTCCACCGCTTCGATTGGGGTCTTGAACCCGGCTGCAGTTTGCCATCTGCCCGCCGACAGGAGTCGCGCTGGTTCACGCCACGGTATTCCTTTTTGTATGGTATTGCCCCCGCAGTGCGGCCGTTTGTGGCCCCGGTCACACACTAGAATGGAAGCATGGCAACCTCGATTCGCCCCGCCACCCGCGCGGACGTTCCACGGATTCTGGCCTTTATTCGCGCCCTCGCCGCCTATGAGCGCGAGCCGGAGGCCGTTACGGCCACTGAAGCGGACCTGGAGCGGGACGGCTTTGGGCCGAATCCCTTCTATTCCTGCCTGATCGCCGAGCACGACGGCCGCGCCGCCGGCTTTGCCTTTTACTTTTTCAACTATTCCACCTGGATGGGACGCCCCGGCCTCTACCTCGAAGACCTCTTCGTCGAACCGGAGTTCCGCGGCCTGGGCATCGGCAAGGCCTTGCTCCAGCAGGTTGCGGCCATCGCCCGCCAGAAGGGCTGCCCGCGCCTGCAATGGGAGGTTCTGGACTGGAACACCCCGGCCATCGAGTTCTATCGCGCCATGGGAGCCGAATTCCTCGACGAATGGCGGAATGTGCGCGTTTCGGGTGCGGCGCTGGAGCGGCTCGCCAGCGCTGACGAAACGGCCCAGACCGCAAGCCTGCCGGAGGCCGCACAATGAAGATTCGCGTGATTGGCGGCGGACTGGCCGGCCCGGAGGCTGCCTTGACCGCGGCCCGGCTGGGCTGCGAAGTGGACCTCTACGAGATGCGCGCCGAGGTGGACGGAAAACCGCGCCTGACCCCGGCCCACCAGACCACGGACTTCGGCGAGCTGGTCTGCTCCAATTCCCTCAAGAGTGAGTCGCCCAACACCGCGCCCTGGCTCCTCAAGCAGGAGATGCGCCGGGCGGGCTCCGCGCTGCTGCGCATGGCTGACGAAACCGCCGTGCCGGCCGGCCACGCGCTGGCTGTCGATCGCATCGAGTTTTCCCGGCGCATTAATGAGGCGATTGCCGCCCAGCCCAAAATTCGCGTCATTCGCGAAGAAGTCACGCTTCTGGACCCTTCCGATGAACGGGATTACGCTCTCACCATTCTGGCCACCGGCCCACTCACTTCTGACCTGCTGAGCCAGGAGATCGAGCGCATCACCGGCTCCGGCCGCCTCGCCTTCTACGACTCGATCTCGCCCATCGTCGAGGCCGACTCCATCGACATGGACCGCGTCTACTTTGCCGCCCGCTGGGACAAGGGAACCGCCGACTACATCAACTGCCCCATGGATCGCGAAGAGTTCGACCGCTTTCTGGACGCACTGCTAGCAGCCGAGCCGGCCGAAGTCCGGGAGTGGGAGAAGCTGGACTATTTCGAGGGCTGCCTCCCCATTGAGGTGCTGGCCCGCCGCGGCCGCGACACCCTGCGCTTTGGCCCCATGAAGCCCGTGGGCCTCCGCGACCCCCGCACCGGCCGCACCCCCTGGGCCGTGGTCCAACTCCGCAAGGAAAATCTGCGCGCCGACAGCTACAACCTGGTCGGCTTCCAAAATCACCTCAAGTTCGGCGACCAGGCTCGGGTTCTACGCCTGATTCCGGGTCTGGAAAACGCCCGATTCCTGCGCTACGGACAGATCCATCGCAACACCTACATCCAGGCGCCCCTCTTGCTGGACGAAACCTTGCGGCTCAAGGCAGAGCCCCAGCTCATGTTTGGCGGGCAGCTTGCCGGGGTCGAGGGCTACACCGAGTCCATCGCCACCGGCCTGCTGGCAGGAATCTACGCGGCCCGGCTGGTGCACGGCGAAGAGCCCACGCCCATTCCCCGCGCAACGGCTCTCGGCTCGCTGGTGCATTACATCACTCACGCCGACCCCAAGCGCTTTCAACCCGCCAACGTCACCTTCGACCTGCTGGAGCCGCTCGAAGAGGAGCTGCGCAAGTCGGTACGGGACAAGAAGGAGCGCCATCGCATCCAGTGCGAGCGCTCCTTGGCCGCCTTCGATGCCTGGTGGAGCAAGGTTCCGCACCCGGCTACGGAACTTGGAACATAGAATGTGCGTAGTTCTCAAGTACACTGCGCTTTACCGGAGAGGTCCAAAATGGTCGCCATCTCTGCCGTGGATTCCGTTTCGCCTGCCATTCAACGCACCCGGGATTTTCTCTTCAGGCCTTTTAACTGGGGAACCTATCTGAAGCTGGGCCTGGTCGCGATCGTCACCGAAGGCGTCGGAAACAATTCTCACTCCTCGTCGCACGGCGGTCAGGGTGGCCACGCGCCGACTTTCCCTCCGTCGTTCCACCTCGCGCCGGAATTCATCGCGGCGATCGTGGCGGCCGTCCTGCTGGCAATTGTCCTCGCGCTTTTCGTGTGCTATCTGATCACGCGTCTGCGCTTTGCCTTCTTTCATTGCCTGATCCACAACACCACGGAGATTCGCCCCGGTTGGCGGCTCTACGGGCCGCAGGCGGCGCGCTTTTTCTGGCTAAACGTGGTAGTGGGATTTTGCTTTTTGCTGGTCTTGGCGTTGGTCGCGCTTCCGTTCGTGGCCGGCTTTTGGCGGGTATTTCAGCAGATTCAGCAAGACGGCCAACCCGACATCGGCTTGGTGCTGTCTCTGGTCTTGCCCTTGATTCCGATTATTATTCTGCTGGTGCTGGCCGCCTTTGTCACCGACCTGATCTTGCGCGATGGGATGCTGCCGCATTACGCGCTCGAAAATGCATCGGCCGGCGAGGCGTGGGCCCAGGTGGCGGCTCGCATCAGAGCCGAAAAGAGACAGTTTCTTGTTTACGCGTTGCTTCGGGTGGCGCTGCCGATCATTGCCCTGATCGCTTTGTTCGTCGTGCTGTTGATTCCTGGACTATTCCTGGCCGGTGCGCTCGCTGCGGTTGAGCTCGGACTTCACTCGTACTTTGCGGATGTAACGGGCGCTGCCGCGATCGTCGGCGTTCTTCTCGAAGTCTTCTTCGGCGTACTTGCATTTGGTTTTGCGGTGCTGCTCAGCATCTGCCTCGGAGGACCTCTGAGCACGGCGATTCGGGAGTATGCGTTGATCTTCTACGGCGGCCGTTACAAGGCGCTGGGAGACATACTCTACCCGCCGCTTCCGCCTGCGCCGCCCGAGTCTGGTGCGCCCCGGCTTGCCTGACCATGGCCGCGCTTCGCCGCAACATCATAGTCTCCGTCCTCTTCACCATCTTGGGCGGACCGGCAATCCTGCTCGTTTATCTGCCGCTGTGGATCACCCGCTTTCACATTCCGGCCGCGGAACCTCCCTGGCAGAAACTCCTGGGCGCGGCGCTGATCTTTGCCGGGCTGACGCCGCTCTTCGATTCCATCCGGCGCTTCATCTATGTAGGCCGGGGAACGCTGTTACCCAATCTGCCCACCGAGCGTCTGGTGGTGAGCGGGCTTTACCGCTACGTGCGCAATCCCATGTAAGCGGGCGTGATGGTTGCACTCGCCGGAGAGGCCGCGCTATTCGGCAGCCGCGATCTGGCCATCCTCGCCGCCGTGGCTTGGCTCGGCTTTCATCTCTTCGTGCGGTTCTATGAGGAGCCGGCACTCGCCCGCAGGTTTCCTCGGGATTTTCCCGCGTACCGGCGCCATGTTCCGTGCTGGCTGCCGCGCTTTGCGCAAGCCCGTTTTCAAGGGCTGCGAAAGGTGTTTCGGGAGCCGGGTCCCGCGTGCTAGAGTGTCTGCCCCATAGGGGGAAAGGCAATGCGCAAAGCAATCCGGCTTTTTGTGGTTTGCGCCCTGATCCTGCTGCCGGGAATCTCGGTGGCAGGGGAGCGCTTCGACGGCAATTGGTTCACCAAGCTGACCTGTCCCGCAAAGGGAAGCACCGAAGGCTATACCTGGCGGTTTCCCAGCGTCATCCAGAACAGTAACTTCCGCGGCGAACGCGGCACAGCCGGGGAACCCGGCTACCTGCTGATCGAGGGCAAGATCGCGGAGAACGGCAGCGCCAAGCTGGCCGCCACAGGCGTCGTCGCGTCGAGAAAATATGCCCGCGGCGTCTTTGCGGCCAAGGGTGAGGACTATAGCTACAACATCAAGGCCCAGTTCAAGGAGACCGAGGGCACAGGCACCCGCGACGAAGGACTGGGCATCGTAGGCCGCCCCTGCACCTTCGAGTTTGTGAAGCAGGCCACGGACCAGGTGAGTGGACATTAGGGTCCAATTCACGGTCGACCGGAAATTCAGGGACTTGGGGCGCCCACATGAGTTAGGCTGGGCTGGCACGGAGTTAGTCCCATGAAAGCCCTCTCTGCCTCGGAAGCCCTCTGGCCCGCCCTCCAGCGGATGTATCGCTTTCTCTTCCGTCCCTTCGACTGGGAAGGCTATTTGAAGCTCGCCGGAGTCGCGGTGATCACCGAAGGAGTTTGGGTCAGCTTCCGGTTTTCGCTCTCCCCCGCCCTTGAGTTCCAACTCCCGACGCTTAACAAGGAAATTCTCTTTGCCCCGGAGTACATCACCTTCACGATTCTGGGAATCTTTGTAATGCTTTTTGCTCTCTTTTTCACTTACTATCTCGTCATTCTCCTCCGCTTTGTTTTCCTCCACTGCCTGATCTTTGAGACCAGGCAGATGCTGCCGGCCTGGGACCGCTATCAAGCTCCCGCATGGCGATTCTTCAAGGCCAGCCTGCTGGTCTGGATAGTTCTGCTGGGAATGGCGGTGCTGGGCATCCTAGCCATCGCCATTGCCGGCCTCACACTCTTCAACCTGCGTACACCAGAAGGTAAGCTCGATCTCGGCGTTTTCTTCTTCCTGAGTATCCCCTGCCTTGCCATCGTCCTGCTCCTGCTGGCGGCCGTTGTGGCCGCGCATGTCGTGATGCACGACTTCATCCTCCCCGCCATGGCGCTGGAGAATCTTTCCTTCCGCAAGGCATGGCGCGTGGCGCGGCAACGCATCAACGCGAACAGGGAGACCTTTTGCTCCTACTGCATCCTCCGCCTGGGCCTCCCCCTGCTGGCGGGGTTCTTCCTGGCGATGGCCGCATGGGCGGTGAACTGGGCCGTCTTTGGAGTTCTAGCGCTCTCCGCACAGGGATTCGATGCCATGCTGGAGGACGCGACCGGCCTGGGCGCATATTTCCGCGTCGGCCTCGAGGTTTTATTCCGCCTGATGGGTCTTGGAATGGGCCTGTTCATGGCCTTCACGCTGGGCGGTCCGGTGGCAACCTGGGTGCGAAGTTACTCCCTGCTCTTCTGGGGCGGCCACTATCGCGCCCTGGGAGACGCGCTCACCCATCCGCCTGCGCTGCCAGCCGCCGTTCAGGCCTTGCCCAAAGCAGGCTGACCATGGCTTCCCTTCGCAGCAACATCGTGGTTTCGGTTCTCTTCACCGTCTTGGGCGGACCCGGTATCCTGCTTGTTCTTCTGCCTTGGTGGGTCACCCGTTTCCACATTCCGCCGGTCGAGCCGCCCTGGCAGAAACTCCTGGGCGCGGCGCTGATCTTTGCCGGCCTTACGCCGCTCTTCGATTCCATCCGGCGCTTCATCTATGTAGGCCGGGGAACGCTGGTGCCCGCCGCGCCCACTGAGCGTTTGGTGGTGAGCGGACTTTATCGCTACGTGCGCAATCCCATGTATATCGGCGTGCTGCTGGTGCTCGTCGGAGAGGCAGCGCTTTTTGGCAGCCGGGATCTGGCCATTCTCGCCGCCGTGGCTTGGCTGGGCTTTCATCTCTTCGTGCGCTTCCACGAGGAGCCGGCGCTCGCCCGCAGGTTCCCACTGGACTTTCCCGCCTACAAGCGTCATGTTCCCCGTTGGATGCCGCGCTGGACGCCCTACCGACAGGACTGACTTTCCGGTCATCGGCGGCAGGCTTCTGCGGGACTCAAAAGCCGTCAAGAACGCAGCCCTTCTCCGTGCCGATTTGAGCTGCATATTTATCCAGGAAAAGCCGTCTCCGCGGAAAGCCCGGAAAATGCCCCGAAAACAGGTCTTTTTTCGCCCCCTGGAAAACACGCTTTCACCCGCGCCAGTCGCGGCGACGGCACGCTTTGAAAAAATCCGTTTCCAGACGCATTATTTTCTTTGTGCAGGGGGCAAATGTTGTTAGATTCACATTGATGCAATTTGCCCTCAAACCCGCCCGGCGAAAGATGCGTTTTTTGCCGCTGATTGCCGCCACCTACTTCATGGTGTCGGGCGGTCCGTATGGGATTGAGGACATTCTGGGCGGAGCCGGTTTTGCCCGCGCCCTTGTGATTCTGCTGGTGCTGCCGTTTCTGTGGTGCCTGCCCACGGCGCTGATGATCGGCGAACTGGCCGCGGCCCTGCCCGCCGAGGGCGGCTTCTACGCCTGGGTGCGGCGTGCGCTGGGTCCCTTCTGGGGCTACCAGGAAGGCTGGCTCTCGCTCTCCGCCAGCATCTTCGACATGGCCATCTACCCGGCGCTCTTTGTGCTCTACCTGGGCAAGTTCGCACCCGGGCTCACCGCCGGTTGGAGCAGCTACGGCTGGTCGCTGGCCGTGGTGGTACTTTGTTGCCTGTGGAACCTGCGCGGCGCGCCGGCTGTGGGCGAGGGCTCGGTGGGTCTCTTTGTACTGCTGCTGGCTCCGTTTGCCGTCTTCGTCGTTCTTGGGCTTTGGCATGGATTCACCATGCACCCCGCGGTGCAGTGGAGCCAGCCCGCCTCGGAGTCTGCCCTCTCCACAGCGATACTGGTCGCCATGTGGAATTACATGGGCTGGGACAATGCCTCCACCGTGGCCCAGGAAGTCGAGAATCCGCAGCGCAACTATCCGCGCGCGATGATCGCGGCCACTATTCTGGTCGCGGTCACTTACATCCTGCCGCTGGCCGCCATCGCCATGAGCGGCTTCTCCGTAGACAGCTTCGCCACCGGCGACTGGATGACCGCGGCGCGCACCATCGGAGGCCCTCTGCTGGGGATCGCCGTGGTGGCCGGAGGCGCCATCACCGGCATCGGCATGTTCAACGCCCTGGTCATGAGCTACACCCGTCTGCCCATGGCCATGGCCGAGGACGGCATGTTGCCGAGGGTGGTGGCCAAGCGCAACAGCCGCGGCGTGCCCTGGGTCTCCGTGCTGCTCTGCGGGCTGGCCTGGGCCATGGCGCTCAAGCTGCCCTTTGAGCGCCTCATCTCCATCGACCTGATTCTTTACGGCTCGAGCCTGTTGCTGGAGTTTGTCGCCCTGATTGTGCTCCGTCTCCGCGAGCCGGAACTGGTGCGGCCCTTCAAGGCCGGCAACTTGGCCTTTGCCTGTTCCCTCGCCGTCGGTCCCGCCGCACTGATCGCCTATGCTCTCTACGCCTCGCGCGACGAGAAGCTCATGGGCTCAACCTCGGCGCTGCTCTTCGCTGTCGTTGTGGCGCTGCTGGGGCCGCTGTTCTACTGGCTCTTTGCCGCCCCCCGGGTGCGCCGCCGCCTCGCCGCAGCCCAGGCCGCCGACTGACGCATTCTTCTGCGCGACGAAATGCCTTTGCTCCCTGGTTGTGCGGTCTCTCTAAAGTTCGTATCAAAGATGAACTGTCATCCTGAGCAGCCCGACTCGCTAGGACGAGTTACCGCTGGAATGAACTGCCGCCAACTCGCTAACTCGCGATTTCCACGAAGCGGAAGCTAACTTGCTGATTTTGTTGATAAAACTCTTCATTCAACTTTTCTGTTCATCTGGAGCGTAGTTGGTCACGCTTTTTGCGATTAACTCAGTCGAACGATCCGTGGTTGTTCTTCAACGAACTTCTGATTCCCCACACCAGCTAGTGCTTGCTCAACCCCTCCCGGGGATGCTGGGAGACAGCGTAGAATCTTCACCATTGCGGCGCCTGCCGCCGGTTCTGTTACATGCCTCTAGATTCTCCAAGCCCGAGGCGGAGCGCGTGGATTGTCCTCGCCATGCTTGCCATGATCGCGGTCCCTGCAGGCATCACTCTGCTCACCGTGCATGTGCCTGCGGTCATTGCAATCTCCAGTACAAATCCCACGCCCTATGGCTACAGTTGGAGCCTGCTGTTGTTTGTCGTCCCGGTGGTGGTCATCGGTGGCTGGTTTCTGCCCCACGAAG
>Ga0302266_10004243_pt1 | contig 11156 bp, 12 predicted proteins | sample III_Bog_E1_2_FD_194559 | JGI IMG/M metagenome (GOLD analysis project Ga0302266, IMG submission 194559) | Peat permafrost microbial communities from Stordalen Mire near Abisko, Sweden - III_Bog_E1_2 | ecosystem: Environmental > Terrestrial > Soil > Wetlands > Peat | place: Sweden: Abisko... | reverse complement strand
GTAGAGATCGACAACACCCACGTTGTGGTGTTGCGCGGAACCGGGCGCGCGATGGTTCCAGTGCCGGAGATGGCGGCTTTTGCAGATCGATTCGGCTTCCAGTTCGCGGCACATGAACTGGGTGACGCTAACCGTTCGGCTCGCGTCGAGAGACCGTTCTGGTTCATCGAAACAAACTTCCTGGCGGGGCGCAGCTTCGCCAGTTGGCAGGATCTGAATCAGCAGGCGCGGCAGTGGTGCGACAAGGTCAACGGGACTTACAAGAAGCATCTCCGCGCCGTGCCGCGCGAGTTGTTCGCGATGGAGCAGCAGCATCTGCGCCCGCTGCCGGTCTGGGTTCCCGAGGTCTACCGACTGCACGAACGAGTGGTAGATATGGAAGGCTATGTCACGGTGAACACGAATCGCTACTCGGTACCGGTGGACTGGATCGGCCGCCGCGTTGAAGTGCGCGAGACCGCGAGCAAGATCGAAATCCAACTCGACGCCCGTCATCTGGTAACTCATCAGCGTGTGGCCGAGGCGGACCGCCGCCACGTCATGCTGGCCGAACACCGGCCGCCGCGCGGCGTCAAGCGTCCCGACCCGCATCCGGAGGAAGGGCTCATCCTCAGGGCCGCGCCTGAAATCGCCGGCTATGTCGCGGAGTTGAAGAAGAACAGCCGCAAACTTGTCGTCCTTGCCCTGCGCCAACTGCTGCGCATGGTGCGCGAGTATCCCAGGGCTCCGCTGCTGGCCGCGGTCGCAGAAGCCGCACGCTACGGACTCTACGACCTGGACCGGGTCGAGCGCATGATCCTGCGCTTGGTGGCACGCGACTACTTCCTGTTGAGCAACGATCCGGAGAGAGAGCCATGAAACCGAGTGACGAGTTGGAACAACTACTGAAGAACCTGCACCTGAATCGCATCCTGGATATCTACGGCGAGCAGTCGAGCGCGGCCGAGAAAGAAGATGTCCCGTACTCCGAGTTCCTCACGCGCTTGCTGCGAGCGCAGTGGCATCATCGCCAGGAAACCGCACTGGCGTGGAGAATCAAGCGCGCCAGTCTTCCCGAGAACTGGTCACTGGCCAGCTTCCCCTTCGCGCGCCAGCCCGGTGTGAACCGCAAGCAGATCCACACGCTGGCCGAGCTGGACTTCGTTGCCAAAGCAGAAAATCTGGTGCTGATCGGCCCGCCTGGCGTGGGCAAAACCGGACTGGCGTCTGGCCTGTTGTTGAAGGCGCTGGAAAATGGATACCGCTGCCAGTTCATCCGCGCCCAGGACCTGTTCGATCAGATGTATGCGTCACTGGCTGACCGTTCCTCGCGCCAACTGCTCAACCGCCTGAGCCGGCTTGATGTACTTCTGATCGACGAGCTTGGATATCTCACGCTCAAGCCCGAGCAGTCCAACATCTTCTTCAAGCTGATGGAGGAGCGCTATCATCGCCACGCAACGATCATTACAACGAATCTCAGCTACGGCGAATGGGGCAACTTCCTCGGCAACCCGACCATGGTCGATGCGCTGTTGAGCCGCGTCCGCCACTACTGCCACACCATACAAATCGACGGACCATCCCTGCGCGATCCGCAGGGCTGAGGAGACGGCCTTGGATCAACAACCATCCGGCCGCGAAGACGGGGTCCCCACGGACAGGTCTTCGTCCGTGGGGCGGGAAGACTACGTGCGCAAGGTTCTGGAAGCCTATCGCAATACGCCGGGAACCTGCGGCAATCTGCGCCGGCCAGACCGTCTGCTGGCCATCCAGCTCTATCAACGCGGCGTCGCCTTGCACAAAGTCGAGAACGCACTCGTGCTGGCCGCGGTCCGCCGCTTGATCCGGCCCGCCGATGCACCACCGCTGACCACCGTGCGTTCTCTGGCCTATTATGCCGTGTCCGAGATTATGCCGAGTTGCTGTGTTTCACGACTGCAGGCGGCGCTCTGGGTCTCAGTAAAACCGGCATAATCAAAGGGCCTCGAGGAATGCCAGCGTTCTGTCAGTGGGACGATAACGGGTCGGTTTGGCTGTGCCGCTGGCGGTCCGTGAGAGTGCTTTCTCTTTAATGTGCAAGTCCGCGTGAAGGTAAATTTCGGTTGTTGCGGTAGACTCGTGGCCTAACCAGAGCGCAATGACGGACCGGTCCACGCCGTGGTGCAAAAGGCTCATAGCGGAACTGTGTCTTAACACGTGCGGTGTGATTCTTTTCCCTTTTATCGAAGGGCACCGTTGCTGAGCGATGGTCGCATACTTTTCGACCAGCCCTTCCACCGCATCACGACTCAATGGTCCTCCTCGAGTGCTGGGGAATAACGGGTCTTCTGGTTGTCCCTGCAGCTCTCGCAACCACGATTTCGTGAAAGCGGCTACGTCACGTCGAAGCGGGGTGCAGCGTTGCTTCCGGCCCTTGCCTTCACACCGCACATGGGCACCTGTTCCCAAAATCACATCTTGGCAGCGAAGGCTGGTTAGTTCGGAAACACGCAAGCCAGTTTGAATAGCAAGATGAAGTAGAGTACGATCCCGCCGTCCGAGCCATGTGGAAGTATTGGGCGAGCCGAGTAGGGCCTCGATTTCCGCCTCGCTTAGAAAATCTATAGGCCGCTTTTCGTGCCTCTTTGTTGGTATCGCTAGAACGCGCTGACAGAGTTGAGCGTGGGTGGGGTCGCACAAGGCGACATAACGGAAGAACGAATGTAGTGCAGCCAAGCGGATATTTCGAGTACGAATGCTGCTCCTCCTTTTTGTTTCTAGGAAATGGAGGAAATCTGCGACGAGTGTGGTGTCGAGCGCGGTCAGTTCAATTTCAGAAGGATTCTTATGGAGACGTTCTTTCGCAAAGGCCAATAAAAGGCGGAACGTATCGCGATAAGAAGCGATCGTGTGAGGACTGGCGCGCCGCTGCTGCATCAGCCTTTCGACAAAGAACGATTGCAGAAGCTGTGGAAAGGTCGAGGTATTCGTTCTCACAGACTCCCTCCAGTCATGGCTTTCTCCAGCCGCTTTGTGGCCAGCTGAAGCAGCTCTGGAACAGCTTCGATGTACCAGTAGGTATCCCGGGCACTTCGATGGCCTAGATATGACGCGAGCTTTGGAATCTCGCGTTCGACATCCAGGCCAGCCCGATACCAGTTGATCAGCGTCCGAGAAGCGAAGCTGTGCCTCAGGTCATGTAGCCGTGGCCCTTTACCATGGCTCTTCCCTGGTAGCCGCAAGCCAACCTCCCGAGAAACTTGCGCAAACGTCCACTCTGCGATGTTTTTAGTAACCCGTGTTCGGCGCTCCAAAAGAAAGAAGGCCTGGGTTTGCGGGCAAGGGCAGAACCGATCTCTAGCATCGGCATAGGCTTCTAAAGCCCTCTGAGTCGATGGGTGTACATACACGAGTCGGGACTTGCCGAACTTTGATTTTCGCAGGACGAGAGTTCCCTCTACAAGATTCACATCGTCGCGGTTGAGTGCCACCGCCTCACCGATGCGCATTCCGGTAATCGCCAAGAGACCAAACAGCGTGGAATAGGTCCGTCCACGAAGCCCGCCAGAAGAAGGCAGCGCTGCTGCGGTTTGTATGAGTTGTTCGATTTCACGGACGCTGTAAATGTAGGGAGGTCGACGACGGTACTGATATGGCAGAAGTCCTTGCGGTGGAACTTCCGTCCGCGGATCCTGCGCACTCAACCAAGCAGCGAACTGACGTACGATGCCCAGGCGCCAAGCCCAAGTTGCCGGTTGAACACTTGCTGGCTTGGTTGCCCATTCTACTGCAAGGCCCGTTGTGATGCGGGAGATGCCGCGTGCTTCGAGGAAATCGACGAACTGGTTGAGTCCCCACCGTATATCTCGCAGCTGAAACCCTAGCGCTTCTCTCAAAGCAAGGTACTGGCGAAGTCCTTTTCGAACCGGATTCATCGTCCACCTCCTTGGGGCCAAGGCTGAGAAAGAGATCGCAAACTGAGACTGTCCACCTTTGCATAGATCTCGGTCGTTGTGAAACTTCGGTGACGGAGAAGCGCGGCAATTTCGGACAGGGAGGCGCCCTGGCGCAGAAGGTTTGTCGCTAAACTATGACGAAGTAGATGAGCGCCAGTAAACGGTGCCTTGAGGCCTGCTCCAAAGAGAGCACGCTGCACCATGTGGCTGACAGGCGTTGAGCTACTTAAGCCGCAGAATGGGGCTTTGAGACGAAGGAAAACTCGGTCCGAGGCGCTGCTTGGACGGTCGTGCAGACAACTGACAAGGGCCTTTCCGACTTCACGTACCAGCGGTAAGCGATCATGGACTCCGCCTTTGCCTCGAACACGAATCTCTCCCAATCTCCAGTCAATATCTTCCAACCGTAAGTTCGCTACTTCTCCGGCACGAAGTCCAAGTCGGGCAAGAAGGAGCAGGATCGCATAATTACGACGACCTGCAGGTGTGCCCCTGTCGCAGCTCTTCAGTAACTGCTCCACTTCCTGTCCGCTAATGTAGCGAGGGATCGTATTCACTGGCCGGCAGGGTACCGTAGGCACAGAGGCAGTCAGGTCAACAGAGATATCCCCTTCTCGTAGGAGAAAGCGAAAAAACGAGCGAAGGGCTGTGACCATCAACTGGGCACGCTTCGGCTTTACTGAGCGAGCACGCTTGACGATAAAGCTTGAGACGTCCCCCGCCTTGAGTTCACTGAGGTCAAGGGGCTGGTTATGGAAATGCTGCAACAGAAATCTGCGAATGAACCATAAATACCGCTCAATCGTAGCCGTTGTAAGCCCACGCTCATCTTGCAGATGTTTCTCGTAACTCTGTAAGAGTTTGTCCCGCGGGCTCTCGACTGACCGTACCACTAAGCCAATTGCCGTCGGCTTATTGTGCTGCAGGTGCTCAAGAAAATCACGCAGCGTCGCACAATCGCCCTTTTTCGATTTGAATCGGCGGTGGTAGTCTCTTAAAAACACCTCGACAGCACGAGGATCGATACCGGCAACAGTTCGGTGAGTAGATCTTAGCCATGCGCCCAAGTGGGCGAGAAGCCGGACCTTTATCTGGACGGATGTGCGACTATATCCAGCTTCCGCCAGCGTTTGTACAAATGACTCCAGAGAACTACTGAGGAGACTTGCTTGTAGTTCCTGAACTACGCGAGATTCGAAGTACTGTTCCAACATGCCTTATCCTTTCTGGTACTCAGCCAATAAGGATAAGACGTGCGAATTATGCCGACTTGAAGCTCACCTCTTCACATTGTCACCTCCGTAACAGCCCAATCCAATGGAGCTATTCCGTTTCGCCCACGGACCTGATGGCAACAGTCGGCATAATCTCGGACACGGCATAATAGGCCTCATGCCGTTAACGGCATGAGGCGTACTTCCTGCCAGTGATCGAGGAAGTCCTGGAAATGGAAGTGGGAGAAGAGTACTACCAATACGCACGGCAAAAGCTCCAGAGGCTTCGCCCGTCCTGAAGGTGCATGCAGAGCACTTGCCGCAGCCACGCCTTCTGCGTGGGATGACGTGTAAGAACCAAACCCACGTGTCCATCGACGGAACCAAGATCAAGGCCAACACCAGCAAGCACAAGGCGATGGGCTACAAACGCATGAACGAGACCGAGGCGCGTCTAAAGCAGGAGATCGATGCGCTGCTGGCCGCCACCGAGAAGACCGATGCCGAAGAGGATGCGCAGTACGGCAAGGATCGTCATGGTGACGAACTGCCTGCCGAGTTACAGCGGCGTGAGAGCCGGTTAAAGAAGATCGGCGAGGCTAAGGCGGCTTTGGAGCAGGAAGCCCAAGAAAGGGCAGCTCGGCAACGCGCCGAGGTCGAGCAGAAGCTTGCCGAACGCGAAGAGGAAGAGCAGCGTACGGGCAAAAAAGAAGCGTGGCCGAAAGCCAGTAGCGCCCGATCCCAAGCAGGCCAAGCCAGGCTTGTCAACAGGAAGCGCATTCGCTGGATTCAATCCGCGTCGCTTTTCATTTTCACCTGAGGGCCTTTCAGCCATCGTGCAGTTCCGAAATGGGCCGATTCCTGTTTTAGGCGCAATTGGCGATGTGATCGAAATTGACCATTTCTTTGATTGATGAATTCAATCGGCAGGTCCGAGATAGGTAATGTGACTCTCAGTAAGCGTCCATTCGGAATCGGTGTGCGCGCCTCGGGTCCTTCAACAAAACGTAACAATTGAGACATTCCGAAAAGGATGTGGGTCAATGGCACTTGTCAAGAAAGCCGCCTCTCAGGTGGCTTCCTCCTTCGATGGGAAATCCTCGGCTGTCACCGCACGTGAGGCGGAAGCGCAGCGCAAAAAAGCTAGAACTCTCGCGAAACAACAGCAGGCTGCCGAACGGATTGCTGCGGCCACCGGACAGTTGGCTTCCGGCATCGCCGAGGCCTCCTCGGCTGCCGAGGAGTTGAAGCGTGCGAGCGACCAGATTGCAGCCGGAGCCGAGGAGGCTTCGAGCGCAGCGCAGGAGTCCCTGGCAGCATTTCAGCAGGTAGGTGTCTCCATCACCCGCCAGTTGCAGAATGCCGAACTCAGCCGCATCAAGGGCGAAGCCTGCCAAACCCTCATCGTCCGCACCAGCGCCGATGTGGCAGCGCTCATCCAGAATGTCGGGACGGCCGCCGAACGTCAGCTTGAGTCTGTGCGCATGGTTTCCGAACTGGAAAAGCAGGCCGCCAACATCGGCGACATTGTGAAGGCTGTTGCCCGCATCGCGGATCAGACCAACCTGCTGGCCTTGAACGCAGCCATTGAAGCGGCTCGTGCCGGGAAACATGGCAAGGGTTTTGCCGTTGTTGCGGACGAAGTGCGCACACTGGCCGAGACTTCCGAGAAGAGCGCCAAGCAGATTCAGGAATTGGTGGGGCAGATTCAGCAAGAGGTGAAGACCATCGCGGCCGGCATCAATACCTCCGCCAAGACGATGGAAGACGAAGTCGAGAAAGGCAAAACTGTCACCATTCAGTTGGAGCAGATCCGTCTCGATGCTGTTGAGATTGTGAAGGGCATCGGCGAAATCGCCGCCAATGCGGCCCAGTCCAATGTGGCATCGCAACAAGCGCTGAAAGGGTCGCAGAATATTGCGGCTGCCGCCGAAGAGCAATCCTCTGCGTCCGAGGAATCCGGCAAGACTGTGGCCGAGCAGACCCAGGCCCTGGCCGAGTGCGAGCAGGCTGCGCAGGCCCTCGCCGAACTCGCAGAAGATTTGAAGAATTCCACTGATGTTGCCAAGAGCGCGGAACAAGTTGCATCCGCCGCTGAGGAACTTTCTTCCGCCGTACAGGAGATCAACCGCTCTGGTGCGCAGATCACGACTGCTCTCGGGCAAATCCGCAAGGGCGCCGAAGTACAGTCGGCGGCTTCCGAGGAGTCTGCCGCGGCCACCAACCAGATTGAAAAGGGATTGGAGATCGCTCAAAAGCGCGCCACAGCCAGTGCGGAGAAGGTATTGGCTATCAAGAATCTGCTGGGCGAAAACAAGATTGCCGTCAATGGGCTGATTTCAGGCCTTTCGGCTTCGGCGGATGCCTCCCGGGGCAGCATCAAGCAAATGAACGATCTGGAACTGGTTTCCAGACGAATCGACAAGATCGTCGAGGCCATCAGCACCGTATCCATTCAGACCAACATGGTAGACATCCGTCGAATCGTAGAAAGGAAATCCCACTGATTCGGATACGGACGAAAGCTGGCATCAATGAAAACACTGTTGTCCGACTTACGCGGGGCAAACTGCAAGGGAAGCGCAATCAAGTTTCCGAACCCGCCTTTGGGCATGGTGTCCTGGTTGGGAAAGAAGCGATCATAGGAATCGAGACCGAGTTGATGCCGGCGTTCCATAGTTCGCGTGAGAATTGCGCATCCAAGTTTGCGCGCAGTATTTGCTGGAATTGCATCTTCAAAGAAGATCCAAACATGGCCACCATGACCAGAACGCGAACGCTCCAGAACCGCTGGTACATTCAACTCCAGACAGGTATCGAGAAATGCGCGGGAGTCTTCGGTCCATGTTTTCTTATCGAAATCTGCGGCGAGAAACCCGCAGGTCTCGTCCTGAAGAAGCGGATAAATGCCAATGGTCTCATGCCCAAGCAGATGATTCTCGATAACCGCGTCGCTCAAGGGAAGGAACTGTCGAGTATTTCGATCAACCTTCTTCCTGTCCTCCGGTCTGCTTGCATTGATGGCTTTCCAATCCTTCAGCGCCGCTGGCGAGTATCCTGACCGACCGTCGGAATTTTCCCATCGCCGCGCATAAACATCTTCTCTTCCGCGAAACAGGCTCCGAAAGAGAGCGATACGTTTGTGCGCGCGCTCTTCTTTGCTTTCTGATGCCAATGGCGTAAGAGTTAGAACCGGACGTTCATCTCCTGGTACGAGTAGGGGAATAGAAATGCCGTGAGCGGCCAGTACACGGCGCAGGCTTGCATTTTCTTCCCGAAGCAGCCTGTTCTCCTCGCGCCGCTGATCGGGTAAAACCGATTCTGAACCTTCGTGTTCCATATCCGGTTCACTGCTCCGTGCTGCCCAGCAGAACACTTTCGTAGAACCTGCGCACGTTATCGAAGACAACAGCGATGTCCGTCCGTAGCCCACATTCTTCCGCGAGCGCCTGAAATGGCGTTTGCCATTCCGGCGGCGGCTCGTTCAAACTTGTTGGCAAAGCGTGCGTTCCCCTGCGATTAAAGGTCAGATGCAGCGCGTTCAATATTCTCTGCCGATCAAGTTGGTTGCTTGCAATCAGAAGAGCCATATCCACCAAATCCTTCACCCGGCTATTGGGCGTGTTTCTCGGTAGCGTGTAGGCGTGGATCTTCTCGGCGAATTGCTGTTCCCGAGAGATCATTTGTACCCGTGGCTTTTCGATTCCAGCAAAACCGAGCCAGTCGTGGCACTCGGCTGTATCAAGAGGTTGTATCACCACATCACCAACGCATGCGTCGAGATGAAACCGAGCGAAGATCCTTCCATCCATTCGTGTCTCGACAGAAAAGCGAGCGCCGCCGTAAGGAGCAGCGGTCAGGTCCATAACAGGTGGACCAATCGTGTACTCGAACCAGTCATCCAATGAGTTAGCGGCCATCCCCTGCAGCATCTCTCGAATCGCCTGGTTTGGATCGCTACCCTCCACAGTCCCCACGACTCGCTGCAATGTAAGGTCAATATCGATGGTGGATCGAGCGGACCTGAAGCGAAGTTCCAGCGCATAACCACCCTTCAACACCCAAGGCACAGACTCTTCCCGGAATAAACGCGCCAGTAAACGATCGAAGGATACCTGGCGCCTGAGGCGATTGATGTCGGTCCGTTCGGCTTGGGAGATGCTTTTCAGGCGTTCTTCCAGGGCTTTGCGAAAGGCTCCCGCCGTCGCATATGTTCTTGAGATCGCCATTATGCAGCCCGCCTCATTTCCTCTTCGACCATCTTGCGTACGGTCTCGGTCATCTCCGCATTTTGAATCTGCTGGCGCGTGATCAGTCCGCGGTCAGCAGCCTGCCGTAGCGCCTGACCAATGAACGTCTGCTCGACTGTGCCGGTCTCGATCAGGTCAAGAATCGTGCGCAGTGGCCGGGTGTATTTGTAGCCGGGGCCAGCCTGGATTTCGTTCTCGGGCAGGTCCCGATAGTGGAGCTCGACAATGCCAGGAATAATGCTATTTCGGCGAAAGTTCTTCGGAACGGTCAGATGGAGTTTCGCCGGGTTCAGGTCTGACAGCTCATGGAGGCTCAGCGCCGTCTGATGGCTGTAAACCCCTTCGACAGCTTCCTTCCGATTCCTGGACCAGAGCGACCAGAGCACCAGATCGGGCCGGTCAGACGTGGGAAACAGCGTCAGGCGATAGATGCCGCGGTGTTCCCGGGTCCAGTTCCCGGCCTGCAGATGGTAGGGATGCGTATTTTCGGCAAATCCGGCCGCCTTGGCCTGCTTCGTAGTGAAGAAGCCTTGCTGCTGCTCGGCGAAATCAAAGAGTCGCCGCGACGCCTCTCTGTGAGACTGGGCCATAGCACAATACTACAACTTTCTTGTCGTGTTGTCGCTGCTGGGAATTTGGATCCACCGCAGTGCTCGATAGCTGAATGAAGCGAGCGCAAACTACGCCAGGCTCGGACTCGACCACATCTGGCTGCTACAGATGGGTGCCGACGTCGAGATCATTCTCTGGCGCGGCGAGCGGTCAACGACACTCTGCTCCTGATGCTTCTCGCGCGTGGCCTGCAGAGCATGAATGATGGTGTGGCAGTTTGCGTCAAGAATGCCTCCGTGCTCCGCAAGGAGCGACGCGATGAGAACCGTCAGCAGGCGGATGAGTTCAAGCGATATCCGTTCCTCTTACCAAGCAGGACTATGCGGCCTCCAGAAGTCCTCGCGGTCTTTCTATGTTCCAATGGGGTTGAAAACGGGGTGGCGAAGGAACAAGCTGAAACCCGCGTATTCATTGGGCGAAACCCCTCTTTTGCCCCCGCTGTAAGAATTCCTTTGAGTCCACTTGCGTCTATTTTGGCGCCTTGTTGTTTCTGCAAGTTGTTGAGAATAAACGCTATATACACTTTCCCAAGCTGAATGTCGCCGGTTCGATCCCGGTCTCCCGCTCCAAAAGAATCAACAGTTTACATTTACTGGCTACAATCTGTGCTCCATTTATGCTCCGATTACATCGCCAAAAGGAGCTTTTCAAGTTGGTTGACCGCTGCCGGCCTGCTCACTTCTTGCGGTTGCGTGTTCACGTTTTGGCTTGATGTTCCGGTTCCAGCAACTGATGGAAATACCGATGGGCGGGCTACATGCTGTGCAGGTTGCAGATGCCCTGGAGAGACTACACGAAAGTGGCTTGCACCGGATTCTTCAGTTTATGGACGAAGGCAAAATAGGCCACCATAACGCGAAATGCCTTCGACCGATTCACCCCGCAGAGAACCTCTCCTCCAATCCTCTCCAGCTCATCGGCTATTTCGTATGTCAAAGGAAACACGAATGCAGAGTCGATGGTCTGGAACGGAATGTTCAGCCACTGGCTGTTATAGAACGCAACGAGTTGCGCCTGCGCCACCTTCGTTTTGAAACTCATGATGATGTGTTCAGCGAGGGCATTCTTCTTCCGGATTTTGAGCACGGCAAAGAGTTGATTGAAATGGCTCTTGGTGAATCTGGAATCGACGGTAAGTCGAAGTTGAGTGCGCTTCTCTGCGG
>Ga0302266_10004241_pt1 | contig 11160 bp, 14 predicted proteins | sample III_Bog_E1_2_FD_194559 | JGI IMG/M metagenome (GOLD analysis project Ga0302266, IMG submission 194559) | Peat permafrost microbial communities from Stordalen Mire near Abisko, Sweden - III_Bog_E1_2 | ecosystem: Environmental > Terrestrial > Soil > Wetlands > Peat | place: Sweden: Abisko... | reverse complement strand
CACTCGCGAGCCCGCCGCCGCCGAGCGCAACCGCATTGAGACACTGGCCTTCGAGCGTGGCCTCATGATTCTGGGCTGCGGCGAATCGTCAATTCGCCTGGCTCCGCCTCTCATTCTCACTGAAGAAGAAGCGACCGTGGCTCTCGACATCCTGGAAGAATCCCTGGCTGTCGTTGAGAAAGAACACGAGCACGCAGCAGCCGAAGTTGCAACCGCTTGAGGCTTCAGCAACCCACCACCAAAAGGCCTGCGAAGAATCTGCCGGCCTTTTGTTGGATGGGACTGCCCTACCCCGTCAGTTTCATGTTGGCAATCTCACTCGTCCTGTGAGCGGCGCGCTCAAGATTCTGGCCCATCTCCTGCGTGGCAAGGTGCTGCTCTTCTGCGGCAGCCGCCATCTGGTGCGACACTCCCGAGAGTTCTTCAGTCTGCTTCGCAATGCGGTCGATGGCCGCAACCGCCGTTGTAATGTCCGTGCCGATCGCCGAAACCTTGGCCTGAATCTCCGCAGTCGCCCGGGCAGTTTGTTCGGCCAGTTTTCGCACTTCGCTGGCGACCACGCTGAAACCTTTACCATGCACCCCGGCACGCGCGGCTTCAATATTCGCATTCAGCGCCAGCACGCTCGTCTGCGTGGCAATTGAGGCAATCAGCTCCGCCACTTTAGCCACTCCGCTGCTCGACTCTTTCAGGCTCAGAATCGAATGCTTGCTCTCTTCAGTCGCAGTGCGCGACTTTTCCGCAGCCTGGGCCACATTTTCGGCATTGCGCGCAATCTCGCCAATGCTCGCCTCGATCTCGTGCGTGGCCGTAGCCACCATTTGCAAATTTCCGTTCAGGTGCTCGATGTCGGTCCGCTGTGCCTCCTGCGCGTGGCGCAGTGCATCAATCGTTTGCTGCGTGCTTACACCCCAGATCACCACCGCGCCAATGTGCTCACCTGCCTCGTCGGTCATTGCTTCTACCTGGAGATCGAGCTTCACCGGCCCCAGTTCGATAGTCGCGTTATGCGGCAGTTGATGCTGGCTGCCTCGATGTTTCGAGTTTGCCAGGATCCGGTCTATATTGTCCTGCGACTTATGAAAGACATGGATCGACTTGCCCACGAGCTCATCTACAGGAACCGGCAAATACTGCTGCAGTGTCTTGAGCGTCTTGCGCGACGATCGATTGAGGTAGCGCAGAATCAGGTCCCGGTCGCAAAACATCGCATTTGCAGGCAGCGCGTCGAGCGCATATTCAAAGCTCCGATCGACGACAGCCTCGTCAGCAAGACCTTCATCAACCTCCATCACTGCCGCTGCAGACCGCTCCTGCTGCCGCGAAAACAAACCTCCCAGCAATCCATGAGACATTTTGAGAATTCTCCTATGACATTCAATCTCAGTTTCGGGCAAGTTTGCGCGGTTAGTTGGCAATAAGGCGACATAATTGAATTTCGTTCCCAAATGCGAATTTCTGATTCCAAATCGGGAGATTCAATTTGCCCATGAACTTGCAGGCCTGAATCGTGCAATTTGCGCCGCATCGCCTTCAAGGTTGAAAATGGTTTGCCATGCAATCCCTCAGAGAACTGCGCGTGGGCGCAATCCGGCTCGCAATCGATTCGCTTGATCGCGTTTCGCGCTTAGGCGGACGTGCTCCCGAACTCCCGGCCCATCTCGTCACCGGTCTCGAAGGTGAAAAGGAAGCCTATTTCTATCTGCTCCGTAAGGGCTATCTGGTAGTGGCAACGCGCTGGTCGGCAGGAAACCTGCCGGGAGACATCGACATTGTTGCGTGGAAAGACTCCCTGCTTTGCATCATTGAAGTCAAAGCGCGCACCGCACACGACATAACTCCCGCCGAGGTTGCGGTCGACAGCCACAAGCGCTACCTCCTTCGCCGGCTCGCCCGCCGCTATATGCTCCAGTTGCCGCATACCCGCGGCTCACAGGCTGTCTTGCCTCAAGCGCGATTCGACGTGATCAGTGTTTATCTGCTGCCGGGCACGAAGCCTGAGATCACGCATTTTGAAAATGCCTTCGGCTTCAGCGAGAATCGTCACGATTGGGATTGAGTTCCCGAGGAGGTTCCATGAATCGAGTCGTAACATTCCTAATTGCTACGAACGCCGATGCGGCCATCAGCTTCTATCGCGATACGCTTGGCTTGAAATTCATCCGCGACGACGGCTTCGCGCTGGTCTTCGAAACGAATGGCGTCACGCTTCGCATCGCCAAGGTACCGGAGTTCACTCCGGCGCAGCACACCGTTCTTGGATGGGAATCGGACAATATCGCCGCGACCGTCGACGAGCTTGCGGCGAAAGGCGTCACGTTCACTCACTATCCCAACATGGGCCAGGATGAGCGCGGCATCTGCACATTTCCCAATGGCGACAAAGTAGCGTGGTTCAAAGATCCCGACGGAAACGTGCTCTCCATCTCGCAGCACGCAGCGTGAGCGTATTGCAGAAGCTTAGCCCTTGGCGTCTTCGAATTCCTCGTGCCACGCCATCTGGATGGCCTCGAGCCGCGACTCATTCGACTTGGTCGGGTCGTCGGCGAAACCTTCAAGCTCGGTAACGTGGCGATGCAGATCGGTAAACCGCACGGTCAGCGGGTCCACCTCGGGGAACTTCTCCTGCAATTGAATGCCGATCTCCTCGGCGTCGGTCCATAGAATCTCGCGCGGCATCTTACTTCCCCTCCGCCAAAGCCAGCGGCTTGCCTTCTGAAGTGTAATTCCGATTCCACTTGGGAATTTCTACCACGTAGTTGCCGGGCTTTGTAATCACCGCCTGGCAACCCAGCCGCGAGTCCAGTTGCTGGTCGGCCGCCATGTCCATGCGGTCAATTTCGTCGTCGTCCGCCTCGGTGATTCCTGCCTGGTCTTTGATCCACAGATGGCAGGTGGTGCAGGCGCACACGCCCCCGCATGCATGGTCAAGAAAAATCCCGAAGTTCTCCGCAACATCGAGAAAACTCATCGGCTTGCCGTGATGATCGTACGGCAAGGTGCCGAACTCAAATTCAACAGTGCGGCCTTCGGGCATAAATGTCACCCGCACCAGCTTCTCCGGCGGAATTTCTTTCTTGGGTGTATCGGTCATAAACTTCTCTCTCGCAATCGAGGAACAACAGCGAATTTCGCGCCGCCCCTCCGGGGCTCCGGGATCTTTTTATTACGCCTACCCAGGACTGCGTCCTAGGCTAACTTCGTTGCCTCCCTCCGGGAGGCGATGCGTCGGCACGACTAAAATCGTGCCCTGATACAAACCATTCCCTAGCGTCGCGGCGGGCGTGGACGCCCGCGCGGACAACCGGTCTGGAGACCGGCGCTACACTCCTGCCCTGCTTTCACTTAAACTCCGCGGCTGCCATTGGATGCGGTGCGGTGATTTCATTTCCCAACTCGTCGCCCGCTTCGTTCATCGTTTTGCCGCGAATCGCATCCGTCACAGCGGCATCCATCATCAATTCGGCGAGGCGTCGCGTCGTCTTGTCGAGTACCACCCGCGCGTCGCGAATCGCCGCTGCATCTTCGCCTGCATTCGCTTCGGTGAGCCGGTCGCGCGCCTCATCAATTGCGTCCCGTTCCTCGCCGCTCAAATGCTGCCATGCGGGATTCGATCGCGCCTGTTCGACCTTGGCCAGATCCGACTCCGCCTCGACCCGCGCTTCAATCAACAGCCGCTTGGCGAAATCCTCTTCGGCATGATCGAACGAATCCAGAATCATGCCCTCGACCTGCTCGTCAGTTAGGCCATAAGTCGGCTTCACTTCAATCTCAGCCTGCTTACCGCTGCGCTGCTCGCGCGCCGACACTTGCAGAATTCCATCGGCATCAATCAGAAACTTGACCTCAATGCGCGGCAGTCCGGCCATCATCGGCGGAATGCCCCTCAGATCGAAGCGCGCCAGCGAGCGGCAGTCTGCCGCCAATTCGCGTTCGCCTTGCACCACGTGGATCGCCACATTCGTCTGCCCATCGACGCCGGTGGTGAAGTGCTCCGTCGCCGAAGCGGGAATCGTCGAGTTACGCGTGATGATCTTGGCCACAACTCCGCCCAGCGCCTCAATGCCCAGCGAGAGCGGGGTCACGTCGAGCAGCAGCAATTCTTCAGTCGATTTCGACGCGCCCGCAAGAATATCCGCCTGCACTGCCGCACCCAGAGCAACCACCTCATCGGGATTCAACTCAGTGTGCGCCTTCTTTCCGCGAGCGCCCAATTTGAAAAGCTCATCCACCAGTTTGCGCACTGCGGGAATCCGCGTCGACCCGCCCACCAGCACCACTTCATCAATCTGCTCGGGCGTAAGGCCCGCATCTGTCATCGCCTGCTTGCAAGGCGCAATCGTGCGCGCCAGCACTGGCTCAATCAACATCTCAAAAACTTCGCGCGGAATCTCGCGTTGATACCGGTCGCCGTTTGGCAATTCAATATCGAAGCTCGCCGACGATTCCGCCGAGAGCCGGATCTTGGCATCGATCGCGTTTTTGCGTAGGGCCTGCACCGCCCCCGGATGCGACCTCAGATCCACGCCATGTTCGGAATAAATTTCATCGAGCGCAATCGCCAGAAGCAGATTGTCAATGTCGTCGCCGCCAAGGTGCGTGTCGCCATTGGTCGATTGCACTTCGAAGATGCCGTCGCGCAGTTTCAAAATCGAAATATCAAACGTTCCGCCGCCCAAGTCATACACGGCAATCGTGCCCACGTTGGCGCGATCGAGTCCGTAGGCCAGCGCAGCCGCCGTGGGCTCATTCACCAACCTGAGAACATCGAGCCCGGCCATGCGGCCCGCATCTTTCGTGGCCTGGCGCTGCGCGTCGTTAAAATAGGCCGGTACAGTAATCACAGCCTGCGTAACCGGCGCGCCAAAAAATCGCTCCGCATTACGCTTCAACTGCCGCAGAACATAGGCTGAAATCTCAGGCGCGGTAAATCGAAGTTCGCCCAGTTGAATGCGCGGCACTTCGCCCGTTTCAACATCGTCGGCAAGCCGGAACGGGAACAGCTTGAGCTCGCTCCTCACCTCTTCAAGGTCGCGCCCCATCAATCGCTTCACTGAATAGATCACGCGTTCCGGCGTCTCAATCAGCGACTTGCGCGCGCTGTTGCCCACCGTCACCGTCGGCCGGCCGGTGCCGCCTTCGGGAACTGGATCGAGCGCGACTACTGAAGGAACAAGGTTCGACCCGTCAACGCCGGGAATCACCACCGGCTTGTCGCCCTGCATATATGCGACCAGCGAGTTCGTTGTCCCCAGGTCGATCCCAACTACTTTTGCATCCGCCATAATTCCGTTTGAATCCCTCAGGGGCTAAAGCCCAACTTATTCTGCGGTCTTTACGGCGCGAGTAAACTCGCGCCCTGATACGAACCTTTTTCCGGTCGCGTGGTGATACTCTTTGCCGTTGAACTAGGTCCCAAGTGTTTCAGTCACGTCGCGGACCAGGTTACTCAAGTAGCGGCGCCGATCGAGCAGCGCCACCATAGTGTTTTGCGCAGCCTTTCGCTCCGCCTCGCCACCCTCGTCCCACGCGTTCCACTGCGCGCGCAAATTGCGATCGACATCTTCAAGCAGGCCGTCAAACTTCTTCTTCGCTTCTGCCAGGCTCTTTTCAAGTTCAGGATCTGACTCGCCGGCCGCGCGAGCCATTCGCATCTCTTCAAGCTGCATATTCAAATCGAAAACTTCTTCAAGCAGGTCGCCCGGCGCCCGCGATGGATCGCGACGATCCTTGCCGCTGTGTTCCTCGCCAATCTCAGCGCCGCTCCGTTTTAATAGATACTCAGTGCGCCGCAGCGGCTCTTTCAAAGTGCGATACGCGTCATTCAGCAGCGCCGTGTCGGCCAGGCTCCACTCGCGTTCCTGCTCACCCGCGCGCGCAAATCTGTCAGGGTGCAGCTTCCGGCTCAGGCGATGAAACTCCGTCTCCAGCGCGGCCAAATCGATATTCAGCTTGGGTTCGAGGCTGAAAACGGTGAAGTAATCACCGCTTGGTGGCGGCTGAATCTTGGCGCAGTGCGGGCAAAAGAGCGTGGACTCGTGGTGACCCACGGAACAAGACCAGCATGCAATGGGAATTGCGGAATCGAGAACTTTCATCATCATCCAAATCCTGCGCGCAAAAAAGCCGGCGAGCGAAAAAGCCTACGACGAAAACGAAGTACCGCAGCCGCAGGAGCGTGAAGAGTTTGGATTGATGAAGTTAAACCCCTGCCGCATCAGGCTCTCCTCGTAATCCAGCGTCATGCCGTGCAGATAGAGGAACGACTTGGGATCGACGAAGACGCGAACCCCGTCGAACTCGTAGACGCGGTCGCGCTCGCGCGGCTGCGTGTCGAACTTGATGGAATACGAGAGCCCCGAGCATCCACCGCCCATTACACCCAGGCGCAGTCCGCCCTCGGTTGGCGAAATGCCTTCTTTCGCCATCGCCGCGCGGATGCGCTTGACCGCGCGCTCAGTCACCTGCAGGCCCTGAGCGGGCGGCGCCTGCGGTGCGGCCGACTGCGGCTTCGCCGCGGATAGGCCTTCTGCAGGCTTTGCTCCAATTGTCACCATGTCTTGCATGTTTACCCCTGTGTCACCCGTGCCCCATCCTTGCTGTCATCCTGAGCGAAGCCGAAGGATCTGCTTCTTGCCATTTTGGCGCAAGGGTGGGAAAACCACAGGCCATTTTAATGGGCTTGAGCCGCGGTCGCCTCAACGGCCTCGGCTACGCCGTTCTTCTTCTTCCAGTCACCAATCGCAGCGCGGATGGCGTCTTCAGCCAGCACCGAGCAGTGAATCTTCACGGGAGGAAGTGAAAGCTCCTTCACGATATCTGTGTTCTTGATGCCCAGCGCGTCTTCAACCGTGCGCCCCTTGATCCATTCGGTGGCCAGTGAAGAGCTCGCAATCGCCGAGCCGCAGCCAAAGGTCTTGAACTTGGCTTCCTCAATCACCTGCGTCTCGGGATTCACGCGGATCTGCAGGCGCATAACGTCACCGCATTCCGGCGCTCCAACAAGCCCCGTGCCCACTTCGGTCGAGCTCTTGTCGAGCGTGCCCACGTTGCGCGGATTGTTATAGTGGTCAACTACCTTGTCGCTGTATGCCATTGGGTCGATCTCCTCTCGCGGGGAAGCCGCGTTTCTTTCTGAGCTTTTAGCTTTTAGCCGTCAGCTTTCAGCTTTTCCTCCCGGCCTTCGCAATCATTGGATGCACGAGCCCGGGGTTGGTAGCTGAGAGCTGAGAGCTGTTGTTAATGCGCTGCCCATTGAATCTTGGTCAGATCAATGCCTTCTTTAACCATCTCGTACAGTGGCGAAAGCTCGCGCAGTTTCTTCACAATGTCAATCACCTTAGCCGCAACGTAATCTACTTCAGCCTGCGTATTGAAGCGGCCCAATCCAAATCGAATCGAGCTATGCGCCACATCGTCACCCAACCCCAAAGCCTTGAGCACGTAGCTGGGTTCGAGCGTTGCCGAGGTGCACGCAGAGCCGCTTGAAACAGCCACGTCGTTAATGCCCATCAGCAGGCTCTCGCCCTCAACATACACAAAGCTCATGTTCAAGTTGCCGGGCAACCTGTGCTCCCACGAACCGTTCACCTGAACGTAGTCGAGTTCTGACTCGAGCTTGGCCCTCAGCCGGTCGCGCAGTCCGCGCAGGTATGCCGCTTCTGAATCCATCTCCTCGCGCGCAATCTCACAAGCCTTGCCCAGTCCCACAATCCCTGGAACATTCAGCGTGCCCGAACGCATGCCGCGCTCGTGGCCGCCGCCGTCAATCTGCGCTGCAATCTGCACGCGCGGGTTGCGGCGTCGCACATACAGCGCGCCCACGCCCTTCGGTCCGTAAACCTTGTGGCCCGAAATTGAAGCAACATCAACGTTATCGGCGATTACGTTGAACGGAGCCTTGCCGATAATCTGCACCGCATCGGTGTGGAAGATGACGCCCTTCTCGTGGCACAGCTTGCCGATTTCGCGAATCGGCTGCAGCACGCCGATCTCGTTGTTCGCGGCCATGATGGTTACAAGAATCGTCTTCTCGTCGATCGCGCGCTTCAGATCTTCAAGATCGATCAGCCCGTCTGCCTTCACCGGCAGATAAGTGACGCGATAGCCGTGCTTCTCAAGCCGCTTGCATGTATCAAGAATCGCCTTGTGCTCGGTCACCTGCGTGATGATGTGGTTGCCGCGCTCGCGATACATCTCCGCGATACCCTTGATCGCCAGGTTATCGCTCTCGGTTGCGCCCGAGGTAAAGATGATCTCCTTGGCGGTGGCGCCAATCAGCTTGGCGATCTGCTCGCGCGCAGTCTCAACGGCCTGCTCGGCTTCCCATCCAAACGAGTGGTTGCGGCTGGCCGCGTTTCCAAACTTGGAAGTGAAATAGGGCATCATCGCTTCCAGCACCCGAGGATCGAGCGGGCTGGTGGCGTGATTATCCATATAGATTGGCAGGCTCACACCGGCCGGAATCTCAACTTGGCTGACAACTGTACTCATCTTTTTCTCCATCCCTTAGCGGTGTTAGCGGAGTTAGCGTTGTTAGCGGAGTTAACCAATGCGCCGGCGTCCTATCTAACTCCGCTAACCCCGCCAGCGCCGCTAATTCCGCTTTATATCGTCAATGCCACCAGCCCATGACTCTCGTGCGGCCGGCCGGCAGGCTGTACATGTTCGGCTAAATCCTGAATGCTGATGCTTTTCAGCACTCCCGCAATGGTGTCGTTCACGCGCGCCAACGGCTCTTTGATGGTGCAGCTCGGGGTCAGGTCGCAACCTTTCGCGCCCTTGGTGCACGACGTAATAAAAAACGGGCCGTCGATCGCGTGAATCACTTCGTAGGCTGAAATCTGTCTCGCATCCCGCGCCAGTGCGTAGCCACCGTTCATTCCGGCATGGGAGCGCAATAAGCCCGTCTTCGTAAGCCTCTGCAGAATCTTTGCCAGCAACTGGGCCGGAATCCCATACGCATCCGCCACGTCCTTGGCACTCAACGCAGGCGTCTCCGGGTGCTCTGCAAGGTACTTCAGAGCCATCAACCCGTAATCCGCCTTTTTTGTCAGCTTCAGCATGAAATATCCGACTGGATCGGTCCGCTTTAAGTATACGACCGTTTCTGTCCGAGATTCAACTTTCCAGAGGCAATTTCGTGCCGCCGGCCACAAAACCTTGCATCGAATCGAATATTCAATAAAATTTGCTTTCGCAATTAGCTGAAAACGGGCTACAATCCCGCCAAAGAAGGCTATTTCACCCAAATAAAGAACGATGGCTATCGCCTGCAAACATCCCAGGGTTCGTATCGTATCCCGCCACGAAGACACTGAATTCGTCGAGTGCCTGGATTGTGGCGAAGTCTTTGATTCCGAAGAGTTTCGCGATATGGAAATCGAAGACTCCGTCGAGACAGAAGACATAAAAGACGAAGCCTAGCCGACCACGGCTATCTGACGGCGGCGCCATGGGCGGCCGGGGGCGGGGTACGCCTTGAAACCAGCCACGCGTAGTGAAACCCAGACGCCACGGTCAACAGCATGGTGAGGTCCAGGGTCACCTGCCTGAACATCACCACCCATTCCTGGGCCGTCAACTGTCGCAGTAAAACCAGGGCCACTGCCGCAATCTGGACCAGCGTATTCGCCTTGCCGAGTACGCTTGGGTGGAACTCCCGCCGGCCCACCGCCGCATAGAGAATTGCAGCCACGATCAGAATTCCCATATCCCGGCCAAACACCATCACCGTCACCGTGACGGGAATCAGCCTCTCGCCGGACGACGATTTCATATGAGTAAGCACGAGGAAAAGAGTGCTTAGCAGGAGCTTGTCGGCCACGGGGTCGAGATACTCACCCAGCATCGAACGCTGTTTGAGCGCGCGCGCCAGCAATCCGTCCAGCGCATCGGAGACCCCGGCGGCCAGGAAGAGGACAAAGCTGAGGAGGAACTCGCCCTGCAGAATCGCCGCCACAAGGAATGGCATCATGCAGATACGCGCAAGCGTAATTAGGTTTGGCGCCGTCCGCAGAGGATTCCAGCGAGGATGCGAATCACCGTTCATAGCTTGTAATTCAAGCTCATCAGACCCCTGAAGGGAGGGCGTCCGATAGCTTCTCTAAACATCCGTTCAATTCACGTAACCGATAGTACAACATGGCGTTCCAGGGACGCAGCCCCACTCCACAACTAATAGGATGCCGGCTTTCCAACCCATGAACCTAAAACATTCTGGCCGCGCCCGGCGCCCGGTATGTACTCTGGTATCGCTCATAAAACGGGGCCAGCCCAACGCCAAACCTTGCCGCCGGCCAGATTGGAAAAACCCATGAGAAAACTATCGTTGCTGATGGCAATGCTGATGACCTTCAGCGCCACCGCCATGGCTGCCGATGCCGGCGACTGGAAGCAGAAGCTGCATGTGGACATCAACCTTTTCGGTCACCGCAACTGGATCGTGGTCGCCGATTCCGCCTACCCGCTCCAAACCTCGCCGGGAATTGAAACCATCACCGTAGACGAAAGTCAGCTCGCGGTGCTCAAAGAAGTTCTGTTACAGCTTTCAACGGCAAAGCACGTCAAGCCCATCATCTATACCGATTCAGAACTGAACTATGTGCCGGAAGCAGATGCGCCGGGCGTAACGGTACACCGCCGGTTGCTCGCTCAAGTGCTCGGCGGCCACGATACTCACCAGCTACTTCATGAACAGATCATCCAGAAGCTCGACGAGGCCGGCAAGACCTTCAAGGTGCTCATTATCAAGACACCCCTTACCATTCCCTACACAACCGTATTCTTCCAGCTCGATTGCGGCTATTGGGGCCCGGAAGACGAATCGCGACTGAGAGACGTAATGAAAGCTTCAGGCCAACCAAGCCCCGCAAAATAGCCCTCTCACGTCCGCAGCGCCGGAAAAATCGTCAGCCGCAGTTCCGTCGCTCCATAAGGAACCAGCGTGATGCGCGTCGACGGCCCTTCGGTCTTGCGCGCCGAAACATCAGGCAGCGGCGGCGTGAATTTCTGGTTAGGGTCATCGGGACTCGCCTGCAATTCCCAACCCGCAATCAGCAGTGCGGGCACTGTGATCGACGTCGGCGGATCAACCCATGGGTCGAGCGCTTCATCCACCGCCAGCGGCTTGCGAGAGAACTCAACGCTGGCCTCGGGCTT
>Ga0302266_10004228_pt1 | contig 11181 bp, 10 predicted proteins | sample III_Bog_E1_2_FD_194559 | JGI IMG/M metagenome (GOLD analysis project Ga0302266, IMG submission 194559) | Peat permafrost microbial communities from Stordalen Mire near Abisko, Sweden - III_Bog_E1_2 | ecosystem: Environmental > Terrestrial > Soil > Wetlands > Peat | place: Sweden: Abisko... | reverse complement strand
AACCTTGGCCCCTGCGTCACTGGCGCAGGTCAAAAGCTCGCCCATAATCGTTGTCCCAATCATGGCGGCTTCATCCACCATGACAACGGTCTTTTTGTCCCACCTGTCGCGCTCGGTCTTCAGATCGAATAAAGCGCGGTGAATCGTCCGCGCGGCGGTGAAGCCGTCGCGCTCCATGTCCTGCGCTACGGCATTTGTCGGCGCGAGTCCGAGGACTCTCTTGCCGTCGCCTTCGTAGGCCATGCGGATTGCCCGCATGGTGTAGCTCTTGCCCGTCCCGGCCTTGCCGTCGATGATCGCGATTCCTGCGCCGCGCGTCGCATGATCGAAGGCGCGGCGCTGCTCGTCGCGCATGGTCGGGCATTGCGCCAGAGCGGCGCGGGCGGCTTTCTTGCCGACCTGGTGCCGCTGATCGGCGGCAAGGGCGGCGGCGTGTCTGACTGCCTTCGTTTCGGCGTCACGAACGGCCCGTGTCGTGAAGCGGTCAAGCTGCTTTCCGGTTTCGCGGTCATACAGGCGCAACACGTCGGCTTGCGCCAGAATAGCTGCACGAAAGGCGGCGGCTTCGCCTGTATCACCGATGTATTTCTTTAGATGGCGGTCAACCTCTTTCCCTGTAAAGGTCGCTTGCCGCTGCGTGATAAGTTCTCGCACGTTGGCGGCATTGCGTTCCTCAATGGCTATGCGTAGCTGGCTGCGCTTCTCCCGCGCGTGACAGACAACAAGCCCGTGGCGTTGTTCCCATTCATGCGCCCATGCCTGAAGTTTTTTTTTCGATTGCCAGTTATCGAAAACGCGTCCGGTTTCTGGATTGATCCGGCTGGCGACGATGTGCAGATGTTGATAATTCGTATCCCTGTGTGCGGCAAAAATAGCCCGTGCATTCTCCATGCCTAGAGCCTTCATCGCCTCCTGTGCCGCTTGCTCCATTTGGGCGCGGCTCGGATTCTCTTCTGGTTTCCAGGATAAAACGAGATGTAAGCAATCGTCTCTGCAGAGCTTCGTTTTGCTGGTCTGGTGAAAGGCGGCATGCTCCATCACCTTTCGCATGGTTTCGATGTCGGCGCGGTCTTGCGCCGTCCATGCTCCGAAACCCTGCGACGAAATCCACGCCACGCGGGCCGCGTCGTCGTTCGCGGCAGCGGGGCGGAGTTGGTGGGTGGTGGGGTCGCGTCCCTCGCCCATGACGTACCGGACGGCCCCGGACAAGCCCGCGCCTGTGAACTGGCGGGCTATCATTCATGGAGTCTTTCGACAACCTCACGCCATAGGCGCAAGGCGTTTTGCAAGTCCTGCGGGTCGATCTGCTCCGTCGTGTTGGCGCGGCGGGCTAACTGGTTAAGGTTGTTTCCAATCGCCCAAAGCTCGGAAATCGCGCGTTCCTTGATTGGGTCTTTCACGTGCAGCCGATAACCCAAGAGGGCGGCGCGGGCGTAATCCGACAGCTTCACGCCTGCGGCGGCGGCGCGTTCGTCCAGTTCAGCACGTTCGCCCGGCGTGATCCAAAACGACAAGCTGACGCTCTGGCGTTCGCTCTGGTCGGTCTGTTTCCGGCGTCCCACGTCGTCGGCCCCCGGCAGGGCAAGAGCGAATTCGGCACGAATTCACCATCTTGCTACTCTTCTAGCTTCCCTTCCTTTCTACCACACTATCCCCCTACCAAAAAGGGGCAGAGTCCGGGTGCTGGGAAGAAGGGGGGCGGAAAGCATGCGGGGCGATGTTTCATCCGAAACATATCCCGATATGCGCCCAAGAGGCTGGGTCGGCACCAAAAGGCAATTACCAAAAAACGGTAACACTGCCGGGAAAAATTCGCGGGAAAGGGGTTCTGGGAAGAGGAAGGGGGAAGTTTGATGAGCGAAAGAACGATATGCTATAGAGAAGCAATGGACGACGAATTAGAAGGCATTATCCGGCTAAATCTCCGAGACTTCCTCGAACAACAGAAAGGATTTACCCTTGATCGCGCCGAAAGCTCCGAGAATAGCTTTAAGCTACGGCGGGGCGGGGAAATTCTAATCGTCCATATGAGCGAAGGGGCGGAGGAATGGGGTTCGCAAGGGGTCTGGGGCTATAAAAACGTCCTCGATCCTGACGACAAAGGCACAATCGTTGATTACCTCCAAAACCGGAACGGCGGACGGGCTAATTTTAGCCTCGGCCATGTCAAAAAGCGGGTCCGAGGTCATGCCGTCATGTCACCGAAGCCCTTGCGGGGGTCTTTCGTTCCCGGCATGCCTCACCCTGTCGGCATTCGCGCCCCTCGGAACCTTTCGCTCGTTGCCGAGAGGTGGAACGAAGCGCGGGGCGTGTGGGGCCTGCCGCATTACCTCGAGTCGCGGGGGATCACGGCGCAAACCGTCGCGGCCTATGCCTCGGCGCTGCGCATGGATCGCAAGGGTAACGTCCTCTTCGGCCATACCAACCAAAACGGCGAGATCGTCGGCTATGAAATCGTAGGCCCTGAGTTCAAGGGCTTCGCAAAGGGCGGCGTCCGGCTGCTCTGCCGTCTGGGGCCAGTCGAGGGGGTGGAGCCTGTCAAGATCGCCCTGACGGAATCCGGCGTTGATGCCCTGTCCCTCGCCCAGCTCGTCGGGCGTCGTGATGCGCTTTTTTGTTCGACGGGTGGCGCGTTATCCGCGCACACGGTTAGCCAAGTCGAACGACTTGCGGGAAAATATCCGGCGGCGGAAATCCTTTTGGGCTTCGACAACGACGAAGAGGGGGAAGCGTTCGCGGCGAAGATCGAGAAAGCCCTTACGGGTCGGGGGAGCGTCCGGCGGCTCGTTCCCAAGGCCAAAGACTGGAATGAACAACTGACACAAGCGGCGAAATTGCGCCAACAAACCCTCTGATTTTGGCGGTGGTAATGCCTGTACGTCTTGCAACCGTTGACGTACACTTGACTTTATCGCGTTGATTCAATATGTTGCGTCGTCACGTTCATATAACGTAGCAACGAACATTTTGCAACAGGGGCTGAACATGGCTTTTGTCGGGGCTTCGGAGGCGGCGCGGCTGATCGGCAAAGATCGGGCGGTGATCTACCGCGCCCTAAAAAGCGGTGAAATATCAGCCGTCAAGAATGAGCGTGGGTTAACGGTCTTTGATGAGGCCGAACTTGCTAGGGCGTTCCCTGACGATTTCACCAAAAACACCCTGAACAACACAGGCAACGCGGCAACGAACACACCGCAACAGGCCGCGAACAGCAACGAACAGGCGGTTTTAACTGCCCTGCTGGCTGCTGAAAAGGAAAAATCGGCTTTGCTGGCGGAGTCCGTGGAAGACCTACGGCGGGAGCGAGATCGGTTGCTTGGTGTCGTTGAATCGCAGACTGAGCAAGTCCGGCTGCTGACGGATCAGCGCGAGAAGGCGCAAGCGGTGATGGTCGCGGCTCCGGCGCGGTCATTTTGGCGGTGGCCTTGGCGGTGAACGGTCATACCGTTCACTCCGTCACGTCGAAAAGACCGACGTTCGGGAATGCCCCCAGAAGCCCAAAATTTGCCCACCTGATAGCCCCAAAGTTTCTCCCCTTCCCTTCCTAGCACCCGAACCCCTCCAGCCTCTCCTGCCCCCTGTTTTTAGGGCTTGGCGTCGATCCTGCTGACAGATGGGGGGTGAAGGGGCTCCGCGCCCCTTCGGATGCTTCTTGGCGGTGGTGGTGCGGGTTGCCCTGCTGCTGGTTGGGCTCCGCTCTCGATGCCATGCGCTCCGGTTCCGGTTGGATGCCCTTTGCTTCGTGCGGTTGGGTCGTGCGCGCGCGTTAGATTAAATAATGATTAGAAGAAGATTAGGGAAAATGGGGTCTCCAGATAACGCATTGATTATAATCGATAAAAAGTCGGGATACGAGGTAGGGCGCTACCTCGTATCCCGTGTCTCCCTACCTCGTATCCCGTGTCTCCCTACCTCGTATCCCGTGTCTCCCTACCTCGTATCCCGTGTCTCCCTACCTCGTATCCCGTGTCTCCCTACCTCGTATCCCGACTCAGTTTTTCGGTTTTCTGGGTTGCCGCTTCGGCTTGGTAAGGTGGCGGCGTTGGCTGTCGGTGATCGCCGCGCCCCTGTCCACGTTCACGAGGTCGGTTACGGGGTCAATTTGCCAAGCGGCAATAACTCCGCCAGCTTTTAAGTCATCAAGTGCGCGGCGTAGATGCTGACGGAACTTGAAAAGTTCAGCCGTTCGACTGCCGCACAATTCCCGCAAGGTTTCGACCTTGTAAGGAAATGGCGCGGCGTGGCTGCTGTAAAACCCATGAAGCCACAGAGCAAGGGGCTTGCCTCGCAAAAGCTGCCGTTGCTCCCAATAAATGCCTGTCCATCCTGCGGCATAAAGTTTTGCTAAGTCTGGATTAATTTTAATTTTGTAGAGGTTCGAGTCTTCATCAACGTCAAATTCTTCGATAAATGATCGTGAATATAGTTTTTTTGTGTTCGACATCTGAACGCTGGTTGCTTGAAGCCGCGTCAAGACCGAACGAAGCCAAACATAATCGCTTTTCCCTGTGCTGCGTCCAAGCAGCTTTAACAGGGCATATCCTCGGATAATGATATAACTCCCAAGCGGTGAGCTTCGCGCCAAATGTAAGACTGTCTCCCAAACATCTAAATCGGATTGATCAAGTTGTTCTCCTGTGTAGGTTATTGATAACCCGTCACATGCCGCAACGGGTTTTTGCTTCATGTATTCGCGCGTCTTCCCTTGTATCGCTGCGAAAAGCGCCGAACGCAGAATATCATTAGGCACCGCGCGAACAGGCTCCGGCCACAAGGGAAGCTGAATAATTTTCGCTGTTGGCTTTTCTAGCTCTTGTTCTCTTGATTCCTTCCATAAGCCTTGATCTCTCATCTCCTGAGAAACAATAATGCACCACGGCAACATATCCCTAATGTTAGTTCCGGTTCTTAGTTGCTCTCTCGGAAATCCAAGCTCAACCGCTCGTTCTCCCCACCTCTTCCGTTCGGCATCGCTTGCCATCACTAAATAGCGTAAGGCGCTATCCGGTGGCGCGGTGTCTCTGGCTGCGCTGCTTGTCGCTTCCATAAGCTCCCCCTTTGTCTTGAGAAGGCTTGCTGATCTTGAAGCCGGACGCAAGCGGCGTGTCCGCTCTTCCTCTTCCCAGCACCCGCCGGACCGCCAAGAGGCGGCACCATGACGCGCCTACCTTTTCGCGCTAAGCGGCCTCGAAATGAATTCGTAATTTCGTACCCGTAGCCGAAGCAAATCTTTCCAGTGTCCGCGTCGAAGGTTTAACGCGCCCGCTTTCCAATCGCGCAATAACGGCTTGTGTGGTGTGCATCTTTGCGGCAAGCTGTTCTTGCGTAAGACCAGCCTTTACCCTTGCATCGATCATCGTCGCCGCTAACACAAACTCTTCTTCAAGGGCGTTGTAAGCCGCGTTATAGGCGGGGTCTTTGTGCCACTCCCGAAACGCTTCCTCAACTGGGATTCCTGTTTTGGTCATTTTGCCTCCCTTGCGCGTCGAAGCGCGAGTTCTATTTCACGGTGTGGGGTCTTTTGCGTCTTTTTCGTAAAAACACGAACGACCACAACACGTTTACCGATGGCCGTTACATAAAGGGCGCGGGCTATCCCATCTCTCCCCTTGAGCCGCATTTCCCAAATCTGGCCCTCAAGATGCTTGATGTACGGTTCATGCACACGATCAAGGCCGAAAGCTTGAATCAACCTAACGATCCTCTCGAAACTGGCGCGGATGTCCACGGCAAGGATTTCGAGTTCACCCCGCACTTCGGCGTTTAAAAATTCTACCGTCCACGTCATGCAACAACATACCTTTTTTGCAATGCTCTGTCAATGCCTACACCTTGTGTCTGTCCAGTAGGGTAACGAGTCGGATAAGGCCCATTATGACAAGCGATTCGAAGTAGTTATAAAGTTATAATCCGATGATTGGGGCATAGTCAGGTTTTTTACATAAAATCGTATGTTAAAAGACGGCTAGCTTTCCCCGTGAATACTTAAGCCACGCCCTTAGCGTGCGTGGCATGTAGCCACAAGATGTAGACCCGTCCCCGTCCCTTCTAGTCTGATTCCAGACGGCAGAAATTCCTTGCTTCGCGCCCTTATCATCCGCGAACGTCCCCCCCGTGGACTCGTCCACCATGTCGCGGCGGGGTGTGGGTCATGGAACCGACGAAACCGGAAGAGCCTGTACCGTACCTCAATCCCCTGATTGAGAAACACCGCCTTGCTGACCAAGACGAATCCGAAGTGGCTACCGCCGCGATTCACAACTCGGACGCCGATACCGGTGCAACCGATATTTTTAAATATATCGAAACATCAACCATTTTAATTCTAACATTTCTTCTAACGTTTGAAAGAAAGCCTATTAACGACCTCACCTATGATGATATTGTTAAGATGCAGAACAATACTAGCGTCATGCACATTCTTTTATATATTTGTTATATACCATTTATTGTATTATAATTTTATTATATATGGTATTATTTTGGAACAACTGCTACATGCATTTCACATGATAATGTCACCGCCCTTCACTGTATCGGAATTGCCTTTGGCGGCATCGTACAGATTATTTATGACGGCTTTCATGTCATTGTATCCATAGTTTCTGAGCCGTATACGACGATATCTTTTATTGGAAGATATGTTAACGGAATCTTTTATTCATTATGTTTACTTGTTGTTGTTGAATTAATATATTTACGGCATGCTCTTCAATGCACGTCAAATATGCCGCAATCACGTCATATCCGTCCAACGGCTATAATAGCCGTATTATTTTTTATTATATTCAATGGACTATATATGTTAGGATTACACATATTATTTATTCCTATTTGGACAGATTATCACCTAAGACCGTATAATGCTGTAGCGGCTATACCATTATTTCTTGCTATGATCTTATTTATATATTATTTACGCGTTCTTGATCGATATTCGAGACTTTCGGCCTTTATCGAAGGAGGAGATAGCAAGGCCGAAGAGGAACATCAAGAGATTGCGAAATCATTAGCTTATCAGTTTCTTATGCGTCATGGCATTATCGAGATTTATGAACGCATTGAATTTATAGTTCCAATTGTATTAGAGCATATTGGACGATGGTTCGAATTTATATTAGTAACTATATTGCGTATGTGCAGTCGCGTACTTGTTGCTATATTTTTCTTTATTCCAATCGTTCTCATTTTTATAGCGTTCGACCAAAACGTTTTTGATGGTGGTCTGTCAGATAGCGCCGGATATCTTCGTAATGGTACAGAAAATCTCGGTCGTGAGATATTGAATGGTACTATTTCCAGCCCATATAAACAAAACCATATGCTCTTTGCGCTCATACTCGGGATAATCTTATTTGTTCTTGCAACCTACGCATTTCGAATCATCAAATTTTACTGGCGGCTCTGCCGCTATTTCGATTTGTCTATTTTGTTCATATTGTCGTTTTTCGTGACGACGCCTATGACCCTGCATCGTCGTTGGGTTGCCGCTAGTATCTTTGGGGGGCATAGCGGTCAAGAGCGCGTCCGGCAAACGTTTATGGAATACGCGCTAAAGAAACATACATTTCCGCTCTTAGATGGTTCGCGCGATTTCGATTCGCGCGAACGGGTCGCGACATTTGCGGCGCGTTCCTTTTTCCGTCTGCAATCTACGCATAACCGCGTAAGCCCTCGTGATTGGTATATGAGCCAATATGACGCCATCCGCATGACACCGTTACCACCATCCAAGGGATCGAAAACTTCAGCCCTTCCGGTGATGTAACGGGGTTCAACGCCATGTCGGGAATCTATATCGGCTGCGCGGACGGCTTGCCGCGCGTCTATGACGGCGAAAATCATCTTGTCACGGTTGGGCCGCCTGGAACGGGAAAAAGCACAAGCCTGCTCATGCCAAATCTTGCCTACTTGAAACGCTCTATTTTGGTCATTGATCCGAAAGGCGAGCTTGCCGCCGTGACGGCGCGACATCGCCAGAAGTTCGGCAAGGTCGTTATTCTGAACCCCTTCGGCGTCCTCGTCGATTCCTGCCCCTACCTGAAAAGCAACGGCTTTAACCCGCTCGCCGTACTCAACCCAGAATCAGATGATTTCGTGGATGATGCAACGGCCATTGCTGAAGGGATCATTCGGATTGATCCCCATGACCCGCATTGGTCGGAAGGCGCACGTGATTTCATCGCAGCCTTGATTATGCACATACGACAACGGGTTGGACCTACAGCAAACCTTGACCTCATGCGCCAATTGCTGACGGAACCCCGAAAAACTATGAAGCAAAAAGGCCCGCAAACAGACAAAAAGATAATTATAAAAGGCGGATTATCTTTGACGATAGATGAGATGTTAAACAGTACCTACGAACCTATAAAGCAAAAAGTAGGTCGATTTGACTCATCAAGCGGTGAGATTGGCAGCATAATCAGTAATGCTATTTCCCAGACGGGATTTTTAGATAGCCTTCCGATCAAGCGTGACCTTGCGACAAAAAAGGAATTCGATTTTTGCGAAATGAGAAATGGAGTTGTTACCGTATATCTCATTTTACCAATTAACAGGCTATCAACTCACGCTAATTGGTTGCGCCTCATGGTCGCATGTGCGCTCAGAGCGTTGACAAATAAGCCTGACATTGGAACAAATGAGCGTGTCTTATTCATGCTAGATGAGTTTGCGCAGCTTGGTTATATGTCGGCTATTTCTGACGCTATGAGCGCGGCGCGTGGTTTTCGGATTCAGCTTTGGCCGATGTTGCAGGACCTAACACAGCTTCAGCAAATATATCGTGATTTATGGGAAAATTTCTTAGGAACGGCTGGCTTTTGCTCCTTCTTTACGCCACGAACTCTCGTAACGGCTGACTATCTTTCGCGCCGATTTGGCGTCGAGGAACGAATTAAACATAGCTGGTCAAATGATAGTTCTGGACGGTCGCAAAGTAGTTATCAGCATGTTAAGGATACCATATATCAGCCCCAAGATTTTTTCGGAATGCCTCGTCATTCCATAATCTGCTTCCGCGAATTTGAAGCTAAATCTGAATTTTACGATGCTCCGCATTACAGCAATCAAAAACTGGCAAAATGGTGCGCAAACCTCGACAAGAACCCGTATTATGTACAGCGCCGGTAACGATCTCAAACTACTTAGAAGTGCCTTTTCCGACTATTATCTTGTTCGTTTGCCCGTTCGCGTTCGCATGTTTCTTGATTTTCTCTGTCTCTCTGCGCCTTAATCCTTGTCTCTAGCTCGGCGGCTTCCCTAGCCGCTTTCGCTCTTTCGTCGGCCTTTTTGTCTGCTGCCACGACTTGCGAGGGCGTCGGCGGCGGGGGCGGCGCGAAGAAATCCAAGAACCCGCTTAACGCCTTCAAAACACTACCTCCCGCAACCCGCAACGCTCCGGCAACGGGCTTAACCGTGGTCACGCCGGGGGCCGTGGTCTGCGCCGGCTGCCCGCCGACGGGCTTCGGAATGCTGGGCGTGGGTGTCGGGGCCTTGGCCGCGCTCGGCGTGGGTGCGGGCGGCGGTTTGAGTGCCTGCCGTCCAAACTGCTCGGCATTGTCTCTGTGGGCTTTCCGTTGTCCGTAGTCCTCAAGGCTCTTTAGGGCGTTGGCGGCGGCAAATTGCGCCGTGGTGCGGGTTTCAGGGCGGGCCGCCACGGGTGGCGGCTGCTGCCGTTCCGGTGCGGCCTTGGGCTCCTGCTGGGCAGGCGTGGCCGTCGCGCGGATCGGATCCTTGGTGGCCGTTGGGGTCGGCTCTCGCTGCCGCTCCGGCTCCTTCTTGATCGCCTCCGGTGCGGGGGTCGGCTTCGGGGTCGGGGCTGGTGGCGGTGGCTGCTGCCGCTCCGGGGCTGGTTTTGCTTCCTGCGCTTTGGGCTTCGCGGCCTCGGCCCTCTGCCGCTCCTGCTCGGCCTCCTTCGCTTTCGCCTCGGCGGCTTCGCGCACGGCCCGCGCTTCCTCGGCCTTGCGTTCCTCCGGTCGCTTCGGCTGCGGCAACTCCGCCGCCTTCGTTTCGGCGTCCGGCGTCCGGCTGTCCTCACCGTAAATCGCCGCGGGCGGCGTGTGTTTTGCCTCCGTAGTCGACGCGGGGCGCTCCGGTTCATGGGTTGGCGCTGGCGGCGGTTCCGGCGCATGGGGCGGCGGCTCGTGGAACGGCGCGGCCTTGTGTCCCGTCACTTCCTCGGCGGCGCGTTGGTGCTGCTCGATGCGCTGTTCCTGCGCTTCCTCTTTGGTGGCGAAAGCCAGTGAGGCGCGGTTTTCGTCGTGCCGCGCCAATTGCCGCGCAAGCTCGGCGTTGTCTTCGGTCACTTCATTTGAAACGAACAACTTCACGTCGTCACGGTGCCGCGTCAACGCCACGTAAGCGGCGGAATCTTTCCAGTGCTGCGAGTGGTACAAATAAACGTCGTCGAAGGTTCGGCCCTGCCCCTTGTGAATCGTTCCGGCGTAGCCATGCGCGAAGCTGTCGAATTTATCGGCGTTGAATGTAAATTCGCGCGTCCTGTCGCTGTCCATACGAAGCGTGATAAACTCATCTTCGATGCGTTCAACCGTTCCGGTCTCTCCGTTTGTGATGCCTTGGCGTTTATCCGTCGCCCTAAAAATCAGACGGTCGCCTTCGGCAAAATTCGCCTTGCCGTATTTGGTCTTAAACGCATAATCATTGCCGAGTTCACCGCGCTTTTTCAAAACGTCGCGAAGCTCGGCATTTAATTGCGCTACATCGTCGTTTGTGTAGGCGAAGACAAACCGCTTCAGGTGTGGCGCGGCCTCGGTGTCTTTCGCCCATTGCTCAACAAGGGCGGTTACGGATTCGCTTTGATGGTTGCTGCGGGTGATGCACCCCAGCTTGTCGAGCGCGTCCACGGCTTCGCCAAACTCGCCACGCGCCAACATTTCGGCAATGGCCCTATGGTGGGGATCACGCTGCCGCGTCACGTCCGACAATTCGACGGCCCCCAAACATTCCCGCAATTCACCGAATAAGCCGCCGCATTCGATGCTGCCAAGCTGGCGGTCGTCGCCAACCAAGATAACCTTGGCCCCTGCGTCACGGGCGCAGGTCAAAAGCTCGCCCATAATCGTTGTCCCAATCATGGCGGCTTCATCCACCATGACAACGGTCTTTTTGTCCCACCTGTCGCGCTCGGTCTTCAGATCGAATAAAGCGCGGTGAATA
>Ga0302266_10004213_pt1 | contig 11214 bp, 12 predicted proteins | sample III_Bog_E1_2_FD_194559 | JGI IMG/M metagenome (GOLD analysis project Ga0302266, IMG submission 194559) | Peat permafrost microbial communities from Stordalen Mire near Abisko, Sweden - III_Bog_E1_2 | ecosystem: Environmental > Terrestrial > Soil > Wetlands > Peat | place: Sweden: Abisko... | reverse complement strand
TGCGGCATCGCCCGCCCGGAGCAGTTCTTTACTGGCCTCGAAGCCGCAGGCGTACAACTCGTCGAGCGCCTCGCCTTCCCCGACCACCACCAATACACTCCCGCCAACCTGGGACGCCTGGCCACCGAAGCCCGCGACGCAGGAGCCTCAGCATTCATTACCACAGAGAAAGATCAGGTCCGCCTGGGCGCGGTTTCCACTACCTTCCCGGAATCGCTGCCGCTCAAAACCGCAAGCCTCCGCATCGAGATCGAGAACAAGGACGCAGCCATCGAGTGGCTCGTCGAGCGGCTGACCCCAGCGACCCATCACCCGCCCCTGTGAGAAAATCAGAGCTTGCAGACTCAATCCAAGTTTCGCTTGCTTGTGGTCAGGCTGGGCGCCATGGGCGATATTCTGCATGCCCTGCCGGCGGTGACGGCGTTGCGCCACGCCCATCCGGAATGGGTGATTGACTGGGTTGTGGAACCGCGATGGCTGGCTCTTCTCTCGGCTGAAAGCAACAGCGCCCGCGGTCCCTTACAGCCGCTTGTTGACCACATTCATCTGGCCACCACCAAGGCCTGGCGCAAAGCCCCGTTGAGATTCAAGACCATCCATGAAATCAAGCTTTTGCGCTGCGCATTGCGTACCGGCGAATACGATGCGGTGCTCGATCTGCAAGGCGCCATCCGGTCGGCGGTCGTGGGCCGGCTGGCGGGCTGTCGCCGGCTGATTGGCGAGGACCAGCCGCGCGAGCGCATTGCGCGCTGGCTTTATACCGAGCGCGTGGCAACCCGAGGCGCGCACGTCATTGAGCAGGATGTAGAACTGGCCTCGGCCGTCGTCGGCGACGATCTCGCCCCTGCGTCTCCTCAACTACCTGTGGACCCCGCCGCCGAAGCCTGTGCAGACCAGATTCTGCCTCGCTCAAGCAGCCGTCCAGCCGTGCTCATCAACCCCGGCGCAGGATGGGGCGCCAAGCGCTGGCCCCTTGAGCGGTACGCATCCGTAGCCAAAGGCCTCATCGACCGGGGCCTGCGCGTTCTGGTCAACGCCGGTCCTGGCGAAGAGCCGCTCGCCAATGCCATCCTTGAAGCAGCACCCACCGCCATTCCGCTTGCCTGCTCCCTGGGTCAGCTCATCGCCATCACCCGGCGCATCTCTTTGTGCATTGCTGGCGATACCGGCCCGCTCCACCTGGCCTGCGCCCTGGGCCGCCCAGTCGTAGGCATCTACGGCCCCACCGACCCAAGCCGTAACGGCCCCTTTGGAACCAGTTTCAGGGTGCTCCGCAGCCCCGAAAGCCGCCGCGACCACACCCGCCATGCAGCCCCGGAAGCCGGCCTGCTAACCATCCAGCCGGAAGACGTGCTTCAGGCCGCCAGCGAACTGCTGGCCGAGGAGAACTGATTATGTACCAACAGACATGGGTGCCCCAGGTCCGGGGTCCCCACAGACAGGTTCCCGTCTGTGGGGCGGAGGTCTCGATTCTGAGACCTGCGATAGCGCAAAACCGAATCGGCCGCATTCATCGGGAGATTGTCAGTTGACTGAGCCAAATCAACAGCAGCAGAGGGACTGGATGGCGCGCTGGCAGCGCGTCGCCCGCCGCATCCGTGTGCCGCTGGGCTTCCTCACCGGTGCGCTTTACCTCTTCGAATTGTGGAGGCGCGCCCCTCTGCCAGCCGCCGTGGCCTGGAGCCTTGCTCTGGTTCTCCCTGGCCTGTGGCTGCGCGGGTACGCCGCTGGATACGTCAAAAAGAACCGCGAACTCACCAGGACCGGCCCCTATGCGCACACCCGCAACCCTCTCTATCTAGGCTCCATGCTGATCGCCGCCGGGTTTGCGGTGGCGCTGCTAAGTTGGCTCGTGGCGATTGTGCTGGCAACCATGTTTGCAGTCATCTACATCCCCGTCATCGCCTCCGAGGAGCGCTTCTTGCGCGCCACATTTCCCGAGTTCGACGCCTACTGCCGCCTGGTGCCCAGATTGGTCCCGCATCTGTTCCCGCGCTCGATGTCGTCCACTCAGCCTGGCGCTGAATCTGCGTCCGGCGTCTTCTCTCTTTCGCTCTACCTCAGGCACCGCGAGTACAATGCTGCTATAGGGGCCGCACTTCTGTACCTCAGCCTGCTCTTCCTCCGGCCGGCTCTGGGTGCAATCGTGCATGGGCTGCGCTAAGCGTAGCCCGCGCCAGAATTGTCTATATCTCTCAAGGAGGCCTGCCTGACGGTGAAGAAGCGCGCAACCGCAGCGATCGTTATTTGTGCCCTCGCTTTGGCCGCCGCGGCTCAAAGCCAGCAGGGGGCGTCGCTCGCGCCTCCGCGAGCAGGCTTCAGCTTCCCGCAAAAGCAGACCCTCACCTACAGCGTCGACTGGCGAGTCTTTCCGGCCGGCACGGCTGTTCTGCACTTTGAGGCAACCGGCGATCGCGAGCGCATTACCGCCAACGCCGACACCATCGGCGCCATCAATATGCTCTTTCACGTCGGCGACCGCTTCCAGTCCACCTTTGACCGCGAAAAGGGCTGCACCTACGAATTCGACAAGCAGACCGTCGAAGGCCGCCGCCAGATCAACTCCACGCTCCGGCTCGACTACGCCCAGGGCAAGTCCATTCTGGACGAAAAGAACCTCGTCACCGGCCAGAGCAAGCACGTCGAGTCGCCCGTGCAAAGCTGCCTCACCGATCTGCTGACCGGCATCTATTACGCCTCGTCGCAGCCCATGGAAGTGGGCAAGAGCTTTATCGTTCCGGTGGTTGACGCCCTGCATACGGTCCCGGTAACCATGAAGGTCGAAGGCCGCGAAGAGATCAGGACCACCCTGGGAACGTTCAAGACCGTGCGCGTTCAGCCCACCGCCGACGCGGGCGTGGTCAAGAACCGCGGCAACATCTGGATCTGGTACACCGACGACGAGCGCCACTTGCCCGTCCAGATGCGCGCCCGCCTCTTCTGGGGCACCATCACCTTCCGCCTGACTGGCAACGAGAGCAAATGATGGGGGGAAGCTCGACCACGGGTTAGGGAGAGACTCGCTCCGCCCCATTGCGTCCCACGCCGCAGGTCTCGCGTTCCAATCCGCCGAACACCAGCAGCGGTTCAAAGTCGAGCGGGAGCAAGCCTGCCCCGAAGACTGAATCGAAGCCCGCGCAGAAGGGAAAGAAGAAGTAACTCGGCGGGAAGGTTCCGCTCTCAACCACCGGGGCTCACGGTCAACCGTGAGCCTCGATGCGTTCGGAGGCATCTACACAGAGCCTGATGCCGGCGATTTCGACTTCGAGGCCGCCATAGTCGGGGTGATCGTTTTCGCGAATGCGGTAAGCAATGTCGATGAGGGAGCCCTTGGTGAGGCCGAGTTCGGCGGAGCGGGCGGAAAGATCCCAGCCGACTGCGCGCATTGCGCTTGCGGAACCGGACAAAGCAGGGTCCTGCGCTAGTTCGAGCCGGATATGCCTTCCCTTCATGATGCGGGGCGCCGAAAGCAAACGCACCTTTCCTGCCATGAATACAGGCTCGGGGTTGCCGTGGCCCAGCGGTTCCAGCTTGCGCAGCCAGCCGGCCAGCACCGGGGTAATGCGGTCGAGAGGCAGTTCGGCGTGAATGCGGAGCACGCGCTCCGGTTCGCGCGCGACCAGATGTTCGTTTGCGTAAATACGCAGGCGGCGCTTCAGCTCAGGCAGCGCATCGGCAGGTAGCGCAAAGCCGATGGCGAAGGCGTGTCCGCCAAAGCGTGTAAACAGATCGGCGCAGCTCTCGATGGCGCTAAGCAACTGGAAACCATCGACAGAACGGCCGGAGCCGTGGGCTATGCCGTCTTCGACGCTAACCACAATCGCCGGCTTTGCAGTGCGCTCAACCACGCGCGAAGCGAGAATGCCGATGACGCCGCGATGCCAGCCAGCGCCATCCACAACCAGCAGCCGGTCCGATTGCAATTCGGCGTCGGCGGCCAGGCGCGTTTCAATGACGGAAAGCGCGAGCGCCTCGGTGTCGCGGCGCTCGCGGTTCAGGCGCTCAAGTTTGCTTGCCAGCTCGGCGGCGCGCGCCAGGTCGCGGGTTGTGAACAGCTCGATCACCTCGGAGGCAACGTCCATGCGGCCGGCGGCGTTGATGCGCGGGGCCAGGCGAAAGGCAACATCGAATCCGGTGATCTCTTTGGCTGAGGGGTCGAGCGCGGCGGCGGCAAAGAGGGCGCATAGGCCGGCTCCAACAGGCTTGCGCAGCTCATGCAAACCAAGAGCGGCAATCACTCGATTCTCGCCACGCAAAGGAACGGCATCGGCGATGGTGGCGATGGCTGCCATCTTCAAGAAACTGGGCAAGGTTTTTTCGCGGGTGCGGACGGCGTCGCGGCGCTCCAGGACTGCCTGGGCCAGTTTCATCGCAATCGCCGCGCCGCAGAGGGATTTCTCAGGATATGGGCAGCCGAATTGGTTTGGATTGAGTACAGCCAGGGCATCGGGCACTGCATCGCCGGCTTCCGGCAAATGGTGGTCGGTCACGATGAGATCGAGACCCAGTCGGCGGGCCGTCTTGGCCTCGGCAAAGGCCCTCATGCCGGTATCGACCGTGATGACCAGGCGAACGCCTTCCGCAAAAGCCGCTTCAAGCACGCTCGATTGCAGCCCGTAACCCTCCTTGAGCCGGTGAGGCACGTGAAAGCGGACCGTGCCGCCGAGCATCTCGATGGCGGTCTTCAGCAGGACAACGGCAGTGGTGCCGTCCACGTCGTAATCGCCGTAAAGCAAAACAGTCTCATGGTCTGCGATGGCGCGTTCCAGCCGCTCGACAGCCACTGTCAGTCCCAGCATGAGGAAGGGATCGTGAAGGTGGGCCGGTTGCGGGTTCAGAAAAGCGTAAGCCCGCTCTGCTTCCGTGATGCCACGGGCCACCAGCAGCTCGGCCAGCACCAGGGGCAGGCGAGCTGCGTTGGCCAGAGCCGCAGCCTCTGCGGGATGCGGCTCAGCCAGGGTCCAATGCTGACGGGGGCGCTGGCGGTGAGCCGAGCGCGGCAGGCTAGCCGATAGATCTGGCGCCAAGCCTAAAGCGGCTGCCGGGCTCGACGAAGTCACAGCGGCTTACTCGTCCTCGTCGATGTCGCCGGCGTGGGCATCGTCGATCACGATATCCTGAAAAGTTTCAATGTCTTCAAGCAGCGCCTGATACCGCTCATACCATTCGGTAGTGGTTTCATGCAGGAAGACCAAGCCCTGATAGACGAAGCCAAGCTGAATGTATCCAAGATAGCCGGCATACTTGCGCAGCCATTCGGCTTCCACCAGCTCAGTGGCCTCTTCATCCGGGAAGTTCATCTCCCCGGCTTCCTCGATCAGGGCTTCCAGTTCTTCCCGCTCCAGCGTCATTTCGCTGAACGTCACAAAGGGAGCCCCCACGTGCTTGGCCATCTCCACAAAGTCTTTCCATGCGTCGGGGTTGTCTTCGCCCTCCCAGACAATTGAGGGAATGTCCTCGGTGATGTAACCGGGAAGTCGTTTCAATCCGTGGCCTTCAATAAAGGCCACCATATCGTCTTTTAGCGAGAGGAGGTTGTCAGTGGTCATAGTCAATTACCCATTTTCGCAGATGGGGGCGGGTGGCCGTCGTCCAATTGTGGAAACTTCGCGGCGGGAACGGCAGAAGACCTGGGCCTAGGCCTTAGTCTGAAAGCAGCCGACTTGAGGAGGAACACCGCTTGCCCGCCTTTGAACGACACGTTTTTGTCTGCCATAACACGCGCCCCGCGGACGCGCCACGGCCGTCTTGCACCGCCGCCGGAACGAGCGATCTGCACACCCAGCTACAGCAATTGACCAAGGCCGCGGGGCTGGGGCCGCGCGTGCGCATCAATAAGTCGGGATGCCTGGACCAGTGCGAGCATGGGCCCTTGGTGGTGGTGTATCCAGAGGCGGTTTGGTATGGCAATGTCCGGCCTGCCGATGCCCCGGCCATCGTAGAAGAGCACCTGGTTGGCGGACGTCCGGTCGAGCGACTGCGCATCGCCCCCGAGTGCCTGAACACCAGGGCCTGCCCCCACCGGGGGTGAGCCACCGTCAATGGCAATCCAAAGTAACAGCGCCCTTGCTCAACCGGGGGACGCACGCCATCGCGTGGGGTATTGCGCAATGCGGCCTCGATGATGTAGGAAGTCTGAGTAGCTGTTGCTTTGAGAGCTGAAAACAGCGGGAGGTGTATCGAAAATGAACGTCCGCTATCTAAGTGTTCTGCTGATGCTCGCAGTGCTCGTTGTTGCAGGTGGCATCCTTCCTGCGTCCTCTGCGGCTCAAACCGTTGTGGGGCCCGAATACGCATTGGTCAAATCCCCAATTAATTCCCTGCAGCGGGGCGAACGGCAATGCGATTATTTCCTGTGGACCAAGCTGGGAGGAGATGTCCAACGCGTCAGCTTTAGTTACATAAGTCAGGATGGAAAATCGGAAACCGAAGCGCCTCAGATCGAAGACCTGGCCGTCGTCATCAATCCGGCAAAAGATGTTCCGACGGCAAGAATCGCCGGCGAGGACAATAACAGCAGAACCATGTGGCGATTGGAAATGTCGATGGAGATATACAACGCCAGTAAGTCGTGTCTGGGCGGCATCTCTGTCTCTAAAGGCCCGGGACACTCATAGAGCATCGATAGTCTCTGGAGCAAGACAGCTTCCGCGGCTCTCGATGCTTGAGAACCTGATCAACACCAGGTAGCATCCTGTCCTTCTTTCTCGCTGCGCAGAGGTAGTGTGAAAGGCCATGGATTGCGTTTTTTCACGCTGCCGCCTGCCCCCTGCAAGGCTCGCGCCGTTTCACGCCTCTTCGTCAACATCTATGCAACCTGCCGCTCACCCGTGACTCCCGTACAAGTTCATTAAAAAGTCCTCATGGACTAACAACCCGGTCGAACTCAATCCGGAATCGGTAGCTTACTTCTCCTTTACTTGCGGACTCCGTTCCATTACGGGCGCACCATAGCATTTGGCGCGAAACAGTTATTGCGATCGTTTCTGCCGATCCCGGATGATGAGAATACAATGCGATGCTGCGAGCTACAGCGTGTTCCTGCTTCTCAAAAAAGTAAGCGCATTCACGTTCAAGACAAGCGCACTTTGAGAATGGTGTGAAAGACATTTTTTTGACCGCTACTGAGTCGATGCATTTTCCCGGTTGGAGTCATGCGAATAGCCATTAAGCTTTTCCGAAGCACGGTCCTGACTGTGCTGGTGCTGCCGATCGCTATGGGTCGCAATGCCGCGGGAAAGAACAGTTCAACGCCGCCCTCTATCAAGGCAAAGCCCACCATCTCATGGGGCCTGAAGACCACAATCGCCGATTGAGCCGCCCTGGGTTCGGTACTCAATGCATCGGCCCCCATCCACGGGAGTTTCACTTATTGAGTGGCGCCCTCGGGTAGAAAGCCGCTCGCAGTCAGAGGTGCCACGGTGTTAGCCGCCGGCGACTACACAATCACCGCGAGTTTCACCCCGGCAGATGCGGATGCATACCAATCGGTTGCCACGACGGCGCCGCTCAAGGTGATCTCCAAGGTCAAGACCGGCGTCGCAAGCAAGTAAGAGCCGCATGAGTAAATTCCCAGGAATATTCCGCGGTCTGCCGCATTTTCCCTCGCGGATCACAACCGATTCGCGCTTTCTGAGTGAAGTAAGCGCCCAAATCCAGCTTTGTCCCCACCCATCAAACTTTGGTTACTGGCTAAGTCTCATGTTCGCGCTCTGCGGTCCGATAACCGGAGTGCGGAGGACCCCATGAAGCGCGCGCGAATTCCTCAGATTCTGCCGCTTGCGCTGTTGGCGTCCGCTGCTGTGTGGGCTGCTCCAACTGCTGACCAGCGCAGCGGGGCAGCCCCGGTGGCGGTCAGCGGCATGTTCTCGGTAACCTTCAACATCGAGCCCGTTTCTTCCGCGGTGGCGGGCGGCTTGATCGAATGCAAGGCAAAAATCGCTCCCAGGCTGTCAGCTTTTGAGAACCTGAGCGGCGATGTTGCGCCTGTCGCATCGGCTGCGGGAGTGGCGTCCCCCGTTGCGGCCGGCCCGGCCGGTTCCTCCGTCAACTGTTCAGTTGAGATTCCCTTCGCCTGGCTGGTGAACGATCGAGGAAACGGGATCGCGCTCAGCTACGAGATCGACGCGGTGAGCGGCTCCGGCGTCGCGGCGCTGCGGACCCAACAGCCAATCGGTATGGCTTATCCCGTGGCCGGTGGAACAGCAAACGTGAACTTGCATGTGAGGTTTTGAGGCATCTCGCCGGACTGTTCAGCCCGCGGTGATCTGCTAAAACGTTGGAGGCTTCATAGCCGCAATGCACCTAGCCCTTGCCGGAGATAGAATTGGGTTGACCCATGAGGAGGCCCAATGTCCAGGATTTCCCGGCTCGACCGCAGCGAAGTGACCCCGGCGATTGCCGCGCTCTTCGACAAGGCCTTTGCCCAGCGCGGCAACGTTCCCAATATGTTCCGGGTGATGGCGCACAGGCCAGAAATCTTTGCCACCATGCAGGCGCACTTCGGCGCGGTGCTCAACACAGGCACCGTAACAACCAAACTGAAGGAGCTGCTCATCGTCCGCACCAGCCAGATCAATGAGACGCCTTACTGCCTGGCCAGCCACACTGTCCTGGCCAAAGGGCTGGGTTGGACCGCCGATCAGTTGGCGCATCTAGCCGACTGGAAACTGCGCGAGGACTTTACCCCCGCTGAAAAGGCCGCCCTGCGCCTGGCAGAGACAGTCACCCGAGACGCCCATAACGTCACCAACGAGCAATTTGCCGAGTTGAGCAGCTTCTACTCCGAGGGCGAGATTGTGGAACTGCTCTGCGCCATTGGACTATTCAACTACTTCAACCGCTTCAACAACGCTCTCCGGATGGAACCGACCAAGCCCGGCGAGGGCGGCTGCGCGACGCCGGCTGCGGAACCTGCGCCGGCCCGGAAGCATTGACTGTTGCGCGCGATTCCAGCGCCTGGACCAATTCGGTGGGCGTGAGTGTATGGCTCGCAACGGCCTTTGCGCCAATCGCCTCTGAGACAATGAAACAAGCCGTTAGATTGATCGAAACACTTGTTGAAGAAATAACTCCAAGCTGAGTTTCGACTCTCTGGGGCTAAAGCCCCCGAGGTTTTGCGGGATTTACGGCACGACTGAAGTTGTGCCTTGACACAAAGCCAGAGTCTTTCAACAAGTTCCTAAAGCTAAGCGAAAAGGAGTTCACTTTCCCGATGAAACTGCAACTGCCCGCCGGTCCATTCCGGGCATATCTCTTCGACTGCGACGGCACCATCGTCGACTCCATGCCCCTTCACTACGTCGCCTGGAAGACCGCTTTCGCAGAGTGGAATTGCCCTTTTCCCGAAGATCTTTTCTATTCCTGGGGCGGCAAGCCCACGCGCGAGATTATCGCCACGCTGAATGAGATGCACGGCCTTGCCATGCCCGTCGACGCCCTGGCCGAGCACAAGGAAGAACTCTACTTCGCAATGCTCCCTCAGCTCAAGGCCATCCCCGAAGTTGTGGAACTCATCCAGGCCGAACATGGCCGGATTCCCTTTGCCGTGGTCTCCGGCGGCAGGCGAATCTCGGTCACCAGGGCGCTGAGCGCACTGCATCTGATGGACAAGTTCGAGACCATCGTCGGCTCGGAAGACTACGTCAACAGCAAGCCCGCCCCGGATGCATTCCTGCTGGCTGCCGAGCGCCTCGGCGTGGCGCCCGAGGACTGCCTGGCCTTTGAAGACACCGACATGGGCATCGCCGCCGCGACGGCCGCTGGAATGGCTACCGTCAAAATTGCCTCGCCCCAGGAACGCGCGGAACGTGAACGGGTATTCGCTGGAACCATAGGTGGCAGCGGCACGTAGAATTCCCTTGGAGAAGACAACGATGGCTGGAACGCGCTGGACGACCATGCAGCGAGAACTGCCTTCCGAGCCGTTCGGTGGCGCGCGCAAGACCGAATGGCCGATCCTGCTTGGCATTGCGTCAGCCATCGTGCTGCTTCACATGGCCACCAACGGCCGCTACGGCTTTCACCGCGACGAACTCCAGTTCCTCAGCGATGCCCGTCATCTCGATTGGGGATTCGTATCGTACCCGCCGCTCACTCCATTTGTCGAGCACATCAGCCTGGGACTTTTCGGCCTTTCGATGGTGGGGCTGCGGCTCTTTTCGGTGCTCGCGCAAGCCGCGGCCATTGTCGTCACCGGCCTGATGGCGCACGAGCTTGGCGGCGGACGGCTTGCCCAGTTCACTGCGGCCCTTGCAATAGCGCTTTCCCCCCTGCCCCTCTTTCAAGGCACGGAGTTCCAGTACACGACCTTTGACTACCTGTGGTGGGTGCTGATCGCTTACTTCACGATTCGCCTGCTCAGGACGGAAGACCCGCGCTGGTGCCTGGCGGTTGGAGCCGCGGTGGGGCTCGGGCTCCTAACCAAGTATTCCATCGCGTTTTACATCGCAGGGCTTCTGGCTGGCCTCGTCTTCACCCGCGCGCGCCGGTTCTTTGTGAGCGGCTGGTTCTGGGGAGGAATGGCCCTTGCGCTCCTGATCTTTCTGCCCAACTTTATCTGGCTGGCGCGGCACGACTTCATCTCTTACCACTTCCTTCAGCACATTCACGCGCGCGACGTAGGCGAAGGCCGCGCGGACGGATTCCTGCCCGGCCAGTTCCTCATCGGCGCCAACTTGTTCGCGGCGCCCCTCTGGCTGGCCGGCCTGGTCGCCTTCCTGCGCGACCGCCGTTACCGGATGCTTGCCTGGATGTACCTGATCCCGCTGGCGCTCTTCTTCTTCGCCAAAGGGCGCGACTACTACATGGCCGCGGCGTACCCCATGCTGCTGGCGATGGGCGCGGCCGCGGGCGAACGCTGGCTGGCAAACCTGCCCAGGCTCGGCCGGCGCGCGCTGGAATCAGTCTTCTTCGCCGGGCTTGCCGTCTGCGGGGCCTACATCTTTGCGGTAATTTTGCCACTCCAGTCCAGCGGCCCGCTCCGCGATTTTGCGTTGAGCAAGAACGGCGACCTGCGCGAAGAGATCGGCTGGAACGAACTGGTCAAGACGGTGGCAGGCATCCGCGACGCCCTGCCCCCGGAGCAGCAAGCCAGCCTCGGCATTACCGTGGGAAACTACGGCGAACAGGGCGCAATCGAGATCCTTGGCCCGGCATACCACTTGCCGCCGCCCATCAGCACCACGAACTCGGCATGGTTGCGCGGCTATCCGA
>Ga0302266_10004204_pt1 | contig 11230 bp, 8 predicted proteins | sample III_Bog_E1_2_FD_194559 | JGI IMG/M metagenome (GOLD analysis project Ga0302266, IMG submission 194559) | Peat permafrost microbial communities from Stordalen Mire near Abisko, Sweden - III_Bog_E1_2 | ecosystem: Environmental > Terrestrial > Soil > Wetlands > Peat | place: Sweden: Abisko... | reverse complement strand
GCCTTCTGGCAGTGTGATGTGAGCCATGGTTTCTCCTTTGTTATTGAGCAATCTCGACGGGTTGGGGTTCGGGAAGCACTTCAATTGGCTGCTTTTCTGCGCCTTGAATTTGGTAACGAGGAAGCGCAAACATCAGAAGGCAGGGGATGAGTGCGGGGAGGGCAAGCAACTGAATCGTGATGGGACGATAAGTCCCCATGGTGTCAAAAACACGACCTATCAGGACTGGGCCGGTTGCGGCTCCAATGGCGTAAGTGGTCCAAGTGAGCGCGTAGAGTGTTGAGAATCGCTTGAGGCCGAAGTAGCGCCCAAGCAGATAGGGCGTAATGTCGCCCTCACTACCCATGCTGAATCCGATAAGAGCAGCCGCGATCAGGCCGGAGGTCAAGGTGTTGGCCACCGATAGCAGCACAATGCCGAGTACAGTCAATAGAAGCATGACTTGGGAGACACGTGGGCCAAAGAAGCGGTCGAGAAAGAGGCCGGTAAGAAGGCGGCCAATCAGCCCTGTAGCTCCGATGATGGAAACAGACCAGGCCGCGCCGGAGGAGGAGACTCCGCGATCAGTGAGCAGCGCTGAGAGATGTGCGATGGTTCCATTCACGCTGACGGCGTAGAGACAAACGGTGGCGGCAAGGATCCAGAAGGCCGGCGTTGCAAGCGCTCTGGCAACGGATTCGCCAAGTTCAGTGGAGACATCCTGGTCTTGTTGAGCTAGCGGGCGCTCCCGGATGAAGATCGCGGTGAGGGGAAAGCCAACAGCGAAGGCGAGCAGGCCGAGAGTGAGGTAGGCGGCGCGCCATCCCAGATGTGTGATGACAGACTGAACGAGTACGGGAAGGAGCATGGCTCCCAGTCCGGTGCCGGCAAGCATGATTGAAAGTGCGAAACCGCGACGCCGGTTGAACCACGTGGAGATAGCGCGAGAGTAACCAATATAGGCGGTTCCGTTTCCGACCAGACCGATGACAAAGAATGCGATGTAGTAGTGAATGAGATGGGGCGTCAGGAATGCGAGAGATGCATAGGCAGCGGAGAACACTGCGATGCAGGGCAGGACGATTCTGCGCGGCTTGTAGCGGTCGAGCAGGAAGCCGAGCCCCGGAGACGCTGCGGCCAAGGTGAGTGCGGCAATGCTGAACCCGGCTGAAGTGGCTTCGCGATGCCAGCCGAAGCTTTCGGCCAGTGGCTTGATGAAGAGGCCAAAGGTGTATGGGACGATCGCAGCAAAACTGACCATGATCCCAAAGAAGCTGGCGAGAACAACCTTCCAGCCGGAGTAGGAGAGCTTGCTCTCATCGATCGTGGCTTCGGCTGGCGACGGCGCTAGTTCAGGCATTAACGCTTTTCACCTCGGATAACTGTCTTTGCAAGGCGATATGTAAAGTCCTGTACAGGCGGTGTGCTATCACTGCTCGGACAATCACGGTCACCGCCGCATTGTGGCAATTGCAGCCTCGGTTACGCCGGTGTAGCCGTGTTCAACAACTTGAGCCGCACGCGCTCGGTAAATTGCAGGATCTTGAGGAGCCCAGGTATCCAGCCCATCGACGTAGCGGTTGCACATGCAAAAGACAGCGGCTATCAAAACGGTGTCGTGGATTTCGAGGTCAGTGGCTCCCTGATCGCGGGCCGCGGCGACGTCCTCGGCGGTTACGTGTTTTCCGCCCTCCTGTACTTTCCCGGCGATGTTCAGAAGTGCCTTCAGCCTGGGAGAGATTTCAGCGTTCTGCCAGTCTGTCTTAACTTTCTTGACGAGTGCCTCGTCGTGACCGAGTTGCGCAGCGGCTATTGCGCCATGAATTGTCTGGCAGAAGAAGCAATCGTTGCGCCAGGAGACGTGCGTCGCGATCATCTCTCGTTCGCCGCGCGACAGGGTGCTATCTCCGCGCAGAAGCACATTGACCAACTCGTTGAGAGGAGCCGCGGTTTCAGGGCGAAACGTCATGGGACCGAGGATGCCGGGAAACTCTCTGCCGAGTTCCTCAGCAATTGGAAGTTGAATATGAGCCATCGATGACACTCCGTTCGGGTGATGAACGATTCGAATCGAATGCAGCTTTCGAGGGGAAGACGGAACCCGTCCATCCTACCGGGCGTCGCTTGCCACGCGCTTCCATCGAAAGATGGAGAGCGATTCCTCTTGCGCTATTCACCATCTGCCGCGCTGCCAGTTACGATTCGGCAGGTTGCTGACCAAGGCCAAGACGTCGAGCCATGGTTGCGAGCAGCTTGGGACGGGCAGCGGGCCGAGTCCACGGGCACTCGGCAATACAGATGCCGCACGATGCCGATTCAGCAAAGAAGGGAATGCACTTGTCGAAGTCTACATACCAGCGCTCGATGCCGCGCACAATTTGCTTCTGTTCATTGATCGCTTCGGGTGGGCAGGCCTTGGTGCAGACCTGGCAGGTCATGCAGAACTCATCCGCACCGAATCGATCGGGCTTGGTGGCCACGAGCGGCATATCTGTGGTGACCCCAGCCAGCCGCAATCCGGCTCCATAATGCCGGTTGATGAGTGAGCCATGCTTGCCCAACTCGCCCAACCCAGAAGCAATGGCCGGGGGAATCAAGAGCAGCGCGCTTGCGGAGGGTCCTGGGTAGGCCTGTGCGTTGTAACCCTGAGAACGGATCCAATTGGCAAGGGCATAGGAGACCCGGGTTCCGCGCGCGTACTGCGTCCCAATCTCGCACACGCCGACGCCATTGGTTTCATCCGAAGGAACTTCTTTCAATCGTTCGTAGTCGGGAGCGAGAGCAAGGACAATGACCCACGGCTCGTCGATCGTGTATCCCTCGAAGACGTACAGCGGGTCCATTGGCGCAATGCCCACGCCGCCAGCCTCGTGCGCCAGCGCGAATTCGCTTGCTTCCGCCGCGAACTGTTCGGGCGAGACATTCCTTCGTTCCGGTGCGACTGGAATCAACTCAGGATGGGTGTATGCCGAGATGAAGACCTCAGCAGATCCCGGGCATTTTCGGGAGCTGGTGCGCGCCACCCCCTGCAGATCACCATAAGGATGCTGGTCGGGAGGATGCCAGAAGAATGGCGAGGCCCGGCGGGGTTCGGTTTCGCCGAGCCCATTGATTGGATTTCCGGAGACCTTGAGGAGAGCAAGCGTCTCCGGGCGGGGCTTGTAGCTGCCTCGCCGGGGACGCCTCGGATTTGCCGATGCAGCATTGACTTCATTCTGCATTGCTTGGGGATGACTCGACATTTCTTCTCACCTAGAAGCTCAGTTTAGCGGAAAACTGAAGCTGCCGTGCAGCTCCGGCATAGGTTGGAGTTCCGAAGTTGGGATTGTCCGGGCTTGCGACTCCGTCTCCGAATGCCTTGGGGATTGCCCCCGCGAACTCGCCTGCGCCATAGACCTGATCGACATCCTGCACATTGACTCGGTTCAGGAGGTTCAAAGCTTCCGCACTAAGGTTCAGCTTGAGCCGTTCGTTCAGGTTCAATCGCTTTTGAAGGCGAAAATCGGTGTCGTAGTAAGACGCACCGCGATAGGAATTGCGGCCGATACTGCCGACGCGATCGTTGAACGGGAAGCCATCGCCATTGATGTCGGACCCAGCAAGAATGCTGTAATATTGCGGGCTTTGCAGCGTGTTGAGCAGCGAGAACGAGAAATCCCGGAGCGGCGCGGCCCATGTTCTTGGGGAGTCTCCCGTCAAGGTCAACACCAACCGGTGCCGCACGTCGTTATCGCTTACCGCGCGTTCCAATTGCGGCGCAAGGTAATCCTGAGGTTCATCCTGAAGTTGGTTTTCCGTGGCGATGTCGATGGATTTTCCATAGACGTAATTTGCCAGGATGTTGAAGCTCTGCCCAAACTCCTTCCGCAGGCCCACGCTGCCGGCATTGTAGATGGACCAACCAGTAGCTTCTGCGATCAATGCGAATCCGAAGTTGGGATCGGCCGGGGTGAACTTCTGCCTGCCATCGGAGAGAAACCCGTCCGGAACACCGTTGATGCTTTCAGAGCTCTCCAGATGAATTGCATGGAGATAGTGGTAACCGAGCGTGAGAAACCACTTGTTCCCCAGCTCATTTTCCATTGCCAGGCCGCCATGCTCGGAGTAGTTGGAAGAATACTTGCGTTTTACAAATCCCAATGGAAATTGGTGCAGGATCGCGGGGTTCGGATAAATGCCATTGTGCGTAAAATTCGAGAAAGCGGCACCCGCAAGCACAGGCCCGGCGGTTCCCACCATGCCTGCAGGGCCAAATCCAACGAGATCATCATCGGGATTGGCGAATTCAGGCAGGAGCGGCTGATTCATGTGCGTAAAGGCGGACGCGCCGTGCCAACCATTGATCAGGCTGCTGTATTCTAGCGACCCGGTGTATAGGCCAAAATTGGCGCGCACAACGCCTTTTCCGCTGCGATAGCCGTATGCAATCCCAACCCGCGGTTGGATATTGCCAAAGTTCGTCGGATTCATCTTGCCCAGGATACGAAGGTCGCTCGCCAACGGAAGGAGATCAAGGTCGTAGCGGGCTCCGAGGGAAAGCGTCAGGTTGGGCAGCACCTTCCATTGATCCTGCACATAGAAGTCGGCCAGTTTATGCCAGAATGCGATGGCGTCAGCAGCCTCGCGCGCCGGTCCATCTGGTCCGTCGTAGAAACCGTTCTCCCAAGGCAAGCCGCGCTGCGGAACCTGGGTTTGAAAGTCGGCCCGTGTCTGTTGGAAAAGGAACTCGACAGCGGTTCCGGGACCAAAATGGCTGAAAGGCCCGGCACCAAAGAAGCTCTGCGGGCTGAAAATTCCAACGCCCGGCGTGAAATAGGGCGTTTGAGCCGAGAACCAGATGGGCTCAAACTCCGCTCCAATCGTAATGGAGTTGGAGTCGTGAGTGTAGGTCAGCGCCTCTCTGGATTGGAAGTGGTGCTCGCTATAGTAATCGACTCCGCCAAGAAATCCACCGCTATAGAGCGTATCGGCTACATTGATCGCCGGCTCAAAACCAGCGCCCACCGGATCCATGTAAAAGATTCGCCGGCCAAAGGCGACGGAACTCTCTGAGGCCCAGCGGCTGCTGAAGACATGAAAGAGATTTCCGTAGACTGTCTGATCGTGAATGCGATTATCGCGGTAACTCGACGGTAGCCCCTGTCCAGGAGAGGTTGCGGCAGTATTGCCGTTTCTTACGTTGGTGAACAGATATCCTGCAGACAAAGTGCTTTTGTTGCTGACAACACTGGTTATCTTTCCAAAGGCATTGTCATAGTCTCCCGTTTGGAGGATTGAGCCTAGCTTTTCAGTTGAAAGCCCCAGGTCCGCCTTTACCTGATTGATGCTGGGAGAGCCCGGCCCGAGGCAGCCCTGGGTATCGATGCAACTCAGAATAAAGTGGGAATATATAGGCGATTGTGCCCGTCTCTGGCCTTCGTAGCCAGCAAAGTAGAACAATTTATCCTTCCGGATCGGGCCACCTACTGTCGCTCCATACTGGTTGAACCGTAGAGTATTGAATCCTCGAGCAGCCAGGAGATTGCTCGCATCGACCGCACTGTTGCGGAAATACTCATAAACCGATCCATGCAGATCGTTGGTTCCGGATTTGGTGATGGTATTCACGGCCGCGCCAAGATTCAACCCGCCGCCTGTTGCGTCTGGACCATCGACGACGCGAAACTCCTGCACCCAATCGAGCGCAGGGCTAACTCTCTGCACTCCCGAGACCGTGGTCGTGTAATTGACTCCATCCAGCCCATAGAAGACGCTGTGAGTCTCGCGCAATCCGCCAAAGCTGATCTCCAATTCTGATTCCTGAAAAGCCGACTGGGCACCCGAGCTTGAATTCCTTCCGACGGTCGCGGTTGGAGTCAAGAGAACAAATTCGATGAAATCCCGGTCTGAGATGGGCAGGTCCGCTATTTGCTCCGGAGCGATCACTTGGCTGCCCTCCGTTTGTTCTTTGTCTACCCCCGTCACGGAATCGCTGACTTCGACCTGTTCAGTCGCAGCGTGCACCCTGAGCGTGATTCTCAAGGAGGCAGTCTGGCCGAGCGCCAAAGTCAGAGGCGCTTCATATGCGGCGAATCCTTCCGCGCTTGCCGTGAGCTTGTATTCGCCGGCTGGAAGGCCTGGGATCACCGTCAAACCAAGCTTGTCAGAGACGCCGGTCCGGACGGCTCCCGTATCCACGCTGCGAGCCGAAATGCTTGCGTGGGGAATGACGCTGCCCGAGGGATCGACAACGGTCAGGCTCAGCGTTGCGAACTGTTGACCGAGCAGTGTTGCGGAACCCGCAATCGCCAGTAGGAGGAGCCAAAGGAAACGATTCGCGGAGCGATGAAAGATGCGAGCACGTGGTTGCATAGCACGGCGTAAGTTCCCGGAGGGGAAGAGAGCGAGCAGTTTATTCACTTGGAGTTCCTCGGCCGTAACGGATTTTTGAAATGCTAAACGGGAAGCCGCAATTCAGACCAGATTATTGGAAACAGTCACTGGTACTCGCAACGCCCAAATGGATGAGTCGCATCTCATCCCCAAGATGGAGAAGTTGCATCGATGAACGGCGAATGCATTGATTGGTCGATCTTTCGATGGATGACCACAAGTCAAAGCGCCATTAGACTTCGCTGCATGCCGATTTTGACCGAACCAATTGGAAGCATCCCACGCCCTCTTTCACTCATCGGAACGATTGCAGCTTTTCAGGCAGGGACAGCCAACGATGCAGAGCTCAGTGCTGCGTATTCGGAGGCGCTTCGTGATACGATTGCGCGGCTGGAAGAGACTGGGTCGCCGATCATTACCGACGGCGAGCAGACCAAGCCCAGCTTCGCCACGTATCCACTCGCGGGTCTCACCAATCTTGCCCCCGATGGAGTGATCATTCCGTTCGCAGACGGGCATACGCGCCAGTTGCCGAAGCTGACGGTCGCTCCTTTTCGCTATGGTGTGCACGCTGCCACCTATCTGGAGGCAGCACGTACTTATACTCGTATCCCGATCAAGCAAGCGGTAATCTCGGCATCGGCGCTTAGCTTGTTGTACCCAGCGGAGACAATCACGGGTTACTCACGCGAGGAGTTTCTTGCGGATTTGACCAGTGAGGCGGAGACAGACATTCGCGGAGCACTGGACGCCGGAGCCGCCAGCGTGCAAATTGACTTCACCGAGGCGAGACTGTCTCTGAAGCTGGATCCTTCTGGCGGATTGCTGAGAAGCTTCGTGGAGTTGAACAACAAAGTCCTTGATCGCTTTACCTCCGAAGACCGTCAGCGCATCGGTGTTCACGTCTGCCCCGGAGGCGATCGTGACTCGACCCACAGCGCAGACGTGGATTACGCTGGCCTTCTTCCGGACTTGTTCAAGCTCAATGTTGGTCGCTTCTATCTGCAGATGGCCAGCGAACCGGACAGAAAGCGTGTGCTTGGAATTGTCAGTCATTTGTTGAGGCCGAATCACATTGTATTTGTAGGCGTCATCGATCCTATCAATCCAAATGTTGAAACAGCCACTGAAGTTCGCGACCGTGTGCTTGAGGCTGCTGCGTCCTTACCGATCTCCCAACTTGGGACCACTGACGATTGCGGCTTCGCTCCATTCGCAGACGACATCTCGACTTCTCGCGAGATCGCGTTCAGCAAGATCCGGGCGAGAGTTGAGGGTACAGAACTCGCAGCGAGGGTGCTTGGCTGTTGAGTGAACTGTCAGTATCGGAACCTTTCATTCGATTCGACGACAGCGAGACTTGCTTGACAACTGTATGGTTGACTACTTCGGGATGGCTTTGTCGACTCGGTCTTGGCAGGCCCATCGCTGGCTGGCTCCCAAGTCACAAGGAAGGAGTTTCCGTTAAGACCAAATCACTAACTCTTGCAGTGGGCAGATTTCTGGCAGAGGGGGTTTCCGAAGACGTAGCCCCGCCGATTTAACCGAAAATCTAGAGACTTCACAAATGCCTATCATTTTCCTGAGCGGCAAGATCGAAATGCCGATCCACAATCCAATCCACAAAAGGCGAGGTCTTATACGACTTGGGTGGCTTTAGGCGTTCCCAACGGGTTTGTAAGTCGTTGAAAAACCTCAAAATCCAAGACTGTCACGGCAGAGGTCGCGGGTTCTTTCGCGGATGACGGATCGTCGAATTCGGCAGAGTTCAAAACATGTTTGCCGAAAGAACAGTTCGAAGCGGTTCTGGAAGGCACGATTTCATCCACTAAATTGTTGGGGTACAAAACGGGGTATCCTGGCAATTTCAGCATATAAAGCATTTGAATTCAATCTATATGAATCCCTGGGGGGCCACGCAAAACGGGACATGCCTGACGATGCAGTGCCTACTGCAGCCAGTGCTGAGTAGCGCGATGCTCAGGCCAACGGCGAGCAGTGATTTTCGTCCCATTCTCAACCAAGCTCCCCAGAGGTGCAAGTTGAGCATTTCGAATTTGATGAGTGCAAGTTTGAGCCAGCGACTACTCTGGGGAAGTGATCCGTCCCAGAACCAAGCTGGTCGTCAAAGTCTGCCAGGATCATGTTCTACAGTCGTTATCAGGGAAACGGGGGAAGATATGCGTCAGAGTTTCAACGAATCCCTGGGGAATGTCAAGAGGCCAAGTCTAAGCCGCAGTTTTGAGTGTCAGAGCAGGAATAGCGACGAGTCCCGGAAGGGCCCATCCCCGGGGCGGGTTCGGGTGAGCACCGGCTCTTTGTCACGGGACATTAGAATCGCTTTTGGTCGGTATTGCACCCACTGCCGTTTGCAGTGGGTTGACGCAAAACAACGTGCCTGCATCACTTTGAGCCTCGATGTTTGGGTTCCCCTCCACATCCGTGGAGATACGAAGGACCTTCCCTCTTTCAAATGAAGCATGTATTCGCCCCCCGTCCCTGGCTGCAACATATCCCCGAATCGGAAATTCATCGGCAAGCCAAGCAATTAAGGCACTCCGTGCCGTCTGTAGGGCAGCGAATAGTTCCTGACCAGTTGGCTTCGGCGTCAGGACTTCTGGAGGCGGTCCAGAATTCTTGGCAGCATATTCGCAAACGACTGGGTTGGCATCGCTTTTCAACCGAATCAAAGCTTCATGGGGCGCGGAGGGGTTCATTGCAACATGGCAACGAACGACGGCATCCATGTCCCCCGCCAGCCGAGATAGAGCTTCGGGAGGCGTAGAACGGTGTTTAGCGACATGCCTATCGTGGCATGGCACAAGGCGCTGGCTCCAGCCGGGGAAACCACCGTCGTCTTCCGCGACAGCGCCTTTGCCGACGACGTGGCCAAGACCAACCTCACCGCCATTCTCCAGCAGCACGGACTGGACAACGTACGCAGCTTGTAGGGCAAACACCCATGAAACTGTATTTTGAGCCCAACCTGGACTACCAGCATTCCGCTATCGAATCGGTGTGCGACCTGTTCCGCGGTCAGGAGATTTGCCGTACAGAATTCACCGTCACCCGCGATGCGACCGCGGCTCAACAGACCCTGGCCTTCGCACAGAGCGATCTGGGTATCGGCAACCGCCAGCAACTGCTGGACGATGAAATCCTGGCCAACCTCACTAACATCCAGGTTCGCAATGGTCTGCGCCCGTCCGCGTCGTTGGCCTCCGGCGACTTCACCGTGGAGATGGAGACTGGCACTGGCAAGACCTATGTGTACCTGCGGACCATATTTGAATTGAACCGCCGCTACGGCTTTACGAAGTTTGTTGTGGTGGTGCCGTCTGTGGCCATCAAGGAGGGCGTCTACAAGACGCTGCAGATCACCGAAGAGCACTTCCGCGGACTCTACGCCAACGCGCCGTTTGAGTATTTCCTTTATGACTCCAGCAAACCGGGAACTGTGCGCAACTTTGCCACCAGCCCGGAGATCCAGATTATGATCGTGACGGTCGGCGCCATCAACAAAAAGGAAGCGAACAACCTCTACAAGGAATCGGAGAAGACAGGCGGCGAGAAGGCCATCGACCTGATTAAGGCCACCCGGCCGATCGTGATCGTGTACGAGCCGCAAAGCGTGGACGGCGGTCTGGAGGGCCAAGGCAGGAAGGCCCTGGGGGAGATGAACCCGCTCTGCACGCTGCGGTACTCCGCCACGCACGCCGACAAGACTACGGCGCTGGGAGTGGAGAAGTCAGAGGCGATCTGGACCTACCTCAAGGATGCAGGCCACGTCGATGTGCGGGGTAAAGTGCAGGACACGCTCCGGCAGGCCCTGAAGGACGGAAAGCTGCAACTGCCAGAGGAGTTCAAGGCGCAGCTCCCGCAGGTAACGGAGATGCTCCGCAAGCTGGCCGGGAGACTGGATATCAAGAACGCTGACGAGCGCCGCCCAGTGAAGACGCGGCAAACAGTCCTGCAGGGAGAGGAATTCAAGGCTCTGTGGGACCGCATCAAGCACAAGACCACTTACCGCGTGCAGTTCGACAACGAGAAGCTGGTGAGGGATTGTGCCGACACCATTCGGAAATGCCCGCCCGTTACGAAGACCCGGATGCAGATCCGCAAGGCCGACCTGGCCATCGGGCGCGGAGGGGTACTGACAGCAGAAACGATCGTGGCCGCGCCGGTCATCCTGGAAGAGACGGATATTGAGTTGCCCGATCTCCTGACCGACCTGCAGGACAAAACTCAGCTCACCCGGCGCAGCATTGCGACGATTTTGACGTCGAGTGGCCGCCTCGACGACTTCAAACTGAACGCTCAGCAATTCATTGAGCTGGCCGCCGAGTCCATCAACCGCACCAAGCGCCTGGCCCTTGTTGACGGCATTCGTTATAAGCGCATAGGCGACGAGGAGTACTACGCCCAGGAACTCTTCGAGCAGGAGGAACTGACGGGGTACTTGAAGAATATGCTGAATTCAGACAAGTCTGTGTACGAGCAGGTGGTCTACGATTCGGCCGGCGTCGAGCGGACCTTCGCTGAGCAACTGGAAAAGAACGAGGCCGTAAAGGTCTACGCCAAGCTTCCGGGCTGGTTCAAGGTTCCTACGCCACCAGGCACCTACAACCCGGACTGGGCGGTGCTGGTGGAGAAGGACGGTGTGGAGCGCCTGTACTTCGTGGTTGAGACCAAGAGCAGCCTCTTCACCGACGATTTGCGCGACCGGGAAAGCGCCAAGATCGAATGCGGGAAGGCACACTTTAAGGCGCTGGCGGTCGGGGAGGACCCCGCGGAATTCGTCACGGCCCGGAACATCGACGATCTGATGGCGCGGTGCTGAGTCGGGGCAGGCAGCGTACTAGGGCATGTAGTCTTCCTG
>Ga0302266_10004193_pt1 | contig 11239 bp, 9 predicted proteins | sample III_Bog_E1_2_FD_194559 | JGI IMG/M metagenome (GOLD analysis project Ga0302266, IMG submission 194559) | Peat permafrost microbial communities from Stordalen Mire near Abisko, Sweden - III_Bog_E1_2 | ecosystem: Environmental > Terrestrial > Soil > Wetlands > Peat | place: Sweden: Abisko... | reverse complement strand
ACAGGGAACAGGGAACAGAAGGGAGCTTTGTGGCAATCGGCGGCGTGTCAAGGTAAAACTCTCACTTTTTCATCATTGCAGTACATCGAGTCTGAACGGAAAGCTGCTCCTGCAACCTGTTCCCTTTTCCCTATTCCCTGTTGTTACCGGAGGAATGCGATGCGCGTGGATCCCTTTTACGTCACAAACCTGGTGGCTTCGCTCGATCAGGCCCAGGCCAATGGGCAGCAGTTTTCCTCTGAGCTGTCGAGCGGTGTGAGCATCAACTCCCTGAGTCAGAATCCGGTCGGCGCGGGGCAGAATGTTCTGCTGCTCAACCAGATTCAGCAGGACGATTCCTTCACGCAAAGTTCCAATCTGGTCACGGGCCAGTTGCAGGTCGCCGATTCAGCCCTGGGCAGCGTGGTGACCAATCTGACCCAGGCCATATCCCTGGCAACCAGGGCCAACAACGGCACCCTGAATGCGAGCGACGTCAAATCCATCGCCAATCAGATCTCCGGCATTCTGAATGAGGTGCAGTCGCTGGCCAACACCAGCTTCCAGGGCCAGTACATCTTTGCCGGCGGCCAGACCTCTGTGGCTCCTTTCACCACTTCGACGGCCACATCGCCCGCCGTTACCACCTACAACGGCGACCAGGGCGTGAACTATCTCCAGTCGCCCAACGGGCAGAAGATCCAGCTGAATGTGCCGGGCGATCAGATCTTCATGGGCACCGGCGCGAACAGCGTCTTTGGTGCGTTGAATAGCCTGATCGCGGATTACTCCAGCGGCGCCGCCGACACCAACCAGTCCGTGAAGGATACGGTGGCGCTGGGCACGGCGCTGGGCTATGTCTCCCAGCAGCGTGTAACCATCGACAACTCGATGACCCAGATCACCGCCGCATCCGAGGCCGTGACCAACGTTCAGACTCAACTGACCACCGCGCAGACCGCCCTGATGCAAGCCGACATTCCGACCATCTCCACGCAGCTTTCGCTGGCAGAAACCCAGCAGACGGCGCTCATGGATGTGATCGCGCAGTTGAATTCGACCTCGAACAGCCTCTTCAGCAAGCTGCCCGCCTGACCACCACCTGCGGTGGGGCCAAACGCTAGCTCTTCGCTCGCAATGGGCCATCAATCGATGCTCATTGCAATGAGACTCGTCATCTTCGCTCCGATCCACCTGCGGTGCGGCCAAACGCTCGCTTCTCGCTCGCATGGGGTCATCGATCTATACTCATGGAAATGAGATTCGCCATCCTTGCTCCGATTCGATTTGTGTGGAACGCGACCCGCGGCCACCGGCTGGCACCGTGGCGCAGCGAATTCTTTCGCTGGCGGGTCGAGACCTACTCAGGCAAGAAGGCGGAGACGCTCACGACTCGGGACATTTTCAGCTTTGTCTGGAGTTCCCGCTGGGAGCTTCTGGGCTTCCTCTTCTGGATCGGCCGCCTGGATCGCGAAGTGCACAAGCGCGCCTGAGAGCGGTCGGTGGTCGAATGAGAGGATTTGAGTGCTAGCGTCGCGTCTAGGGAACCTCTGATTAGGTCGAGTCTTTGAAAGGGCACGGCTTTAGCCGTGCCGCAAATGCTGCAAAATGAGGCTGGGCTTTAGCCCCTGAGGGAATGCTGGGCCGCAGAGTTAACTTGATCAGAACTTCCCCGGTTAATCTGCCGCTCCTATTTGTCTCATCTTCGCGCGCTAAGCCAGCGAACGGATCACCGACCGCACTCCGCTGTAAACTGTCCACTGTATGAGATTCGGCTCATTCTTTCTGTCTTGCTCTGCGATTCTGGCATCGCTTCTCTTTGCTGCGGCCGCTGCCACGCAGCAGTTGCCCCCTGTCGAGCCGCCGCAGCCGATGCCCAGCGTCCACACTGAGGCGCCAGCGGCCACAACCACCCTGCATGTGACGGCCAACGAGGTGCTGGTGCCAACGCTGGTCGAAAAGTCTGGCGGGGGCGTTGTCTACGGACTCAAAGCAGATGATTTTGTGCTGGAAGATAACGGCGTGCCGCAGAAGATTCGCGTGCAGGAGGAGATGGATAACGCGCCGGTTGCGCTGGTGGTCGCGGTCGAAGAGGGCGGAGTCAGCGTGCTCGAATTCGACAAGCTGGCCAAGCTGGGTCCGCTGCTGGACCTGTTTCTCTCCGACGGCAAAGGCCAGGCGGCGCTGGTGGGCTTCGACTCGAAGCCGCATCTGATTCACGACTTCACGCACACGAGCGAGGAGATCAACCAGGCGCTCAAGGAACTGCAACCGGGCGACGGCGGCGACGCGATTCTCGATACGGTCAGCTACGCCGTCGATCTGCTGCAATTCCAGCCGAAGGAGTATAGGCGCGTGCTCTTGCTCATCTCGGAAGAGCGCGACCACGGCAGCAAGCACACCAAGCCCGCGCAGTTGATCCGCAAGATCGGCCAATCCGATGTACTGGTGTTGAGCGTCTCCTTCTCACCGGTGAAGGCTGAGCTGCTGCACGATATCAAGGACAATGGCGACAACCGAATGATGGACCCGGTATCGACATTGTTTATGGTTGTGCAGGCCTTCAAGAAGAATGTGACCAAAGAAGTGGCGCACATGAGCGGCGGCGAGTACAACACCTTCACGGCCGACAAGGGCTTTGAGAAGCGTGTAGTGGAGTCGGCGCAGCACGCCCGCAACCGGTATCTGATCACCTTCAGCCCTACCGATCCGACGCCGGGGCTGCACACGATTCGCGTGCGGCTGGCGCAGGACTACGGTGCGCGGATTGTGGCGCGGGCGAATTACTGGAAAGAGCAGGAGCAGTGAGAAACAGCTCTTAGCTTCTAGCTGTTAGCCTTCAGCTTCTTCCTGGAGATTGTTGCTCGTCAACGCCAAGCTGGTTGAGGATCGTATTTTCGCAAATCTGGGGCGGTGAGGCTGTGCCAGAACTGGGGCATCCAGCGCCAGAACCGGGATTTTTGAACAGGGGGACAAAATGCCGCTAAAAGTGTGGCATAATGTCCTTATGGGTCAGAGTGCTGCTATTCCGGTTGTTTCTCCGCCTCCGTTCATCTTTGATTGGCGAGAGATTGAGCGCGGGCTTCCGCTCTCCACGCTGGAGGAGTTTTCGGCTTACTCCGGCATTGCAGTGAAGGACTTGCTGGAGGTGGTCATTCCGGCGCGGACGCTCAAGCATCGGCGACAGCGTGGTGAACCGTTCAATCTCGACGAGTCCGACCGGCTGGCTCGGGTGGCACGGATGTACGAGCTGGCCGTCAAGGTCTTTGGCGATCCGGAGAAGGCAAAGCGATGGCTGACCAAGCCCAAGATTCGCTTCGAGGAGCGGTCTCCGTTGACCATGATGCATACGGATTTTGGTGGCCGCCAAGTGGAAGAAATGCTGATCCAGATTGATGAAGGGATGTTTGCTTAACGATTCTTGGATGGCAATCCAGAGGGAGTGTGACTTTCCGGCCCGTTGAGCGTAGCTCTTCACCACCGGAATGTTACTGAGGAGGCTGCAATTGTCAGGGAAGCCAGAGAAAGGACTTGAGGAGTTCCTTGCTCCTTTGCCAGTTTGGATGCGGCGGACGCTCCAAGAAGGTTTCCCGTCATTAACACAAGCTGAGATTCTGGAATGGACAAATAATTCTGAAGAGATTTTCAAGCGCACGAAGGAATATGAGCTTATTCTTCAACAGATTCCCGCCAAATGGAAAGAGTATCGCGATAGACTCAAGCGTGAAGTTCGTCAGTCGCAAAAGTTTGAGGCTCAGTTTCTTATACCAAGAGGGAAGCCCGGTGCCCCTCGAAAAGATTATTTAGCTCAACAAGCGGAACTTTTGCAGCAGCAAGGCAGAACCTTTCCCCAAATCGCCGTTGAATTGAACAAGAAACTTGGGAAGGATAAAGAAACTACAGCAGAAGCAGTACGCAAACTTTTGAAACGCCGCTCTCGACCGGACAAAACCTAAACATCTGTTTTCGTCCCGGACATTATCGCCCTACACGTTTTGTCCTGATGACATGAGTGAATTCGCGTGAGTATTGTCATAGTTAAGGGAAACAAATCCTGGATTGGGCGACAATGAAAACATTCTGGCGTATCAGCGATTACGTTGGCCTGACCGGCGATGGTGGCCGCAAAGCCGGCGCTCGCTGGCATACGGCCGGTTCTCGGATCGTGTATTTGGCCGAATCACCGATGGCGGCACTTGTTGAAACGCTGGTGCATCTTGAAGTGGAAAGCGAAGAGACCCCGGATTTCTACACTCTGCTTAAAATTTCTGTTCCCGATGGACTTTCCATTCGATCGCTCAATCCACCTGCCGAGAGCGATTGGAAGCACAATCTGGAATTGACCCGACGCTTGGGCGACGCCTGGCTCGCCTCCTTAGAAACCTCATTGGCGCGTGTTCCTTCCGTTCTGGCCCCCCAAACCTGGAACTACCTGCTGAATCCCGAGCATCCCGACGCGAAAATGATCGAGGTTGCCGAAGTCATCAAAGAACGCTTTGACAATCGGCTCTTTCGTTTTAGTTCGCGTTGAGCCCAGCGGGTTTGCACTCGGGTCCCGGCCGCCCGGCCAATAGCGCTGACCCGCTCGTTCATGGTAATCTCTCTGTAGACACTTAAGAGTGGACTGAGAAGACAAGAGGAGTAACACACGCCGTGCTGGCGACCGCTAAGAAAACAACCCTGATTGAAAGCTTCCGCACCCATGATACGGACACCGGCTCGCCGGAGGTCCAGATCGCAATTCTGAGTGCGCGTATCGCTGAACTGACCGAGCACTTCAAGACGCACAAGAAGGATCACGCTTCCCGGCGCGGCCTTTTGCAACTGGTCAGCAAGCGCCGCCGCCTTCTGGATTACCTGAAGACGCACGATACCGATCGCTACCGCGACGTCATCGGCAAGCTCGGTATCCGCAAGTAGCCAGAAAGCCAACATTGACCCGGAAGCGCCCAGACCGAAGATTGGTCACGGCCCCCGTTCTACCCAGAACCTGGGGCCATGGTGTACCTGGCGAAGACGACCCGCTGCCAGGGACGAAGCACAGCTATCGGCTGAGCGCGTCCCTGGTTGTGGCGTCTGACACACGGTCCGGCAGACAGGCCGGGAGAATCCGCTCCCCCGCGCAGCCCCCACTCTTTTGCGCGCGCCCTGCCTTCCGCCCCATCCTTCGCCGGCTTTCCCCCCGCCCTTCCATTTACAAGTTTCCCAAGCGAAAACAATGAAACGAGGACTCTATGTCTAAGCATGAAGTAGCCGTCGAGCTTGCCGGTGGCAAGCGGCTGGTCTTTGAGACTGGACGCATGGCCAAGCAAGCCTCTGGCGCCGCACTGGTGACCACGGGCGAAACCGTCGTTCTAGCCACTGCCGTAGCCTCCAACGAACCCAGGGAAGGCATCGACTTTTTCCCCCTCACCGTCGATTACCGCGAATACACCTACGCCGGTGGACGCATTCCCGGCGGCTTCATCAAGCGCGAAGGCCGTCCCAGCGAGAAGGAAATCCTGACCTGCCGCCAGATCGATCGGCCCTTGCGCCCGCTCTTCCCTGATGGATTTAGAAACGAAACGCAGTTGATCGCGCTGGTCTTCTCCGCCGACAAGGAGAACGATCCCGATGTGGTGGGCATCAATGCCGCCGCCTGCGCCGTGGCTCTCTCCGACATTCCCTTCAGCGCTACGGTTGGCGCAGTCCGCGTGGGCCGCGTGGAGGGCGAGTTTGTCATCAACCCGACTTACTCCGAGCGCGCGGCAACAACGGTCAACATCATGGTCGTTGGCCACAAAGACGGCATCGTGATGATCGAGTCGGGCGCAAAAGAAGAGACCGAAGAGGTCATTCTGGCGGCCATCGAGTTTGGGCACACTGAAGTGAAAAAGATTTGCGTCGCCATCGATGAGCTGGTCGCATTGGCCGGCAAGCCCAAGCGGGCCTTCACCGCGCCGGAGTTCGACGAAGCCTATTTTGCTGAACTCAAGGCCAAGGTCGAAGTCCGTCTCAAGGACGCGCTGGACACCAAGGTGCACGAAAAGCTGGAAAGCCAGGACCTGGTCAAGGCGATCAAGGACGAGCTGGCCGCAGCGCTGCCCGCCGACGAACCCGCGGCCAAGAAGAAGCTGGCCCACTACTATGAAAAGCTGCGCGAGCGGATCTTCCGCGAGCAGGTGACAAAAGATCGCGTGCGGCCCGATCGCCGTGAGTTCGATCAGATTCGCCAGATCACCATCGAGACCAGCGTTCTGCCTCGCGTACACGGGTCGGCTCTCTTCACCCGCGGCGAGACGCAGGCCCTGGTTACGGCCACGCTCGGCACGGCCGACGAGGGCCAGCGCATGGAGAACTATGAAGGCGACAAGAAGAAGCCCTTCATGCTGCACTACAACTTCCCGCCTTTCTGCGTAGGCGAGACCGGCCGCATGGGCGGCACGGGCCGCCGCGAGGTTGGCCACGGTGCATTGGCTGAGCGCGCCATCACGGCGGTTCTGCCCAGCGCTGAAGAGTCGCCTTACACCATCCGCATCGTCAGCGACATTCTCGAGTCCAACGGCTCTTCGTCGATGGCTACAGTCTGCGGCGCCAGTTTGGCGTTGTTTGACTCCGGCATCGCTCTCAAGGGCGCGGTGGCCGGCGTCGCGATGGGCCTGGTGAAGGAGGGCGACGACTACGCCATCCTGACCGACATTGCCGGCGCTGAGGATCACTACGGCGACATGGACTTCAAGGTGGCCGGTACGCGCAAGGGCATCACTGCGCTGCAGATGGACATCAAGATTGGCGGCCTGACCCGCGAGATCCTTCAACAGGCGATGGAACAGGCGCGCAAGGGCCGTCTCTTCCTGCTCGACAAGATGGATGCGGTGCTCGACGGGCCGCGTACTGAACGCTCGGCCTATGCGCCGCGCATCGAGACCGTCATGATTCCGACGGACAAGATTCGCGACCTGATCGGCAAGGGTGGCGCGACCATTCGCGGCATCATTGAGCAGACCGGCGCGAAGATCGATGTCGACGATACGGGCCGCGTCAACGTTGCCTCGTGCGACGCCGACGGCTTGAAGAGAGCGCTCGAAATGATCGGCAACCTTACCGCCGTGCCGGAGATTGGCAAGGTCTATCTCGGTAAAGTTGTCCGGCTGGCGGAGTTCGGCGCCTTTGTCGAGCTCTTCCCCGGCACCGACGGCCTGCTGCACATCTCCGAGATTGCGGAGCATCGCGTGAAGGAAGTGAAGGACGAGTTGCGCGAGGGCGATCAGGTGATGGTCAAGGTTCTGGCCATCGAAGGCAATCGCATCAAGCTCAGCCGCAAAGCTCTTATCAAGGAGCAGAAGGCCAAGCTGGGGCTCTCTGCTCCGGCTCCGGTCGAGGCTGAAGAGGTCGAGATCTCCGCTTCTGAAGCTGTTGCCGCACCCGTCAAACCGCGCAATGAGTTCGACGAGCGGCAGCCCAAGTCAAACCAGAGCACCATCCTGATCGAAGGCGGCGACGACTTCGAAGAGGAGGGTGGCGAAGAATTTGACGAGGAGAACGAGCCGAACTTCAACCGCGTCGAGGGCGCTCCGGTTCCAGTTGGCACGGCAGTCGCCGCGCCTGGCGCCGGCAGGCCGAGGCCGACGGACAACAATCGCCGCCGCCGCCGCCGTCGCCCCGGTGGACCCGGTGGTGGCCGCGGACCAGGCGGAGGTCAGGGTTAAGCAGCCCGATTCAGCTCAAACAACAGCAAGGCCCGGAGTCCAACTCCGGGCCTTGTTGTTGCTGGACGCTGGAGTCACAGTGGTCGATCATTCCTATTCTGCAGAATCGGAGAAGATCCGGGCCTGAAGGCCATGCAAATACGCGCCATTCAGAGTGCTGAAGCCCTCTGCTCCCTCCAATACCTTCGATCTATAACTGAGGAATAAGGACCTTCAATGAGGGAGGTACTTCCTTTTGGCGGGAGGCACATCCTGATTCAATCTCCGGTTATTGTTTTTCTCTTCGTACATCCGGTGGTCTGCCGCAATGCACAACGACTCGGCATCGGCCGCGTCCTCAGGAAAGATCGCGATGCCGATGCTGGCTCCGATCTGAACCTCGCAATCTCCAAGGTCGAGAGGAGGCTCGAGGAGTTGCCGCAAGGAAGTTCCCACGTTCTCGGCTTCTTCGCGATTTGTGGTCTCCTCGAGAATCACTGAGAACTCATCTCCCCCGGTTCGAGATACGGTGTCGGAGCGGCGAACACGCTCTGAAAAGGTGGATCCGACGTGCTGCAATACCAGGTCGCCCACGTGATGACCGAGCGTGTCGTTGATCAGCTTGAATCGGTCCAGGTCGATCACCAGAAGCGCCATCTGAGTTCCGTTGCGGCGAGAGCGCTCAAGGGCGCTATTCATGCGGTCTTCGAAGAGACGGCGATTCGGCAATCCGGTCAAAGGATCGTGCAGCGCAAGGTACTTGTTGTCTTCGATCTGGCTCTCCAGCAGCAAGAGAATCATGCCCACTGCCACCAGATATTTGGGTAGATTCCAGACCTCGGCTTCGATATGAAGCTGAGGAAAGTCATAAAACAACCAGTTTCCCACCACGAAAACCGAAGCCCAAGCCATGAATCCCGCGATGGTGATGAAGGCGCCCGCCGTAGCACGCCGGTAGGCGAAGAGAAAATTGATGGAACAGCCCAGGTAAACGATAAACATCACCGCGTTCAACGCCAGATCGCCGCCGTTTCCCGGCCGATGCTGGAAGACCAGCAAAAAAACCATGAGAGCGATGTTTTGCGTCACGGTTGCCCAGCGCACCGCGCAATTGACTCTGCGCAGCGATGCCAGCGCGATTGCCAGCGGTCCGATGCCGATGAGCGTGGCTGCTACATTCAGAATCCAAGCCGGCTCGATGCTGGTCGTAAGCAGGGCAATGTACAGCGCATTGACCGCCAAAAGCATGACGGTCATCCAGCGGCTGGAACTCTCTTTGCGGAAAGGGATGATCGACGTTTTGAAGAGCTCGCCGGCGGAAACGAGAGCAATTGAACTGATGGTGACCCCGAGAATTCCTGGGAATCCTTTGAATTTCACAAAGAGAAGTGCCGCAAAGTGTAAGGCGATCATCAACCAGCCGATGAGCCACGCACGGGCGGACGGCGAGTAGTGGCGGCGAGCCGTGGATGCGAATGCGCAGATCAGCAGCGTGAAAGCCGCGATATCCGGGAGTACGCTCCAATTCAAAAAACTCACCTCTCTTGGTTCATTGTTTTTTAATCACCCTCAATCAGCAAGCAATTTGAGGTGCATATTTCTGATGTCCGCGGACTTTCGGGTACACTTCAGTAACTTGATTCCCTCTCGCTCCGGTAATTGATTGGATTACCGCGCCTGATTTTTTTTGGTGTGCGGCCTCTGTCTCTTCTAGACTCAAGAAAATGGCCGCGAGTTTATACATTGTCGTCGAGGGCGAAGACCCTGGCTTTGACATCTTCGTAAATGGCCACGCTCTGGCGCGCAACGAAGATGCCCTCGAACGGCTGGCCGAAAGATTAAGTGTGCCTCCGCTGCTGAAATACTTCTCGGCCGATGAAGACTCCATGGCGCTGCTGCTGGAGCAGGGGGCAGAGCAAGGCGCGGAGGATCAGCAGTGGCGGCCTTTGCTGCAGCCCCAATGGTTTGACGCCTCCGACGGCCTGCTCACCGTCTCCGCCTTGATCGGTCTACTGGCTGCCGCGCCCGCCGCCCTCGGCTCAGAGACGCAGCCTGTCCTGATCGAGCTTCGCCGATACCAGCGAGTCTTGCGCAAGGCCGCCCTGCGTGGCCTGCGCTGGCACATAGCCGTGAGCTGGCGCTAACCACCTGCGGTGGGGGCCAAACGCTCGCTCATCGCTCGCACTAGCTCCCTGCCTGGGACCAGATTGTGAACCAAATCTAGAGATTGAACTCTAGGAAACCTCTGATTAAGTTAAAGTTTTGAAAGGGCACGACTTTAGTCGCGCCGCAAATGCTGCAAAATTAAGTCCGGGCTTTAGCCCCTGAGGGAAAGTCCTCTTGCAAGAATGACTTGTTCAGGAATTCCCTTGAAAAGTTCGATGAATAAATCGGCTGTCGAAACAGCAGGCCCTTCGACTGCGTTGGGCACAGAAAACGCGCCCCAATTCGCTCAGGATGACAGCGTAATTTGTGAGCCGAATCCAGTGATCTGAGTCTGAAATACGCAGCACAAAACGGGTTGTCATTCTGAGCGAACGGGGCCCCGAAACGTCTTTCAGTTCTGGGGTGGTGAGTCGAAGAATCTGCGGTTATTCTTCGATGGACTTCAGACTCACCACACTAGAAACTCGACGCTAGCTCGCTTCAGACGATTCGTTCCTGGGTGCGAAGACATTTCCCATGCGGCGAATCTGCGCGCCGACGCCGGCCAGCTTCTCCTCGATGCGCTCATAGCCGCGATCCATGTGATAGACGCGGTCCAGAATCGACTCGCCGTCTGCCACCAATGCTGCAAGCACCAGCGAGGCCGAAGCACGCAGATCCGAACACATCACGGCTGCCGCAGAGAGCTTGGCCGGTCCGCGCACCGTGGCCGTGCGGCCGTCTACCTTGATGTTGGCGCCCATGCGCACCAGCTCCTGCACGTGCATGAAGCGGTTTTCAAAAATGTTTTCCTTGACAACGCTCACACCCTCGGCCTGCGAGGCCAGAGCCATATATTGCGCCTGCATGTCGGTGGGAAAGCCCGGATACTCTTCCGTCGAAATATCAGCCGCGCGCAGCCTGCCGCAGCCGCGTACGCGCACCGTGTCGGGCCCGAGTAGATCGACGCAGGCTCCGGCCTCTTCCAGCTTGGCTATCACCGCGCTCAAGTGAGAGGCGTTGCAGTTGGTCACAATCATGTCGCCGCCGGTGATGGCGCCCGCAATCAGGAATGTGCCTGCCTCGATGCGGTCGGGATTCACACGATAACGCGCGCCGTGAAGGCTGCTGACGCCCTGCACTCTGAGAGTCGATGTTCCCGCGCCCTCGATCTTCGCGCCCATGGCCGTGAGCAGAGCGGCCAGGTCGGCCACCTCCGGCTCGCGCGCGCAATTCTCCATCAGAGTTTCGCCGTCGGCCAGCACTGCGGCCATCAGCAAATCCTCAGTCCCGGTGACCGTGATCTTGTCGAAGACCAGATGAGCGCCCCTGAGCCTCTCAGCGCGCGCCTCAAGATAGCCGTGCTCCTGGGTGATGGTTGCGCCCATCTTTTCGAGGCCCTTGATGTGCAGATCGATGGGCCTGCCGCCGATGGCGCATCCGCCCGG
>Ga0302266_10004180_pt1 | contig 11262 bp, 10 predicted proteins | sample III_Bog_E1_2_FD_194559 | JGI IMG/M metagenome (GOLD analysis project Ga0302266, IMG submission 194559) | Peat permafrost microbial communities from Stordalen Mire near Abisko, Sweden - III_Bog_E1_2 | ecosystem: Environmental > Terrestrial > Soil > Wetlands > Peat | place: Sweden: Abisko... | reverse complement strand
AACGCCTCCCGCTTCGCCTCGGACATAGCCAAGCGCCTTCCCATCCCCATCTTCCACGTCAACGCTGAGGACCCCGACGCTGTCATCCGTGTCGCAACCATCGTCACCGAATTCCGCCATCGCTTCCACTCCGATGTCGTCGTCGACCTCATCGGCTATCGCCGCCATGGCCACAGCGAGGTCGACGACCCAACTGTCACCCAGCCTCGCCGCTACGCCGCCATCAAGGACCATCCCCCCCTCTACAAGCTCTATGCGCGGCGCATAGGCGTCGATCCCTCGCCCGAGGCCGCCCGCGTGCAGGAGGAATTCCTCGAAGGACAGAAGGCTGCCAGTCGCGCCCGCGAGAAAGCCAAACTCGCCACCCTGCCCGACTACTGGAGCCCCTATCACGGCGGCGCGCTTCGCCCCGGCGACGAGGTCGACACCGGCCTGCCACCGGAGCGCGTCGCCGAACTCGCGCGCTTCACCACTGCCGTTCCGTCCAGCTTCCACATCCACCCCAAAGTGAAGAAGCTCTTCGACCAGCGTCTCGAAATGGCTGCAGGCACTCGCGCCTTCGACTACGGCATGGCCGAGCTCACCGCGTTCGCCTCCCTCGTCGCCGTCGGCACGCCCGTGCGTCTCAGCGGACAGGACTCACAGCGCGGCACCTTCAATCAGCGCCACTCCATCGTCGTCGACATCGAAACCGAAGCGAAATATGTCCCCCTCGCTAATGTCAGTCCCACCCAGGGACGCTTCGAGGTTTACAACTCCATGCTTTCCGAATCCGCCGTCCTCGGCTTCGAGTACGGCTACTCCCGCGACTATCCCGAAACCCTGGTCCTTTGGGAAGCCCAATTCGGCGACTTCGCCAATGGAGCGCAGATTATCATCGACCAATTCGTTGCCGCGGGCGAAGCCAAATGGAATCTGCTCTCCGGTCTCGTCATGCTCCTCCCGCACGGCTACGAAGGCCAAGGGCCTGAGCACTCCAGTGCCCGCATCGAGCGGTATCTCCACCTCGCCGCCAACGACAACATGCAGATCTGCCAGCCCTCCACCGCCGCGCAGTACTTCCACCTGCTGCGCCGTCAGGCCCTGCGCGCTTGGCGCAAGCCACTCATCGTCTTCACCCCCAAGAGCATGCTGCGAGCGGCGGATGCCTCCTCGCACCTCGCCGACCTCGCCGCCCCGCGGTTCCTCAACGTCATCCCCGACAACTCCGTCACCGCGCCGCGCCGCCTGCTCGTCTGTTCGGGCAAGATCGGCCACAACCTCCGCGTGGAGCGCGAAAAGCGCAAGGACACAACGATCGCCATCATCTTCCTCGAGCAACTCTATCCCTGGCCCGAGCAGGAAATGCAAGCCGCGCTCGATCAACACCCGGAAGCCACCGAGATTGTCTGGGTGCAAGAGGAGCCGGCAAATATGGGCGCCCGCTTCCACGTCATGCCGCAGCTGCGCCGCATGGCCGGCAACCGCGCCGTGCTCAGCGTAAAGCGCAGTGCCAGCGCCAGCCCAGCCACCGGCTCCGCCAAAGCCCACGAACTCGAAGAAAAAACCCTCATCGATCTCGCCTTCGGCGGCTAGCGACGGCTAAATTGAACCGGCGCCAGCAGCTATACGTACCCTTTCCCTGGAGAGAGTTGCATGGACGCAATAACGATCTGCGGATATATGTGGATGGCCTGGGTCGCCGTTTGGCTGGTCTGGGCGCTGCAATCCAAGCAGACGCAACAGCACGAGGGCATTGGCTCGCGCATGTCGTACACCGTCTTCGCCTGGGCATCGATGTACCTCATGTTCTTCGACAAACATTTGGGCGGCTGGTGGCCCAACGAAATCCTCCCCTTTCGCCCATGGATGGGTTGGGCGGCCGCAGCCATCACTGCCCTGGGCTTCGCCATCACCTTTTGGGCGCGCTTCACCCTTGGCAGTAACTGGAGCGCCGCGGTTACCATCAAGGTCGCGCACGAACTCATTCGGACCGGTCCCTACCGTTGGGTGCGGCATCCCATCTACACCGGAGCGATCGTAGCCATGGCGGGAACGGCTCTCGCGCGGGAACAATGGAAGGGCGTTGCGGCCGTGATGCTTCTCTGGCTGTCGTTCTCGATCAAGCGTCTGAAAGAAGAGCAGTTCATGCGTCAAATCTTCGGCGCCCAATACATCGAGTACAGCCGCACTACCGGTGCGATCTTTCCCATGCTCCTGCGCCGCAACTCATAACCACATCAACTGGCGAGCGCTAGCCTCGCCCCCGTTGCGCGCGTCCGCCGGAAGAAGAAGTAGATCACCACGCTTACCACCGCGGCATACGCGCACCATACCGAGGTAAACGCATACCGCTTCACCACCATCACCACCAGCAGACCCGTGAGATTGAACCACCCCAGCATCACCAACGGACGAAATCCAGAGAAGAAGAGCGACCCGCACGTGGCGATCACGTACAGGACGGCAACCAGAGTAGTGTTGGTAATTACGTTGACGTAGACGACGCTGTGCGACTGATCGGAAATCGTCAGCGGATACGCGATGAGCCCCCAAGCGAGGTAGAGGGAGAGCAAGCCGCCGAGAATCACGAAACCCATCATGCGTCTACGCTGGCGCATGGTCGGCTCGATCAGAAAAACGGCAAGCGGCAACAGAAATGGCAGGATGCCCTGCGCGTACAGAACGAACGCCGCTCCAGCGTTATGCGCCACCTGTGCCGACAGCGTGCCATCCAGGCCCAGCCACACAAATCCTTCAATAAACTCGTGCAACGCGAACAGGCACGGTATCGCGGCCAGCAGCAACTCCCGCCGGTCTTTCACCTCGCGCAGAGTGGCGATCCCTGCCACCCCTAAGACTGCACTGCTGGTGAAGTCAGCGCTGGCTGAAAAACACATTGGACCCTCCTGCGTGAACCGTGATCATACGGGATAGCTTCAACCCGGCCTGTTTGATAGACCACACGGACGGGTTCTACTGCGCGTCCATTACCTGCTGCGTTACCCAATCGGTCCAGATTGCCTCATCGATCGGACACGCTACCGGCGCCCCGTCCAGCACCGCCGCCACAAAGTTCTCCACCGCCGGATAATGCACATTCGCGTGCGCCGGCAATTGCTCTTCGCGCCAACGCCCTTCGCCGTCGAGAAAGCGCAGTGCCGGCCCATTCAGCGGGTCCAGGCTTATCTCGCCTTCGCTCCCGATAACGCGGAACTGGTCGCGGTTGATGCGCGAGTTCCAACGCACATCGACCACTCCATGCACGCCGCCATCATACTCAATCAGCGTCGTCGCTGAATCCTCAACCGCCAGCTCATGCAGCGCATTCGAGAGCAGCCCTGTCGCCCTCATGGGCTTCCCAAACAAAAAGTTGCACGCATCGATGCGATGCGACCCAACGTCGTACAGCGGCCCACCGCCCGCCAGCACAGGGTCCTTCAGCCACCCGCGCTCCGGACTCTCCAGCCAGCCATGATAGTTCGCCTCTACCAGCACTGGCTTGCCGATCGTACCCTGCGCAATCAACTCCTTCGCGCGAATCAGTTTGGGATACAGGCGCCGGTAGTACGCAATCCCGCAAACGCGCCTCGACTCCCTCGCCTCCGTTGCCATCGTTTCCGCCTGCGCAAAATCCAGAGCGACCGGCTTCTCACACAGCACGTGCTTGCCCGCGCGCAGACTCGCGATCGTCTGCTGCGCATGCAGCGCAACTGGCGAAGCGACATACACAGCGTCAATGACCGGGTCGGCCAGCGCATCGCCGAGATCGGTGAACGCAAGTGCGCCAGGATAAGCCTCCGCCTTGCGCGAGTCGCGGGTCAGCAACGCATACAGACGACTGCGTGGCTCCGCGAGAATCGCAGGCAGCACGCGCTTGCGAGCAATGTCTCCTATTCCTATAACCAGCCAATTGAGCATTTCAGAAGTAAATCACACCCCGCGCATTCCGTCTCGCGTGCCACATCTGGCATGCCTGGCATCTGGTAATTAATCCGCGACCGTGGGATTCGCCACCTCGCGCGCATATATCTGGTACGTCGTCCGCGGAGATTCCACACCCTTTTGCAACGCCCACACCTGCTGCCGAATCTTATCGTCCGCCGCCGTCACCCGCTCCCTTGACCGCAGAAAATCCAGCCACGACTCCATGATGAACGTCTCGTTCAGATGCTCCGGGTCGACCGCATCCCGATAGATCCCCCACCGTAGCGCTCCCCCGCGCAAACGGACCCTCCGCAGTTGGTGAATCAGGTGCGTAAACTCCGCATAGTTCTCCACCGGAATCCGGTAGAAGACCGAAATCCGCACCGGCCCCGCGTGCGCAGGATCGCTCGACTCTGGATCAGACTCCGGAAAGGGAGCTAGCTCCGGCGCAGCCCGCTTGTACTTGTGCGGAGTTGTGTCCGGAACACCGCCCTGCAGGATACGAAACTGACGCACCAGCGGAAATGTTCCAGCAAACCCTCCCGCCGCGCACAGCAAAGAGATCGGCGTACCCCATCGCTCCGCAATTGATCCCCACAGCACCGAGCCCAGTGCCAGCCCGCCCTGAAAGGTCATCAGGTAGGTGCCCAACGCTCGAGCCTGCACCCACCCCGGCACTGAGATCTGCACCGAAGTATTCAGCGAGGCCATGGTGCTGGTCCAACAGTACCCCGCACCGACCAGCGTCGCAATCACCATAGACGGTCGATGCACACGCGCGAGGACCACCAGTGTAAGCGCGCTATAAAACGTCGCCGCAGCAATGATCCTATCGGTCGAGAAGCGATGTCGCACCCGCGGCAACGTAAACGCCGCCACCACCGCGCCCAGCCCGAGCGAGCCGTTCAGAATGCCATAGCCCAGAGCGCCCTGGTGCAGATCGTTGCGCGCGACCACCGCCAGCAGCGACCATATCGCCGAAAAGAAAAACGTAAACGTGAACGCGCGCAGCAGCGACGCCTGCAGGTTTGGCGCGTAACGCACATACCGCAACCCCGAGCGGATCGATGCCGCCATTCGCTCCGATGGCAACGCCGACTTGAACAGCGGAATGCGCTTCCAGTTCACCAGCACCCAGATCACGGCGGCAAACGAAATCGAGTTCAACAAGAATACGTACGCCGTGCCCGTATCCGTGCGTTTGAAAGCCGCCACCATCAGTCCGCCCAGCGCAGGCCCCACCGCGCGCGCCAGGTTGTTCGACCCCGCGTTCAGCGACACACTATCCGGAACTAACTCGCGCGGCACAAGCTCCGGCAGGATCGCCTGCCACGCCGGGTTATTCATCGCCGAACCGATGTTTAGTAGAAACGTAAACGCCAGCAGCGACCATGGCGAAATGTGCCCCAGAAATGTCAGCACCGCCAGCACCGCGACCGATCCCAGCATCCAGCTCTGCCAGAAGATCAGCAGCCTCCGCCGGTCGAACAGGTCCGCCGTCGCTCCTGCAAGCAACCCCAGCGCCAGCACCGGCAGGCTCGCCGCAGTCTGCATCAGCGCAATCAACAGCGGCGACGTGGTCAGCAGCGTCATCAACCACGTGCCTGCGGTGTCCTGCATCCACGTGCCCAGGTTCGAGACCGTCGACGCTATCCATCGATCGCGGAATAGCCGGATGCGCAGCGGCGCAAACCCGCTCGGACGCTGCTGCGGAGAGGTGTCCTGCGCCGCATATGGAGTCTCAAGAGGCACTCCCTCTAGTCTACCGATGGAGAGCCTTACCGCTTTTGCGCCGAAAGCCTCGCCACCCCCACCACCCCCATCATCCTGCCCGCAAACCCGCTCTCGCCGCGATGCGAAAAATACTTCAACCCGCCGCCCTTCACCCGTGCACAGGCCGAGCATTCCCCCACCACCGTAATCCGCTTGGCCTTCAACCCGGCATCCAGCAATTGCCGCCGGTTCGACTCCCACAAGTCCAAATGAATCTGCGGCCCGATGTTCGAGTGGCCCGGAGCCCGCGCCGTCAGAAACAGCAGCGGATATTTATCCCGCACCGGGTCCGAGTCATACACCTCACTGAAAAGCCCCTCCGCATACGCAAACTGAGACTCGAACTCATGCCGCACCTCCTCGCCTACCGAATAACAGCACGCCCCAATCGAAGGTCCCACAACCGCAATCAGGTCCTCCGGCTTCGACCCATACCGCAGCCGCATCGTGCCAATCCCCCGTTCGACAATTCGCCTTAGCGTCCCCCGCCATCCCGCATGGAATGCTGCCACTGCCCGCCGCCGCACGTCCGCCACCAACACCGGAACGCAGTCCGCCACCTGCACTCCCAACATCACTCCCGGAATGTTCGTCATCATCCCGTCGCCGCGCAGCACCGCCCGCGCATCCACCGTTTCCAGCCGCCCCTCAAGTGCGCCGTCGCCCGATTCCACTACCCGAATCAGCCCCGAATGGATCTGCCTCAGCGTCACTAACTTGGCCGAGTCTCTTCCGGCAAGCGCCCTCACGAACCGCCCCCGGTTCGCCGCCACGTTAGCAGCGTCGTCCTGCTTCGTAAGCCCCAGATTCAGCGTGCCTTCCCCGTAGATCGAGGTCACCCCGCCAGCTCGTGTGCTGAACCCATGCCGCAGCCAGCCGTACCTCTCCCACCCCGCAGCCCGCACCACCCCAACCTTTCGCGCAACTTGTTCGTTTACCGCCCCGAGCTTCTTTCGTCCCAGCCGCTCGCCATCCAGCCAGGTTCCGGCCAGCGTCTTGCGCGTCCCGTGCTCCAGCCCGACGCCAGCCAGCAGCTCGTCTACATCCCCGATCGCTTCAATGCTCTCTATCCAGTCCATAACTCTCTCATTCTATGCGGTTCCTCACCAATACCAAGCCACATCAGCCCAACCTGAACCAGGCGACTTTTTGGCGGCTACCTGCGTCTACCAACTTGCGAACTGCAACTTTCTAACCCCACACACACCTAGGCAAACCCCAGAGCCCTTCTTTTTCTTGTCGGGAAATTTGCATCCAGGCCCACTGCTCTGTAAGATACGCGATTGCGTCTATGAGATCGAATTTGCCCACTTTAGCCCCGCAGCTCCTCCGTTCCCGCCTCACCAAGGTGTGCGTCGCCATCATTGGGTCCACGCCCGCCGAAATGATTGAAAAGGCAACCTCTGTGGTCAAGGAGACGCCCTTTCTCGAGTTCCGCCTCGACTACCTTGAGAAACCCCTCCTCGCCCTGCCTAAACTCAAGCAGTTCTTCGCCGACAACACCGCCGCCACCGCCATCGCCACCTGTCGACGCGAGGCCAACGGTGGCAAGTTCCCCGGCTCCGTCGCCGCCGAGGTAGAGGTCCTTTCAAACGCCGCAGAAGCCGGCTTCCACCTCGCCGACATCGAGATCCAGTCCGCAGAAGCTATCAAGAAAGCCGGCCTGCAAAAACTCCGCGAAACTGGCGTCGCGCTCATCGTCAGCTATCACGACTTCAACGCCACCAAGGACCTCGACGGCATCTACGACCGCATCGCCCCCTTCAATCCCGACTTCATCAAGATCGTCCCTACCGCCAAAGCCCTAGTTGACAACGTCACCCTCATCCGCTTCCTCGAACACAAGAGCGACCACACCAACATCATCGGCATCTGCATGGGCGACGCCGGCGTCATCTCCCGCGTCCTCGGCGTCCGCGCTGGCAGCGCCTTCACCTTCGCCGCCGCCACACCCGGCGAAGAAACCGGCCCCGGCCAGATCGCCGCCCGCACCCTCATCGAAACCTACCGCATCGACCAGGTAGACGCCGCCACCAAGGTCTACGGCGTCGCTGGCAACCCCATCCGCTCCTCGCTCTCGCCGGTTATGATGAACACGGCCTTCCGCCGCGAGACCGTCAACGCCGTTTACCTCGCGCTACAGACCAGCAAGCTCTCCGACCTGCTCAAGCTGGTCCACGAAATTCCTATTCAGGGCGTCTCCATCACCATGCCGCTCAAGGAGGAGATTCTTCCCCACCTCGAGCAGACCGATCCGCTCTCCGCCAAGATCGGCGCCGTCAACACCATTCGCATGCTGGATGGCAAGCTTTTCGGCTTCAACACCGACGTCGCCGGCATCGTCGGCCCGTTGGAGAAGCGCATGTCCCTCCGTGGAGCCAAAGTCCTCGTCCTCGGAGCTGGCGGAGCCGCGCGCGCCGCCGTCTTTGGCGTTCGCGACCGCGGCGCGGAAGTCTTTATCCTCAACCGCACCGCCGAGACCGCGCAAAAACTCGCCCGTCAGTCCGGCTCCAAGACCATCAAGAAGGAGGCCCTCGCCAAAACCTCCTTCGACGTCATCATCAACGCCACGCCCGTAGGCATGGCCGGGAACAAGGCGCCGCAGATCCTCGAAGCCAAGGACCTCAACACCCGCCTCGTCTTCGACCTCGTCTACAATCCGCTGGAGACGCCGCTCCTCCACCTGGCTCGCCAGAAAGGCATCGCCATCATCACCGGCGTCGAGATGTTCGTGCAGCAAGGCGCGCGTCAGTTCGAAATCTTCACCGGCAAACCCGCCCCCGAAGAAGAAATGTTCCGCGTCGTCCTCCACGCACTCCGCCAGCAAACCGAGGCCGCCGCATCTGAAGCCACCGAAGCTCCCGCACCCAAAGCCGCCAAGTCATCGTCTGCCAAACCCGCCGCAGCCAAGCCCCCCGCAAAAACCGCATCCAAGCCTATCGCGAAGCCAGCTACAGCAAAGAAATCCGCCAAAGCCCCCGCCCGCAAACGCAAGTAGCCTCCTAACCCGCTCGGTCCCGCAGCCCCCGACGTTCGTCAGTCTTGCGAAGCCAGAATCTCAGTACTTGTCTTTCGTGCTGATCCAACTGCAGTCTCAACAACGACTGCCCATTACGCCGCCACCCGCTTCAGCAATCGATTCGCACTCCTGAACCAGGGCCGCTCTCTCCGCCGCAAATACCCCGGCATATTCGGCTTCTTGTCCAGCACCTTCTGCGCCCACTCGCGCGCCTCCGCGTTCTTCCCCTCCGACGCCAGCAGCTCCGCAAAATTCAGATACGTCTCCGACGCCACCGACCTGGCCGTCACCTGCCGAAACAGGGTCTCGGCCTGCTCCGCCTTCCCCGTCCGCGCGTACGCATGCGCCAGCAACCCCGCCGCGCGATAGAAATCGTACCCCGCCTCTTTGTCCACCACCTTCTCCAGATCCGGTATCGCCGCCGCCGCATCGCCCAATTCCAGCGCGCAAGCCCCACGCCGGTAGAACGCGTCCAGCGTATCCGACCGCGCCGCAACTGCCTTATCGAACGCCGCCCGCGCCTGCGCGATACGGCCATCCTCCATGTAAAGATCGCCCAGCTCTTCGTAATTCCCGGCCGAAGGATTGTCGTACACCAGTCGCTCGAGCTCCCGAATCCGCTTGCGCCGCGGAAACACCTTCATCGACCCGCGCAGCAGCGTCACCTCCGGCACCGCCTCAGCCAACAGATACACCGCCGCCCCAATCGGCCCCAGAAACAGAATCACCCAGATCCAGTACGTGTCAGGGCGCCGCCGAATGAAGTGGATGATCGCCACTCCCTGCAGCAGCAGCCCCCACGGATAAAATAAGTGACTCAGAAATCCCATGCGCTGAATATCCCACGCCAGATTACACGCAGGCGACGAGCATCCAAAACACAAACTTCAGACGCCTTTCGCAGCAGCAGGCTTCAACCACTTTTCAAAATTGCAGCAGGCCGCAGCCTGCGGTAAAACGTTCCAAAGCGATTCGGACTTTAGAGGACGCTGAAAAACATCGCTCTGAGATAGGCCGGGACTTTAGTCCCGGCCTAACCGCCACAAAGTCAATATGGGCTTCATAGCCCCCGGGACACGATTTTTGCGTCTTCGGCGCGAATACCCACTTTTTCAGCATTTTCTTTAGCCCGGTCATTCTTCGGCACTACACATATAGGTCGCACCTCATCCACCCGCAGGTTCATCCCGCTTCCGCCCCTCGCCGACCAGCACGTAGTAAAGCAAGGATTCCAGCGGCATCTTGGCAAGTATCTCGTGGTCAATCATTCGCTGTCGCTCCTTTACAGGCCCAACTTCGGGGATTTCAGATACTGCATTCGGGGTCGTCACCGCACTCAACCTTTCTTCGCGCCTGCTACTGGGGACTTTGCTCAGCGGTTGGCTCGCTTCCCGGATCGAACCCACACCCCCACCGCCCGCGTATCCCCGCACGAAACTTCTCGCGCTCCTCCGGAGTCATCTTCTCCCACCGCTCCGCCATATGCCCCCTCCAACCCCTCCGCCCGCGGCATCCGCCGTGCCGATGAATCCCGCCAAACAGAATCTTGCCCAGGATCATCAGCCCCAGCGCCTGCAGCCACGTAATCGTGCGCAACCCGAAGATCGCCGGCATCAGCCAGTTCCACAGGTGCTCCACCACATACCCAAACAGCACAAACGCAATCGACGCCATCAACGCGATCGTCAATCCCCTTACAACCCGTTTCACTCTCATCGCACTCTCCTCATTCCGCCCCAAAATCTTCCTTCATCTCCTGCAACCGCTCCCGCAGATGCAGCACTGCATATCGTTTCCGCGAGAGCAGCGTGTTTACACTCACGCCCGTCTCCTCGGAAATCTCCTTGAAGCTCCGCCCCATCACCTCATGCGCCACAAACACCTCGCGCTGTTCCTCCGGAAGCTCACTCAGCGCCTCATCCAGCGCCTCCAGCAGAACTCCGCGCGCATACAGCGCATCCGGTCCCGCGTCCGCCGATGGCAGCAAATCCTCCAGCGTCCGCGTCTCTTCTTCGGCTTCCACCGGCTCGCTCAGCGACACCGCCTTCTTCCGCCGAAACAAATCCGTAATCCGATTCCGTGCGACGCGGTAGAGCCACGCCGTCACCTGCTCTGCGGGCTTCATCATCCGGTACGCGGAGATCAGTTCGTAGAACACATCCTGCAGCACATCTTCCGCATCGCCCAGGTCCAGCACTCGCTTGCGGATAAAACTCCGCAGTCGCGGCTCATCGCGCTCGACCGCCTCGGCAATCAACTGGTCCTGCTCGTCGACCGTCAAGTCCCGGCTCTGCATCGTGCTCCTGTGCAACCGGCCCCGCGTTCATCAGAGCCTAAGTGTGTTAACGGATCAAAACGTGAAATATTGTAGGCATTCACCAACAATCTTCTACGCAATCCACCCCCCCCGCCGTTCCCATCCGCAAAATGAGCGGGCCACGCGAAAAACTCCCTCGCTCCGCTAAAATCATCTCTGCATTCTGGAGCCATCATGATTTACCGCGTCGCCCTCGCCGCAACCCTCCTGCTCGCCGCAACCTTGCCGGCCCAGACCGCACCGCCCC
>Ga0302266_10004173_pt1 | contig 11279 bp, 8 predicted proteins | sample III_Bog_E1_2_FD_194559 | JGI IMG/M metagenome (GOLD analysis project Ga0302266, IMG submission 194559) | Peat permafrost microbial communities from Stordalen Mire near Abisko, Sweden - III_Bog_E1_2 | ecosystem: Environmental > Terrestrial > Soil > Wetlands > Peat | place: Sweden: Abisko... | reverse complement strand
TTCGAGCAGGTTCTGCCGACCGATTCGATGGATCTGTTGCAGTCTTCGCTTCAGACGCGCCGCATCCTCTCGGCGCAACTGGTTCTTTCGGGCACGGGCATCAGCGTCTTTGCGGCGCTGGGCGTGATGCTTACGCTGATGGAGGGCTTTCGCCGCGCCTACCAACTGCCGCGGGAGGGATGGGGCTTCTGGGCGCAGCGGATTCGGGCCTTGCTGCTGATCCCGATCGCGCTGTTTCCGCTGGCGCTGGCCACGCTGATCATCATCTTCGGACGCCAGATCGAAGCCTGGATGATCGACAACTCCGGCCACGGACTGCGCTACATAGTGCTCTTCTTCTGGCGGCTGGCGCGCTGGGCAGTCTCCATGGCAACCTTCGCGACGGTTCTCAGCGCCCTCTATCACTTTGGCACGCGGCGCAAGGAACACTGGACCAGGGTGGGACCGGGTGCAGTGGCCGCAACAGTGCTCTGGTTCCCCTCCACGCTGGCCTTCGGCTGGTACGTTACGAGAATTGCCAATTATTCAATGTTTTACGGCTCTTTCGGCGCCGGAATCGCCACGCTGGTCTGGATTTACATTACGGCTTTCAGCGCGCTGCTGGGCGCGGAGTTGAACGGCTACCTCTTCCGTGAACGGCACGAACAGACCTCGGCTTCAGGGAGTCTCAGGACAGACCGCTTTAGTCTGTGATCGATTGCACTGACCATCGTGCCTTGCGGCCCTCATAATACATAAAGCGCAATGTGGCTTCATTCCCCTCGTGGAATGAAGCCGTTCGTGCCAATCTGGCTTTCCGGCCTACCAAGTCTTCCCTGGAGTATTCCCCTATGTCATTTGTACCATTGAGTTTGACCGATTCCGTTACGCAACGCCGCGCAAAGATTGTCGCCACGCTCGGCCCCGCCTCTAACACCCTGCCTGTCGTCAGGAATCTGGTCCGTGCGGGCATGGATGTGGTCCGCCTGAACTTTTCGCATGGCACCCACGAGGAAAAGCTGGCGCTGATTCAGATGATTCGCAAGGTGAGCCGCGAGGAAGGCAAGCCGCTTTGCATCCTGGGCGACCTGCAGGGGCCAAAGATCCGTACCTCCACGCTGAAGGACCACCAGCCTGTGCTGCTGAAGGCCGGGGGCCGGCTGACCATTACGCCGCGCGAGGTTCCCGGCACGGCCGCGCTGGTTGGAACTACTTTCAAGACGCTGGCGGAGAACGTCGAGCAGGGCTCGCGAGTTCTGCTCTCCGACGGCCTGATCGAGCTGCGCGTTTCCGAGGTGAACGAGGGCGACGTGGTCTGTGAGATCGTGAACGGCGGCCTGCTGGGCGAGCACAAGGGCATCAACCTGCCCGGCATTCCGGTGCTGGTTCCCTCACTGACGGAAAAGGACGCCGACGATCTCGAATTCGCGCTCAAGAACGGCGTGGACGCCATCGCCGTTTCCTTTGTGCGCACGGCCGAGGATGTTCGCCTGGTGCGCAACCGGGTCGCGGCCTACGGCAACGAAACCTGGATCATCGCCAAGCTGGAAAAGCCCCAGGCCATCGAGCATCTGGACGCCATACTGGCCGTCGCCGACGGCATCATGGTGGCTCGCGGCGATCTGGGCGTGGAGGTGCCGCCGGAAGAGGTTCCCGCCATTCAGAAGCACATCATCCGCCGTGCCAGTGAGTTTCGCAAGCCGGTCATCACCGCCACGCAGATGCTGGAGTCGATGATCGAGAACCCGCGGCCCACCCGCGCCGAGGTTTCCGACGTGGCCAACGCGGTTTACGACGGCACCGACGCCGTGATGCTCAGCGGCGAATCGGCCGTGGGCAAGTATCCGGTGGAGGCCGTCTCCATGATGGCGCGCATTGTGGTCGATGCCGAGCGGCACATCCACGAACAGAGGCTTTATGGAGCCAGGCAGATCGGAACGCACCTGTCCATCGCCGAAACCGTCTGTGAGGCCACGGCCCACGCCGCCGACGACCTGGACCTGCGCGGCATTGCGCTGTTCACCGAGTCGGGAATAACCGCGCGGCAGCTCTCGAAGTATCACCCTTCGGCGCCTATCTACGCCCTCAGCCCGGTCGAGGTCACCATTAACCGCACCAGCATGTTGTGGGGCACCACGCCCATCAGTTGCTCCAAGGTCAACACCATGGAAGCGCTGGTCGAGTGCGCCGAGAAGCGGCTTCTGGATGGCGGTTTTGTCCGGCCCCACGAAGTCATCGCCATTGTCGCCGGCACCCGCACCCGATCCGGCTCAACCAACTTCCTGCGCCTGCAGGTAATCGGCGAGCGCAAAGAGGGCGAGCGCTTCGTCACGCCGCGCGAATTGGCCACTCCGTCCGGATGCGAAGAGGAGAAAGCCGATAAGGCTACCGGGGAGACTGCGGAAGCCGTCGCAAAGGTAGCCGAAGCGACGCTGGCCACGGATGCGCCGGCAGCCAAGCCGAAGCGCGCCGCGCGCAAGTCTGGCAAAAAGGCCCTCGCGAAAAGCTAGTAGCGATTCTTATCGGCTCACACAAAAAGCGCCACTCCCGGATGGGGAGTGGCGCTTTTTGCTGCCGGAACCGGATGAATCTACAAATTCGCCACCAGCTTATATTCCTGTGCGACAGGCTCGACGACCTTCAGACGGCCGTGGCCGGGGTTGGCTTGATAGCTGGTACGCAGCAATCCGGCTTTCTCCAGCAACGACACATCCCGGCTGACCGCCCGCACATCCCGTTTCAATCCCGTAGCCAAAGCGGTGATTTGCTGCGATTCCTTTTTCACCCGGCGCAGAAGGCGCACCCTTTCCGAGGTAAGAACCTTCAGCATCTCCATCGGGTCTTCAAAGCTGATGGTGATCCCTGCGGGCAATGTCTCGCCACGATCCAGCTTCTTTGCTCGCTCCCGGAGGCGGCCGAAGAATTCTTCCGTACTGCCTGTTTTGAGGACAATCCTAGTTTTCTTCATCTTCAATTCTCCAGAGCTCGTGTACTTCCCGGATAAAACGGTCAAGCAAATCAGCGTACGACGCGAACTCGATAGCTTCTACCTTGCCCATGAAATGCCTATGGTGGAAACCGTGGCTATTGTCGTATCCTAGAACCCGACCATGGTCCATCCGGCATCGCTTCAGGTTGACGTATGCCAAGTTGTAAGCAATGACTTTCCCGTTCTCGGACCAGACCTCATCTTTGAGGAGTGCGCCCTTACGCTTCCCCTTAAGGCGATTTACCTCTACCGCAACAGTCTTGCTTGGGCGCGCTTTCTTGCTCACGGAAGTAGTCTATCACAGACAGGACTTGTAATATCCTTCCTGTTTGGAAAATACCGGCTTAATCGGCAAAAGGGAATCAAGTTACTTCGCCGCCAACTGTCGCAGCACGTACTGCAGAATGCCGCCGTGCTTGAAGTATTCGATTTCCTGAGGGGTGTCGATGCGGACCTTGGCAATAAACGCTTTCACAGTTCCGTCGGCGGCAGTGGCTTTCACCGCGAGCGTATTGCCCGTAGCAAACCGGCTGGCCAGTAGCTCAAAAAGCCCCGCGAAGTCGAAAACTTCCTCGCCGGTCAGCCCCAGCGACGCAACGCTTTCTCCCGCCTTGAATTGCAGCGGCAGAATCCCCATACCCACAAGATTCGAGCGGTGAATGCGCTCGAAACTCTCGGCGATGACGGCCCTCACGCCCAGCAGCTTCGGCCCCTTGGCGGCCCAGTCGCGCGAGCTGCCGACGCCGTAATCTTTCCCGGCCAGAATGATCAGAGGCACACCGCGTTCGGCATACTTCTGGCTCGCGTCGAAGATCGACATTTGCTCGCCTTCGGGCAACAGGCGCGTAACGCCGCCCTCTGTGCCCGGAGCGAGTTTGTTACGCAGGCGCACATTGGCGAATGTTCCGCGCACCATGACTTCATGATTGCCGCGGCGCGAGCCGTACGAATTGAAGTCGGACGGCTTCACGCCGTGGGCGGCAAGATACTGGCCTGCCGGGCCGTTGGCCTTGATGGCTCCGGCCGGGGAGATATGGTCGGTAGTTACCGAGTCGCCTAAGACGGCCAGAACGCGAGCCCCCAGAATGTCTGTAACTGGAGCGGGATTCTGAGTTATGCCGTCAAAGTAAGAAGCCTTGCGAATGTAAGTCGAATCCGGCTCCCACTGATACACGTCGCCAGTTGGGAATTTCAACCCCTGCCAGTTGGCGTCGCCCTGGCTCACCGTCGCGTACTCCTGGCGGAAGCTCTCGCTCGATACGCCCTTTTCAATAACCTCGGCGACTTCGGCTTGCGTCGGCCAGATCTCGCGCACATCGACGTTGACGCGGCCCTCGAAGTTGCGATTGCCGCTGAGCACGCTGACCGCGACGAGGTTATGCTCGTCAATGCTCTGCTTCACGTCGGCCGGCAGCGGGCCGGAGTTGCCGATGCAGGTGGTGCAGCCGTAGCCCACGACGTTGAAGCGCAGCTTTTCGAGATACGGCAGCAGGCCCGCTTTGGCGTAGTAATCAGTGACGACGCGCGAGCCGGGCGCGAGCGAGGTCTTCACCCACGGCGGCACGGTGAGGCCCTTTTCGACGGCCTTTTTGGCGAGAATTCCAGCGGCCATCATCACCGAGGGGTTCGAGGTGTTGGTGCAACTGGTGATGGCCGCGATAACTACCGAGCCGTGATCGAGATATTTTTCCGGGTCGACGCCGAAACGCGTCTGAACAGTTGTCGCCTCCTTGAATGCTCTGTCATCCTGAGCGACCGAAGCGCCAGCGGAGGGAGTCGAAGGACCTGCGTTTTCTTGCCCCGCCAGCGCCGCATCCGTGACCGCCCCCCGCTCCCACTTCGCCGCCGTCCTCGTTCCCAGCGGCTCAGCTGTGGGCGCGAGCAGACTGGGCAGTTGCTCGGCAAAGCTCTCCGCTACATCCCGCAGCGGAACGAGGTCCTGCGGACGCTTGGGTCCGGCCACGCTGGGCTCGACGGCGGCCATATCCAGCTCCAGCGTTTGCGTGTACTCGGCCTCCGGCGATTCGGCCGTGTGAAACAAGCCCTGCTCTTTGTAATAGGCCTCGACCAGCGCAATCTGCTCCTCGCTGCGGCCGGTCAGGCGGAGATAGCTGAGCGTCTCGGCGTCCACGGGGAAGAGGCCGCACGTAGCGCCGTACTCGGGAGCCATGTTGCTTACGGTGGAGCGGTCGGGCAGCGACAGCTCGGCCACGCCCGGAGCGAGGAACTCGACAAACTTGCCGACAACGCCCAGCTTGCGCAGCATCTGGACCACGGTCAGCACCAGGTCGGTGGCCGTCGCGCCCTCGCGCAGCTTGCCGGTGAGCCGGAAGCCGACCACCTGCGGAATCAGCATGGAGACCGGCTGGCCGAGCATGGCCGCTTCGGCCTCGATGCCGCCGACGCCCCAGCCCAGCACGCCCAGGCCGTTGATCATGGTGGTGTGGGAGTCGGTGCCAACCAGCGTGTCGGGATAAGCTACTAACTCGCCATCTAACTCCTTGGTGAAGACGACGCGGGCCAGGTGTTCCAGATTGACCTGGTGGCAGATGCCCATGCCGGGCGGCACGGCGCTGAAGTTACGAAAGGCCGTCTGGCCCCACTTGAGAAAGGCATAGCGCTCGCGGTTGCGATGAAACTCGAGCAGCGTGTTGGCGCCGAAGGCCGCGGGAGTTCCGTACTCGTCCACCTGGACGCTGTGGTCGATAATCAACTCGGCTGGCGCCAGCGGATTCACGCGCTCCGGGTTGCCGCCCAGCGCGCGTATGGCGTCGCGCATGGCGGCCAGATCGACGATGGCGGGCACGCCTGTAAAGTCCTGCATCAGCACACGTGCCGGCATGTAGGCGATTTCGCGGCTGGGCTCGGCCTTGGCGTCCCAGTTGGCCAGAAACTCGATGTCGGCGGCGGTTACGTTCACGCCATCTTCGCGGCGCAGCAGATTTTCCAGCAGAATCTTCAGGCTGAAAGGCAGACGAGCCAGGTTGAAGCCGCGCGCGGCGAGCGCTGGAAGCCGGTAAACCGTATAGGTGCGCTGGCCGGAGGCGAGCGTACTGCGGCTGGCAAAGCTGTTCATCCTCGAGGGCCTTTCCATTCTTGCAGGGGATGGGTGCTGGCTAAATTTTATCTGTTCTGTCCGCGGGCGCAGGATCTGTGGCCAGATTGATCCTCAGAGAGCCTTCAATGGAGTTCTATTCCGCATCGAGCATTCCCTTATGGGTCCCGCTGATTTTATTGCGTTTCCGGCGCAACTATAGCAAAACCAGAGTAGCTGTACCCAGACGCCATGTCCTCAAGTGGCTTTTTCCTCAAGAAAAAGCCACCTTCTCGACTCTCACCAAGGGCACGTTTACTCTGTTTTGCTCTAAAAACCAAAGGAAATCCCCCCGAAACCAGCCGGTTTAGGGATACGTATGCTGAGGGCAAAACCACTCGGAACTGCCTCCTGGATGAAAATCAGATTGTAACTTCGCCCAGTCGAAGTTTGGGCGAAGCACAGGCGGCACGCCTACTCCACAATCTCCCAACCAAGATCGCAATTCGATTGATAGCCCTGCGCCAGCGAGATCAAGATCACGCGTTTTGTTCCGTCCGGATTGGGCTTGATGAGCAACTGCCACGCCGTACGGTCAAAGGTGAATTTAAGCCGCGCCTTAGGCAGTTTGTCAAAGGCAACCGTCCCGCCATGAGGCACTGGCGGTCCCTGATAGTGCAGCACACCCGAGCGCGCCTGCCCAGGCGATGGCAGCAACGGCGCCTGCGGCGAAACCGGCGGCTTTTGAAACACGGGAGTGGGCGCCGCCGGGTTCCCGTGCCCGGTCGGGCCAAAGCGCTGCGGCTGAACAATTGGCGTCGTATTCTGACTGGACTTGAGCGCAGACTGGGGTGCCGTCCGCGGTGCTTCGGCAACAGCGGGTTCAGAACTTCCAGCGGGCGGTTTGGCCGCTTGCGTCGTCGTTGCCTGGGTTTGCTCCTGGGCTGGCAGCGGCGCAGCGGATTGCTTGGCTGGAGCAGCCGATCCCGCCGCGGAGGAAACCGGCCGATGCGCATGTACATACCACGCCCAGCCGCCACCGGCCGCCGCCAGCACAGTTGCGGCAAAGCCAATGGCCAACCCGATTTTCGCCTTCGACAGGTCACGGGGCACAGCCACCGGCGCGGCTTCTGAAATCTCTGCTGAAGAGGTTGCCGGAAGAGGAACTGCTTCCTCTGCTTCCTCAACTTCCTCTATCTTCGAGGCCTGAGGATTTTCCTCAGCGATTGGCTCCGGGTCAGGAACCGCTATCTCCATTGTGATTGTGGGCGCGTGGTCCGGCGTCGGGGCTGGATCTATCGCAGCTTTCGGCAGTTCTGCCGGCACGGGCGCTGAACCCGGCAGATCGAAGGTTGTGGAAGCCGCCGGTGCGCCGGCCGGCTGGCCGCACAACTTGCAGAATCGCTTCCCAGGGGTCAGAGCCGCGCCGCATCGGCCGCAGACTGGAACTACCGAAGCCGCAACTGGCGCCGTTTCGGCAACAACTGCGGACTCTGAAACTTGAGTGGATCCCGCCGCTGTCGCGAGATCGTCTACCGCGTGGCCGCATTTCTTGCAGAAGCGCTTTCCCGGCACGAGGGCCGTCCCGCATTGTCCGCAGACATGCGTTGCTGCTGCGGCCTCATCCGGTGGCAGCGCAACGGCCATGGGCATAGCCTGACCGCAGCCCCCGCAAAAGCGCTTCCCGGCCAGCACTTCTCTTCCACACTTGCTGCAAAATTTGCTTGCCATATCACTCAACCTGCTTTCCGCACTCGTCGCAGAAGGTAGATCCCGCATCAAGAGGCTGGCCGCACTGCTTGCAGCGGCGCGGCGTGGAGACAATCGCAGAAGGCGGCTCAACGCGGGCTTGCGATGGAACCGGTGCGGGCTCTGGCGCGGAAGCAGGAGCGAGCGGCGTTCCCCCGGTATTCATTGTTTTCTCGCGTCTGGCATCAACTAAGGCTTGCAGAATATCGCATACGTGGGCAGCCGCGTTTTCATCAATTTCCTGGCCTTCTATAACTGAGCGCTTAAAGGCAATCGCTCTCACGTGGCCACCAAGATCACTGAAACCGATTGTGAGACTCTTGTTGAGAAAGTAATAAAAAATTGCGATCAGTATTCCAGGAATTCCAAGCAGGAAGAAGGTAGCGGCTCCCAACACCACGCCAAGACATATCGCTCCCATCAGAGGCCGCTTGTAAGCGTAAAACATGGAGCAGATGTTTTCCATTGGGGTCACTGAGCTGGCGGTCCCTTCCAGCGATCCCTCCTGGAAGATGATCCTGTCGCCGCGCGCCTTCAGGCTAACGGTTGGGCTGATTCCCAGTATGCTCATCAGCCATGACATCAGGCCCCCAGCACGGCCTTGGATGTTGACAAAGTTCCCGTCCCTATCCAGCTTATTGCTTGCCGACCAGGATTTGATAACAAAAACATTCTTGGCAATCTTCATACTCCCCCTTTCTTTTTGCGCAGTAATCCGCGCGATGCCCTTTACATCATGCGTACAACGCAAAGGCGTTTAGAGCATTTTGGCTTCTGCTATAGACTTCCGTGCCCCATCCATTCCGCGCTTTTCTGCGGAATGGGTGGGATACCGGCAAAACTCCGCTCTAGACAATCTCCGAAAAAGCTCTAGCCTGAACGCAATCAAGTGAGTGCGTGCCCATGACCTTGGGGTCAGGATTGGCCTCCCTCGCCGGAGCGCCCAGAGCAGCCTGCGCTTAATCGGAAGTCTGGCCCGCTTTGACCGATGCAGGCGCAGCCGGAGCGGCGCTGACAGGAACACCGTTCTCCTGCGACGCTTCCCCGGTTACTTCCTTCTCGGACTGGTCGGCCTGTTGACTCTGCTGCTGAAGATCGGCTTCGTCCTGTGGGTTGGGCGGAGGCGCAATCGCGGCATACTCCGTCTGAGTCGGCTTGGCCTGGGCCGATGGCGGCGCCTGCGGTAACCCGCCCGTGCCTTGCTTGGCCTGTAGCTCCTGCAGTCCCTGGTCGACGGTCGCCCGCATCTGGTTCTGCATCTCCTGCAAGTCGGTCAACTGCACCGTAACCGTACTGGATTTCTGGCACTCCTGGCCGCCCTTGCTGGCCATGACGACCAGGTCCGCGGCGGTCGCGTCGGCTGGTGGGGGCGTCTGCAGCGCAAGCACATCGCCGTCGCTGATTCCGCACTCCTGCCCGTTGGCGTCCACCAGGTCCAGCGCGCCTCCGGCCACAAATACATGCGACTTGCCATCGGCCAACAGGCGGGCAATCCCGCTGGAACCGGGGTCCACATCCTGATGCTGCGCGGTCTGTGCCGCCTCCATGTTTTCCAGCGCCAACTGGTTTCTAATCTCGTCGGCGATTTGCTGCTTTACTTCAGGCGTCAGCTCTGGAGGAGCGCCCGCGGAGGTTGGGGCGCCGTCCACTTCGCCGGCCTCCTGATGTGCCGCATAAGCTGCCTGCAGGTCCTGCGAAATCACGTAATCCGTAAGCCAGTACGAGGCGCTGGGATACACAGGGTAAGGCGCAAAATAGCCGCCATAGTACCCGTACCACGGACTCCCTCTCCATCCCCACCCGAAGGTGATCGGAGCAGCCCAGGGGTTGTATGCCCACCCATAGAAGCCGCGGCCGAAATAGAAGCCCGGAGCGTAGACGTTCAGATTCAACCCGCGGTACCCATAGCTGCGGTAATAGCGGTTGTATTCATGGCCATGGTAAAAGTAAGCCCGCCGGCCAAAATCGTGGCCGTGGTAACTGTAGCCATGCTGTACGTATCCTGGACGGCCCCGCTCGAAAACCAGGCGGCTGTGGTCAGGGCGCTCCACTGCGACCCTCCGGTTGCCGTTCAGCCCATGGTGGACGTCCATCCCCCGCTTGGCGTCATGCACGTCGCTCAATTTGCCGTTGGGACGAGTGCGCACAGCGCTGCCGGCTTTGGTGACGTGCTCGTTGCTGCCCCTGGGAGTGGGGCTGTGAAAGGCCGGGTTCGTCCCGCCTCTGACATTCGTTGTCAGCCCCCCGCGCGTGGCTGGAACGCCAGTGACAGGGCGGTTGACAGAAGGGCTGCTCGTGGTTGGACGATTCAGTGAAGGGCTGCTCGTTGCCGGGCGGTTGGCAAAAGGGTCATTGGCAATTGGGCGATTGGCGGAAGGCCCAGTGCTGGGCCTCTGCGCCGCCCCGGCGCCGGGGTTCCCGGCTGGTCTTGCAGCCGGCGCTGGCTTGGCCGGTGCCGCTGGCTTGGCGGTCGCCGGCTTCTTATCGGTGGCTGCGCCAGCCAGGCTGCCAAGCCCCAGTATGCCGGCAATAATCAGTACTGCTGAACCGTTTCTCATAACACTGCGAAGAATAGGCATCGTCATCGTTTCCTCATTTTTTCCGTCTTTCGGGTCTGTGTTTCCTTGGTGATTCCGGCCGAGTACCTGAGTATCCTCGGCCGAGTCTGTCTTTGCCTCACGGTGTCACTGAAGCATTAGAAGAGTTCTTCTTGGTCACGCCGACGCATAACTCCATCGCATGAATCATGGCTTTCGCCACGCGGTTGGCGGTGTCCTCATCGCGAAAGGTGAGGCCATTCGTCTTGTTGGTAACGTCTTTCTCCACACGCGTGTGATCGCCTTTCGTCGTGGAGGTGTCTGCTGAGAAAATGGCGCCCGAAGCCGGCAGCGCCACAGAATAAAAGACCGGGGGAGCCACCGTCACGGTAACTTCAGGATGTGCGGACCTCGCAAGGGACTGACTCTTGATGTCCTGCAGCTTCTTGAGAGGCAGATCCTTCGGGTCGCCCTGCGCCCCCAGCGTAACACTGAGCATCAATGTGATTGCGGCCAATCCAAATGCGCGGAACCACCTAACCCGTTTCATGGGTTTCTTTCCTTTCATGACTTGTGGGGGAGTATTTAACAAGAATCGCCAATTTACATTGCCGTCTTGATATTGTCAAGACTATCTCTCCGAAGTCGATTCTCATTGCACCCGCTGACAAACTTCAAAGCAGAGTGTGAGTCGCCTCAGGGTTTGCAACAGGCGCAGTTGTTTGCAGATCATTTTGCCGTTTCGTCGCACAATAATTCTCAGGAGGAGTTTCTCCAATCGTTCTTCTTGTTCTGCAAAAGAGCTGCTAACTCCTTATCCTGGACTATTTTGCGGACAACTCCTTTGTTTTGACGATTTTGCAGCGGAACACTGTCCGTAAGCTCATGAAAACAAGTATTTTGCGCCCAAAATACGGGTGGGGGGGGTAGGCCCTATAGGATGCCGCTACGCCCTCGCAACAAGCCACTGCTGCCAGGCGTCGAGCCAGAG
>Ga0302266_10004166_pt1 | contig 11290 bp, 7 predicted proteins | sample III_Bog_E1_2_FD_194559 | JGI IMG/M metagenome (GOLD analysis project Ga0302266, IMG submission 194559) | Peat permafrost microbial communities from Stordalen Mire near Abisko, Sweden - III_Bog_E1_2 | ecosystem: Environmental > Terrestrial > Soil > Wetlands > Peat | place: Sweden: Abisko... | reverse complement strand
AGAGCAAAGCCCGATGAATCGCCCTCACCTTTGGCGGGCATCGGCAACGGCGACGAAAGATCGCCGCCCATGGCACGGAACCAACCGTCTGGCGTCCATTCGATTGGCTCAAGAAGTGTTTGACGCCCCAAAGTCCTGAAGCCGTTCTCGTAGCCATGGTAGACCATCCACCAGTCGCCGCCAGGGCCTTCGACAAGACTCGCATGGCCTCTTGACCACCATTTCTCGGTGGCGCTTTGGGTTCTGACGAGCGGGTTGTGCGGGCATTGCTCCCACGGGCCGAGAATAGAGCGAGAACGCGCGGCAATCACCATATGGCTGGTCGGAGGACCCGACGTGCTACCCACTGCGGAGATGAGATAGAACCATTGACCGTGCCAGAGCAGCTTGGGTCCCTCCGCTGAGAACATTTCAACTACCCAGTCCTTTGGGTAGTTCCAAGGATCATAGGCACGTTCAAGCTTTCCATCGGTGCCTAACCCATCATCGGTCAGTCTTATTCGTCGAATACCGTTCACAAACAGGTATCGCTTGCCATCTTCACCGACGACGTGACCGGGGTCAATGCAACCGGGCAGGTTCAGGTCAATCGGATCGCTCCACGGACCTTTGATGTTATCGGCCCAGACAACGAACACTGTTTGCCTATCATTGGGACTTGCCGGGATATAGATGAAGTAGCGGCCATTGTGCTTGACCAGGTCCATGGCCCATATGCTGCCGATCGGCTTTGTGAGTGCGGAACCGCGTCTGCCTGGCGGGTCGAAAGGTTCAGCCGATCGGCGACGTGGCCGCCAGCGGAAAGCTTGTGGAAGCTTTCGGGTCCTGGGAGTGGACTGGGCTCGCGCCCGACGGCTCCATCCTCGCGCTGCGCGACACCAGCACTCAGGAGATTTACGCGCTGGACGTGAAGTGGCCGTAAGAGAGAGCCGCGGGGCGTCAGATCTGGCCTCCCGACCAAGCGGTTCTTCCCAGTTCGAGCTGCGAGGCCGCCCCAAATTGGTCTCCCGATCGCCGATCCCTGGCGGCACAGTCATTCGATCGCCATTCAAAAATGGTTTCCGGCCGCTGCGGGCAGGCTTTGGGCCAAACCAAAGGTGACGACATGGTTTCGATCAGGGGATTGACCGATCATGCACAGCAAAAAGGGCAAACCTAGTAGATGAGGGGCCAGGGCAAACAATGACGGCATACCCCGGTCTTTATCTCTTCGGGCCCCCAGATGAGCTTCCCTGTCCTGTCGATCAGTTCCCAATTGTTTGCGGTCCAAACTTGAGCCACTCCTGCGGAGAATTTGCTTGCGCGATTAAACTGGGGCTGTATGACCATCTGGCCAGACTTATCGATAAATCCCCACTTGTCCCCGACCAGAACGGCAGCCAGCTCATTATGGAATCCATCGGCCTGGTCGTACTGAGGCGAGATGACCAGGCGGCCGGTCTTGTCGACGAAACCCCATTTGCAGTCAACTCTGACGGCTGCAAGATCCTCAGAGAACTTTGGCGCTTCGGCAACTTTCCGCGCGTCTAGAATCGGCAGGCTGGCACAAATTCTCTCGAACTGGGGCGGAATAACCGGCTTGCCGGTCACGTCGATAAAGCCCCATTTCCCGCCAACTAGAACGGCTGCCAGCCCGTTATGGAATTCATCGGCAACGTCGTACTGGAGCGGTATGACCATCTGACCTGTTTTGTCGATATATCCCCACTTGTGATCGATAAATACGGCGGCCATCCCCTCAGAAAATCCCTTACCATCTTGATACTGTTGCTTGATTGCGATCTGGCCGGTCTTGTCGATGTATTCGAATTTGCCATCAACCTTAACGGCAGCCAACCCCTCTGAGAATCTGATTGGGTCAGAATACTGGGGCTTGATGACAATCTCGCCGGCCTTGTTCATGGCGCCCCATTTGCCGTTGGTCGAAACCTCAACCAGTCCATCGGAAAAACGATTACCAACAACGTACTTATTCTGGAGGACCACTCGACCGGTCTTGTCGATGTATCCCTCCTTGTAACGTATTCCGGCGACCTCCACGAGAGCCATTCCATCGGAGAAGCTGCCAGCCGAGCCGTACTTGGGTTGGATGACCATTCGGCCGGTCTTGTCGATATAACCATATTTTCTGCCGGCCTGTACAAGAGCAACTCCTTCTCGGAATCGGTCGACCGACGAATACACCGCCGGGATCACCATCTTGCCGGTTTCGTCGATAAATCCCTCCTTTTTCCCGACACGGACGACGGCAAGCCCATCGGAGAAATCGCACGCTTCGGAGAATTGAGGCGGAATTACCAGCTTGCCGGTTTTGTCGATGTACCCAAGCTTCCCCTTACTTTCGACCCGAAACCGTGTGCGTGTTTCGCCTTCGGCCGGTTCCCTGGCGCAGTCTCCGCTGAAGCTGCGCGTGAGGGGTTGCGGGGGCTCTGGATCCTGAGGGACAGGTACCTGGTTGGGTGTTCGGGAGGAGGTTTTCTGGCACACGCCCGGGAGTGCCGAAAGAATGAGGGCGGTGGCGAGCCACCACCTTGAGAGAACTGCCAACCGTGATCTCTGGCGCATAAGACCTCAACCAATCCACGAATTCATAGGGTCACGATTTTGCATTTTGCGTTCCGGGCTGATCGGGGTCAATGCTTGTTGGAATTCCGGAGCGCGCGATGCGGGGGATCAACCCGGCTGTCCACGCAGTATTCGCCTTCCGTTTGGCGACTGCGCCAACTCGCCGGTTGTTTCCCGGCTAGATTGTATTCCTTGATCCCATCGGAATCTGAAACCGATAGCTGAGCTACGCCGACTCTTCACTGGCACAAAACCATCAACCATACGGACTCCAATTGCATTTCGGGTGAAGCTGGATGCGGGACGATTCTTTGCGATGAACCGTTATCGTTGTGCGGGTGGAGGAACGGCGTTGGGTCCGCGGCTCCCCATCGCGCGATGAGTTCACGTTCCAGGTCAATGAGTCATTGAGAATTAGTGTTGCGTGGAAAGCGCGTTTTCGAGCGTGACTGCAAAGAATGCGTGGCCAAACTCGGTTGGGTGGTGGGTATCCCAGAAGAAGGTGTGATCGGGATCGGCGCAGACAAACGTTGTGTAGCAGGGATCCGTAATATCCGTGAAACCGAAGTGGGTGGGATCGGTTACGACGGCCCCGAGCAGGCTGAAGACGTCCAGGCGCAGAATGTGGACGTTCTCCTCGAGGTACTCGGGCTCGAGCCGCACGTCAATCCACTTGTCGGTGGCCAAGCTTGCTGCCTGCGCAAAGGCGGTGTTCCCAGCGGCAGCGGGGAGCAGGCCCACATTGAAGAGATTGGGAATGACGAAGTGCCGAGCCCCGGCCCGGCGCAGCGCACCTTCGCTGTCAACGATGCCTTGGGCTATCTCGCGGCCAAGGGCATCGGCGGTGCCGGAGGTGGTATCGAGAATATCGTTTCCGCCGCCCTCAATGATGTAGAGGGCATTGGGGTCGGCTTTTCCGCCGGTTGCTGCCAGGTAGGTTTCAACCTGCTGGGGAATGCTCGGGACGCCGGTAAAGGACGACGGCTGTGTCACCCAGGCGCCGCCGAAAGCGAAATCGGTTCCCTTTAGAATCGACGGCGTGAGGGGCAGGCGAAGAAAACCTGCTACATGGTCGAGCCAGATAGGACCGTTGGAGAAACGCATGTTGTAATAAGGCGGGGCGGCCTCCGCGCCGCCGGTTGCGAGGTAAAGGTTACCGACGTCGCAGTAACTGTCACCGAAAACGATCAGACTGTCGTAGGTTGGGGTCGCAGCCTGCGCGGTGATCGCTGCCAGGCCGAGGAATGCTGCGGTCAGAATCCAAGTGCTCTTGCGCATTGTTTTGCTCCATTCTGCAGTTAGGGAAGTTATGGTTGCGGCTTCCGAGGTGCACGGAAGCTGGTGAGGGGGCGCGAGCTTTCCGGTTGCATCGATGAAGCCGTAGCTTTCTTTCAGTTCCATCGCTCTCCGGGTACCGAGGAAAAAGAATGAACACGGGAAACCTGGGGCGGTCCGACGGACTTCCGAAGGTAGAGCTCACGAACACAGAAGACTATTAGCTGGCCTCAATACACAGCTAGGGAAAAGTAATCGTCGGGGTAGGTCCACATGCTTGAGGTGATGGTCAGCGTGGGAGCGACGTTTCCGGAGGCGGCCGCGGGAAACCTGAGGACGGTGGGATTCTGTCCGGTGTTCGTGGTGGAGATGACGTAGATGTTACCGACCGCATCGAGCTGGATTCCGCCGAGATTGCCAAGTTGGGTGGAGCTGCCGAAGATGGTGCGAAGGGGGGCAACATTGCCGAATACTCCGGGAGCGAAGACCTCGATTTTGCCGCCGTCCACATCGGTCGTCGCGATGTAGACGTTGCCGGTGCTATCGATTGCGATTCCGCCGACATTGAAAGCGTCAAGACCGGTCAGCGGGCCGCCAAGCGACCCGATCGGCGCCACGTTGCCGGTCGCGGTTCCGGAGAAGGCGACGATGGGCACCGCGGCTGTCTGATTCCAATTGAAGACGTAGATTTCGTCAGAAGGGCCGACCGCGACTGCCTGGGCTGCGTTGACAGGCGAAAGGCCGCCGCCGGTCTCATACTCGCCGAGAATGTAATATTCCGGGGCTACGTTTCCGTTGGCGGTCGCGCTGTAAGTGGCGACGCCGCCGTTGTCTTCGCCGACAATTATCTGTCCGGTGGAACTGATGGCGAGTCCGTCGGGAGCCCACATCATGGTGGTGTTATTGCTGGGGATCGATCGAATGGGCGTGGCAGTGCCGTTGGCGCCTGGCGAATATTCCAGGAGTGCAGTCGTAGCGGCAGTCTGGGTTCTGGTCGCAACATAGAGGTTGCCTTCAGTGTCTGTGGCCAGTCCTTGAAGATCGTCGCCGGCGAGGGGCGGGATGATGGTGTTCTCCGGCGCGATACTGCCCGATGCGGCGGTGGAAAACTGAAGAATCGATCCGGGGGTGAGGGGGAAGGTGAGGGAATTTTGAATGACGTAGATGCTCTTCGCGGCGGAGGGTGTCGTCTTGCCGCCTCCGCTCATCGATGAGCTGTCGCTGCTGCAGCCCACCAGGCTTCCGATCACAGCCAGACAAACAGCTATCTTCAACACGGTGTCGGGTTTCGATTCAGACAATCTCATATCCTTCCTCCAATTCACTTCGGATCAGGTTTAGCCTGGAGCGTCTCCGCGGGGCATTCTCATTTTCCGGGCGACTGCGGACTCGCCTTGCACGGGCCGTAATTCCTGCTCATCTTTTCAATAATGAACGTAGGGTCGGCGGTGGCATCTTTGCTGCTCTTTCCTTTTATCCATGCAACTGGACACGGTCGCCGACCCTGGTATTCGCGGTGACTCCAACCAGGTGTAGGTCCTCATGTCCTTTTCATCTCGCAAATCGAGACCATTTGAGCCTGTGGAGACACAGCCCTTGATCGAATGATGAGACTTATGGACTTCCACCAGGGCAATGGTGCCGATCACAGCGCCTGCTGCAATCGCAATGCCGGCGGCCTCGGCGCCGGTATGGCTGGGTTGTGGTTGAGGTTGGCAGCCTTGGGGCGCGGTCGATTCGCAAAGCAGGAACGGCGATAGAGTAACCATACCAACCATTCCCATGCGACGATTCATCTTGATTCCTTTCGCGGATCAAACAGATCTGTTGTTCTGGTGAGCCCCTACCCTGTTTTGAACGTCCTTGCCGCTCCTTATCCTTTTTGTTCAAAGCCAGCGGATTCACAGCGTAAACCGGCATTGTCTTTCAAGGCGTTGCGGGTTGCACCCCGCAAACCCCAAAATCCTTCCCTACCTTTTCCACGAGGAATAACTGGGCGCCGGCGGCATTTCTCTTTTGTTTCTTGCCAGAGACGCGCACGCGATCTCCAGGCTTGATCGTCGCTATCTCGCCCACCAGCGAAAAGCCTTGCTGATCGCCTTCAGTTCGAAGCCGAAGTCCATCGGGCGTAACGGAAGCGCAGCCGGTGAGGTTGTGGTGAACCAGGAAGTAGATGCCGACCCCGGCTCCCACGCCTGCGACTACAAGGATGGCAATCGCGCCCGTATATACCTCGCCCGTGCTCGGGATCGAATTTCTGGGTGACTCGGCCTGCTGGGCAGTTGCGGTCGCCGTCGCAGTAACGCGCAAGGCGCAAACCGCGACCTTGGCGAAGATGTTGCAACCTCCAGCTTTCATCGCGAGCCTCAATTCGAATGCAACAGATGTGGCCGGCCGGCGGGTTGAAGTTTGGGAAAGACTGCCGGTCAGCTTGCATCACTCTTCCTGAAGTGGCCAAAACAAGCAATTGTTTCTATATGATTTCGAAGTTATTTCTAAGTGATTTTCTAAGTGATTGAAAACTGATAGTATAGTAGGATTGTCGCTACAAGCTTTCCCCTGACCCACTTCCAAGCCGGAGAACGAAATGCCTGACTTGGTTCGCTTCGGACCCTTCGAACTCGACCTGGAGACCGCGGACTTGTGGCGGGGCGGGCGGAGCGTGCGCCTGCCGGAGCAGCAATTCCAAATCCTGCAAATGCTTCTGCTTGAAGAAGGCGGAGTGGTTTCGCGCGAGGAGATTCGCAAGCGCCTCTGGCCCAATGACACGGTAGTGGAGTTCGACCGCAGCATCAATGCGGCGATCATGAAGCTGCGCCTGGCACTGGGAGACACCGCAGACAGCCCACGGTACATCGAGACCCTGCCGCGGCGAGGCTACCGCCTGATTGTGGAGGTCAAGCGGGAAGAACCCAAATCGCCTGATCCGGCCGTCCGTGAGCCCAGGCAAAGTTCCCTGGCCGGCCAGAAGGTGTCGCACTACCGCGTGCTGGGGATCCTGGGCGGCGGCGGCATGGGCCTGGTTTACAAGGGTGAAGATCTGAAGCTGAACCGGCCCGTAGCTCTGAAGTTCCTGCCGGATGACATGGCCTCAGACCCTTTGACGGTTCAGCGCTTTGAGCGCGAGGCCCGCACCGCTTCCTCGCTCAATCACCCCAACGTCTGTACCATCTATGAAGTAGACGAGCACGAGGGCCAGCCCTTCATCGTGATGGAATTGCTTGAGGGCGAGACTCTGCGGGAATTGATATCGAGGTTCGGCGCCTCGGCCCACGGTACACCTGCGGGCCTGCCGCTCCCTCAGTTACTCGACATCGCGCTTCAGATCTCAGACGGGCTGAATGCCGCCCACGAGAAGGGAATTGTTCATCGAGACATCAAACCGGCCAACATATTCATCATGCCCTCGGGACGGGTGAAGATACTGGACTTCGGTCTGGCGAAGGCCGCCGCGGAAACCGTGCCCGATCAGCATGGAGAAGCCGGCACGGAGAATCAGCCGGACCAAATCCAACGGGAAGCGGTGATCGATTTGACCCTGAGCCGTTTCGGATCGACGTTGGGCACGGCGGGTTACATGTCTCCGGAGCAGGTCCGCGGCGAGAAAGTGGATGCCCGCACTGATCTCTTCTCATTCGGCTTGATCCTCTATGAGATGGCCACCGGGACGCACCCTTTTCACGGCAAGACTGCCGTTGAGCTTAGTGCCGCGATCCTGAACGATGTTCCCGCACCGCTTCCCAAGAGTGTTCCCCCAACTTTGCGCGCGGTAATTTTGCGCTGCCTTGAGAAATCGCCGGACGACCGCTATCAACGGGCGAGTGAGATTCGCGCTGCACTGGATCCGTTGCAGGGTCTAAAGGCCGCCCGGCTTCCGAAACACGGCGCAGATCGATCTGGCGCGATGCGATGGCTTTGGCTCGCTGCTCCGCTGCTCGTCGTCTTTCTTTTGCTTTACTTCCGCCTACACCAAAGCAAGCGGCTCAACGAGAAGGACACGGTTCTTCTCACTGATTTCGCGAACAGTACCGGAGATCCGGTCTTCGACGACACGCTGAAGACGGCGCTCAACATTTCCCTGCAGCAATCGCCGTTTTTGCACTTTGTTGCCGGGGACCAAATTGCGGGAACCCTGCACATGATGGCCCGGCCGGCCGGTACCAAACTCACGCCCGAAGTGGCCCGCGAGGTTTGCCAGCGTGCGCATAGCAAGGCATATATTGCCGGAGCGATCGGCAGCCTGGGCAGCGAATACGTACTCGGGCTGAAGGCTGTGAATTGCCTGACCGGAGACACGCTGGCGGAAGAGCAAGCGACCGTTCCGCAAAAGGAAAAAGTGGTGGAGGCGCTGGGTGAAGCGGCTACCAAACTGCGCACTGAACTGGGCGAATCGCTTTCTACCGTACAGAGGTTCGACGTCCCTCTTTCCTATGCCACCACGCCATCGCTCGACGCTTTGGAAGCCTACAGCCTCGCACAGAAGGCCGACCATGAGAAAGGCCCCGGCGCTTCCATCCCATACCTTCTGCATGCCATCGAACTCGATCCGAATTTTGCCGTGGGCTACCTGTCGCTGGGCGATTCATACGCCGGCGTCGGTGAGATGGCAAGGGCAAATGAGTATCTCACGAAAGCATTCCAGTTGCGGGAACATGCCAACGAAAGGGAAAAGCTGCAGATTGACGGCGACTACTACACGGATGTATCGGGAGAACTGGATAAAGCGACGCAGACATTTGAGGAGGAGATCACTGAATACCCAGGGGAATTTGCGGCATTTGCTAACCTGGGAGTCGTGTACGGCGAGCAGGGGCAGTATGAGAAAGCCGTGGAGATCACTCGGCGAGGCATGAGCATTTTTCCAAATGCTTCAACTTGGGCCGCGAATCTCGCCGGCTACGCCCTCGCCTTGCAGCATTTTAGTGAAGCGCGTCAGGTGACGCAGGAAGCACAAACGCGGAAATTGGAGAATTATGGGTTCCACACTACCCTCTACACGCTGGCGTTTTTGGGGTCAGACTCGGCGGCAATGACGCAGCAGCAAAGATGGTTTTCTGGCCAAACCGATTATGCAAGCATGGGCTCGGCTCTCGCGGCTGACACCGAGGCGTATGACGGCCATCTCGGCAAAGCGCGGGACCTGACGAAGCAGGCAATGGACTCAGCCGCCCGAGCTGACAACAAGGAAAACGCGGCCATATTTCAGGCGATTGCCGCACAACGTGAGGCGGTTTACGGTAACGCCCCGGAGGCTCGGCGCAGAGCGGCAGAGGCTTTGAAGCTTGCTCCCGCAAGTCAGGGTGCCGGGGGCGAGGCGGCGCTTGCTTTTGCCATGGCGGGAGAAACGGGAAGGGCCGAATCCGCAGCCGAGGACCTAGAGAAGCGCTATCCGCTGGATACACAAATGCAGACGCTCTGGCTTCCCGCGATTCGCGCCCAGTTGGCTCTGGACAGAAAGAATCCCGCTCTGGCCTTAACCGCGATCCGACCTCCTTCAGAAATCGAGTTGGGGCAAATTCCCTTCGTCCCCAACGTTTCCTGCCTCTATTCGGTATATGTGCGGGGAGAGGCATATCTGGCAGCCGGACAAGGCAGCGCTGCGGCCGCCGAGTTCCAGAGGATCATCGATCATAACGGGATCGTCTGGAACTGTTGGACCGGAGCACTGGCGCATCTGGGAGTAGCTCGAGCCAACGCTCTGGAAGCAAGAACCTCGAAGGGAGCCGATGCCGATGCCGCTCGAGTCCGGGCGCTGGCCGCGTACCGCTATTTTTTCACGCTCTGGAAGGACGCCGACGACGACCTCCCCATCCTCGTTGCCGCCAAGGCCGGATACGCCAAGCTGGAGTGACCTTGCGGGCCCATTCATTCGACTTGGTCGATGCGGTCGTCTGACGGCCGATCGATCTTCGGGATGTCTTGTGAATCAGGCGGTTTCTAGCCCATGAATCCCTGCACGCCTACGCCACGCTTTCCTTCGAAGGCTTCAGCAGGCTCTATGCCTCCACTACGGCTCCGCTTACTACCGGGTGGAGCGAAACATCCCGAATGGGATTTACCCCATTTGTGGACCGGCGGCTTTCACGACACACAGTAACTGCGGGTAGACGGTAATACATCCAGGACTGTGGTTAAATGTCTGGTCGGCCAGGAGTCGCCACCCGTTCGAGAACGGGTGCGATCCGATTTCCGAGGTTTACAGAGAAGAAATCGATTCGATGACTTTGTTTGTGGTCACAACTCCATTTGCGTAGTTTGGAATATTGATATCGAGAGCCGCATGCATCTCTTCATCCGAGTAATCGGCAACCGCGTCTTTCACTACTGTGACCTCGTAGGCATTCTCAGCGGCATAACGAACGGTCGACCCCACACAAGTGTGTGCTATGAGTCCCATGACGATGAGTTGATGGATGCCGTGCTTCTTTAGCTGCAAATCCAGATATGTGTTGGCAAAACCGCAAACTCCATGCCCCGTTATGTTACGAGGATCGAATCGCAATTAAAGAGGTGGCCCCGACTCCGGACTACGCGACAGCTTCCAACTACTGAGACAACCTGAACTTGCCAATCATGCTGCGTTCGAGAGTGCGAAGTGCAATGCCGCATCAGCCCAAATCACAGCCTTTGCATAACACTCAATCATTTCTTTCAGGTTCAAGCCATAGGAGTGAACGATCACATCGCAGTTCATCCAATCTCCGCGCTCGCGAGCTTCTACCCAACGCAATAGGCTGCTCTCAAGACTCACCGTGCCCTGCAACGCTTCCCGAACCTTTTCCCTTAAGGGCAGCGCCTGCGCCAGATCCGCCATTGGAAGACGCAGCATCGCCGGCAGCAGGCTAAACATCCCGAGCAAATATTGCTCCGCGGGCTCCAGCCTACAAAGACAGGCAGCCAACTCGCAGAACCGGCCTCGCACAAATGCCATCCGAAGGATCTCCCGCGGCTGTTTGGCGTTGAACTCACTGGCGATTGCCAGCGTGGCGACGCGGCGAATTGCATCGTCACCCACTAGAATCAAAGCCGAATGAATCGAGCAAACTCTCTCGTGCTTGGAGCACACCGGCGAGTTGACAAGCCTCAGAAACCGGTAAGTAAGAGAGGCGTCCCGCTTCACAAGCTGGCTCAGCTGATCCATATCCAAAGGGTCACGTTGCAGTAGATCCAAAATCTGAAAATGCGTAGATCTGTTGGCCGAGATCTTCCGGTACTTGAAGAGCGACGGGCGGCAGAAATAGTACCCCTGAAACAGAGTGAATCCCTCTGTGCAGGCCTGCTTGTACTCCTCCTGCGTCTCCACCTTCTCCGCCACCAACACTGCCGTGATACCCCGTAGCCGCCTGAACAACTCCTGCCGCCCCGCCGCGTCCGTCTGAAGAAAATCTACCTTGATGTAGTCGGCCAGCTCCACCAGCGGTGCGAGCTTCGGTTTCCAGATGAAATCGTC
>Ga0302266_10004165_pt1 | contig 11294 bp, 3 predicted proteins | sample III_Bog_E1_2_FD_194559 | JGI IMG/M metagenome (GOLD analysis project Ga0302266, IMG submission 194559) | Peat permafrost microbial communities from Stordalen Mire near Abisko, Sweden - III_Bog_E1_2 | ecosystem: Environmental > Terrestrial > Soil > Wetlands > Peat | place: Sweden: Abisko... | reverse complement strand
GCAATGGCCGCATTGCAGAGGTATCGGCAAGCGGCGCGCAGTCTACGATTGTGAGCGGGCTGAATGATCCGGTGGCGATTGCTGTGGATGCTGCGGGCAACCTGCTGGTGGCAGACGGCGCGCTGGGCCAGGTGCTGCTCTTTGTGCGGACCGCGAATGGCATTGCGGCTGCGCCGGTGGTGGTTGCGGGCAACCTGACGGGCATTGCGGGATTGGCGATTGAGCCGAGCGGCAGGATCGCGGTGTCACTCGCGGGCGCTCGGCAGATTGTGGAGCTGCAGCCGCAGGCGCAGCCGAAGATTCTGGCGAGCTTCGCGGCCGGTTTCACGCCGGGAGCCCTGGCGGCTGACGGTGCAGGCGATCTCTTCGTGAGCGCGACGGACTCGGGACAGGTTGCCGAAGTCTCTGCCGCAGGCACGGTGAGCACGGTGCTCACTGCGCTGAAAGGGCCGTCTGGTCTGGCGATCGATGCAGCCGGCGATCTGTATATTGCAGAGAGCCTGGGCCATGACGTGGTGGAAGTGAGCGCAGTGGACGCTTATGCATCCGCACCGCGCGTGGTGCTGGCGCAGTATGAAGTGGCGAGCGCCGTTGCGCTGGAGCCGGACGGCAGCCTGGCGATGGTGACGCCGACCGGGCTGGTTGAAGTGAAGCGCACCAATGTTTCTGCTGACTTCGGCCCGCTGGGGAATCGCGTTCGGCTGAGCAGCTCCGTACAAAACATCGGCAATGCAGCACTCACGCTCAGCGCGGTGCAGGTCAGCACGCTTACGCCGGGTCTGAATGGCGCATTCACGCTGGCTGCATCCGGCACACAGGATTGCGCAGCAGGCGAATCGCTGGCATTGGCCGCAAGCTGCACGCTGGCGGTGCAGGCCGCTCCCCCTGTGCATGCCAGTGCGAGCGCACTCCATGTGAATGGAGAGACGCAGGTCGTCTCCAACACGCTGAACGCCCTGGGCACTTCGACCACCCTGCACATGAATGCCGCGGGAACTGACGCGCTGGTCTTTACTCCGGCGCCTCCGAGCAGCGTTGCAGCCGGCACGGCCGCGGGAAACATTACCGTATCCGCAGAGACCGCCGGTACGCTGGACCCGACAAACAACTCCAGCATGACGCTCACGGTCACGCTGCCCGACACCACAACGCAGACTTATACCGCGACGGCGGCAAACGGCGTGGCAGTATTCAACCTGACCGGTCTGGTGCTGACAGAGGCGGGAACCGTAACCTTTACCGTGCAGGATACGGCGGGCGACACGGGAGCCTCGGCCACAACAGTGGTGAAACCGTTGAGCGCCGTCGCGAAGATCGTGGTCTCGGGGTATCCATCGTCTGTGCTGGTGGGCGCGGCGCACAACGTGACAGTCACGATGGAAGACGCGTACAACAACGTGGCGACAGGTTATACGGGACAGGTTACGATCTCGAGTTCTGACCCAGCCGCTGTGATTACGCCGGTGTATATGAACTACACCTACACGGTGGCGGACGCGGGTGTGCACACCTTCGTGGTGCAGATGAATACCGTGGGGACGCAAAACATCTCGGCCACAAACGGCGCGGTGACGGGGGCGCAGCAGAACATCAAGGTCAGCCTGCCGGGCACAGCGGCGCTGAGTGTGGACGCGCTTGGAACAACGGCTCCCGTTTCCAGCATCGCGCGCGGCAACGGCATCACGCTGCGGGCCGTCTTGACCACGGGGTCCAGCGCAGCTCTGTATCCCGGGACGATCAGCTTTGTGGATCTAACGCTGCCCGCGGCGGAGCAAACGGTGGGCACCGCGCAACTTCTGCCCAATGGCACGGCGGCTCTCAGCCTGGTTCCTGCGCTGGGCAATCATACCTATCGCGCCATCTTCAACGGCACCAAGGCGCAGCCGGCATCGGTCTCGCCGTCGCAATCACTGAGCGTAACCGGTTTGCTGGGAACCGCGGTAGCGCTGGCGGCCAGCGGCACACCCGCAGATTACACCCTGACCGCAACGATTCTGGGCTATGGATTTTCCGCGGTGCCGACCGGTACGGTGACGTATGAAGACACCACCAATGGCAATGCCGTGGTGGGCACAAGCGCGCTGGCGGGCGCTACCTTCACCACCACGCAAGTGCCGCAGGCAAGTGTGACGACTGGAGCAGCCCCGTACGGTGCGGTCACCGGCGACTTCAATGGAGATGGAATTCCGGATGTGGTGGCAGCCAACAGCGGCGACGGCACACTGACCGTGATGCTGGGTAACGGGGACGGCACCTTCATCAAGGGAACTCCTGTGGCGGTAGGAGGATCGCCGCTCAGCATTGTGGCCGGCGACTTCAACAACGATGGTCTGCTCGATCTGGCCGTCACGGATACACAGAACGGCAATGTCAGAATTTTTCCTGGTAACGGCGATGGGACCTTCACAACCGGGCAGACGATTGCAGTGGGTGCGCAGGTCTTCGGCATCTCCTGCGGCGATCTGAACAATGACGGCAACCTGGATCTGGCCGTCACGGTGTGGAGCAACAATAGCGTCGCAATTCTGCTGGGCAATGGTGATGGAACCTTCACCGCCGGCACGCCCATCGCATCGCCCGGCATAGAACCCACACAGGTCGCGATTGCCGACTTCAATCACGATGGGAACAACGACCTTGCCATTGCGCACTATGGCTCAAGCACGCTCGCGATTGAACTAGGCGCCGGCGACGGTACCTTCAGCAGCGCGCCGGGGTCGCCTGTTACAACCGGAAATGTGCCTCTGGCAGTCACCGCGGCCGACCTGAATGCAGACGGCAATATCGATCTTGCGGTGGCGAACCAGGGCGATAACACGGTAGATATTCTGCTGGGCGATGGGCACGGAGGCTTCACGCTGAGCAGTGTGGTGCCTGTGGATCTGGCGCCGACAAGCATCTCGGCCGTCGACTTCAACGGTGACGGATCCATGGATTTGCTCACCGGAAACTACAACGGAAACTCCGTCAGCATACTGAGCAACAACGGCAACGGAACGTTCGCAACAAGCAATCTGGCTGCGGGCAATGGAGCACTGGCTGTGGTCGCCGCCGATTTGAACGGCGACGGACGGCCCGATCTAATCGCGGTCAATAATCGCGGCAATAATGCCAGCGTCTTTCTCACCGCGCAGACGGCAAGCGTTAGCGTAACCAATATCAGCTTTGTGGCGACGGGATCGCACCTGGCGGTTGCGGCTTATAGTGGCGACGGGAACTATGTCGCCAGCACATCGAACGCCGTGAGCCTGACCAGCAGCACGGTGGCCACGACGACGGTGCTGAGCGCATCGCCCGTCGCATCGGCTTCCTATGGGCAGACGATAACGCTGACGGCGGCCATCACGCCCAGTCTGAGCTATGGCGTGACGGTCGCAGGCACGGTGACGTTTGAAGATGGGGGCGTGGCCATCGGTTCGCCGATTGCAGTTTCAGGCGGCACGGCAGTGCTGGTGCTGCCGCTGCAGGCTCTGGGCGGCCATGTGTACAGCGCGGTCTTCTCCGGGAGCCAGGGCTTCGCACCCAGTACGTCTTCCGCGCTGCCCTATACCGTCACGATGAGTACGGTTACGGTCAACGTGCCCGCATTCAGCGGGTCGTACGGCGCGAGCGGCACAGCCACTGCTTCCGTCACGGCGACATACTCCATCAGCGGACAGGCCGCTCCGACGGGGACCATCAGTTATCAATTCGCGGGATTCAGCGCGCAGACTGCAACGCTGACGAATGGCACAGCAGCGATCAATATTCCTGCCGGGTTGCCGATCGGCGCGGCGGTGCTGACCGTGTCGTACAGCGGCGATGTGAATTATGCAGCCAATACGGGCACGCTGAACTACACCATCAACGGCATTCCGCTCACCGTTACGGTGAATAGTGCGACCCGCGGATATGGTCTGGCGAATCCGGCGCTAACCGGCACCATTACCGGTGCGGCCAATGGAGATACGTTCACCGCGATTTATTCCACGGCAGCTACGCCGGCGAGTGCGGTTGGGGCGTATCCGATTACGGCTAGCGTGAGCGGCGCAAATCTGTCGAACTACACGGTGACGGTTGTGCCGGGCACGCTCACCATCACCCCGGCACCGCTCACCATCACCGCGAATAATGCGTCACGCCTCTATGGCGCGGCGAATCCGGTGTTCACCGGCTCGATCACCGGAACGTACAACGGTGACGTGCTGACGCTGAGCTTCAGCACCACGGCGACGCAAACGAGCGCAGTAGGAACCTATCCGATTGTGCCTTCGGTAAGCGGAGCGGCGGCGGCGAACTACACGGTGAATGCGGTGAGCGGCACGCTCACGGTGACGGCGCTCGGCATCACCATCACGGCAGACAACGCGACGCGTCTCTACGGCGCACCGAATCCGGTGTTCACCGGAACGGTAACCGGCGCACCGGCGAACTCGGGGTTGACCGTAACCGGAACGACGACGGCAACGCAGTTTAGCCCGATTGGAACGTATGCAATCGTTCCCGCGCTTGCCACCAACCCCGGAAACTACAGCGTGACCGCGGTGAATGGAACCCTGACCATCACGCAGTCGCCGACCACAACGCTGCTGGTCAGTTCTTCGCCGAGCGTGGTCTACGGGCAGAGCGTTACGTTTACCGCGACGGTCAGCCCGGCGATTGCGGGCGTTCCCACAGGGACAATCAGCTTTTACGATGGCACTGTGCTGCTGGGCACGGTGCCGCTGGCTAACGCCACCATCAGCTTGCCGACGGCGGGTCTGGCCGTGGGTACACACACCATCACCGCGACCTATAGCGGCGATGCAAACTTCGGCGCATCCGGGTCAAATGCAATTGCCCAGCTGGTGACCAGGGCAACGCTGAACGTGGTTGTGAACAATGCCACGCGCGTCTACGGTGCGGCCGACCCGGCATTTACCAGCACGGTAAGCGGCGCGCTGCCGGGCGATGTATTTACCGTGACGTATACGACCAATGAAACAGTCACCAGCGGCGTGGGTGCGTATGTGATCACACCAACCGTGACAGGGGCCGCGCTGGGCAATTACAACGTGGTGAGCACGCCGGGCACGCTTACGGTCACGCCCGCGCCGCTCACGATTACAGCGGCCAATGCGACGCGGCAGTATGCGACGGCAAATCCGGTCTTCAGCGGCAGCGTGATGGGCGCGGTGAACGGTGACACCTTCACGCTGAGCTTCACTACGACTGCGACGCTGATGAGCGATGTGGGCAGCTATCCGATCATTCCTGCAGCGAGCGGTGCAGCACTGGCGAACTATGCAGTGACGGTGGTAGATGGAACACTCACCATCACGCCGGCAACGGGCATCGTGATCACGGCGGGCAATGCGACACGCTTATACGGCACGGCAAATCCTGTCTTTACCGGAACAGTAAGCGGCACGTTTGCGAATCTGGGCCTGACGGTTACGGGAACTACGACCGCAACCATCACATCGGATGCGGGTGATTATGCTATCGTGCCCGTGCTGAATGGAGTGAATCCGGCAGATTACATTGCCACCCTGGTGAATGGGATTCTTACCGTGGCGCCGGCGAGCAGCAGCATTGTGCTGGTCTCGGCGAATCCCTCGGCGATTCTGGGCGCGAATGTGAATCTGACTGCGACGGTGACTTCCGCAACAACAGGCACACCGACGGGACAGGTCTACTTCTATACCGGCACGACCTTTCTGGGGGCGAGCCCGCTCTCGGGCGGTGTGGCCAGCCTCACCACGAATGCGATGCCGCAGGGCACCAACATTGTGACGGCGCGTTACAACGGCAATGTCGATTTCACGGCCAGCATCTCCAATAGCGTGAATGAAAGCATTCTCTCCAATACGCTGATCGTAACGGTGGGCAGTGCAACGCGCGGCTATGGAGCGGCGAATCCCGCGTTCACCAGCACCATCACCGGCGCGCTGCCGGGCGACACGTTTACCGTGAGCTACAGCACTTCAGCCACAGCAGCCAGCCTGCCGGGCAACTACATCATCAACGCCACAGTGACGGGCGCGAACATCGGTGCGTATTCCGTCACGGTGATTCCGGGCGTGCTCACCATCACGCAGCCGGTGCTTACCGCAACAGCGAACAGCTTTACGCGCGCCTATGGCACAGCCAACCCGACGTTCACCGGAACCGTCACCGGTGCGATGAACGGCGATACATTCACTGAGACCTTTACGACCACGGCCACGCAGACCAGCTTGCCGGGAACGTACGCAATTATCCCGGTCGTAAGTGGCGCTAACCTGGCGAACTACACGCTGAATGTTGTGCCGGGCGTGCTGACGATTACGCAGACCGGCGCGGCGCTGCTGCTGCAGGCCAGTTCCACCACAACTCCGTATGGTGTGCCGGTGGTTCTGACGGCAATTCTGACGGGCTCGAACAATATTGTTCCCACCGGCAATGTGCTCTTCTATGACGGCGGCATTCTGCTGGGTACCGCGGCATCCAGCAATGGGGTGGCCACGCTGACCATCTCAACATTGGCTGCGGGCGTACACACGCTTACGGCGCAATCTGCGGGCGATGCGAACTATGGGCCAACGCTTTCCAATTCGGTGATCGAGACCATCACCGGCACAGGCAGCGGCAGCGCGGATTACACCGTGAGCGCGTCGCCATCAAGCCTGACCATTAAGCAGGGAAGCACGGGCACCACAACGCTGACCATCACGCCGCTGAATGGTTATACCGGGCAACTGAATCTCGGCTGTCTTACGCTGCCGCAGTATGCATCTTGCAACTTTGTGCCCATCACGGTGACGCTGAATGGCACGACACCCGTGTCTGTAGCGTTGACCGTGAGCACAAGCGCGAAGATAGCAGCGGTGCAGGAGCCTCCGATGCAGGGCCGGCGGAGCGGCATGAGCTATGCCGGCTTCCTGGGCATTCCGGCGCTGCTGCTGGGCGGATTGCTCTGCGTGCGCCGCCGCCGGATCGTGAACATCAGGCTGGCAGCATTGTTGCTGAGCCTGACGGCGATCCTCACGCTTTCAGGCTGCGCCAAGGTGACGGTAATTGGATCGGGTAGCGGCAGCGTAGGATATACACCTGTCGGCACCACGACTACAACCATCACGGTATCTCCGGTGAATGCATCCACGGGCGTGTATCACACGCTGCCCATCACGCTCACCATCACGCAATAGAGTTACGCGGGCTCAACCTCAATTCGAATGCGCAGCTCTTTGCCCGGCTGCATGGCAATGGTGAGCGGCGCGGTGCCGCGGTCCAGTGAGTCCCGTGGCCATCGCAGCGGCACTTGCGGCAGAGAGCCGGAGCAGACCACGGCGCATTAATTCGGTCTGAATAGCTATTCAGAGATATGCAGGGGATCGTATGTGAATTGCGCTGCCGCGCGTCATGATTCAATCCCCAAAATACCGGATTTTGAAGTTTCACTACTCAGCCGTAAGTGCGAACGATTATGATGGGGGCCAACATATTCTGTGCGCTCACGGACAGCCGATGGACTATAGAACATTATTCTTTTCCAATATTGCTTCCCTGATTGTATTTACGCTGTGTCTGAGCGTGCTGGCGTGGCGCAACCGCCAGGTCCGCGGACTTGCGTGGTTTGCCGGCGGCCTGGTGCTTCTGCTCACCAAGCTGGTGTTGCAGGGTTTTGAAGGCAGAATTCCGCCGGCCATCAGCGCCATGGCGTCCAACGAAATTTATCTGTTGTCTATCATCATGCAGATGCTCGGTCTGCATTGGTTTGTAGTGCGCAGGCCCGTACCTGCACTACGAATGCTAGCGCCTGTTGTCTTAATCCTTGCCGGCTATAGCACTTTGTTTTTGCTGCATATTCCTTACAGCGCCAACGTCATCAATATTCCTTTTGTGGCCGTGTGCGGCTATTCCGCTTACCTGGTATTCCGTTTCGGGCGTGGCGACTTCGCGCTGGTGTCGCGCATGGCGGGCGTCATCCTGTGCGCGGAGACGCTGGTGTCTGGGTATCGTGCGGCGTTGACCAACCTGCGCTACATCCGGCCGTGGGAGACGGTGCATGCGCAGACCGATCCGCGCTGGCTCTATACGCTGGCGTGCATGTTCTTCCTCGCAACCTTCATGGTGATGTGCGAGATCTGGTTCCTGGTGACGGAGCTGGAGCGGGAGCTGGCCGAACAGGCTTGCACCGATGCGCTGACCGGCGCGCTGAACCGCAGGGCCCTGGAAGAAGCTGCATCGCGTGAGACGGCGCGCAGCATGCGCTCCGGCCATTCCCTCTGCATGATCATGCTGGATATCGATCAGTTTAAATTGATTAATGATCGTTACGGCCACGCGGCGGGAGACCGTGTGCTCCAGGCGCTTGTACAGAAGACAAAGGTCATGCTGAGAAAACAGGATCTGCTGGCCCGCACCGGTGGAGAGGAATTCACTATCCTGCTGCCGGATACCCGGGCTGAGGCTGGTGTCGAGGTGGCGGAACGCATCCGGCAGGCGATTGAGCAGATGGAAGTCCCTTTCGAGAGCGAGCCATTGCGGTTCACCGTGAGCATGGGTGTGGCCCAACTGGAATCAGTGCAGGGAAACTGGGAAGGCATGATGCGCCTCGCTGACATCGCCATGTACGAGGCGAAGGGCCACGGCCGTAACAAAGTGGCGGCGGCCCTGCCGGATGCCATGAACGTTGTCACCATCTGAAAGTTCATCTCTTCGTTACAACCAATATTTTATGCCGGCATCTTCTTGAAACTCTAAGTCGAGGTTCGCCTCAAAGGCGACTTGGCCTCTCGATCACGGAGATGTCAAGCTTGATCGACGATCTGCTCAACCTCTTGCACGCCACGACTGCGGGCATGCATGCCACTGGCCTGGACCCGAGCGTGATTGCGAATTCGCTTTCACCGTGCGTGCGGGGCAGCCGTAGAGCAGGCTGGCTTAGATTAGGGCGGAAGGCGCTTCCGTATGGCCGTGCGGGCGAGCAGTGAGAGAAACGGCGGCCGTCATGATCAGTGCGCCGCCGATCCATGCGCTGGGACCGAGATGCTCACTCAATAGAAAAACGCCCAGCAGGCTGCCGGTCAGTGGCTCCAGATTGAGAAAGACGCCGGCCATGGAGGCTGGAATCTGCGTCAGGCCAAAGTTCCAGAGCAGCGTGGTGACGGCGGTGCAGAGCAGGCCGCTGGCCGCGAGTGCCGCCCATGCGCGCACAGAAATATGTAAGACCGGCGGCAGACCATTGTGCAGCAGCACGATCGGCACCAGCATGGCCGTGCCGATGAGCAGGCCCCACGATGTCACTACGATCGCGCTGTGATGCTGCATCAGATGTTTGTTGAGCAGTATCCAGAAGAGCGAGATGAGCAGCGAGAGCACCACCAGCAGATCGCCGGCGAGGGACGGCCCTGAGGCTCCCAGGGCATGGTGCGCACCCAGCGCGATCAGCGCGGCGCCGCACGTAGAGCCGATGAGTGAAAGCCAGCCAATAGCATCCACACGCTCGCGCGCAAAGATTGCAGCGCCCACCGCCAGCATCACCGGCAGTGCGCCCACCATGAGAGAAGCATGCGAGACGGTGGTGAGCGAAAGGCCTTTGAACTGCAATAGAAATTGCAGGGGCACACCGAGAAATGAGCCGAGGATCAGCAATTTCCATTCGCCGCGGTTGAAGCGTGGGCGATGGTGGTAGCAGATGGGAACCATGGCGACGCAGGCGAAGAGAAAGCGGTAGAGCACCATGTGGCCCACTGACATCTCGCGCAGAGCAATCTTGCCGAAGAAGAAGCCCATGCCCCATATCGTGCCGGCCCCGGCGCAGGAGGCGATGCCATAAAGAAGCCGATGCGGATGTGCAGACATACACTCCCTAGCGAATGTGCCCATGGTCAGCGTGTCGAGTCACAGCGCGGCTAGCATTCTCTCGTTCCCCTTATTCTATAACTCCATGTTTCTGCATTTGTGCAAGGGGGAAGGCTGTCCTACGTTGCAAGACGGAGAGGACGCAGCGGAATTTCTCAAGGTTTTAAGTAAAAAACCGAAATTTAGGACTTGCTATGCAACCGGTCGCATGAAAAGATAAATCCATGCCATCGCCCACCGCAGGAATGAGCTTTCTGGACTGGTCCGTGCTTAGCGCTTACTTCGCGCTGATGATCGGCATGGGCTTCTGGGCGCGCACCAAAGTGAAAAATGCGAATGACTATTTCACCGCGGGCGGCGCTATGCCGTGGTGGCTTTCGGGCATCTCGCACCACATGTCAGGATACAGCTCGGCCGCGTTCGTCGGCTATGCCGCCATCGCTTACACCACCGGCTTCACCATCTACGTGTGGTGGGCGTGCACCATCACGCTGGCCATGGTGATCGGCTACCGCATCTTCCCCCCGCGCTGGGCTCGCCTGCGCCAGCGCACCGGCATGATCTCGCCGCTGGAGTATCTGATCGTCCGCTACAACCTGCCCACGCAGCAGGTGTTGGCGTGGAGCGGCGCGTTGCTCAAGATTTTTGATATTGGTGCAAAGTGGACCGCGACGGCGATTCTGCTGAATGTATTTGCCAACGTGCCGCCGATCTATGGCGTCCTGCTGACGGGCAGCGTAACGCTGATCTATGCGGTGGTGGGCGGGCTGTGGGCCAACGCACTGACTGACTTCAGTCAGTTCGGCATCCAGCTGATCGCAGGCACTTCCATGCTGGTGGCGGTTTGCGGCCATCTGGGTGGCGTCTCCGCGCTGTGGACGGTGTGGCAGAAGCTGCCGCCCTCGCACTCGCATGCATTCGCAGCGCCCTACACGCCGCTGTTCGCCGCTGCATTTCTACTCATCAACACGCTCTCTTACAACGGCGGCACCTGGAACCTGGCGCAGCGCTTTATCGCAGCACCTTCCGGCAAGGACGCGAAGAAGGCAGCGCTGCTTTCTGCCTCGCTGTATCTGGTCTGGCCGCTGGTGCTGTTCTTTCCTGTGTGGGCCGCGCCTCTGCTGCTGCCGCACATGGCTGATCCCTCACAGAGCTATGCACTGATGGCGCGGCTGATGCTGCCGCACGGCTTGATCGGCCTGGTGCTTGGCGGGCTGTTTGCTGCCACCATGGCGATGACGTCGTCTGACGCCAACGCCATCTCTGCCGTAGTGGTGCGCGACATTCTGCCCGCGCTGCGCCGCGACCGCAAGCGCATGACCGGCAAGTCGCAGCTGCTTGCGGGCCGCATCTGCACCTTCAGCTTTCTCGCGGTCAGCATGGTCATCGCGATCTATGCGGATCACTTTGGCGGTGTGCTTGGCCTGCTGATCCTCTGGTTCGCGGCGTTGCTCGGGCCCATCGCCATCCCCATGCTGCTGGGTATG
>Ga0302266_10004159_pt1 | contig 11299 bp, 11 predicted proteins | sample III_Bog_E1_2_FD_194559 | JGI IMG/M metagenome (GOLD analysis project Ga0302266, IMG submission 194559) | Peat permafrost microbial communities from Stordalen Mire near Abisko, Sweden - III_Bog_E1_2 | ecosystem: Environmental > Terrestrial > Soil > Wetlands > Peat | place: Sweden: Abisko... | reverse complement strand
GCAGCGAATTCCGCGGTGGCTGGAGCGGGCCGAGCTGTTCCTGAGGGTGATTCTGCGAATGTATATCGGGCTCGTGGTTTGTTATCTGCCCTGGTCAGCAAGGCTGCCGATTTTCCAGCCCCTGTCACGGGAGTTCTGGGATCAGAACCCGCTATTTTTGCAGTTTCCCACGCTCGCGATCTATGCCGCGAATGGCGTGGTGCGGGGCATCGTTTCGGGATTGGGGCTTTTGAATATATGGATTGCGTTTCAGGACGCGGCGCGTGACGGGGATTGGTGATGGACGAGGGAATAGGGACCAGGAACCAGGGAACAGATGGCCCGGCGAATGCTGACCAGTCGCTGAGGGCTCCCATTCCGAGCGGAACTCCACCGGCGTTGAAGAAGGCTCCGCTGGCTTATGAAAACCCGGAGTTCTTGAACGGCGCCGACGGGCGGCCGATGAGGATTGTGGCGGAGTATTTGGAGCCGCTGGCGCGATTCCGGCGGGAAAATATCCAGGATACGGTGGTGTTTTTCGGGTCGGCGCGATTCCGCGGGAAGGCGGAGGCCGACCATGAGCTTGAGCTGCTTGACAATACCGGATCGAGCCAGCCGGCTCCGAGCCACGAGCAGCCTGCCAGCGTTCCCCAGATTGCGGAAGGCACGGCTACGGACTTGCAGCGGAAACGCGCGGTGGCGGCGGTGGAGATGGCCCGCTACTACGAGGATGCGCGACGGCTGGCCGGGATGCTAACGCATTGGGCCAAAGGGATTCCGTCGAAGCGCCGGCGGTTTGTGGTGACCTCGGGCGGCGGGCCGGGAATTATGGAGGCGGCCAATCGGGGAGCCTGGGAAGCGGGCGGCAAGACGATCGGATTGAACATCCGGCTGCCGTTCGAGCAATCGCCGAATCCTTACATTACGCCCGAATTGAACTTTGAATTCCATTACTTTTTCATGCGCAAGCTGTGGTTTGCTTACCTATCGAAGGCGCTGGTGGTGTTTCCGGGCGGGTTCGGCACGCTGGATGAGATGTTCGAGATTCTGACCCTGGCGCAGACCCAGAAGCTTGCGAAGAAGATCACTGTGGTTATCTACGGCTCAGAGTATTGGAAGAAGGTGTTCGACCTGGATGCTCTGGTGGATACGGGAGCGATTTCTCCAAAGGACATTGAGCTGTTTCAGTATGCGGACACGCCGGAGCAGGCGTTCGAGATGCTGCGGCAGGGGCTGACGGAGAACTACCTGGCTGCCGAGGCTGCGGAGAGGCAAACGGAGAGCCAGGCGGCGGCGCCTGTTGAGGACCTGATGGCCGGGTCAATCGAGGATTTTCTGGGGCCGGAGATGGCGAAAACGAGCAAGTAGGGCTGAGGGGAAAACCTGGCGCTATTGTTTCGGCTGGGTCGCTTCGCTGGCTGGCTCATCGGGAAACCAGTAGTGAATCTCACTGGGACCAGGCAGCGAGTCTCCCAGCAAAGGCTTGGCCCAATCGGGGACTACATAGTCTTTGCGGTCAAGCCCCCAATGGGCCAGCTCTTTGCCGGTGCTCACATCGAAGAGGATGCAGTTGTAGAATTCCTGGCCGTGCGGTGGGACGATGTGAAATGCAACCTCGTTGCCGTCTTTGAGAGATATCCGGTTTTGGATTGTTAACGCGGGTGTGGGGAATCTCCGGATCACGCGCCCAGGCCGCCAAATATCCAGCTCGAGGGCGACCGCATAAGAGTATCTTGTATTGCCCTGGAACGGTGTGAGCATTGCCTCAGTCAACCAGCCGACGGTTTTCCCGTCTGGCGCGATCACTATGGTTCCGAAGCCGCCGCCGGCTTGCCACTTTTTCGGGCGTATGGTGTGGTCGCGGCCGTTGTCTGTGACGATATGAACTAACCCTTTGCTGTCTGCGTATGCCTTTGTGACGGCGGGGCCTGGCAGCGCCATCGCCATCGAACATGAAGCCCCAAGGCAGAGTGCGGCGATCATTTTTCGCTTGTGGGGATAGTACCGCATTTCGGGAATCGCAGGCGAGTGCGAATGATTCAAAAGGCCTTCGTGAGACCTCTTCTCCACGGCCTGCCTGTGAGGCGGGGTCTGGAGCAGCCAGAATCAGACGAGCCGCGGCCCTTCAGTCTCGATCGAGCGGGGAGATCAGTTCTCTTAGCGCGTTTCGCGCGGCGTATAACCATCGTTTGACCTCCCGCTTCAACTTGCCCGTTCGCGGCGGCAGGCCGGCATCGAAGCTATGGATAGCTGACTTCACGGCATCGTGATAGGCGGGGGGAAGATCGGAGCTAAGGATCTTTCGCCAGCTCTCCATGGAGTCTTGATGGAGCTGTTGCCGGCGAACCAACTTTGGCGTGAGGGTATCAGGGAACGCTGCGCAACGATCGACACCCAAGGCGCGCAAGGCCAGCATGGTTCTTACGCACTTTTCGCAATTGCCGCAATTGTAAGTTTCAGGGTTCTCCCAACACACACGCAGCCGTTTCAGCGCCTCAGGATACTGAACCACTACCCGCAACTTATCCATGCGGGTTTCTCCGCCATCGTGGACGATCTGGACCGGTTCAGTGGACCATAGCGGATCCAGAAGCGGGTGCGATCCCCACGGGTGCTGATCGGCATATGAGTTGGAGGATGCAATGTAAATCTTCCGGTGGTTCGGCGCGAGCGCATGAGCCACGGCTGCCATGGCTACACCGTGATACATCTCCCAACCGCCCCAAATTCCGGGCTGCTCAAGATGCAGATTGGTTCTCGCCACGATCAGGCGTTTGCCGAAGATGCGGGCAGCCTCCCGGGCTTGAGTTTCCGCAAGCGCAAACGAAGCGGCGTCTGCCAGGGGCACGTCAAAACCGTGAACCAGAATCAGATTCTCAACCTCGTCGCGGTGCTTGATGAGCGAATAAAAACTGTCGACGCCGCAGGAGAAGAACAGCGATACTCCACTGGCAGCAGGCGCGAGATCGGAGCAGAGCTCAAAGGCAAGTGGGACGTTGTGACTGCGGATCCAGGCGGCGAAGATATTGCGGATTGTCTCCAGGTTGCTTGCCAGCAGCGGCGAGACGCTGCCCAGGCTTGCGGTCTCTCCACTGGCGATGGCCTTTACCAGCCGCACGGGTATCGACCACTCGCGCGTAGCGGCCAATGGCGCATCCGATTCTATCCAGATTCGCTGGTCTGTTACGCGGTTCATGAATGACCTTTTGCCGGCGCGACGCCGGGATTTTCAAAGTTTAAAGGGTCGCGAATCTAGATGCCACGCCTCCTCAAGAGCGATCGACTCGCAACAACAACTTTTTTCCTGCGTGTCGCGCGGCATATAGCCATCGCTTAATCTCTCGCTTCGGCTTGCCTGTTCGGGGCGGAAGGCCGAACCGGAAACTGCGAATGGAAGATCGCACAGCGGCTTCGTACACACGTGGAAGACCCTGATCAAGCAATTCCTGCCAATACAGCACTGTATCGTGGTTGAGCTCCTGCTGGCTCACAAGTTGCGGAGTGAGAGTATCAGGAAACGCGGCGCAGCGATTAACGCCGACGGCGAGCAGGCCCAGCATGGTCCTGATGCATTTCTCGCACCGGCCACAGTTGTAAGTGCCAAGGTTCTCCCAACATACACGAAGTTGCCGCAAGAAATCTGGATACTGAGCCAGGACGCGCAACTTATCCACCCGAGTCTCACCGCCATCGTGGACAATCTCGAGTGTCTCGGTGGACCAAAGCGGATCGAGGATCGGGTGCGATCCCCATGGGTGCAGATCGGCATACGAGTACGTCGATGCGATGTAGACCTTGCCGTGATTCGGCGCAAGGGCATAAGCGACGGCCGCCAGCCCAGCGCCGTGGTACATTCCCCAACCGCAGGGAACACTCTGCTGCTCAAAGTGCATATTGGTCTTTGCCAGGATTAGGCGCTTGCCGTAGATGCGGGCAGCCTCCCGGGCTTGAATTTCCGCAAGCGCAAACGTAGCGGCGTCTGCCAGGGACACGTCAAAACCGTGAACCAGAATCAGATTCTCAACCTCGTCGCGGTGCTTGATGAGCGAATAAAAACTGTCGACGCCGCCGGAGAAGAACAGAGATACGCCACTGGCAGCCGGAGAGGCATTGGACAAGAGCTCGAAGGCCAGTGGAATTTTGTGGCCGGGAATCCAGGCGGCGTAGATATCGCGGATCGTCTCCAGATTGCCTGCCAGCAGAGGCGAGACGCCGCCCAAATTTGCGGTTTCCCCATCGGCGACAGCCTTGACAAGCCGCAATGGAATCGACCACTGGGCCGTGGAGGCCAGCGGAGCATCCGACTCAATCCAGATTCCCCGATCGGTTACGCGGTTCGTCATGCGTCCTTTAGATGCTGCTGTCCGGTTGAGCCGTTGGGACTGCCGGGACCACCAGGGATGGCGCCGCGGAGCGAGATGACGCAATGGGAGAGCACGGCAAACCGTTTCCGCATCTGTGAAGGATACCTCCGTGTTCAGGGCAATCGCATGAATCGCGGTGGTCCCCAATGGCCGTTTGTTCCGCCCCTTGCATGTTGCATTCAGAGGCGTGAGGATGATTTCATGTTTCGGCGGTAAGGCCTTTCGCCCCTTAAGCCAACGCGAGTTGAGCCTGTTCCGTAGATCGGCCCCCGCCCGTCTGTTTGCACGCCGTTGAGAATCGAAGGCATTGTGAGCCTGCATGTTCAAGGTCGGCGCAATCAGATCGTCCGCCCGTTGCGAACGGGGCGGCAGCCGAAACCATCCTAGCCCTGAGGAAGGTCTATGAACAAGCAAATTGTTTCCACCGGCAAGCGCGGCGTCTCACCGGAAATCTCATCCAATTCCCAGCAGGCAAGGGTATTTTGCGGCATCGACGTCGGTGCGGAAACGCTGGCCGTGGCGGTTATTGAGCTGGGTCAACCCTTGCAGCAGCGCGAGTTTGCCAGTTCGGCCAGCGGAATCGCCGCCTGACTGTCGTGCAGGGAAGCCGAAGTCAGGATGCAACTTATGGGAATCTGCCCGTCGGCAGCGTCGATATGTAACTTGTAACCTATCCGGGTTTCCTTGTATCCCTTGCTGTTCTTCTTCGTGCCAACGTTCCACCCCAGCGACATAGACCCGTCGCTGGGGACCCCGGCGTTCCACCCCAGCGACATAGACCCGTCGCTGGGGACCCCGGCGTTGCAAACCGTCGGCAGTTCGTCGAGCGTTTCAGCCAGCGTCATCTTGGTTTGCCGTTCGAGCCGCGTCGGCTCTGGAGGCGCGGGCTGCTCACCTTTGCTTCACCCCACGGACGAGGACCTGTCCGTGGGGACCCTTTTCCTGGGACGGCCCCGCTTGCGCTGGGGCTTGGCCGGGGCGGCGGCAACAGGTATGCACTGCGGCTTTTCACGCGCTTCGATCTCGGTCGAGTCCCGCGAGATGTGGCCCACCAAGCGCTCTTTCTGGGTAGCTTCGATCGGCGCGGCGTGTAACCGCTGCGGTAACTCCGAGGCAGCGAAGCTGGCAAAGGCCCGCGAGAACTGCGACTCGTGGGGGATTTCGCACCGGCTCTCCCAACCGCAAAGGCGCCACAGCGAAGCGTCGTTGTGCAGCCGATCCAGCAACTGTCTCGAAAGGCTCAGGTTATAGATCGCTTTGGCCACAAAGGCGCGCGCGATCGCACGCTCATGCCGGGCTGGCCGGCCCACGCCGCCCTGCCAGGAGCCGACCAGGGACTCGACCTGAACAAGCTCCAGCACCGCCACCAGTTGCCGCTGCTTGTCGGTCAACGGACCCAACTGCTCCTCAAGAGCCGGAAACAAAACGCCTTGCAGGATGCGATGGAATTGATTCACAAAACCGGAAACGGTAAGCTGCATAGGGTGGGGATGCCTTCCTCTGGAGTTGGTCTTGGTAACCCTATTCTAAAGTTGGCAATCCCCACATCTAAATCAAACCGCTCGCTGAATTTTGCAAGAGGCTCATGTAATTAGAGGAATCTTTACCGAGTATCAGACAGGAAGATCGGGGCTCAGTCTGGTCGTTTCCGAGTTATATGAATCGAGTTATGAATTGCGGCTGTTTCCGCAAGCAGCTCGAACGGAGGAGTTACTTGGGAAGCAGGCTGCGGGCTATGGCGTCTAACATGCCGTTGAGGAAGTTGATGGATTCGGGGGCCGAATAACGGCGGCCGATTTCCAGCGCCTCATTGATGACGATGGGGAACGGCGTCCCCTTGAAGCCAAGCATCTCGCCCACAGCCATGCGGAGCAGGTTGCGATCGACGGCAGGCATGCGCTCGAGGCGCCAGTGCTTTGAGTTGAGCACGAGGAGTTCGTCGATTTGTTCTCGATGGGCCACGGCTACGCGGAACAGATCCTCGGCAAAGCCGCGAACTTCGGGCTCCACTTCGTCGCCGGCTTTCCAGAAGGTGGCGCGAACCTGGTCAGGGGTCTGCTTGCCGATGTCAGCCTGAAAGAGCATCTGCATGGCCAGTTCACGCGACTTCCGCCGCGTTCCGGCGGTCAAGCCGGACCGCTTTCCACGAGGCTCACTTCGAGCAACTTGCGGCGCAGGCTCACCATTTCGATGGCGGCCGCGGCGGCTTCGAATCCCTTGTTTCCGGCCTTGATCCCGGCCCGGTTGAGGGCCTGTTCGAGGGTCTCGCAGGTAAGCACGCCAAAGCTGTGCGGGATACCGGTTTCCTGCTGCGACTGGCCAATGCCTCGGGCGACCTCGTTGTAGATGGCCTCGTAGTGGGCAGTTTCGCCGCGCAGGAGGCAGCCGAGGGTGACAATGGCGTCGATGTCGCCGCGGGTGGCAAGCGTGCGCGCGGCGGCTGGAATCTCCCATGCGCCGGGAACGCGGACGACCTCAATGTGGGAGCGCATAGCGCCGCTGCGCAGCAGTGCGTCGAGCGCGCCCTCCAGCAGCCGTTCGGTGATAACGGCATTCCAGCGGGCCACTACGATGGCGAAACGCATTCCGGCGGCGGATAGGTCTCCTTCGATGGCCACGGGCTTGCCGCGGACGGGATCGGTCCAGGCCCAGAAGCTGAACGAGAACCCCGGCTCGGGCTCAACGGTAAAGATACTCGACTTCCAGTGGGTTTCAGAGATGGACTCGAGGCGGGAAACCGCAGGCTCGCCCCCTTGGTCCCGGAGCCAGGCTTCGGCGGCTTGATGCACCGCATCGAGCGCGGTTACTTCCACCAGGATATCGGCGGTGGACGGAAACTGGCCATCGACAAATTCAAGGCTTCCGAGCGGGGCGATGAAGGAGGCGCCGCGGCTTGATTCTTCGTTCCAGCCTTTGCCGGCAGCAAATCCCAACGCGGCAAAGAAGCTTGCCAGACGGTCATAGGCCGCTGCGGTTCCGGCGGGTCGTAGAAAGGAGATCCCCTTGATCATGGTTTGATTCTAACTTGCGGAAATGGGAGGCTGGATGGGTAGTCTCCCAGGTCTCAAACACAAGATCTCCACCCCTCGGACGAAGACCTGTCCGTGGGGACCCCGGCCTGGGGCACCCACAGTTGTCGATTGAATTACAAAGAACGTGGTCACTCCACTAGGTGGTGGAGCGCGGCTTGACCAGGATGACCGTTGCCGGGACCGGGTTGGTGGTGGGCGAGGCCAGGGTGCAGCCAACGTCGTTTCCACCGGCCGAAACGGGCGTGCAGGCAGGCAGGTTGGGCGCGAGTTGCTGGATATCGGCTTTGGCTGGGTTGGTGGTAACCGCAGGCACGCTGATGTAGTGGATCATGTTGTCGCCGGCTGTGGAGACAAAGAAGTAGGAGCTGTCTGGGCTGAATGCGCCGGCAATGGGAGCGGTGATGGAGGAAGCCGCGCTTCCGCCCAGGGTTACAGAGCCCACGGCGCCAGCCGCGCCACCGGTCCCGGGCACGTAGAAAGGCAGCGAGGTAGTGCTGGTGCCGGAAACCGGATTGTAAGTGACGAAGGCTAAATTGGAAGCGGGCGAGGCTACCACTTGATTGACCGCGCTGGCGTTGGCCGGGATGGTGAAAGGTTTCACCGTGTTGTCAAGCACCAACGGCGAGAGCGGATCGCCGGCGGCGAGTGGATTGTCGTCACTCGCCGGAGGCAGGCAGTTGAGTTGCGGAACTGTGACCCCGATGTCGGAAAGATCGATGTCGCTGCCGGCGATGGCGGCGCCCAGGATGTGCTTGCCATCCGTGGTTGCGGTCAACACGTCAGATTGCACATCGACGGAATTGTCAGGCGGGGGCCCTTGCGGATAGAAAGTCATGCTGGCGTAGTCGCCAACCTGGCCGGAGGGGCACCAGGTGTGAGCCACGGTGGGATTGCCTCTGAGATAGGCTCCAACGCTGGGAATGGCGATTGCCGGTGTCTGGATGGTGCTTGCTACCGCTACATTGGGCGCCAGGGAGTCCCACGGAAGGGAGCCAGGGGGGGTTGGCGGCTGCGCGCCAGACGGCAGGGGGCTGGGCGGCAGCGGATAGGTAGTCCAGCCGGTGTTTCCGTTATAGACGTAAAGCGTGTCTGTATGGCCGGTGACGAGCGGCGGATTGTTCAACGCGGCGTTGTCGGTAACGTAGAGGGTCTTGGAATCTGGGGTCCATGCGGCCGCATTGCCCAGCCCGCCAAAGGTCGCGGAAATTCCGCCGGCCGCGTTGTAGATATAGAAGACCTGCCGCTGCTGGTCGTTGATGAGCAGCGTGCTGTTGTTGGGCGAAACGGCCAGCACCACGCCGGGAGCGGAGGTGTCCGTCTTGTTAAGAGTATTGGTGAGGGTGTTGTAGACCATCAGCTCGTGGGCAGAGCCGAAGTAGAGACTGGTGCCGTTGCGGTCCATGACCAGCGAATTCGGCACATAGGGCAGGCGGACGTTGGAGCCAGTATTGCCGGTGAGCAACTGAATGGGCACAAAGTACTGAGACAGTCCGGGCGCGGCGAACCAGACATAGTCGCTGGCGGTGCCGGGGACTGTGATGGTGACCGGATTCGAAGTCACGGAAAGGCCAGTGCCATACAGTCCAACTTCGTTGATGGGGCCGGGATTGCAGGAGATGGGCTGGCAGACGGCATAGACCGAGGCTGTGCCCGCAAAGTTGGCCTGGATGCTGCCGCCGCCGGCGGTGGTGATATCGATGGGGTCGGTTGACTGGTAGTCCAGCGTAAGGCCGGTGATGGTTTTTCCCTGGGTGTCGATGATGGAGGTGGTCAGGTTCTGAAGAAAGCCTTGAGTGACCGTGCCGGTTGTGGCTCCGTTTTCAAGCGTGACGCTGATGGACTGTGGCGGGCATGTGGAGAAGTAGCCGGCGGAAGAGCCGGAGCCGGATACGGAAGCGGAGATGGGGGTGGTGCCGGGCAACTCGGCGGTGATCTGCTCGGTCTCAGCATTGATTGAGGCGATGGACGAGGAGCCGACAGCGAAGTTGAGGGTTCCGAGTGGGACGGTGCAGTCTGGGATGGAACTCAGGCCGACGCCCGACGGCAGCGGGCAGGCCAGGGACGGGGAGGAAGCGCTGGTGACCGAAGGCGGAGCGCACAACAACTGCTGCTGGTTGTTTGCTCCCACAAAGCAAGCCTGAGCATCGAGCTGCGCCAACTGGCCCTGGGAAAAGCACTGCTGTCCGGCCCCGGACAGGGGGACAGTGACAAGCGTAAGAGAGGTTGCCTGGGCATGAACGCGGACTTCAACCGGATTGGATGTGACTCCCTCGGCTTCGGCCGTGATGTATGCGATGGCGAAGGGCAGGCCACCGGTGGCGGGCAGCGGATCGGGCTTGTTGCATACGGTGTAGTTGGCAATGCCGCCGCCGGTATTCCGGTTCCATGTCCCGGCGCAAATGAGCCCGGAGGGGGAGATGTCGACCAATTGGTTATTGGTGGTGCCATAGGCGAATGAGCCGGCATTCGCCGGCCCGCCCTTGCAGGTGAATGCCGTGGGCGCGCCTGACTGCTGGGTCTGTCCGAAGGCGAGGGAAATGCCCGCGGTCTGCGGCTGCATGATGATGGAGGACACATCGGTGATCTTCAACCCGTAGCCCACGCCATTGCAGTAGTTCGCAGCCGGGTTGCGTGTACATCCGGTGATCGAAATCCCGGCAGGAATCGCCAGGCACAACAAACAAACAAGCGTCAAAAACCGCCGCATGAATCCTCCCCGCCCCGCCTGTTTGAACCGCGGAACGGTCTCTATCGAATCCGTCAGGAAGAATGGGTACCGAGCGGTCCGTCAACATGCCGATGGCTGGCTGGCCGCCGGTGGAATCCGCTCTAACGACCGGCTCCCGGCAAAAGGCTCGCCCAAGCAGCCGGTTGACGAAACAGCTCTCAATATCTCCAATCCAAAGTGTATCAGGCGAGAATGGCCCGCCAATCCGCCGACGGAAGCTAATCAACGATGCTGTTCCAATAGACTCCGCTGGGGCTGGATGGAAAGCGGTCGGAGGGCTGAAAGTGGATTCTTGCCCCGACACAACGATCCCGTCAGAGGCGGTAGGTCGAGGGGGGGGGCGATCCCACCCGTTGCGACGGAAAAAGTCGCAAAGATGGGGGCACGGAGTAGGATCGCCGATTTTTTCGGGATGGCACCCCGTTACCATCTTGATCCACTCATCGCGACTTGCTTCGCGAGTTGCGCAAAACCTGGTCTATACTTCGCTCAGAGTGAGGTTTTTCCCTTGGCATGAAGCCCTTGCTCGACATGAACATGGCAACACAACTCTCTCACAAGCGCGCCTTCTACCCGCCAACGGCGATTCCCGACCGCCTCTACTTTAAAATTGGAGATGTTGCACGGCTGTGCGATGTAGAGACCTATGTGCTGCGTTTTTGGGAGACGCAGTTTCCCCAGCTTAAGCCGAACAAGAGCGGAACCGGCCAGCGTCTCTATCGCCGCCGCGACGTTGAGCTGGCTCTCGAAATCAAGAACCTGGTACATGCGCAGGGATACACGCTATCCGGCGCCCGCCAGACGATGGAGCAGGGGCAGCGGCGCAACAGCACTGCGATCGTCCCCATGCAAGAAGCGCCGAAGCAGATCGACTCCCAGCGCGAGGCACATCCCCGGCTGCCGCTGGCGGCCACCGAAGCTGGCCAGCGCTCCGATTCCGTTGCCGCGTCCATCGGCCGGGCACGCGCCGAGTTGCGCGAGATTCTCGGCCTGCTAACCTTCCCGGCCCCTCAACCCGTTCGCCCCCGCAGCCGGTTGGCCGCTGTTACAAGCCTTTCGGGCTCTCTGTTCTCTTCCTAGTTCCCCACCGGCGTTTCCGACCCGCGGGAGATGAAACGGGCGTCAAGTCTGTAGTAGATTATTCTAGCGCCAACGGCACAGAGGTCGTTCGATCCTTGGTGCGCATGAGCCCGTTT
>Ga0302266_10004154_pt1 | contig 11304 bp, 7 predicted proteins | sample III_Bog_E1_2_FD_194559 | JGI IMG/M metagenome (GOLD analysis project Ga0302266, IMG submission 194559) | Peat permafrost microbial communities from Stordalen Mire near Abisko, Sweden - III_Bog_E1_2 | ecosystem: Environmental > Terrestrial > Soil > Wetlands > Peat | place: Sweden: Abisko... | reverse complement strand
GGTAAAGACCCGTACTGGCCCCCCGCTCGACGGCGACGGCCCCGACGCAGACCGGCCGGTCTGGGCCGGGGAGATCCCATTGCGCACGGTGCGACTCGACGCAGTGCCGGATCCCGCCCAGCAGAACCCCGTCGAGCTCCCCCCTCACTTGAAACGGCCGGGAGTCGCCGGGGGAGCACTGCCCTGGAGACCGCCGGACTGATCAGTCACGAAGCACCCGCCCGTGCTCGACGTCGCGGCTCCCCGCCGCCCCCGCGTCGTCTAGAAGTGCCCGAGAACGGGGTGGGGCACGTAGGGCTTCTCGAGTGCCGCCATCTCGTCCTCAGAGAGGGTCAATGCTTCGGCGGCCAGGGCGTCCTTCAGATGCTTCTTCTTGGTGGCGCCCACAATCGGCGCCGACACACCCGGCCTGGCCAGCACCCAGGCCAGCGCGACCTGTGCCGGCGTGACGTCCCGGGCGCCCGCGACCTCGACGACGGCGTCGACCACGTCGAAATCGGTCGGCTGGTCATAGAGGTAGTCGGTGAAGGCGTCGGTACTCGAACGGGTCGTGTGCCGGCCACCATCTCGAGTGCGGTTCCCCGCCAGCACCCCGCGGGCCAGGGGGCTCCACGGGATGCACCCCACGCCCTGGTCGAGGCAGAGCGGGATCATCTCGCGCTCCTCTTCGCGGTAGAGGAGGTTGTAGTGGTTCTGCATGGAGATGAACTTGGTCCAGCCGTGTGACTCGGCCACGTATTGCGCCTTGGCGAACTGCCAGGAGAACATGCTGCTGGCCCCGATGTAGCGGGCCTTACCGGACCGCACGACGTCGTGCAGCGCCTCCATCGTCTCCTCAATAGGCGTCCGGGGATCCCAACGGTGGATCTGGTAGAGGTCCACATAGTCCATGTCCAGGCGCCCCAGCGACGCATCAATGCCGGCGAGGATGTGCTTGCGACTGAGTCCTCCGCCGTTCTCGCCCGGGCTCACCGGCATGAACACCTTGGTGGCGATGACGACTTGGTCCCGACTCAGGAACTTGGGCACCAACCTGCCGGTCGCGAGCTCGCTCGCACCACCTGAGTACGCGTCTGCGGTGTCGAAGAATGTCACCCCTCCCTCGACGGCCGCCCTCACGATCGGCTCTGCGGCATCCTCGTCAATGACCCAAGGCCGGTCGCTGCCGTTCCCGAAGCCCATCATGCCGAGACAGACCCTCGAGACCCGGAGCCCGGACGTTCCAAGATTCGTGTAGTTCATAGCTGACCTCGCTCGTGCCGGGACGCGACGATGCCGGCGTCCGCATGCTTACCAGCCGGTGCACTGCCTTTGCGCGCGACGGACCGCCCGCGTGCAGCGGCGCAGCAACAGCCCGTTAGGGGCAGTGCTTGGCGGACGGGGCCCAATGGTGTGTGCAGCGCCCGCCGCCGAATCCGTGCCCGGTTCCACCGTGACCGCCGTGACCGGTGTCGCCGGAGTTGCCGGTGTCGCCCGTGTTGCCGGTATTGCCGGTCGTGCCGGTGTCGCCCGTGTTGCCGGTGTTGCCGGTGTTGCCGGTATTGCCGGTGTTGCCGGTCGAGGTCGACCCCGACCCGCTACTACTGCTCCCCCCACCACCGACGGGCGCGGCGCCGCCGGAGGCCGACGAGACCGGAATGGTCGTCGTGGTCGAAGTGGGAGTCGTCGTGGTCGTCGGGGGTGACGTCGTGGTGGTGGTGGTCGTCGGGGGTGACGTGGAGTCGCTCGCTGCCGGGGCAGAGGAGCCCGTTCCGACCACGCTCAGGGTGGCGGTGGGCGCTGACCCTCCACCCTGTGGTGACAACGTGCTGGCGACCACGGCGGCACCGCCAGCCGACCGCGTCGTTCCGGCTGGCGCCTGACCCGTGCCGCTGGACGTCGCACCGGGTGCAACCGTCAGCGGACTTGCGGAACCCGTGGGGACGACGTTCCCTTCTCCGGGAACGGTGGTCGCCGTGCCCCCGGAGTGCAGGACGGCAGGACCCTGTGCAGAGAAGATCTGCTGGGCGACCGGGCCGGCACCCATGCTCACACCGGCCATGATCGACAGCGCCGCGGCGACAACGGCTCCCGACGCGATCAGTCTGTTGCGGACGAAGTACCGCGTCGACGCGACGACGGGGGGCGGCAGGACCACATGGCGAGGCGTCTCAGGAAGCGGGTGTCCGAACGTGGGCGACGTGAAGACCTCTTCCAAGGTCGCGTGGTCGCTCGCATGCGCCCGCTCGGGCTTCGACCCCCCCATGATCCTCCACACCAATCGTCTGTTCGGCTGGGCTCATGCCTCTCGGAGTCCCGCCTCCGAGGTACAGACCCCCCTCACGTTCAACCATATAACGGAGGGCCCGACGTGAATACCGGGAAGTCCGAATGTGGTCGGGAATTGGTTGGAACAGTCATATGAACTTTGGAAACCAGACTTTTGCTGCACGCGTCATGCACCAATCACGCGCCACTTCCACGCGGTTGTCGCGTTGTTGTGGACGACACAACGCGACGCGTGCGAGCTGTCGCAGCAGTGCGCGTCGGCCGATGCGATGGGAGCAATCAACATGCAACCGAACAGCAACGCGCGGTTGTCGACTACCCCCGCGAACGGCGGAAGTAGCGGCTCAGTGTCTCTTCTTGCTGCTGGTAGGACGACCCGATGCCAGAGCCGTAGAGCGAGGTCGGCTCCTCGAGCATGCGCTCGAAGGTCAACTTGCAGACGGCTTGACCGTTCTCGACCATGAAGGGCACGTCGTGGGCGCGTACCTCGAGCGCGGCGCGGGAGCCTCGAAAGCCCCCGGTGGGGTCGAAGCCGAACCCCGGGTCGAAGAACCCCGCATAGTGCGTGCGCAGCTCTCCGCTTGTCGGGTCGTATGCCGTCATTTCGGCCGCCAGGTTCGGCGGAATGCTGACGGCCTCGTTCGACATCAGGAGGTAGAAGCGCTTCGGAGACAGGACCAGGCGGTCACCGTCCTCCCGGAAGACCGGGTCCCAGAACGGCATCGGGTCAACCTCTCCCCCCGACGTCAGGTCCAGCAGCGGCGCGCTGTCGCGCGTGCTGTGTCCGACCTGTCCCCGCTCGTCACCGCGCAGGTCGAGCCCGAGGAAGAGCCCGTTGGAAAGGACGAGCTCGTCGACCGGCACCGGGGTACCCGACCGGTAGAGGATCGGCTCCTCGAGATGCGTCTGGCGGACCTCGTCGTCACTGAGCCAGGGACGACCCATGGAGAGGCGGAGCTGGTTGAGTGTGAGATCCTCCCGGACCCGGACGGCAAAAGACAGCGGAACGACCTCGAGGTAGAGGGGCCCCGAATAGCCGGCCGCCACTTCGTCGAAGCGATCGCTGTGGTCCGTGATCACCCTGGTGAAAACGTCGATCCGCCCGGTCGAACTCTTGGGGTTGGCCTTACCCCGCAATCCGGCCGGCAGGTCGAGACGTTCTTTCAGCTCAATCAGATACGGGCACCGCGCCTCCAGCATGGCGCCATCCCCACGGAGGTCGATCTCGTCGAGGATGTAGTCCTTCAGTTTCCGCTCGACCGAATCGGTCCCCGGAAGGAAGCTGCAACGGATGCGCAAGGCCCGCTCCCCCAGGCGCAGGTCGAGGCTGGCCGGCTGGACATTGGCATCGGGGATGTTGAACCGCCCGGCGTCGATATAGCCGGCCCTGATGGCCCGCTCCAGCAGCTGCCCGGGGAGTACCCCTTCGGAGGTCGATTGCAGGTTCAGCACCACGGCACTCGTGGCGGCTTGTCGTCTCGTCTCCCGGGCACACACAGAGCAAAGCACGTGGCGCGCCGATGGGAAAGGACGGGGATGTGGATTGCCCCGGGCACAGCCTGTGGATGACTTGGGGAGTATTCGCCGGACATAGGGGTTCCCCAGGAAGGAACCGGTCATCCACAAGGGGGGCGGCCCAAACTCGCGTTCGGCGGCCGCTCCGCTCGCCTGAACGGAGATCAGCGGCCGGACAAGGCATAACCCCTTTGATTTCAGCTTTCGTGGTAGAGAAATGGCAGGGCAGGGTCGGCCCGAGGAGCCCCGTGAGGCGGAGAGGGGAGTGTGACCCGTTGGCAGGAGCGGATGCAGCCGCCCACGATGACCGGGGCGAAGACGTCGCAGACTTCTCGCGACTGGACCGGCCGCTCAACCTGGTCGACATCGGCCGAGCCCTGGGCGGGTCAGCCCATGTGCAGCGCCTGGGCGATGTCCCCATTCGGGCCTGGAGGGACGATCTCACGCTCATCAGGGACTCGCTGAGCTACGCCCGCACCGTCCTGGCGGCCGACTTGTCGATCCTGACGCAGACGGCCTCGCCGGAGACTTCGGAGTGGCAGGACGTCATCGATGGGCTCCCGGGCGTCCTGACGGGCGGCCTCAGGGAGGACGAGTGGCCGGATCGCAATGACGGCGGGGACGATCCGGAGATCGATGTGGATCTCTTCCTGCGCACGGACCACCTGCTGGCCGCCCACCGGGAGATGGCGCGGGTGGACCTCTCGTCCGCCGTCGCCACCGCTGGTGTCCGCGCCCTCCTCGAAGAGCAGCTGGGACTGCTGACCGAACGCCAGGCCGCCGTCGAAGCTCGACTGCAGCAGATCAGAGCGGTCATCATCCGGCGGTACCGCGAGGGTGCGGCCGCTCACGACCAGTCCGCGTGACCCCGGCCACGAGGCGCTAGCGGGCAGCACCCGCCCGGGCCGCCACGCCGCCGGCAGTAAGCTGACGGGTCGTCAGATTTGGCGCCTGGCAGCCGCCAGGTGCGCCCGCCTCCGGAGGTCCCATGCTCGACTATGTCATCCGATCCGGCACGGTCATCGACGGGACCGGGGACCCGGGCCGTCTCGCCGACATCGGCATCCGCGACGGCCGGATCGTCGCCATCGGGGAGATCGACGAGACCGGGGCGACGGAGTTCGATGCTGGCGGGCTGACCGTGATGCCCGGTGTCGTCGACCCCCATACGCACTACGACGCACAGCTCTTCTGGGACCCTCTGGCCTCCCCTTCCAACGTGCACGGTGTGACGACCGTCATCGGAGGCAACTGCGGCTTCACCCTCGCACCCATCAACGCCGAAGACGCTGACTACATCCGCCAGATGATGGCCAAGGTGGAGGGGATGCCCCTGGCCGCACTGGAGAACGGTGTGCCGTGGAACTGGTCCACCTTCGGGGAGTACCTCGACCGGCTGGAGGGCCGGCTGGGCGTCAATGCCGGCTTCCTCGTCGGGCACTGCGCATTGCGGCGCAAAGTCATGGGCGCCGACCGGGGCGAGGAGGTGGCGACCGACGATGAAATCGCCGCCATGCGCGCCCTGCTGGCCGAGTCCCTGGCGGCGGGTGGACTGGGCTTCTCGTCCTCCCAGTCCCGCACACACTCCGATGGCGATGGTCGCCCCATCAGCTCCCGATATGCCGATCGCCGGGAGATGCTCGCCTTCTGCGAGGAGGTGGCGTCTCACGAGGGCACGACGCTCGAATACATCACCAACGGGTGCCTGGACTCCTTCACACCCGAGGAGATCGACCTGATGACCACCATGAGCGTCACCGCCCAGCGGCCGCTCAACTGGAATGTCCTGACGGTCGACGCCCGCTCGGCCGACCGCATTGAGCACCAGCTTTCCGCTTCGTCGGCGGCCGCTGCCGCAGGTGGCCAGATCGTCGCTCTCACCATGCCCACGCTGGTCCCGATGAACATGAGCTTCCGCACGCACTGCGCGCTCTTCCTCATTCCCGGCTGGGGCGACGTCATGGGGCTCCCCCAGGACGAGCGCATGGCGAAACTCGCGGACCCTGCCGTGCGCACGCTGCTGGACGAGCGGGCGCACAGCAAGGAGGCCGGCGTCTTCCGCGGTCTGGCACGCTGGGGCACCTACGTCATCGGGGACACCTATTCGGCGGCGAACGAGGGCTGCGCCTTCCGCAGTGTGGCCGACATCGCGACCGAGCGCGGGACCGCTCCCTTCGACACGCTGCTCGACATCGTTCTCGCCGATGATCTGCGCACCGTGCTGTGGCCCAACACCGACGACGGAGAAGAGGCTACCTGGGAGCTGCGGGCCAAAATCTGGAGCGACCCGCGCGCCATGGTGGGCGGCTCCGACGCCGGCGCGCACCTCGACCGCATGTGCGGCTCGAGCTACCCGACCCTCTTTCTCGGTGACTGCCTGCGCGGGCGCAAGCTCGTTCCGGTGGAGAAGGCCGTGCACATGTTGACAGCGCAGCCGGCCCAGCTCTTCGGGCTGCGCGACCGGGGCCTCGTTCGTGAGGGCTACGTCGCCGACCTCTTCGTGTTCGACCCCGAGACGGTCGGGGCCGAGCCGGCCCGCCTGGTGCACGATCTGCCCGGGGACACCCCTCGCCTCTACGCCGGCTCACACGGGGTCGTCCGCGTCCTGGTCAACGGCGTCGAGACCATCCGCGATGGCGCTCCGACCGGCGCCCTGCCCGGCGCCCTGCTGCGGTCCGGCCGAGACACGGCCTCAGTCATTCCACCATCGGCCTGAGCCCCGGGGTCCCGCGTCGCCGTCTAGCCTGCCTCCGGTGACGCCCGACCCCAATGATCCGGTCCTGGCGGTCGAGGAGCCACCTGCGCCAGGGCCTCCTGGTGTCGACCAGCCACCGGACGTGCCCGCGGACAGCCCGAGTCCGACGCGGTGGATCAAAGAGGCGGTCGTTGTCGTTGTCGTCGCTGTCCTCGTTGCGGTGCTCCTGCGGGCCTTCGTCGTCCAGACCTTCTTCATCCCGTCAGGGTCCATGGAGCCGACGCTGCAGATCGGCGACCGGATCCTCGTCAACAAACTGAGCTACGACCTCCACGGCGTCGACCGGGGCGACATTGTCGTCTTCTCCCGGCCGCCGACCGAGAACTGCGGCGGGCCCGAGGTGAACGACCTCGTCAAGCGTGTCATCGGGCTCCCCGGCGATGTCATCTCGCTCTTGAACGGCTACGTCTACGTCGACGGGAAGAAGCTCGACGAGAGCTGGCTCCCCGCCTCCGAGCAGGGCATCACCGTGGCGGGACCCGCCGGCAACAGCTCGAACCTGGCCCGTCCCTACCGGGTACCGGTCGACAACTACTTCGTGATGGGTGACAACCGGACGGACTCATGCGACAGCAGGTACTGGGGCCCGATCAACCGGTCGCTGATCGTCGGCAAGGTCGAGCTGCGCGTCTGGCCGCTTTCGTCCCTCCACATTTTCTGAGCTCGGCCCGAACGACGGGAGTTCGGGACTCCTACCGCAGGCCGACCTCGTACTGGGACCTCAGTCCCCGTCCTCGGTCTCCGCGTTCACACGGGCCACCGCGGCCACGCTCTGGCCGTCGTCGAGGTTCATGACACGAACGCCGGTGGCATCCCGTCCCTGCGAGGCGATCTCGCGGGCTTGGGTACGGATCACCACGCCCCCCGAGGAGACCAACAGGATCTCCTCGTCGAGCGCCACCATGAAGGCGGCCACCACGCTGCCACGCTTGCCGGTCAGCCGGATGCCCCGTACGCCCTGTCCCCCGCGCGCCTGACGATTGAAGCGCTCGAGCTTGGTGCGCTTGCCGTACCCGGCATCGGTCACGATGAGGATGTCAGTATCGTCCGCCGCCACGTCCAAAGACACGACCGCATCCCCTGCACGCAGGCGGATCCCGCGTACGCCGGCTGCATCCCGCCCCATGGCACGGACGTCCGTCTCGTTGAAGCGGATGGTCATGCCGTTGCGGGTCACTTCGAACAGGTCGTCGTCGCCCGACGTCGCCACGACCCGGACCAGCTCGTCCCCGTCGCGCAGATTGATGGCGATGAACCCTTCCCGGCGTGACTTGTCGTACTCACTCAGGGCCGTCTTCTTGACCTGGCCCAGTGAGGTGGCGAACACCAGGAACTGATCAGCGGAGAACTCCCGCGTCGCGATGATGGCCGCGATCGACTCGTTCGGCGCCAGTGGCACAAGGTTGATGGCAGCCGTGCCACGTGCCGTCCGGTCCTTCATGGGGATCTCGTGACCACGGAGCCGGTAGACCTTCCCCTGGTTCGAGAACAGCAGGAGGAAGGCATGGGCGGACGTGTGCACGACCTGGTTGACCAGGTCCTCCTCCTTCAACCGGGCCCCCTGGACACCACGGCCGCCCCGGCCCTGCGTCCGGAAGGCGACGGCCGCCACGGACTTGATGTAGCCGGCCCGCGTCATGGTGACGACGATCTCCTCGTCCGAGATCAGGTCTTCGACACCCATTTCGCCCGGGTCGTGGGTGATGACGCTCCGGCGTGGGTTGGCGTACTTGTCCCGGATGGCGGTCATCTCCGTCTCGATGACCCCGCGCAGCTTGTCGTCATCGGAAAGAATCGCCTCGAGCTCGGTGATGGTGGCCAGCAGTTCTTGCATCTCCGCTTCGAGCTCCGAACGGCCGAGCCGGGTCAGGCGTCCCAGCGTCATGTCCAGAATGTGTGTGGCCTGGACCTCGGTGAACGAGAACGGCTCCGCCATCAACGAGGTGCGGGCCTCGGGTCGGTCGGCGCTGCCGCGGATGGTCGCGATGACCTGATCGAGCATGTCGATGGCGCGGAGGAGGCCTTCGACGATGTGGGCCCGGTTGCGCGCTTTGTCCAGCCGGAACTGCGAGCGTCGCTGAATGACCTCAATCTGGTGAGCGATGTAGTGCGACAGTGCCTGGGCGAGATTCAGCGTGCGGGGCACACCGTCCACCAGGGCCAGCATGTTCACACCGAAGCTGGTCTGGAGCGGGGTCTGCTTGTACAGGTTGTTCAGGACGACGTTGGCGTTGGCGTCGCGCTTGAGGTCGATGATCAAGCTCGGCTGCTGGTTGGCCGAGGCATTGCGCATGCCGCTGATGCCGTCGAGGTCCCCGGCCCGCACCAATTCTGTGATCTTCTGCTCAATCACCTCGACAGAGGTCTGGTACGGCAACTCTGAGACCACGATGCGGTCGCCGTTACGACCCTCTTCGATTTCGGCGACGGCGCGCATCTTGATGGAACCTCGCCCCGTCCGGTACGCGTCGAGGATGCCTTGGCGGCCCAGGATCTGCGCCCCGGTCGGGAAGTCCGGACCCTTGACGAACTCCATCAACTCGTCCGGCGTAGCCTCGGGATGGCGCAAGACGTGCAGGGCGGCGTCGATCACCTCGCCCATGTTGTGCGGCGGGACGTTGGTCGCCATCCCGACGGCGATGCCCTGCGAGCCGTTGACCAGGAGGTTCGGGAAGCGGCCCGGCAACACCACCGGCTCCTGGGCCGAGCCGTCGTAGTTGGCCACCATGTCGACGGTCTCTTCGTCGATGTCGGCCATGAGCTCGAGCGCGAGCGGTGCCAGGCGGCACTCGGTGTACCGCATGGCAGCGGCTCCGTCGTCCGGACCGCGGCCCCCGAAGCTGCCGTGGCCGTCGATCAGCGGGTGGCGGAGGGAGAACTCCTGGACCATCCGGGCCAGCGCCTCGTAGATCGCCGAGTCGCCGTGGGGGTGGTACGTCCCCATGACCTCGCCCACGACCTTGGCGCACTTGCTGTGCGGCCGGTCGGGGCGCTGCCCGTTGTCGAACATCGAATAGAGGATCCGGCGGTGCACCGGCTTGAGCCCGTCACGCACGTCGGGCAGTGCCCGGGCGACGATGACCGACATGGAGTACTCGAGGAACGAGCGCTCCATCTCCTCTTGGATCTCAATCGGTTCGATGGAGCCGCTGACCGGCTCCTCGGCCCCGGGCGGGGACTCCCCGCCCGATCCCGCTCCCCCACGACCCGAGCCGCGTGTCGACTGTGGCATGTGCTCCCTACTTCCCGTCCGCTCGCTCAGATATCGAGGAAGCGAACGTCTTTGGCGTTGGTCTGGATGAAGTGGCGCCGCAGTTCGACGTCGTCACCCATCAGGATGGAACAGACCTCGTCCGCCGTAGCGGCCTGCTCCACGTTGATCTGCAACAGCGACCGCTTTCCCGGGTCCATGGTGGTGTCACGCAGCTCGGCGTAATCCATTTCGCCCAGACCCTTCAGCCGGTTGAAGTCGTGTTTGTGATCCGGGTGCTGGGCCAGGAAAGCTGCTCTGGCGGCGTCGTCCTTGAGGTAGATCTTCTCTTTGCCCACCAGCGTCGAGTACAGCGGCGGCTGCGCCACGTACACGAAGCCGCCCTCGACCAGCGGCTTCATCTGGCGGTAGAAGAAGGTGAGGAGCAAGGTCCGGATGTGACTGCCGTCGACGTCGGCGTCGGCCAGCAGGATCACCTTGTGATAGCGGATCTTCTCGACGTCGAATTCCTCGGCCAGTCCGGCGCCGATGGCGGAAATCAGGGCCTGGATCTCCGCGTTCTTGAGCATCTTGTCGATCCGGGCCCGCTCGACGTTCAGGATCTTGCCCCGGATGGGCAGGATGGCCTGTGTATGCGGGTTGCGGGCGTCCTTGGCCGAGCCGCCCGCGGAGTTTCCCTCGACGATGAAGAGTTCCGACTCGCGGGGGTCGCGCGACGAGCAGTCGGCCAACTTGCCGGGCAAGCCCGCGCCGTCGAGCGCGGACTTTCGACGCGTGAGGTCGCGCGCGCCCTGCGCGGCCATGCGGGCGCGTGCCGCCTGCAACGATTTGTTCACGATCTGGCTCGCCTCGCGTGGGTTCTCCTCGAGCCACTCGGTCAGTTTCTGGTTCGTCGTCCGCTCCGTGAGCGATCGGATGGAGGTGTTCCCGAGCTTGGACTTGGTCTGCCCTTCGAATTGGGGGTCGCGCAGCCGGACCGAGACGATCGCCGTCAGGCCTTCCCGGATGTCCTCGCCCTTGAGGTTGTCCTCCTTCTCCTTGAGGATGTTGCGGGCGCGGGCGTAGCGGTTCACCACGTTGGTCAACGACTTGGAGAACCCCTCGACGTGCATCCCTCCCTCAATGGTGGAAATGCCGTTGGCGAAGGAGTGGATCGACTCGTGGTAGCCGGCGTTCCATTGCAGCGCGATCTCGACCTCCTGGCCCTCCTCCGCCTGCTCGAACGAAGCCACCTTCCGGAAGAGCGACTCCTTGGAGGCGTTGAGGTGCTTGACGAAGTCGACGATGCCGCCGTTGTACTTGTAGTTCGTTCTCGTGACGGGGTCCGTCCGCTCGTCGGTGAAGCGGATTTCAAGGCCCTTGTTCAAGAAGGCCATGATCTGCATCCGCTCGACGATCGTCTGGGCCCGGAACTCCGTCTCCTCGAAGACCGAGCCGTCGGGCCAGAACGTGACGGTGGTGCCCGTCCTGGGTTCGCCGGTGCTGCGGTCGTTCGGGGCCGGCCCGGTGGCGGTGATCTTCTTCTTGAGCTTTCCGCCCTTCTCGAATTCGGCTT